>SXGT01026735.1_pt1 | contig 12194 bp, 12 predicted proteins | sample 3176221 | NCBI WGS metagenome assembly SXGT01 (sample SAMN11356862, study PRJNA531348) | freshwater metagenome | isolation source: freshwater sample F1-120 | place: China: Fuxian Lake, Yuxi | collected 2017-12-25
CAGTGCGGCGTGGCACTATAGATAGGTGAGTTTGCCGAACGGTGTGCCGTCACCAGAAGAGTTGCGTGCCAATTTAGATGCGCGCACCGCCCAGATGCTTGAGCACGTCAAGCAGTTCGTGAACACTGAGTCGCCTTCGAACGAGCCAGAACTTTTACAAACTAGTGCCGAGTTTTTGGCCAAGGTGATGACCGAAGTGCTTGGCAAAGCCCCAGAAATTATCCCCAGTGACAAGGGTCCACATGTGCATTGGAAGGGCAGCGACGACACGAAAGTTTTGATAGTTGGTCATCACGACACCGTCTTTCAAAAAGGCACCGTTGCCAAGCGCGGGTTCAGTATCGACGGTGACATCGCTCGCGGTCCTGGCATTTTTGATATGAAGGCGGGCATCATTCAGGCGATCTACGGTCTCAGCGAAATTCGCGAGGCGTATCACGCAGAGATTTTGATTACTGCGGATGAAGAAATCGGTTCGTATGCATCGCGCGCACTAATTGAAGCTCGTGCCAAAGCAACTGGAAATGTTCTGGTTTTTGAGCCAAGTGGCAACGGCGACGCGTTGAAAATTGCACGAAAGGGTGTCGGCACTTTTCGCGTTGACATTGCTGGTCGAGCATCACATGCCGGCCTTGAACCCGAAAAAGGTATCAACGCGTTGATCGAACTCGCTGCCCAGGTGCAGACAATTGCAGCGATCGGTCAACCCGAGATAGGCACGACCGTGACGCCGACTATTGCTACGGCAGGAACGACCGAAAATGTGGTGCCAGCAGCGGCGCAGATCACAGTTGATGTTCGCGTAAATGTTCTTTCAGAAAAAGCGCGCGTTGAATCTGCATTCAGTGCTTTGCAACCAACTGTGTCGGGCGCGACGATCAGCGTGAGTGGATCAATCAACCGCCCGCCGATGCATGAGTCTTCGTCTACGACGCTTTATGCCGTGGCGCAAAGCGTCGCCCAAGGCATCGGCATCACTGATTTGCAGGGCATTGCAGTTGGTGGTGGTTCTGACGGAAATTTCACTGCTGCAATTGGCGTGCCGACTCTTGATGGTCTTGGTGCTTGTGGTGGCGGCGCGCACGCCGATAGCGAGCACATAAAAGTTTCGAAGATGGGTGAGCGCGCTGCGCTCGCGGCTGCAATCACCCGAGCACTCGTCACTGGTTAATTATATTTTAGTAATCGTTCAGTCTGGGTTACCAGTGGTGGCTTGAATAATTCAAGCTCTTTGAGTTGCCATAGTGCAAAGTCCATGAAACCGTGCATACAAAGTGATGCAAACCATTTTTCAACATCTTGATCGATAATAGCTCGTCCGCTTCTTGAATTATCAGGTACAAAAATAACATCGCCATAAAGTTGAGTGCTGTTTCGCCAGTTGGACAAAGTTTGAGGAAGCAGATGGCCATCCATCAAGTGAATTGGAAAGTACCCCAAGTTTTCAAGCAGCAAACCAACTGCGAATAGCGTTCTTTGCCCTTTATAAATCTCAGTAGTGGCACATTCCGCGCAAATTAAGAACGGTCGGTGTTCCCCGAGCGCTGAAAGAATCTCATATTCAGATCCTTGAGTGTCAATTTTGAGAAGTTCAATTCTTGTATCTTCATAGTTCACTGCCTCGTCAAGACGCTGAGTTGCGACGTCAACAATATTTTCCACCGAAAGTCTGCTTGTTCCCTCTGACCCCATTGCCATTAATCCGATCATGTTGCCACTTGGGTGAAGCAAACTGCTGCCGCCTCTTTTCTTAGTCAAGAAAAGAGATTTAATTGAGTTACTGTCTGAGACAGCAACATTGATTACTTGAATTTTTTTATTCTCATATTTTTTCTGCATTTGCTTAAATTCTTCGACATCTGGTTCAAAGAAAATCGTATTTAATAATTGTTCGAATGGTTTGAGAAATTCGAGTAGCCCATCACGTGCACCAATGTCCACATAGTTAATTCGCTCGGTAAACAACCGTTTGATTGCATCTGTCTCGAGAAATGTGGTGCGGTCAATTTGTTTCGAGTCAAGTTGAGATACTAAATCTCGAATTTGATGAAAAGTCTTGTAGTAGCGAGCAACAATAAAGAGAGGAAGACGCAAAATTAAAACGATAGACCACCTGTTTCGTAGCAGTCGCTTGAGCATTTTTATTCGAGTTCGCCAAGTGTTCCAGCGGCAAGAGTATTTGCGTCGAGAGTGCCAGCCTGGCGATAAATTTCGAGTTTTTCACGCGTGTCTTGAATGTCCAAGTTGCGCATTGTCAACTGACCTATTCGATCGAGTGGACCGAACGGCGCGTCTTCAACACGCTCCATGCTCAGGCGCTCCGGCGAGTATGTGAAGTTTTTGCCTGTCGTATTAATGATGCTGTAGTCATCTCCACGACGCAACTGCACCGTTACTTCGCCTGTAACAAGTGAGCCGACCCAATGCGTCAGAGATTCACGCAACATCAACGATTGCGGATCAAACCATCTGCCCTCATAAAGTAGGCGGCCAAGTCGACGGCCCATCGTTCGATAATTTTCGATCGTATTTTCGTTGTGAATCGCCGAGATCAATCTTTCGTAAGCAATATGCAACAACGCCAAGCCCGGTGCTTCGTAGATACCACGACTCTTGGCTTCGATGATTCGATTTTCAATTTGGTCGCTCATACCGAGGCCGTGGCGACCACCAATTTGGTTGGCCGCGAGCACCAAATCAATCTGTGATACAAATTCTTTGCCGTTGATCGCCACCGCCCAGCCATCTACAAAACGAATCGAAACATCTTCGGTGGCGATCTTTACTTTACTGTCGTAGTGCGCCACACCCATGATCGGGGCGACGATGTGCATGCTCGTTGAAAGTTCTTCAAGTGACTTTGCTTCGTGGGTTGCACCCCAAATATTCGAATCAGTGCTGTATGCCTTTTGCGCCGCATCTCGATACGGCAATTTTTTCGCCGAGAGAAACGCACTCATCTCGGCACGACCACCCATCTCACGAACGAAGTCAACGTCAAGCCATGGTTTGTAGATTCGCAAATGTGGATTAGCGAGTAATCCGTAGCGGTAGAAGCGTTCAATGTCGTTGCCTTTGAAAGTGCTACCGTCGCCCCAAATGTCGACGCCGTCTTGTTTCATTTCACGCACGAGCAATGTGCCCGTCACGGCGCGACCAAGTGGAGTTGTGTTGAAATAAGTTTTGCCGGCGGTCGTTATATGAAACGCGCCGCACTGCAACGCGGTGAGACCTTCTTGCACGAGAAGGTCGCGACAATCAACGAGTTTTGCTTCGACTGCCCCATAAATTTTTGCACGCTGCGGGATCGATTCAAGATCTGTTTCATCGGGCTGACCAATGTCGGCTGTATAGGCATAAGGCAGAGCACCGCGTTCACGCATCCAGGCGACGGCAGCAGAAGTGTCGAGTCCGCCAGAAAATGCAATGCCGACTCGCTCGCCGCTTGGCAGCGAGGTCAAAACTTTTGCGCCAGAGGTGCTCATATTGTCAGAATCCGAACCAGTTTTTGCCACACCCCAACACTAGAGACTTGGGCTGTTTGAAGCCGTGCAGGTTTTATTCGTCAAGGCTTATAAACCAGTTGCGACCGAGCGCCGCCGCCCGGCAAGTGCAGCAATTGTCGTCAGCGCCATGCAAAAGGCCATGGCTAATTCGCCAAGAGCGATGCCGGGTGTGCGAGAGAGGTCTGTGATTGAAATAGCGACCAACAAAAGTGTTGAGCCTAAACCCGTGTAAGTCAAGATTCTCGAAAACTTAACTACCGTGACGAGCATTGCAATTGGTGCAATAAACGGCAAAAACCAAAGCAAAAAAAATGCCGGGTCTTGCTGGCTTCCGAGCCACCAAGTTGGCTTACCAATTGCACGCGCCGAAAAAGTCAGTGTCAACAAAGACCCGATGATTAATATTTGAGAAATAATTACTGCATTCACCCATGGCTTAGTCAGCGAGCCTGCAGTTTCGCTTTGGGGTTGCGAAGGCGGAGGGAGCAACGACATATCAAGAATGACAATAGCCTAAGAAGAGTATGTTGCCCATTAAATTCGTGCGATTGAGCATATTTTTTCCGATGTGGAACGAGGAACAATATCTTCAACGAGCATTGAATGCTGCCCAAGAGCTTTGCGTTGATTTAATCGACCTCAAAATGATTGATGATTACGAACTTGTGATCGTTGACGATGCATCCACGGATTCAACACCGCAACTGGCCGACGCCGCGGCAGTCAGAGACAAGCACATCAAAGTTGTGCACCACCCTGTGAACCGCAAACTTGGTGGTTCGATCAAATCTGGCTTTGCGGCATCAACTGGCGATGTGATTTTGTACACAGACGCTGACCTGCCCTTTGACATGCGCGAGGTTCAAAACGCCATGCGTCTGATGCGCCAATATGAAGCCGACATCGTGAGCGCTTACCGATTTGATCGAACCGGCGAAGGGTATGTACGAGTTGTTTACTCTATGTTTTACAACCTTATGGTTCGGGTTTTGTTCGGGGTTCGATTTCGTGACATTAATTTTGCTTTCAAACTCTGTCGCAAGTCTGTATTCGATCAAGTATCTCTTGAAAGCGAAGGATCGTTCATTGATGCCGAGTTGATCGTTGGCGCGAAGAAGCGTGGCTTATCAGTAGTTCAGTTTGGCGTAGACTATTTTCCGCGCACTCGAGGTGTTTCGACACTGAGTTCGCCATCGGTCATCATAAAAATTTTACGAGAGGCGTTTAGATTGCGTAAAAAATTGAATTCAATCAAACCAGATTTTGGTGCTCCAAGCACAAAATGAATCGCCAGAATAATTCGTATTATCAACCGTCGACATTTGATCGATGGAGACCCGCGCTAATCGCTTTGGCGATATTGGCCACCGTCGCAGCAATCGGTGTTCGGCAAAGCGAAGCCAATAAAAACAAATCAGATGTCGCAACCGTGCCTGCTTTAGAAGTTGGCACCAGTGTGGTCCCGGTGGTTACAGTGCCGCTGGCTCGCACGCTCGAATCGGGCATGCAGGGTGATGACGTGTTGCGTGTACAGCAACGACTGAAAGATCTACGTTTTGATCCGGGCCCAGTCGACGGCGTTTTCGGACAAAACACCGTGCAGGCGATGTGGGCGTTTGAAAAACTCGTTCTCGGGGTACCCCGCGAACAGGCCACTGGAGTCGTGACTCAACCAACTTGGACGGCTATGCAGTCAAATTTAACAATCAAGCCGCGACGCACTGCCGACACGGTGACTCATGTTGAAGTTTATTTGCCAGAACAGGTTCTAATCGTGTTCACAAATCAAGAACCTGTTTTGATCACGCACATTTCGTCGGGCACGGGAGAGATGTGGTGTGAAGAAGTTAAAATTGACCCAGGCGAAGAAGGCAACGATACGACTGAGCAGATCACACAAGGAATTTGTGGTGAGGCTGTGACTCCGCCAGGAGTTTTTTATTTTTACAACCGACGCTCTGGCATGCGCGAAACCAAACTCGGTTCTTTGTACAACCCGGTGTATTTCAACCAAAATATTGCGGTACATGGTGCGATTATCGTGCCACTCAAACCAGAATCGCACGGATGCGTTCGGATCCCGATGTCTGTGGCGAGATACTTTCCGGCACTAGTCAAATACGGCGACCGAATATATGTGTTTGACGGTCTGAGAGAACCTGAGGTTTATGGTTCACCATTAGCCCCGTGGGACAAGCCAGATCCGAACTACACGACTTTGCCGACCGTGACGACTTTGCCGACCGCGACAACAATTATTGGAGCACCAACGACGACTGTGGCAAAAGCACCGAGTTCAGGTTCGACCAGTACTAGTTCAAGTACGCCATAACTGTTTGAAGATGATTGACGATGATGTTTAAGTATGACGAGTTTTCGATGTTCGGTGAGAACATCTCCGAGTATTCGCTGAAGGTCTCGGCACTACCGAAAGTAGAACGAGTTTCCTGCGCGCTCAGTGATGGTCGATCACTAAGCGCGTTGAATTGGGGTACGCAATCACCCGAAATTATATTTGTGCATGGCGGCGCCCAAAACGCTCATACATGGGACACCGTTGTTTTGGCAATGGGTATCTCGGCATTGGCAATTGATCTTCCGGGGCACGGCCATTCTTCATGGCGTAGTGACGGCAACTACGAACCATCTGTGCTGGCTCCTGATGTGGCAACAGCCATTGAAACTTGGGCACCAAAGACTCGACTCGTTGTTGGCATGTCGTTAGGCGGATTAACAACTCTTGCGCTTGCAGGTCAGCGACCTGATTTGGTTGCTTCACTCGTCAGTGTCGACATCACACCAGGTGTCAACTCGGGGAAAACAGAAGCGATCACCGACTTCGTGAACGGGCCACAATCTTTCGCGAGTTTTGAGGATTTGTTGGCGCGCACAATCGAACACAATCCGACAAGATCAGAGAGTTCTCTTCGTCGTGGAATCTTGCACAACGCCAAACAACAAGCCGATGAATCGTGGCAATGGCGATATGACAGATCAACACATCCGTCACCACAAGATCCAACTAAACGTCTCGACCGACTGTCTGCATTATGGGATGTAATTTCGCAACTGAAATGCCCCATGACCCTTGTTCGCGGCGGGATTTCACCAGTTGTAGATGATGCCGATGTTGCCGAATTAAGGCGTCGAAAACCTGACTGTGAAGTGATCGTTATAGATGGTGCAGGACACTCAGTGCAAGGTGACAGACCCGTTGAACTTGCAGCTACTCTGACTCGGATTCTGGCAACTTAATTAACTATTATTTCGGCAATGTCAAAATTAGGTCGACCTACGAATTGTGCTGGTATTGACACTTGTCAACGACTGTTGGTTGAGGCTCGGCGATCCTTCGCCACTGAGGGATTTGCCGCGACGACCAACAAAAAACTCGCGCAGAGTGTCGGCATCACGACGGCGGCGATTTATCACTATTTTCCTTCCAAGATTGAAATGTATGTCGCAGTTTTTGTTGATGTGCAAGAACTCGTTTCTAGAACAATTGAAGAGTCAATTCGACCAGACGCTCGAATCTCGGAAAACATCTCTAACATGGTCGATTCTCTTGCCTTATTGACCGTTCGTGAACCAGCAGTCGTTGCATTCGTGATGGGTGTTTCTTCAGAAGCCCATCGACATCCAGAAGTATTAAAGGCCGTGCTTCCGGTTAGCGGCCAAATTGGTCGCATTCTCTTTCAGATGTGTGAAAAAGCGATTGAACGGGGCGAAGTCAATTCAAATGTTTCTGCTCGGTCACTCGAAGACATGCTGACCGTTATCTTGTCTGGCCTGGGTCGTTTCAATATGGTTTACCGAGATGCCCGCCGAACATCAGATTTGATCAAATCGATGAAGTTGCTTTTGGTTGGCGAAGTCTTTCGCGTATCCAGCGACGTTTAGGCGTCTTTCGTTTTTGTGGTCGAAGTTCTTAGCGAGTCAGTCAACAGAATAAACAGACCAAACCATACGAAGGCAAAGCCAATTATTCGCGTGATGTCAAGTTTCTCGTTGTAGGTCAACCAACCGAGAAAAAAATTAAACGTCGGAACAAGATATTGCATTGGACCAAGCAAACTTAAACGAACTCTTCGTGATGCTGCGCCAAACAGTAGCAAAGGAATGGCCGTCATTAAGCCTGTGAACAAAACAAAAATCCACTGAATTGTTGTCGCGTTTTTCGGCACACTGTCGGCACGAGTGAAACACCAAAATAGAATCGCAACGGCGGGAATCAAAAGTGCGACAACTTCTGCCGTCAGGCTCTCAAGGCTTGAAAGTAGGACCTGTTTTTTGAGGTATCCGTAGATAGACCAAGAACCGGCAATGATTAACGCCAAATATGGCGGTCGACCATAAGCGTAGGTCAGGACAACTATTGCAACTATGGCAAGTGCAATTACCGCGCGATGTGCAGTTCTCATGGTCTCTCGCAAGACGGCGAAGCCGATGATCATCGTAAATAGTGGCGAAATAAAGTATCCGAGTGCGGTTTCAATAATATTTTCGTGAACAACCGCCCAGACATATGTCGTCCAGTTGATAGAAAGCATGATGCTGGCGAGAGCAATTCGCGTGCGCAGTTTTGGATCACGCAGCGCAATCGATAAATTTTGTAGTTTTTTGGTACAAACAATTACGCAAAGCAGAATTATCGATGAAGTTACGATTCGCCAACCAATTAGTTCGACTGCGTTAAATTGTTCGAGAAATTTCCAATATATTGTTAGTAAACCCCAAGTGATGTAGGCACCCAATCCGTAGGCGATACCAGAGCGCTCAGTTGAGTTTGACACGAGCAATCACCCTAGTCAGTAGCCTTAAATCAATGGTTGACGAGGGTTTTAAAGTTTGGCAACGAGTTTTAGCCCAGGGCAGTCGTATCGCCGAGACGTCATTGAGGGAGCTATTCGTTCAAGATTCAGGACGCTCTGAGAGGTTTAGTCGAACTTTAGGTGATGATAATGGTGACACCAATAACCAGATATTCGCCGACTTTTCCAAGCAATTGATTGACCAACAGGCACTTGACGAATTATTTGCCCTGGCCAAAGATCTGCAAATCGTCGAACAATTTGCCGAGATGCGCGGCGGGCTAAAAATTAATTTGACCGAGCATCAATCGGCTTTGCACACTGCGTTGCGTGCCGACATTAAAACTTCGGTGATTGTTGACGGTCGAGATGTCGTGGCCGAAGTGCACACCGAACTCAAAGCCTTGAGAAGTTTTGTTGACTCAGTTCGAAGCGACAGAAAGTTCAAGAAAATTGTAAATATTGGTATTGGTGGCAGTGATCTCGGCCCGGCACTGATCTATGAAGCACTTTTCGATAACTATCAATCTTTCGTTGAGTGCGCATTTGTCGCCAACATCGACGCCCATGAGATTAAATCAGTTTTGAGTAAGTGTGTCGCAGCCGAGACGTTGTTCGTCGTGTGTTCAAAATCTTTCAACACTGTCGAGACATTGAGCAATGCCCGCATCGCCAAACAGTGGCTTGCCGAGAAACTTGGTGTGGATATCGGCAACAAAATTATTGCCGGACATTTTGTGGTCGTCTCGGCGTACCCAGATCGTGCCACGAAGTCGGGTGTTGTTGCTGCGAACTCATTCAAGATTTGGCCGTGGGTTGGCGGTCGCTACTCAATTTCGTCGGCGATGAGTTTGGCGCCGATGCTTGCCTTTGGTGCCGATGTATTCGACGAGTTTCTTGCAGGAATGCGGGAGGTAGACGACCAAATGCAAAATTCTGTGCCAGAGAATAATCTTCCATTAATTCTTGGCTTGATCGACGTCTGGAACTGCAGCGTGCTGGGGCACACGAGTCAAGCCATTGTGCCGTATGCGCATCAACTTAAATTGTTGCCAAGCTACTTACAACAGTTAATGATGGAGAGCAATGGCAAATCGGTTCAAGTTGATGGTGAGCCGACTTCGATGCGAACCTCGCCGGTGGTTTGGGGTGGAGTGGGTGCAAATGCGCAACACGCGTTCTTTCAAATGTTGCACCAAGGTACTGATGTCGTGCCCGTCGAATTCATCGGCTTTGCTCAACCGACGCACAATGAAATGTTGGCGCACGACATATTGATCGCCAACATGTTCGCACAATCAAAAGCCTTGGCATTTGGACGGTCTCTGACAGAGATAAAAAGCGATATCGGTGATGATGAAAATAGTCAACATCGCGTAATGCCAGGCAATCGGCCCTCAACAACTGTGCTCGCATCTAATTTGTCTGCGCGAACCCTAGGGTCGTTAGTTGCAATGTATGAACATCGTGTTTTTGTTCAAGGAGTCGTCTTTGGTATCAACAGTTTTGATCAATGGGGTGTTGAACTTGGCAAAACTCTTGCCACCGAAATATCTAGTTCGTTAATCAAGCCAGCCGAAAGTGGTGAAAATCTTCGAGACTCCCAAGACGCATCAACTCGTGGGCTAATTAACTGGTATCGCCTGCATCGTGGTAATCGTTAGATCACCTACGCTGGGTCTGTGCCCGTGAAAATCACTCAAGCTGAGCGAATGCTGAATTTATTGGCACTGCTGGTGGATCGAAATCGACCACTGACATTGCGTCAGGTTCGTCAAGAGCTGGGCAAGCAATACCCGAATAGTGATGAGGCGGCGCGAGCCGCATTTGAACGCGACAAGGCGGCGCTGCGCGAGATGGGAATACCCATTGAGACTAAAACTTTGGGCGGTGACTCGGCTGGTGAGGTTACATATTGGGTCAATCGCTCGAATTATGAGTTAAGTGACTTGAAACTGTCAGATGACGAACGGATCGCGCTACAACTCGCGGTGGCAACAGTCCGACTTGGCGCTCAACACGGAGAAGAAGCACTTTGGAAACTAGGTGGTGAAAAAGTCTTACGACCAACAGCGTTAAGTGTCAATATCGGGTTTGTCGATCAGAACATGAGTGCAATTACCGATGCCGTGATGCAGCGGCGAACCCTTAACTTCGATTACAAAAGCGAGAAGCGCCAAGTTGACCCCTACGGAATGTTGTCGAGAAGCGGATTTTGGTACTTAATTGGTTTCGATCATTTGCGGAAGGACCAGCGCGTATTTCGCGTTGACCGGATCGAAGGCAAAGTGAGCGCGGGCCAGATGCGCGCGTTTAAAACACCGGCGGGTTTCGATGTTGCCGCTGCCGTACCGACCGAAAAGCAAATGATGGCAGCGGGTGATGGCGAAGTTACAACGGCGACCGTGTTGGTAGATGCATCATTGGCAGCCGGAGTGCGAAATGAATTTGGCGATGCTGCGATTATCAGAGAGCGCCCAGACAGAAGTATTGAGTTCGCGATTCCATGTGCGAATATGTCGGCTTTTCGGTTGTGGTTGTTTGCAATGGTTGAAAACGCAGAAGTTCTAGAACCAGCGTCGGTGCGTAATCAAGTGATTCAGTGGCTTGAGCGATTAGCAGGTGATAAGTGATGCCAGCCAAAAAACCGGTGAAAAAATCGGCCAAAAAAACGGCGATAAAAACGGGGAAAAGAGTTACAGCAAAAAATCCCGTGCGCAAGACCGGTCGTCGCGGGCCTCGCAGTGCAGCCCAGCGAGTGACTGGGCTTCTTGTGATGTTGCCGTGGATAATGCAGCGCAAACGCGTGAAAATTTCAACAATGGCCAAACAGTTCAATCTCACAGAAGCAGAATTGATTGAAGACTTACTGATGGCCTCTGTCTGTGGCGTGCCACCGTATACCCCAGACGCTTTGATTGACGTATTTATGGACAACGGCATGGTTGTCGCCGAAGTTCCACTTTTGTTCTCTCGTCCGCTGAAACTAAGCACTGCTGAATTGTTTGCAATTTCGGTGATGGCTCAAACTGCGTTGCAGTTGCCAGGTGCCAATAAAAAGGGTCCACTTTCGACCGCGCTGACGAAAATCGCGCCGCTAATGCCAATGGGCGCCGAGACAATCAAGGTTGAATTACCGCGAGCAAAGTTTGTCAAAGAACTCCGTGAGGCAGTGGCGACTGGTGAACGATGCGACATTGAGTATTTTTCACCAGCCTCCCTTAAACGCTCAAAGCGGATAATTACTGCGCGAAAAGTTTTTGAAGACGCGGGTCGTTGGTATGTTGCAGCAGATGACCACCAATCTGGTGAAGATCGTATTTTCAGGATTGACCGAATCGAGCAAATCAAGCCAGTTGGTATTTTTGATCAACTGAATGATCAAGATGACCAAGATCAGCAGTGGTTTTCGGCGCAGATGTCGCAAGTAACCTTGCGCGTCGAACCTTCGGCACGATGGATTGTTGAGTCTTACCCCTATATTTCGCGGGTTAATAAGCGCATCAAAAATATAGATGTCGTGGATATCACGATGTCAGTTACATCTCAACATTGGCTTGGTCGGCTGTTATTGCGTGCTGGCGGTGGTGTAAAAGTTCTTAAACCTGCGGAATACCAAAATCTGGGTAAGACGGCTGCCCAAAGTGTTTTGGATCGCTATAAAAACAGTGGTGCAGTTAGTTGAATTAAGCCCCGAAGTGAGTTGCCAACTGTTCGGCAGTAGTGATGTTGTGATTTCGAAGCAAATGGGGCAGCACCAGCGCGGCACCCAAGGCATCAGCAAGGGCGTCATGCGGGCGACTGACTGAGACGTTGTAGCGCGCAGTTACATCGCCAAGACGATGAGATAGCGAGCGCTTCGGGTCTAGCGCTCGAG
>SXGT01839457.1_pt1 | contig 12194 bp, 9 predicted proteins | sample 3176221 | NCBI WGS metagenome assembly SXGT01 (sample SAMN11356862, study PRJNA531348) | freshwater metagenome | isolation source: freshwater sample F1-120 | place: China: Fuxian Lake, Yuxi | collected 2017-12-25
GGCCGAGAACTCGACATCATCGGTGAACGTGCGGGCGAGTGACACATTGTCCTCGATGGCTTGCAGACAGTCTTCGCGCGAAATCCGTAGTTTGCGCTCCAGGTGCAAGTCCGAGGTCGCGATGAACGTGTGAATCCGAGCACGCTCGGCGGGTTTGACAGACTCCGCCGCGCAGGTGATATCAGCCCGGTTACATCGGGCAAGGCCGGCGATCACCGGCCCTTTGATCTCGGTGGCGATCAGGCGCACCGCCTCGGCATCGTCGCGCGACGCGATCGGAAAACCGGCCTCGAGCACATCAACCCCGAGTGCCTGGAGCTTGCGGGCCAATCGCAGTTTTTCCGGGGTGTTCATGGAAAAGCCAGGGGCCTGCTCGCCGTCTCGCAGTGTTGTGTCGAAGATGATCAGTTTTTCCGCCACCGTGTCTCTCCTTGTCTTGGCGCAGCGCGCGCCAGAGTGCCTTCTAGTTCAAAGCGCGCAACGCATAATGTCAAGATTATAAATATTACAACTTAATAACACTTGGTTATACACTGACGGCGCGATGGAACTGAGCGAACTCGAGGTGTTCCAAGTTGTGGCGGCTGAGCACAGCTTCTCGCGAGCCGCGACCCGGCTGCACCGCACCCAACCCGCCGTCAGCCAGGCCATCCGCCGGCTTGAACGGGAGTTGGGCGAGCGGCTGTTCGACCGGTCGTCAAAGACCGGTCGGCTGACGCAGGCCGGCACCATCCTGCTGGACTATGCGGAGCGGCTGACTCGACTCAAGACCGAAGCCGAGCAGGCGGTGCGCGAGCTCCAAGAGCTGAGGCACGGCCGGGTGACGATCGGGGTCAATGAGGCCGCTGTGCACATTCTGCTTCCGATCGTCGAGCAGTTTCGCAAGGCACACCCCTCGGCTCAGGTCGAGATGCGACGCGTGCACTCCAGGCAGATCCCGGGCGAAGTCCTGAACCGCAGTCTCGACTTTGGGTTCGTGACCTTCGAACCGGCCGAACGTGGTCTGCTGTCCGTACGGCTGGGCGTGGACGAGCTGGTGATGCTGGCGCATCCGCAGCACCCGCTGGCCCGACGCCGGCAGATCACCATGGAGGAGTTCGGGCGACAGACCGTGATTGCCCACAACGACTATTCCCCTCGACGTGAGCGCGTGCTGCGCCTGTTCGAAGAACAGCATGCGCCGATCAACATCCAGATTTCACTGGCCAGTCTGGATGGCATCAAACGCGCGGTCGAGATGGGACTGGGGGTCGCGCTGCTGCCTCGCCGCTGCGCCCTGTCTGAAATTGCACGCAAGCAACTGGTGGCGGTACGAGTGCCCAAGCTTGGGATGCCGCGTGACCTGCGCCTCGTGCATCGCGGAACCGGCGAGGTGTCGCACGTCGCCGCCGCTTTCCTCGCCGCCGCCGAGGCACACTCGGTGAAGCCCTAGCGCGGCACCGGCAAGGCAAGGCGTCGCCTTGCCCGGCTAGAAGCCGCGGATGTAGGGCACGCGGGAGGCAACGCCCCGGACGACCTCGAAGTCATCGAGCAGCAATCCGGTCGCGTCCCAGGTGCCGGCGAGAAAGGCGTCCCGCACGGCGGCATCCACGGCGATCGAGATGCGCTGACCGTCTACCGTGACAGTGCGATCCGACAAAGACAGGGTGAGCGACGTGTCCGGGGCGCGCTCGACCAGGTCCATCAGCGGCCCCATGTCGGCCGCGGACATGGTGACGCAGGGCAGACCGATCGCGAGCGAGTTGCCGCGGAAAATCTCCGAAAAGGATTCACCCACGCAGGCGTGGATTCCCCATCGGTTCAACGCCTGGGGCGCGTGCTCGCGCGACGAGCCGGAGACGAAGTTGGCGTTGGTGAGGATGATGCGCGCCTGCCGATAGGCCGGGTTCGAAAACGGGTGGTCTGCCATCGCCGCTCGATCGTCCTCGAAGACGTGGTCACCGAGACCCTCGAATGTGATGGCCTTCAGAAACCGGGCCGGGATAATCCGGTCGGTGTCGATGTTGTCCCCGCGCAGCGGCAGGGCGGAACCGTCGATACGGTCTATTTCACGGCTGGACACGGGTGTTTTCCTATCAGGTCACGCGCTACAACGCGTCGCGAACGTCGACGACTTCACCGGCCAGCGCCGCAGCCGCCACCATGGCCGGGCTCATCAGCAACGTCCGACCTGTCGGACTGCCCTGGCGGCCCTTGAAATTCCGGTTGGAGGACGAGGCGCAGAGCTGGTTCCCCTCGAGTCGGTCGGGATTCATCGCCAGGCACCTCGAACAGCCGGCGCCTCGCCACTCGAATCCCGCCTCGCGAAACACCTGGTCCAGCCCCTCGCGCTCGGCCGCCGCGAGCACCGCTCGCGACCCCGGCACGACCAGTGCCTTCACGTGCGACGCCACCCGTCGGCCCTTGGCAATGCGCGCTGCTTCGCGCAGGTCTGACAGCCTGGAATTGGTGCAGGACCCGACGAAGGCCACGTCGATCCTGGTGCCCATTATCGGCGCGCCGCCAACCAGACCCATGAAGTCGAGCGCTTCGGCCACCGCACCGTTCGTGCCCGCGTCGCCAGTGGCCGGGATGCGCTCGCTGACGCCCACCGACTGTCCGGGGTTGATGCCCCACGTCACGCGTGGCTCGATCTCGGCCGCCGCAATCTCCACGACGTCGTCGTAGTCGGCGTCAGCGTCGGACGCAATCGAGCGCCACCAGGAAACGGCGCGGTCGAAGGCGTCGCCCTGCGGCGCGAAGCGACGCCCACGCAGATAGTCGAACGTGGTCTGGTCCGGGTTGACGTAGCCGACCCGCGCACCGCCTGCGATGGACATGTTGCACATGGTCAACCGCTCCTCGATGCTCATCGCGTCGACCGCGGTGCCCCCGTATTCGTAGGCATGCCCCACGCCGCCTTGGACGCCAAGGCGGTGAATGATCTCCAGAATCACGTCTTTCGCGAACACGCCATTCCCCAAGGTGCCGTTCACGGCAATCCGCCGCACCTTGAGCGGCTCGAACGCCAGCGATTGCGAGGCCAGCACATCACGGACCTGCGAGGTGCCGATACCGAACGCCACCGCTCCCAACGCTCCGTGGGTCGAGGTGTGGCTATCGCCGCACGCGATGGTCATCCCCGGCTGGGTCAGTCCGAGTTCAGGACCGATGACGTGCACGATGCCCTGGTTCTCGCTGTCGAGGTTCCAGAGCGGAATGTTGTATTCCGCGCAGTTGCGCTCGAGCGCCGACAGCATCGCTTCAGCCAAGGTGTCCTGGAACGGTCGCGTCTGGTCCAGGGTCGGGATGATGTGGTCGGTCGTGCCGAATGTCCGCTCGGGAAACGCGACCCCGATCCCACGCGCCCGAAGCATGTCGAATGCCTGTGGCGTCGTGACCTCATGAATCAGATGCAGGCCGATGAAGAGTTGTGTCTGGCCGGTCGACAACGGCCGCACGGTGTGAAGGTCCCAGACCTTCTTGAGCAGTGTTTTACCCATGAACCCTCTTGGTGCCGCGTGGCGCTAGCTGGCTGGTCCGGCAGGCTCCTCGATGTCCTCCAGCAGGTCGTCGCGGGTCTTGTGGACGCGGCCGTAGCTGCCGGCGGACACGACGTAGTACCACTTGGCGAAGCGGGTCGAGAGTTGTTCCGCGCGCGCGCGGCCCTCTTCAGTGCGACGCGCCCACTGAGCGTGGAGGTCAGCGGCAGACTTGTTGGCTCGGTCGGCATCCGTCCACTGGCCTTCCGGCTTGTTCTCGAAATCCCGGTTGGAGGGCTGCTCGGGCTCGGGCAAGGCGTCGGGGTCAAACTCGGCTGAGATCAACACGTAACGGTTCTCACCAGAGCCGGTCTCTTCGTCGTCGCTGGTGTCGTCACCAATCGCGATCGCGTTGCCGCTGCCATACAGAATCTCGCCAAAGCGGAGCGTGTAGAGCACACCGATATCGGTGCGCACGAGCAGCTCCCCTTCGTTCGACAGCATGTCGCCGCTCTGGGTCGGATAGAAGCCGCGCGACTGCATGGTCTGCAGGTCGGCGTTGGTGATGGTACGGGCTTCAAAGGCTTGACGGAGGTTGCCGCTCAGGCCTTCCGGCTTGGGCCGGACGCCGTCGATCTTGAGGCCCATGAGACCGCCGACGAGCAGATTCATCTGCACGTAGTCGACCTCCTTGCCGGCCGGAGTGCCATCGGCGGTCCAGGTGTCTTGGTCGACCCAATCTACGGTGAACTCGCCTTGCCGCCGTATGCCGCCGCTCCGCTCGTCGATCTGATACTCGTTGAGCGCGACGCGTTTCACGTCGTCGCGCTCGACCCCCAACAGGTTCGTCTCGATCCAGTCGCTGAACTGGGTGGACAGGCCAATGTCGGTCTGGGCTGCGTAGACGCGGTTCTGGTCGGGCACGCGTACGAAGCGGAATCCGGGGCGTCCCTCGACGGGGTCGCCGATGATCAAGTCGGCCAGGACTTGCTCACTCGCGCCCTTGAACGTCACCCGTCGGCCGCGTCCCCGGATTGTGCTGACGCTCTCGTCGAGCGGGTCGATGACTCCGAACGACTCGTGGTCGGTGACGTTGTCTGAGCGAAAGTCATCCTTCGTGATCGCGATGACGCCGGCGGCGGTGTTGGCCAGACGCTCCGCCCCGTCGGCGGGATAGTCGTGGTGCGACGGGATGGTCCACAGGCCATTGCGGTTCGTCACCTCGAAGGTCGCTGCCGCCGCGGTCTCTTCGTCGAACTCGACCACCTCGAGGGTCGTTGCCATCTCCGGGTCGGTGAAGTCGGCGAAGAAGGTCTCTCCGACATCGAAGAACGCATCGGGTGCCGCCCGTCTGGGCGTGGTCAGCAGGGCCAGGGCGACGAGTACCAGCGCCGCACCACCAAATACCGAGGTTTTCTGTAGTTCGCTCATCGGTCTTGCTCAGCGGCCCCGAAGGGCCTTGCTACGACATCCGGGCGGCCCCGGAGGGCCTTGCTGCGACGACTTCTTAGGTGCGAAGACGTCTGGCGGCGGCCGCGCCTTCGCGTTCGCGGCGCTGGCGGCGGACAAAGATCATCGCGCCTAACAGGATCACCGGGACAGGCGGCAACAGGATGGCGAACGTCTTGATCCGGCTCTGAATGCCCCGGATCTGCGTTTCCATCCGTTCGAGACTCGCTCGAATCTGGGTTTCCTTCTCGGTCTGGATGTTCGCCGACAGCACCTGCAGGCGTCGGTTCTCAACCTCCTCGAGATTGCGCGCCATGATCTGCTTGGCCTGCGCGTCGATATCGTCGCGGTTCCGCACCTCGGCCACCCGCTCGTTCAACCGTTCTTGGGCCTCGGTCAGCGCCTGCTCCGCATCCTCTTCCGCCTGCTTCTCGTCCAGGGTCCGCTGCGCGACGAACTCGGCCGTCTGCGCTTCGACCCGCTGCAAGGTCCGGTGGCGGGCTCGACGGCTGCGGAGTGCGATGAACGAATCGTCCTCGACCAGCGCGTCCATGGCGTTGAGGAAGAACGTGACGTTGTCGAAGTTGAGATTGGCCGGGGCCGTCTCACGAATCTGGAAAAACTGCTCGCTGACGAAATCGAGGTCGGCGATGACCACGGCGTTCACCGGCCCGTCGGTGGGCCAGGGCGAATCACTGGCGGCGGCGAGCGGGTCGGCCTCGGCGGATTCGGCCGGGGGGTCGCCACCTTTCCGTATCCGAGCCGCCAGCACGTAGGTCTCGTCGTCCTGCTCACGCACCGGATTCGGGTTGATCTGCGGTCCGAAGAAGCTCTGCTGGACCAGCGTGAAGTAGCCGCTACTCCCGGACTTGACGCCGGTGTGCAGCAGGGGTTCGAATTCCACCGCTGGGTCGTCACCGGGCGTAAGAAATCCGGGATACAGGAAGACGAGTTCCTGCAGGTCCTTGACGATGTCCACATTGGGATTGAATGTCTCCGGGTTCTCGTTCCCGGCGCCAAGGAACACCACCTCCGACGGCATGTAGGACAGATCCGGATGCGGCTTGTAGCTGTCCCAGACAATCCGCGTCGGCTCCCAGTCCACGCCCAGGTCGGCCATCCACCGCCTGACGTTGCCACGCGGACCGGGTCGTGGCTGCCCCGGCGGATAGGTCATGGGGTTGCCGTCGCCCACCCACTCGGCCGGTGAGAGGGTGGGGTCCACCGCCGGCAAGGGGTCTACCAGAATCATGGCGGGCTTTCCCGTGCGGAGATAGCCCGTGACGTTGGTCATCTGGTCCGTCTGCATCGATGACGGCAAGGCGACGACCAGCGCGTCGATGTCGTCCGGAATCGGGAACTCCGCGTTGACCTCGACCACCTCGTACTGCTTCTGTAGCTCGTTGACCACCGACCAGCGCGGCATCTGCTGCTCACTGGTCAGATTCTGACCGCCAAAGATCTTCACCATCGTGTCGACGATACCGACACGTTTGCGCTCGGTGCCGGACACCACGCGAATCGTCCGCATGATCTCGTATTCAGTCGGCAGGCCGCGATCGAAGAACGGAATCACCTGCTGGGCAGCGCCAGCTGTGAACGCCACGCCCAGGAAGACCTCGGTGATTTCGGCCCTCCCGGCGGCGACGTCCCGCATCGCGCGAGGCCGGATGCCAAATTTCTCCCGAGCATTCACGGCCGCGGCGGTGAACGGCTCGGTGTCTTCGATGAGCACCTCCACCTTCGCGCCGGCCAGCGCGTCGACCTCTTCGAGGATGCCGATCAGGTTTGATCGAGCCTGGACGAAGGGCTCGGGGACGTTCGGACTCAGGAATGCCTGGATGAACACCGGCCGATCGTCAGGAAGCTCCGCCAGCAGCCGCCGGGTCTCGGCACTGACCGAGGACAACCGCTCGCCCGTGACGTCGACCCGCATCGTCGCCCGGGCCACCACCGCATTGGCGGCAATCAGGGCCACGGCCAACGCCACCGCGCGCACGGCGTGATGCGACCACATCGGAAGCCCATCCGCTTCTCGGGGCCAGTGACGACGACTCGCAACGAGGGTGTTCAGATACAGAAAGAAGCCGGCCACCGACACAAAGGAGATCAGGCCGGACAGCGTCAGCACGCCTTTCGCGAAGTCCCAAAATGGGGCGAACACGCTCAGGGCCTCGACGGCCCGCCCGGCATCGACGCTCAGCGAGCCCAGAACGGAGTCGATGAAGATGATGGCGCCGCAGAACAGGGTGCCGAGGATGAAGGCCACCGTGGAGTTGGCGGTCAACAGGGAGGCCAGCATGCCTACCGGAATCAATGCGGCGCCGACCATCCAGAAGCCAAAGTAGTTCCCGAACATCAATCCCAAGTCCGGGTTGCCGAGGAAGAACAGCACGAGTACGTGGCTGAACGACAACACCAGAGACGCGGTGTAGATGCCCAGGGTGGCGGCATACTTACCCAGCACCAATTCGAGATCCGTCGCCGGCAACGTGAACAGCAGCTCGGCCGTGCCCAGACGCCGCTCCTCGGACCATACGGACATGGTCAGCGCCGGAATGAACAGCAGCAAGATAAACGGGAAGACACCGTTGAGCTGGTCGAGATTGGCCAGGTTGTCCAGAAAGAAACGGTCCTGCCAGAACGCCGCGGCCGCGCTGAGAAAGATGAACAACGTGATGAACACGTAGCCGGTGGCGCTGCTGAAGTACAGGCGCAAGTCGCGCTTGGCTAACGCTCGGACGATGGCGAAATTGACTCTGCTCCCCATGATGTGATGTCTCGTCTCGTCAGACGGCCGGCGGTGGCGATGCCGGGGTGCCGACCGACGGCGTCTCTCGTGTCATGCGATAGAAGGGCTCTTCGAGTGAGCCGTTCTCTTCCAGCTCCGTCCGTGGCCCGTCGAAGACGAGCCGCCCGTTGTTGATCAGCAGCACCCGGTCCGCCACGGCCTCGACCTCCTGCAGGATGTGGGTGGAGATGAGCAACGTCTTGGTGCGACCCAGTCGCTGGATGTTGTCCCGGAACTGTTTGATCTGGTTCGGATCGAGCCCCGCCGTGGGCTCGTCCATGATCAGCACGGCCGGGTCGTGCAGCAGCGCTTGGGACAATCCGACACGTTGTTTATACCCCTTGGACAGTTTGCCGATCGGCTTGTCGAGCGCCAGCTCCAACGCGCAGATCTCGACGACCGCCTCGATGCGTCGCTTCAAGACGCCAGGCGCCAGTTCACGCGCTTCGCCGAAGAATTGCAGCAGTTCGAGCGGCGTCATGTCGGGGTAGAGCGGCCCACTCTCCGGCAGGTAGCCGAGCTGTCGCGACGCCTCGATACGCTGTTCTCGCACGTCGAATCCGGCGATCGCCGCCGTTCCGGCGCTGGGGGCCAGAAACCCCGTCAGCATCCGCATCAAGGTGCTCTTCCCGGCCCCGTTGGGTCCAAGAAACGCCACGACCTGCCCTTCGGGAATCGAGAACGAGGCGTTCTCTACGGCCACGAAGGGGCCGTAATACTTGCTGAGTCCGTGTGCCTCTATCATGGTCGCCGGCGTGTCGACCTGGGCGGAATGCGCAACGGGCGGCTCCGGCTGAACGTCGGTTTCCTGCTCCACGGTGTTTCCTTTGTGCCAGGCGACCCACGCGGGGAGGCGCTGGCTACTCGGCCCCCGGGGGACCACTGCTGGTTGTCTACTGGCTGCCCGCCGCGGGCCGTCGAGCGGGCCTCACTGTGCGATGGGCGAGCCCGGCGCCGCGTGATGGCGACGGGCGAGGGATCAGACGCACCAGAGACACAAAAAGCCGGCTCACCCTGGGAGACCCGGCCTTCAACACAAATCCAGGCTGAAGGTGTGAGCCACAAGCGCAGATTGCGCGCTGTCCCGCAACGCCGCACAACGTCAGAGCATAGCCAATCCGCCAAAGGTTCAGCAAGTCCCTCGCGGAGAACGCGGGGGGGGGGCAGCGTGGTACGATCGGGCCGACACCAGACGAAACCAGCGATGATTCTAGCGATGCCGACGCGGGCCCGACGACCTGGAACCGCAGACACGCTGTGACCCTGACCGAGCAGTTCGGACCAATCGACATCTACCTGTTCGATCAGCTGCTGCGGCAGCGGATCACCACGGACATGACGGTGCTGGACGCCGGTTGTGGAAGTGGACGGAACCTCGTGTATCTGCTGCAGCACGGGTGCCGGACCTACGGGGTCGATGCCGACGACCGGGCCGTCGCTGCCACGCGCGAGCTGGCAAGGCGTCTGTCGCCGAGTACACCGCCCGACCACTTTCGGACGGAGCCGCTCGATGCCTTGTCCTTCGCGGACAGCCTGTTCGACGTGGTGATCTGCTCGGCCGTGCTCCACTTCGCAGACGGACGCGAACATTTCGATCGGATGGTCGATGAGTTGTGGCGGGTCCTCGCCCCGGGGGGATTCCTGTTCACGCGCCTCGCTTCGTCGATCGGGATCGAAGACGTCATCATCCCGATCGGGTCCGGACGCTACCGACTGCCTGATGGGAGCGACCGCTACGTGGTCACTGAAGCGCAACTCCTGGAAAAAACCGGGCAGCTCCACGGTCGGCTTGCGGACCCGCTGAAAACGACGCACGTGCAGGGGCAACGGTGTATGACCACCTGGTGTCTCTGGAAACCAGCCTGACCGCGCACCCGGCGGCGGGCACTGCTATGCTGGCGTGCACGGAAGGCGGCATCCTCACATGAGCGGACCGTGCACATGACGCAGTCCCGGCACCTCATCGTCGCCCTCGTCACCGTCGCGGTGGTTGTGGGCGCGGCCCGGATCGCCGCACGCCAATCACTGATGCAGAGACCCTCCGGCACCGCCATGCACAACCTGGCTGAACGGTACGTGAAGCTGGTGTTGGCGATGGAACAGCACGACCCCGACTATGTGGACGCCTACTACGGACCTGACGCCTGGCGGGAGCAAGCTGATCGTGAGCCACTCGCGCTTCCGCAGATCGGCACCGCGGCTCAGGTCCTCCTCGACGAACTCGAGCAGACCGCGCCCGGCAACGGGGCGGCCGTTGCGGGCGATGTCGATGACTCCGACCCTGAGGCGAGCTTGCCTCACCTCCGTCGACAGTACCTGTCGAGGCAACTGCAGGCCCTGCAGACGCGGGTGCGCATGCTGGCGGGCGAGGTCCTGACCTTCGATGACGAGTCGAATGCGCTATACGACGCGGTGGCCCCGAGCCACCCCGACTCGTACTTCCGGGAGACCCTCGCGGTCCTCGAATCGCGGCTGCCGGGGGCGGGCCCGCTCGTCGATCGATACGAACGGTTCCGGAGCGGGGTTGTCATACCGCCCGCCCGCCTGGACCGCGTGTTTGATGCCGCGATTACCGAGTGTCGCCGTCGGACGCTGGAACACGTCAGCCTCCCCGAGGGGGAACAGTTCGAGGTCGAATACGTCACGGACAAGTCCTGGAGCGGCTACAACTGGTATCAGGGGAACTTCCGCAGCCTGATCCAAGTGAACACGGACCTGCCGATCTACATCGACCGAGCCATTGACCTGGCCTGCCACGAAGGCTACCCAGGTCATCACGTCTACAACGTACTCCTGGAGCAGCACCTCGTGCGTGACCGGGGATGGCCCGAGTTCTCTGTCTATGCGTTGTTCTCACCACAATCGCTGATTGCCGAAGGCACCGCGAACTACGGCATCGAGGTGGCGTTTCCTCCAGACGAGCGGTTGGCCTTCGAACGCGATGTGCTGTTCCCGGCCGCAGGACTGGACCCGGCACGGACGGCGGAGTACTACGACATCCAACGCGTGGTGAGCCGGCTCGAGTACGCCGGAAACGAAGCGGCACGACGGTACCTGAACGGCGAGATCGACCGGGCGGCGGCTGCCGCCTGGATGTCCCGCTACGCGATGATGGCGCCCGCCCGGGCCGAACAGCGGACACGGTTCTTTGACCAATACCGGAGCTACGTCATCAACTACAACCTGGGAAAGGATCTCGTGGCGGGCTATGTCGAGGCACGGAGCGATGGGGATGCCGACGCACGCTGGAAGGCCTTCGCCGCACTCCTCGCATCGCCCAGGCTACCGTCTGGGCTACGGGACTCTCGTCCCGCCGCGACGGCCAGAGACGACGAAAAGGAGAAATTGTGAAGACGACGATAGTCGGTGCCCTGAGTGCGCTCGTCCTCTCGGGTTGGCTGGTCCCTGTAGCCAGTGCGCAGGAAGAGACACCACAACCCTCGCCGCTGGTCATGAACTGGAAGAGCGCAGTGTGGGATCCGCCGGGACCAGACCGACCACGGTTTCCCGCCGGTCTGCGCAACTCGCAGATCGCGGTCGATCCGAACACGGGTGGGCCCACCTATCTGGCCCGATTCCCGGCTGGCAGCCGGTTCGAGATGCATTGGCATACCTACGCCGAAACGGCGGTCGTCATGGAAGGCGCCGTCGATATCATTCTCGACGGCACGCGCCACACCGCAACCACCGGCAGCTACATCATCATCCCCGGCAAGGCACACCACACCTGGATCGTCCCGGATGACGCCGATGTCGTGCTGCTCGCGCGCCGGGACGGCCCCGCCGACTTCCACTTTGTCGACCCGTGAGCTCCGCTGGCGGCCGTCGGCCCTCCCCGGGGCATCGCGCGTTCGGGGTCTTGAGGTAATCTGATCGGGTAGTCTCGTCGCCCAATGATGAAGCCCGCGACCGTCGCCGTGTGTCTGCTCGCTGCCGCCGTGACCGGCATGCCCCTGGTGTCCATCGAGGCCGGGACGGCCCAGCCTGACCCCGAGGTCACCCGTATCATCGCCCGGGCCGTCGAACGGGCAGAGGGGGGACGGACTCAGGACTTCGGCGCACGCTTTCGCCGCACGATGACCCAACGTTCACAGCGGTTTGATGACCAGGGCGAGACCATCGACGACGAAATTCGCGGCTACGTTATCGCGCCACACCGCGGCGTGCCCTATGCGTCGCTCGTCACGAAGGATGGCGAACCGATAGCCGGCGACGACCTCACGCAGGAACAGGAGCGCTGGCAGGCGTTTCTCGACGAACTCGAGGAACCACCGGACCCGGAGGACGAGGACGACGAGCTCTCGGTTGAGTTCGACGAGGAACTGCTGAGCCGGTATACGGCCGACCTTGTCGGCGTCCGAGACCTCCGTGGGCGACCGACCTACCTGCTGGACTTCGAACCACGACCGGGCAAGCTCCCGGTCAGGCGGCGGGTCGACCACGCCCTCAACCACTCACGAGGTCAAATCTGGATCGATCAGAGGACCTACGAA
>SXGT01329111.1_pt1 | contig 12193 bp, 10 predicted proteins | sample 3176221 | NCBI WGS metagenome assembly SXGT01 (sample SAMN11356862, study PRJNA531348) | freshwater metagenome | isolation source: freshwater sample F1-120 | place: China: Fuxian Lake, Yuxi | collected 2017-12-25
GTTCGCATGATGCTCCATCTCGCTGATGAGAATGACATCTCCCGAGTTGACGAACGCTTTCGAAAAACAGTGTGCGACCAGGTTGATCGACATCGTCGTGCCGGAGGTGAAGACAATTTCATCGACGCTGTCAGCATTGATCAACGAACGAACCGCTTCGCGCGAAGCCTCTAACGCTTCGTCAACCTTCGCCCCGAATTCATACACTCCGCGGTAAGCATTGGCATAATAGCGACGATAAACCTCCGACTCCGCATCAATGACGACATCGGGTTTTTGAGCCGACGCCCCGCTGTCCAGAAAAACCACCGGACGCCCTTTCGACAGCGTCTGGCGAAAGATCGGAAACCGCGACCGAACTTCATGGGGATCGAACATGATCACTCGTAGGGTCCGCTGGCGGACCGTTAATGGACAGGGTTTGTAAGTGAGCCATCGAATTAAAACAAACCGACAATGCGTTTCCGGGGAACAACACTTAATGTTCGAACGTGATCGATCAACGGTCCGCACAGCGGAACCTACAATGACGCATGAGCGAATTGGCGAATTCGCTCCACCATACCAAACAGTCCATTTCGTCGTTGCGGACTGATGAACCCAAACAGGCCCAGTTGCTCGAACGTACCGCGGATATCTGTCTCCAGAATCTGCTGAGGCGTCTTCTCGTTGTAAATCGCCAGCAGAGCAGCAATCAGCCCGTTGACGATCATCGCATCACTCTCGGCATGAATGACGACATGAGGCGGCGTCTGGCCACTCAATTCGTTCGTCATCCACACATTACTCTGACACCCCTGAACACGGTTTTGTTCGGTTTTCTCAGCATCCGGGAGCTTTTGTAGCTCCATGCCAAGATCGATCAGGAAGTCGCACTTTTCGTCGGCGTCTTCCAGATGCGCAAGTTCGTCAAGCAGCTGGTCGTAAGTAATCGGCGTATTCACGTTGATATTGTAGGCACATTGCGAAGGAAGACGTAGAGGTGAAGCGACGATTGCTCCCCAATTACAGGATTTCAAGCGTGGGCAGAGTCGATGCCCCCTTGAGGTTTTTCGCGATTTGAATCGCAATCTGCTCGGTCATCCTCAGCAGCGGCTCACGTGCAGGATGATTCTCCGCGAACAGTTCCGCGATGTTCCCTTCATCGGCCAGTTCACGAATCGCAGGTGTCATCTCCAGGGTAGCAAGACTGGTGACGCCCATGTCCTTGGCCTTCTGAGTCGCACCACCCTGACCGAACGCTTCCCCCGCCATGTTCTCGACCATGCCAAGAACGGGACTCTCGAGCTTCTTGAACATGTTGATCGCCTTGATCGCATCCAGCAGCGCAACCTTCTGAGGCGTACACACAACAACCGCACCAGCCAGCCCCAGCATCTGCGACAGCGTCAATGCCACATCGCCAGTCCCCGGTGGCAAATCAATGACGAGATAATCGAGATCACCCCAGTCGGTGTCCTTGAGAAACTGTTGCAACAGCTTGGTCAGCATCGGCCCACGCCAGATCACAGCCTGGTCTTCCGGCACCATGAAGCCGATCGACATCAACGGCATGCCCTGCGCGACGACCGGTTGAATGCGATCAATCGTGCTGCCATCTTTGTTGGTCCGCTGTGCCACCAGCGGCTGCCCTTGCGCACCGACCATGTGCGGAATACTCGGCCCATAGATGTCAGCATCCATCAGGCCGACTTTGGCTCCGAAGTGTTTGAGCCCGTACGCCAGACAAGCGGCCACCGTACTTTTCCCCACTCCCCCTTTGCCAGAACCAACCGCAATCACGTTCTTGACACTCAAGCCAATCGCACCGCCGGATTGTTTCCCTTTGACGACCCAGTCAAATTCAACCTTCACATCCGTCAGATTGGGAGCCAGCGTCTTCGCCTGCTGAACAATTTTGTTCTCCAGCCCTGAACGATCCGGATAGGCCGGCGTCGGCAGGGTGATCTGGATGGTCAGCTTGTCGCCGTCCAGTTGCAGGCCTTTGAACATGCGAGCAGCCTTGAGCGACTGATCGAGTTGAGGATCTTTGATTTGTTCAAGGGAGTTACGAAGGAGTTCCGGATTCATGGTGCAAACGATTTCAAAACTACGGGGAGAGGGGGGAGGCGTCTTGAGCCCGGAAAAACCCGAGGGACACCATCAGGAACAAGAGCGTCAGACTGAACTCTCTTAAAGCCTGAAAAACGTCATCAGGAGGCAGGCGAACAGCCTGGAATACAACCGAGCCTGGCTGTCAAAGTTTAACGATCAGGTGAGAGTGGCGAACTGGCGAACGGACTCGGATCGTGACTGCTTTGAGTCGTCCCAGAAAAATCGGGGATCAACCGCCAAATGCGAGCCGAAAACTCATTGTAGACACGAGGTCACAACCACTCAAGGATGACGAGTGGTTGAAGCAACGCGAGCCACAAGTTCGCGACGCTTGAAAGAGTGTTCGTTCGGAGAACGGGCCAGCTACGCAAGGGAATATGCTTTGGTTTTTCGTGGCCACACGATTTCTGAAACTGGTACCCCCCGGATCGCGCTCGACACGCGAGTCCCTCACAACCCTTACAACGTGAATTTTCGGCCTGCCACAGTCTCTTCTGCCCCCTTTGGACAGAAAAAAAGCTTGCCAAGTCTGAAAAAGCGTCGAAGTAAAGCACTGTGATCGAGTTCGTCGTGTGACAGAGTTGTGATTCCGTCATACCCCACGATGCCAGGTGGCATCGGAAGGATTCACGCTCCCCGTTTTACCCCCTCAGTTACGTTCAGGAGAAGGTCAGATGAAACTGTTCCAATTCGCCGCTGCTGCTGTCATGTTCGCTTCTGTCAGCGCAGCCCAAGCCGGTCTGTTCCGTCACCACGGTTCAGACTGCTGTGCTCCAGAGCCAAGCTGTTGTGCTCCAGTTGATGCTTCTTGTGCTGCTCCAGCTGATCCAAGCTGCTGTGCACCAGTCGAACCAACTTGCTGTGCTCCAGTTGCTCCAACCTGCTGTGCACCAGTCGACACTTGCTGCTCTTCAGGCTGCGGTCACAAATCTTGGTTCAAGAAAATGAAGGGCTGCAAACTGTTCAAGAGCCGTGGTTGCGGTCACAAGTCTTCTTGCTGTGCACCAGAACCAACCTGCTGTGCACCAGTCGAAGCTTCTTGTGCTGCTCCAGCCGAAGCTTGCGGCCCAACTTGTGCTGCTCCAGCTTGCTGCAAGTAATTCCAGCTGCGGTCTAAAACCGCAAATGGTCTGACAACACTGATCTTGATCGACATCGTTGATTCACCTCAGAGTGTCAGTAGTAAATAGAAAAAGGGTTGAGAGGTTCGCCTCTCAACCCTTTTTTTCGTGTTCATGTCTGCTGGTCTGATCAACAAAGAACAATTACTGCTTGTCGTCAAAGTTCATCAGCTCTTCGCGTCGCTCCCAGACAACATCCAGGGCATTGACGACGTCTTTCGCATCTGCGTCGAAGTGGACTTCCAGCGTCTTGCCTTTGCGGTCGACTTTGACATCCCGCATTACCTTCTTCAACTCTCTGCTTTCCCCCGCCCACAGCTTCCCGGCTGCGACCATTCCCTCGACGACCTCTTCCATTTTTCGAGAAACAGCAGGAGAGTCCGCCTCAAGAATCATGTGTTCGAAAAATTCTCCGTTCTCCTGACCTGCGACGTAGGAGATCTGCTTATGTTGCTTGAGAATTTCAAACAGGCCACCCGGACGTTCAATGGTGTTCAGATCGACGGCGGATCCGTAAATCGTTGCACCTTTCTTATAACCGGCCAGCAGGTCTGACCGTTTACGAAGCGTATCACTTTCCTCTCCATCCAGGAGTGAGATGGCAGACTTGGCAAGCTCTTCCGATGATGCTGCGATCAAATGCGTTTCATCCTTCAGGACGAAAACCTTTTCGTGATTCATCTCTTTGGCATGTTGATGAGCGGACTTCGCGTTTCTGTGGGCTGCTTCATCCTGCTGCTTGGCAATGTCCTGACCTTCAACGGGCTTTAAAGCAACTTGTTCCTGACGACCAGAGTTCTTGTCCTCCATCGTGTAGATGGTGTAGTCGTGAAACTTCGACTGAGTGGCGCCTTTCTCTGTCAGGCGAGACTCCAGTTTTGTTCGATCGTATTTCGAATTCAACACCATGACCCCGGTATGGGGCTCGAAGCTGGTGCCATAAAACGTTGCACTGCGGAGATCTTCGTTAATATCAATGCCGTAGCGTTCCGAGGCTTTGGCTTTGATCTTTTCGATCAGATCGGGCTTTTTCTCCTTCATGACTTCGATCATCGCTCCGTCGCTCATGGCGTCCAGATCGAAGTGAACAACCCACTTGGCATCAGCGGGGATCTGTCTCTCTTCCAGTCCGCCTGCCCTTAAAGTTTGTGTCAGCAAACTACATGTTCCAACCGCCAATACTGCCGTCAGGCCTGTGAGACGATTCATGGATGTCCTCCTTTTTTCACAGAAAATCTACTCCATCGATGATCAACGCGGCGACATCGCCGCTTGAGACGTAGAGTCGAGTTTTCTGCAGAAACCAGACCAAGTGGTGTCACAACTCGACACAACGGTCAAAAAGCAAAAAGTCGGCCCGTAATGCGGCAATCATGGCTGTTCAATCAGCGAACAGCACGTCGCTGAGCAAGCGAGGTGATTGAACGTCGCGAATCACGACAGTTCGTCGTGCAGCGTCTTCTCAAAGGATATGGCAAAAAACCGTCGTCAAAAACGATGATCTCAAACAGGAGTCGGAACAGTTTCCTGGCCGATGAATCCACACGCTTTGTGAGCTCCGTCGCAGAACGGTCGTCGCGTCGATTCTGTACAACGACAAAGTGCCACACTGGTTTTGCCCGCCAGGTCGTACTTGTTGCCTTTCGTGTCCAACAACGTAATCGGGCCTGTGATCAGAATGGGACCATTTTCTCGCAGTGTCACCGTGACGTCAGACATGGGCAGTCTTTCGATTCAAAGGTTCGGTAGCAAATTTCGGCAGGTCAAGTTCAAACAGGTTGAACTGGAGAAAGTGTAGGCACTGATCGCGATTCATGTAAAGCGCCTGCAAACTCTTCGACTCTCCCCCTTCACATTATCTTCGGCTGTCCGACGAGACATGTTTGAACGAGAGAAGACGGTGTCTTAAGGTGACTCGACATCGCGTTAACTGAGCTCAAACGTCTTGAGCAACGCCATCTGAGCCTTCTCAGCATCCTTCTTCGCAATGACCACGCTCATGCGAATCTCACTAGTCGCGACCATCTGAATGTTGACCCCGACTTCCGCCAGAGCACGGAACATCTTCTCGCCGACACCCGTGTGACTGCGTAATCCAATCCCCTTGACGGAGATCTTGACGATGTCGTCATCGGTCCAGATTTCCAGTTGCGGCCAGGTATGCTTTAGCTTCTCAACGGCCTGGACGCAGCGTTCTGCATCGGAGGTCAGAACGGTCAACGTAATACTCGTTTTGTTTTCCTGACTGACATTCTGAACAATCAGGTCGACCATGATCCCGGCCTTGGCGATCTCCGAGAAAATCTTCGCTGCGATGCCCGGCGAATCCGGAATGTTGTGCAAGCTGACGCGAGCCTGTCCTTTATCGACATGAACATCACTGACAACAATGTCTTCCATCCCGGCCAGCTTCTTGACGACTTCCCGCTCGCGCTCTGCCTGTGAAAGATCATCCAGGTGGGAGGGCCCCTTGGCTTTATCGCGTCGAATATGATTCGACAGCTGATGCAGCTTGAACCCTTCGTGGACAGCGCGAACCGCATCTGCATTCTGATCGCGATCGACCAGCACAGAGATCTTGATATCGCCTGTCGAAATCATCTTGATGTTGATGCCGCGTTCCGCGAGCTGCCCGAACATCTCCGCTGCAACGCCTGCATGAGACTGCATCCCCGTGCCGACCGCTGAGACTTTCGAAACATTGGTGCCGTGAGTGACTTTACCCGCACCGATCTTCTCAATCGCTTCATCAGCCGCTGTTAGCGTATCAGCCAGCTCATCTTGTGGCACAGTAAAGGAAATTTCCGCGCGACCATCCTGTCCGACATCCTGCACAACCAGATCCAGCGGAATACGCCGAGCCGCCATCGCCGCGAAGATCGTACTCATCACGCCCGGGACATCGGGCACACTGCTGAGCGTCACGCGAACTTCCGTTTTAACGAGCGCCACGCTGACGACCGGGATATCGTAGGGCGTCTCATCGCTGATCAGCGTCCCCGGCTCATCGTGAGTCGCACTGCGAACACACAGCGGCACGCGAAATTTCTTGGCGAACTCGATGGAGCGCGAGTGCATCTTCCCGCCCCCCATGCTCGTCAGTTCGAGCATTTCATCATAGGCGATCGCTTCGAGCTTTTGTGCCTGCGGAACCAGACGAGGGTCGGTCGTATAAATGCCATCAACGTCGGTGTAGATCTCACACATCTGGGCACCGAGAGCAGCCGCAAGAGCGGTCGCCGTCGTATCAGAACCGCCTCGTCCGAGCGTCGTGATATCGCCATGCTCGTCGTAGCCCTGAAAGCCAGCCGCGACGATGATGTTGCCTTCTGCGAGCAGTTTACGAAGTCGGTCCGTATTGATGCGCGTAATCCGGGCCTTCGAGTGGGAGGCATCCGTCAACATCCCCATCTGCATACCAGTCAGCGAGATCGCTTTCTCACCCAGCGAATGAATCGCCATCGCGGTCAACGCGATCGTTTCCTGCTCGCCCGTCGACAGCAGAACATCCATCTCGCGAGTACTGTTCGTCTCTGCGATTTCATTGGCCAGTTCAATCAGTTCATCCGTTTTCTGACCACGAGCGGACACCACCATGACAACCTGGTTTCCGGCCTTTTTCGCGTCAACGGCTCGACGAGCGGCACGGAGAATCTTGTCAGCAGTGGCAACACTGGTACCACCGAATTTCTGCACGATAATAGACATGGGGCGAGAGCTTAGCGTTGAGTGAGTAGGACTTGGGGCAGCAGGACGCTGTCATTTAAGCATATTCGCCCCCGAAATTCACCTCACGCAGCCATTCAAACGAAAACGGGCACGCCAACAATGAGATGGCGTACCCGTTTCTTGTCTGACCAAGCTTGAGGCCCTAAGCCCTAAGCCCTGTTCTCAAGCCACCTTGCGTTTTGGCATTTGAATGACATTCGGAACAGCAGATTCTTTGCAGGCATCCATGAATGCTTCCACCACTTGCATATCCAGAGCAGAAGCCGTTTCACTCTCCGGGTGCCACTGAACCCCCATACAGAACCAGTTTTCGTCAATCGATTCGTAGGCTTCGATCACGCTGTCTGGAGTCGTCGCACTCACGCGGAAGCACGGAGCAAGGTGTTCCACAGCCATATGGTGATCGCTGTTGACGCGGATTTCACCAGGACCATAGATCTGATCAAGGCGGCTGCCAGGAACGATATCGATGATGTGTCGCAGGTTGGTTTCGACCAGATCGCGGTGGTGAAGCGCTTTGGGCACTTCTTCCAAAACGTGTTGATAGAGAGTCCCGCCGCAGACGACATTCATGGTTTGCATCCCAGAGCCAATGCAGAGGGTCGGAATTTTCAGTTCATAGGCGATTTTGGCCAGGCGTCGATCGAAGTCTTCGCGGGCAACTGGCATCGTGCGTGTCGCTGGGTGCGGGTCGAGCCCCATACGGACCGGGTCGAGGTCAAGTTTGCAGCCGATCATCAACAATCCGTCTGCTGTTCGGAGAACCTGACGGAGATCGTCATCGCTGGGGAGTTGTGGCAGAACGACGGGAATACCGCCGCAGTTGAGAACCGATTCGTAATACCCCGCATTGATCCAGTTGAGAGCTCCTCCGTCTTTGCGTTCTGGACGAAAGTCAGAATTCATCATGACGACTGGTTTCATAGCATACCCTTCCCTGGTAATACTTGACGTGTCGCGGTAAGACCCGAGCGTGTCTTAGTTTAAAACGCGACGATTAGAAGACGGGACAAGCGAATGGTTTCCGAAATCAAAGTGTTCGAGAGCAATCAGGAGAAGCAGGCTGAGCAATTAGACGAGCAGCGTCAACAAGAAGTTGGTCATTGAAAATAACGGCTTTGAACATCACGTTAAAAGCCATATGACCAGAGACTTGCCAATCCATCTGTCGCAGAATCCTTTCTGCCGGTTCCTCGAAAATGAGCGAACATTGGATGTTGGAATGACGTGATCCATTCACGTCAAGAGGAACTATAACCAGCGAAAAACCACGGTCAAGCGAATCTGTGATTTTGTGGAAACTAGATTAAAGTCGGCCTTTAGCTACCATATATGGTGTCTATACGGCGTTTGAGCTCTAAAATTGGGGTTGACGGGTGACCAAGCTGGAAATTTTGACACAAAATCTTCAAGAAACAGACGACCTCGCCCGACGAGTAGCAACCTCGTCGTTTCCAGGGCTCGTTATCTGCCTCACGGGCAACCTGGGTGCAGGAAAAACCCGCTTCTCAAAAGCCTACTGCACCGCCCTCGGCGTCTCTAAAGAAGAGGTCAACAGCCCGACGTTCGTCTTAATCCAAGAATACCTCGGACGCTGGCCTGAAAAGCATGGCAGCCGCCCACTGACGATTTACCACTTCGATACCTACCGCCTGAAAGACCTCGACGAATTCTGCGAACTCGGTGCCGAAGAAATGCTGTCCGGGAACGGGATCTGCCTGCTGGAATGGGGCGAACGCGTCGCAGAAATGCTCCCCGCCGACACGCTCTACATCACCATTGAAGCCACCAGCGAAACATCACGACGATTTACGTTCCGCGGCGATGGCGAACAGATCAGCAATCTCATCGAACAGTTATCAATCGCTCAGTAGCAATAAGCACTCAGGGTGGTCCAGCCGTTCATGGCTGGATCGCGCAGCGACAAGAAACCAGCGCCATGCGGCATGAATTGTAAAGCATAAGTTGAGTCTATATGGGCGCGGATGGTGACGCATCTTGTGAGCTTCGCTCACCCAGCCATGAACGGCTGGGCCACCCCAGAAGTTGTCAGCCACCCAATAAGGTTCAATGCCCTTTTTTCGGCAACGCAACAGCATACAGCATCGTTACAGAACCAATCGACATCAGGCTGAAAGCAGCCCAGTCTGGCGGGTTGATGACCCGCTTATTGTCTTCGTTGAGAGTCGTGAACAGGCCACGAAAATTCGGGCGATTGAGGTCTTCCTGCGTCTCCTGAACATTCAGGACGATTTCATCCACAGCCAGAAACGTCATGCCCCAGAGAGCAACAAAAACACCGGCGGAGAAGAAGCTACTGCGCAGCATACCGACTCTGTCCTTTTGGTCCAAAATTCGGCACAGGAAAGCAGCGTCACGCGTTCGCGAACAGTTGGCGATCATTCGTGCGCTCGTCCTGAGCGTTGAGCAGACGTTGGTGTCTGCGTCGTTCCCTAGTCATTTCGGCGATGCTGTTTGAGAAGTTGATCTCAGAAAAGTCGAAGGCCAGAATTTCCACGAGCACCATGTCACGCAATTGAATCGCGACACCTGGTCATTTCACGTTGACAAGCAAGGTCGTAAGCGTTGGCAAAACGAGGTAATTTGTGACGCTTGGAACGCAGCAATCTTTCAAGCACCTGAGGGTGTCAGTGCAAAACTCACTTGCAAATCAAATCGAACAGGCAAAGCAGTATGAACTAACCACGGATGAACACGGATTTGCACGGATAAATCAAGTCGTGAGGCTTTGAGTCAGAACTATCTCTCATCTGTGTTCATCCGTGTTTATCCGTGGTTTGGTTTTCTCTCATAGATCGCAACAAGAAACTTTAATACGGTGACTGGAACGGGTGTGCCCGTCCTGTTAAGTTGACCCTCTTGACATTTTTCCCCTGAATTTGCTGTGCAGACTCGAAGACGAGTACGCCAGTCACCTGATTCGAAAGAGCTCCATGAACGCCACGATCGTGCTCCTCCCGGGCGATGGAATTGGACCGGAAGTTGTTGCCCAGGCTGAACTTGTTCTCAAACGCATCGCGGAAAAATTTGGCCACTCCTTCTCCTTCACCTCTCACGATATCGGCGGCATCGCCATCGACAAAACCGGCAATCCCCTGCCGGACGAAACCCTCGCCGCCTGCCGTGCAGCCGATGCGATTCTTCTGGGTGCCGTCGGCGGTCCGAAGTGGGATGACCCTAACGCATCCACTCGCCCGGAAGTCGGTCTGCTCAAGATCCGCAAAGAACTGGGACTGTTCGCGAACCTGCGTCCGATCAAAGCCAACGCCGCTCTCGTTGACGCGTCTCCACTCAAGCGTCAGATCGTCGAAAACGTCGACATCCTCTTCATCCGGGAACTGACCGGCGGCCTCTACTTCGGCAAAGCCACCAAACTGACCAACGACGATGGCAGCGAAACCGCGATCAACGAGATGATTTATTCGACCCACGAAGTCGAACGTGTCGTCCGCGTCGCCGCCGATGCCGCGATGAAACGCAACAAGCGACTCGTCTCCGTCGATAAAGCCAACGTCCTGGAAGTTTCTCGTCTGTGGCGCAAAACCGCGACTCGCGTGATCGAGAAAGAATATCCCGAAATCAAGCTGGAACACATCCTCGTCGATGCGATGGCCATGCACCTGATTTCTCGCCCTGGCACATTCGACGTCGTTGTCACCGAAAACCTCTTCGGCGACATCCTCACCGACGAAGGCTCAATGCTGCCAGGTTCCATGGGTCTGCTCCCCTCAGCGGCCCTGTCTTCCAGCGGCCCAGGCCTCTACGAACCAATTCACGGTTCCGCTCCCGATATCGCGGGCAAAGGGATCGCCAACCCACTGGCGACCATTCTGGCATCTGCCATGCTTCTGCGTCACTCGCTCAGCCTGGAAACGGAAGCAGCCGCGATTGAAGCCGCTGTCGATGGCGTTCTCGCCAACGGACACCGCACGAAAGACATCGCCGCAGGCGGTCCAAGTGTCTCGACAACCGAAATGGGCCAATTCGTCCTCGACGCGCTGGCCTGACCCTCGTAGGCCAGCGGGGGTTGTTAACCCAATCCCGTTCGGCACAGAATCTGTCTGACTTCTCCGTCCTGAAGGGACGATTTCTACCAGCCCAGGATGAAATCCTGGGTTGCCAAAACACAATCACCCTCTCCACCGACCCTATAGGGGTCGTTCACCGCGAGAATCCACCAAGCCCCAATCTTTAACGAGCGGAACGATGGTGAATCCGCCCCTACAGGGCGGGGATACCCTCTCGAACCGAATCCCAGGGTTTTACCCTGGGCTGGTAGAAATCGTCCCTTCAGGACGAAGAGGGGGCTTTGGGCGTATTCAATGCGTTAGGAAATAGTATGCGGTTAAGACAGGGGGTTCACACCCCCCGCTCGCCTTTCAAGCAGTTCAATCCGAGACGTCAAGAGGTGAGTTGTCGCTGACAGGAAACTTTCCCTGTTGGGAAATCTTCCCCTGTTTTCGCGATATCCCTCTGCAGAAGTTCTCATACAATAGTGTGAACTGATCGGTGTCATCCTGTGTCGGACGAGGTGGACCGATTGCTTGCATACCGCAAGGGTCATTTTTGAATCTGGAAAGAAGATCTCTTTGTCACAACCCAAACGCGAACAGCTCAAAGTTTCGGAGAAGCGTGGATTTCTTGTCGCCGTCGTACCGCCCCGTCATCCGATTTCAGCAGCCCGTTGTCTGGAAGAGCTGGAAGGTCTCGCGAAGACCGCAGGCGTGACCATTGTCGGGCGACTTTCCCAGACCCGCGACACGCCAGACACCGCGACCTATCTGGGACAAGGCAAAGTCACCGAACTCAAATCACTGATTAACGAGACAAAAGCGGATATCGTCATTTTTGACAACGCGCTTTCTCCCTCTCAAGGCAAGAACCTCGAGAAAGAACTCAACTCGGTCGTTGTTGATCGCAGTGAAGTCATTCTTGACATCTTCGCCACCCATGCCCGCAGTCAGGAGTCGATGCTGCAGGTCGAACTGGCACAACTGCTCTATATGCGTCCTCGTTTGAAACGCATGTGGACCCACCTGGAGCGGATCGACGGGGGAATTGGCAGCAGTCGTGGTCCAGGGGAAAAGCAGCTCGAAACAGACCGACGACTCGTCGACAAACGCATCACCGAGTTGAAAAAACGCCTGGAAGAGGTCGAAAAACGTCGTGAACGAGAAGTCGCCTCGCGTCGTGAACAACCTCGCGTCTCGCTCGTCGGCTACACCAAC
>SXGT01827139.1_pt1 | contig 12193 bp, 10 predicted proteins | sample 3176221 | NCBI WGS metagenome assembly SXGT01 (sample SAMN11356862, study PRJNA531348) | freshwater metagenome | isolation source: freshwater sample F1-120 | place: China: Fuxian Lake, Yuxi | collected 2017-12-25
AAATTAGTCTGACTGGCATCAATACTATTTACACCTTGAACCTCAACAATTCTAAGTTCAGGTTGGGCTACCAAAGTCCAAATTTCGGACGATGGCCATCCTGCCTGTGATGCCAAAGTCAGTTGTTCATTGGGCTGCTCCTGTCTAGCGATAATATCTAGTTGCCAGTGCCCAGAACGGACTTTCACTTGTAGCTGACCGTGAGCAGCAAAGTGGGCAGGTAAATCACTATTGAGAGCCATGGGAATAAAGCCAGTCAATACGGCTTGGGGTAAGACGACATCTCGGTTCTGACCTGCGATATCGAGCTCGATATGGGTGTGTAATTCAATTGGAACTTTATCAATAATTTGACGGTATACTTGGATATCTAGCTTGTCTTGTACCGTCAATGATGGGGTAATACCGCGCTCATGCTCTTTTAGCCATAAGATACCGTCTGTGATGGTTGGCTTGGAGAGTGGTTTACCTAACAGCGTCAATTTGATTAAGCCAGTATTTTCAGGAATGCTAAGCTGTTCAGGAATAAAATCCCAACTGAATTCTCCTTGAATACTATACTGTCCTGCTGGGAGTTTAACTGCCGGGTGTCCCAAATGGGTAATGACTGCAATTCGCTGTTGGTTCGCCATGACCTGTTGCGGCCACATCTCGCTGGAACCCGGCAACTGAATCCAAGCTTCTTTAGCCAGTATCCAGGTCCCATTAAAATGCCCAGCATGCGCATCGAGGTTTAATGCTAATTGCGAAGCAAATTGACATTGCTTTTGTTCAAACTGCTGAAAGTTAAACGGACAGCCATATTGGGTTTGTTCGTATAATACCCAATCTACCCAAGGAGTTAGGGGTTCCGGAACATTGAATAGACCTTGCGCCCAAACCAACGGCCCGCAAAGCCAGCTGAGTACTAAGCATAAACGCAAAGTATTCATCACACACCTCCATGCCAACTCAGCAATGAGTATATTTTTTACGCTACAAACATTTTTCTAAAGCAGAGAAAAATGGCTAACCCTGCAATCTATATATCTAGGGTAGAACAACCGGATCAGTAAATACAAAATCCTTGCCCTTAACTTTAGTGTGGCAAGCAAGACATTCTTGATCAAAATGCGCATCAATGCCGTAAGGCGTTTGTTGGGTTCCTAACCAGCGAGCAAACCCCCAACCAGCGGTTGATGCATATTTACGACTATCTTTAAGCATAAATTCTGCATGCTCAAATGCTCCAGGCACATTGGCTTCTGACCAATTGTTATCTGGTTTTTGTTTCCAAACTAATTTTGCGATTATCGCGCCATCTGGCCAGGGAGGTATGCGATTTTGTTGAATCGCATTAATGGCGATAGAATTACCGAGAATGGCGCGTAAGGAGTTCTTATCTGTGCGCTGAGAAATACTGATTAACTTCCAATTTTTATAGGCCAAGGGAATTTCAATTCCATTGAGAGCAGGCTGCGCCGCTTTTGGAAGCGCTACTTCAGCAGCCTGTAATGCGATACAAAATCCAATCAAACCCAATAATACGAATAAACCACGCATTGGCTATCCCCTAAAAATTAGCGTATAAAAAAACCGGGCTCTACACTGATGGAAATTTCTTGCACTTCAACAGTCTTCACCTGTGCGTAACTTGGTCCTTCATGGCACCAAGCAATAAAATCCGCAAGCACCGCATCTTCAGCATGCGCCACTATTTGGACGCTACCATCCGCTAAATTGCGTACCCAACCGTCAACGTGTAATCGTAGCGCCGTTTGTTGCGCACTGGCACGATAATATACCCCTTGAACCTTACCTGCTACATGAATTTGTATTGTTTTAGGCATGGAAAGAATGCTAGCAGTTGTTGTTTAGTGAATCATTAGCAAAAAAAAAAGCCCGAGTAGCAAAAGCTACCGGGCTTTTTATATCATCTAATGATGAAATTATTTCATCATTGATTTTTTAAACATACGGTCTAATTTGCTGTTTGTTTCTTCAGCTAAAGAAGCAGCACGGTTAGCAGCAGCTTCTGCAGCAGCAGCTCTTGAAGCAGCATCAGAAGCAGCTGATTGTGCGCTAGCTGCATCAGAAGAAGCTTTAGAAACGCTAGATTTTAAATCGTCAATTTGTGTTTGCAGATTAGTGATGTCAGAAGTGCTAGCACAACCAACAGCCATAGAGGCAACTAAAGTAACAACCGCTAATTTTAATACTTTGTTCATTGATATTTCCTTTAAACTTAAAGATATGTGTAAAAAATAAAAAAAGTTCTACCCTTCCAAATTATGCCTTTTTTTAAAGCAAAAGGCTAGCATTATTTTATCTGATTTTAATCACTGTGCCTTCAGTGACCCAATGACTCAATCGCATAATCTGTTGATTGGTGAGTGCAATACAACCTTTGGTCCAGTTCATTTTTTTATGGATATTAATGTCCGCCCGACCTAAACCATGTATTCCAATACGCCCTCCTAGTGGCGTATTTTGTGGTGGTACCCGATCATGCAAAGACGCAGCCGCTATGGCTTCATAATGTTCATTACTAATTAAACCTTGTTTCAAAGCTTTCCAAGCGTTTGCTTCGGAAGGGTAGGTGATCCCCATAAATAAATGGTAGGCACTGTTAGTATCTATCCACCCAATTTTATAGTCCCCAAGTGGCGTAATACTATCACCAATATGCTGCTTAAACCCAGCACCATTTTTGCCAATAGCAATATTTTCCAAAACCTCTAAGGTTTTTTCACCTTGGTTAACAAAAAGACTTTGTGACTGAGTATCTACCAATAGCCAGATATTAGATTCAGCATGCGCAGCCATGGGTAGCAAACTAAATAAGAATATTGCGAATATTTGTCTCATAAAACCTATAAATAAAAAGTGTTTTGGTGTAACTTAATCATTCTGTTAATTGTCTCATTCGGACTTAAAGATGCAAATAAAAACTATCACAACTCATCCTTACGACGATCAAAAACCAGGCACTTCCGGGTTACGCAAAAAAGTCCGGACTTTTCAGCAAGCGAATTACCTCGAAAATTTTGTGCAATCTATATTTGATAGCCTAGACGATTACGCTGGTCAAACCTTAGTTCTTGGCGGCGATGGCCGATATTTTAACCGCCAAGCCATACAAATTATTATCAAAATGGCTGCTGCCAATGGTTTTGGCGGATTAATTATTGGTCAAGGTGGCTTACTGTCAACTCCTGCGGCGTCACATTTGATTAGAAAAAACCAAGCACTCGGCGGGATTATTTTATCTGCCAGCCATAATCCAGGGGGCCCTGAAGAGGATTTTGGCATTAAATACAATGCCAGTAATGGCGGGCCTGCCCCAGAAAAATTTACTGATAATCTGTATCAACGCACTCAAGTTATCGATAGCTATAAAATTGCAGAAATTGCGGATATCAATCTAGATATTATCGGTCTGCAACAAATCGATAACCTCGCTATCACCATTGTGGATTCAGTCACAGACTATGCTGAACTGATGCAATCTTTGTTTGATTTTAATTTATTAAAGCAAAGCATTCAATCAGGCTATATCACTTTATGTTTCGATGCGATGCATGCTATCACAGGACCTTATGCCAAACGCATTTTAGTTGATATGCTAGGTGCTAATCCTGATTCGGTAATTAATGCCACGCCACTTGAAGATTTTGGTGGCGGCCATCCAGATCCTAATCTTGCGCACGCACATGAATTAGCAGAGCGAATGTATAGCGATACTGCGCCCATTTTTGGCGCAGCTTCTGATGGCGACGGCGACCGTAATATGATCATGGGCGATCATTTTTTTGTCACGCCTAGCGATAGTTTAGCGATTATGGCAGCTAATGCGCATCTTATTCCAGCATATGCAGACGGTATTAAGGGTGTGGCACGCTCCATGCCTACCAGTCAAGCCGTTGATCGCGTCGCGCAGCAAAAGAAAATCCCATGTTACGAAACGCCCACGGGTTGGAAATTTTTTGGAAATCTGCTTGATTCTGGAGATATTACTCTCTGTGGCGAAGAAAGTTTTGGTTCAGGTTCCAACCATATTCGGGAAAAAGATGGTTTATGGGCGATATTATTTTGGCTAAATTTGATTGCGCGTAAACGCCAAACAGTTGCCGATATCGTCACCGATCACTGGCAGAAATATGGTAGAGACATTTATGCACGACATGATTATGAAGCCGTGCCCAGTGATATTGCCGATGCATTAATTACGCATTTACGTGAATTACTACCCACTCTACCTAAGCAAACGTTTGATGGCAATACCGTTCAATATGCCGATGAATTTTGTTATCACGATCCAGTTGATGGTAGTGTCAGTCACAATCAGGGAATACGCATTGGTTTTACCAATGGCTCGCGTATTATCTTTCGTTTATCCGGGACTGGAACAGTCGGCGCTACATTACGCATTTATCTTGAGCGCTTTGAAGCTGACGCGACACAGCATCAACAAGATCCGCAATCAGCCCTTGCCGGATTAATTACTTTAGCTGAACAATTTTGCGAAGTGAAACAACGCACTGGAAGAACTGAGCCAGATGTTATCACTTGAAATATTCATCTAATTTTAACTGTCCGCTATACACAATCAACCGTCGTGACTGACGGTTGATTTAAACAGCACTAACTCCACTGATTTAATAGGGCTAGTTAAAATATCATGTTATCTAAAAGTGTAATCAAGACTGAATTCATTTTAGCAATTTTTGCACAACTGTCATTTTGAGAGACTTATCAAAATTATGTGTTTAAACTAAGGCACATAATTGATGCTAAAGGATAATTTTCAGTATTACTGTAAATTTATTTTACGCATTTTTTTCTTCGAGGCATAAAAAAGGCCTAGATATTAATCTAAGCCTGTGTTTTTTATGGTGCGCCCGAGACGACTTGAACGTCCGACCCCAGCCTTCGGAGGGCTGTACTCTATCCAACTGAGCTACGGGCGCATAAAAATGGTATTTTAACCGATCAGCAATTAAATTACGATAACATTGTTTTTAAATGTGCCAAACTCGCTTTGCCACGTTGTTTTTGTTCTTCTGGGTTCAGTTGTTTTTTTTGTACCCATTCCAAATCATCTTGCGGTAGTTCGTTTAAAAAGCGACTGGGTTCAGCTTCACTAATTTCACCATAGCGTTTCCTATGCGTGCAATAACTAAAGGTACACGTTCGTTGTGCTCGGGTAATCCCTACGTAAGCGAGTCGACGTTCTTCTTCTATACTGCCATTTTCAATGCTATTTTGGTGTGGGAGAATATTTTCTTCCATTCCGATTAAAAAAACATGGGGAAACTCTAGTCCTTTAGCAGCGTGTAAAGTCATCAGGCTCACTTGGTCATGGGCTTCTTGTTCTTCATTGCGTTCCAGAATATCCATAAGCATGATTTTAGAGACAATTTCGGCTAATGATTTTTCATTTTCTGGCTCTTTGTCGGCAATGCGTTTCAACCATTCTATCAATTCATAGACGTTCTTAATTTTGCGTTCTGCTGCAGCTTCAGTCTTGCTGTTTTCCTTTAACCAGTTTTCGTAATTAATTTGGTTGATAAATTCTTGCATGACGCTGAAAGTATCTCCGCGTTGCATTTTGTCAGCAGTATCGTTGACCCAGTGACAAAATTTTTCAAGTCGATGCAAGGCTTTTTCACCGACGCGTGTCCCCAGGCCCATTTCATTACATGCAGCAAACAAACTAATTTGACGTTCGTTCGCATAACTACCTAGCTTTTCCAACGTTGTTGGGCCAATTTCGCGTCGTGGGGTGTTGATAATTCGAAGAAAAGCGGCATCATCATCAGGATTTACAAACAATCGTAAATATCCCAAGATATCTTTGATTTCGGAGTAAGCAAAAAAGGAGGTACTCCCACTGATAAAATAGGGAATGTTGTTTTCACGTAATGCTCGTTCCAATAGGCGTGATTGATGATTTCCTCGATATAAAATGGCATAATCATGGTATTGGCTGCCAGTTTTAAATTTATGATGGATGATTTCAGAGATGATTTGTTGCGACTCAGTTAAATCGTCTTTGTGATGCAATACCCGCAGTGGGTCACCATAGCCCAGCTCACTCCATAATCGTTTCTCAAATGTGTGTGGGTTATTAGCAATCAGATGGTTGGCAACTTTGAGAATCCGTCCAGTCGAGCGATAATTTTGTTCAAGTTTAATGACTTGTAAGCGAGCGTAATCTTTTTGCAGTTGTAATAAATTTTGTGGTTCTGCGCCACGCCAAGCATAGATTGATTGGTCATCGTCGCCTACGACAGTGAAACGGCCGAGGTTTCCAGCTAGTAATTTGACTAACTGATATTGCGTCAAGTTTGTGTCTTGATATTCATCTACCAACAGGTAGCGAATCGTATTCTGCCACTTTTGCAGGATTTCTGGAAACTGTTGCAGCAAGAGTACAGGCAATAAGATTAAATCATCAAAATCTACTGCATTGTACGCTTTTAGGTTACGGATATAATCTTTATATAAGTGTGCACAGTTCTGCTGCTCTATATCTGCGTAGGTGATTGCTTGTTCCGGGGTAACAAATGCGTTTTTCCATTGTCCTATTTGATGGGCATAGTGGTCAATTTGATCAATGTCTAATTTTTGATCGCTGTGATTGATTAAGCCACGTAATAATGTAAGTTTATCTTGTTCATCAAATAGCGTGAGGTTGGCTTTATACCCCAGTGCTTTATGCTCTTTACGTAATATTTCTAAGCCTAAGGAATGAAAAGTCGAAACGCGTAAGCCACTGCTATCTTTGCTATCTATTAGCTTACTTACTCGATTACGCATCTCTCGAGCAGCTTTATTGGTGAAGGTTACGGCGGCAATGTTTTTAGCCGGGGTTCCCTGTTTAACTAAGTAGGCAATTTTTTCTGTAATCACGCGCGTTTTGCCACTGCCCGCACCGGCGATAACTAACAAGGGTCGATCAATGATTTTAACCGCGGCTTGCTGTTGTGGATTGAGTTTAACCATATTGCTTTGGAATTTAACTTTGTCTAAAATCAAATATTTTTTTTGTTGAAAGGCTATTTTCTTAGCGTTTATTAGTGTGTTTCCAACTGTCGATTGGAATAAGTGATAGGCCCATTTGAACTCTAAAATTGATATCAATTGCAGCTTGTTAGAGTTTTTAGTTTCGAGAAATTGTACTCTTTCTTAAAAATATCGGCTTATCAATTTTTGCGAAGTTGCTAATTCGGTTGTTGCTGTTTGGACATTTTGATCAAGATTTTTTATACAATAGCTCTATAATTTACCAAAATAGTGCATTGCCAGATTTTTCTTGCCCCGAACGCACAACTTTAGTGAGTATTTTTACTTTTAATTTCTTATAGGAAAAGTAATGAAAAACCTAAACAGGTTGATCGTATTTGTCGTTTTATTTAACTGGACTATACAGGTTTTTGCCCATGCCGTGGTCACCGATTATTCTTTAAAAATGCAGCCTATTCAACCCAATAAGGCTGACAAAGTACAATTAACCTTTAATTCCCAAATTGAATTGGGCTTATCGCAGATTTTTTTAGTGCGTAAAGGTGATAAACACGAATTATTGCCTATCGCTAAGGGTAACAAACAAGGTCGGATTATTGTCGAAATTCCTCCCTTGGACATAGGTGAATATGCTTTACGTTTCAAAGTTTTTGCTGCTGATGGGCATTTAACTGAAGACGTTATTCATTTTTCTGTTAATCCTTAGGAGGATAGTTTACGTAATGGCTGGTATTGCTGATTTTCTAGATTCGCTGATTGGCGGATTTGATCTCATTTGTTTTGCAATCATTATTGGTGGCTTATTATGGGGGATCATGGTATTAAGACCCTGGGAGCCCTTGTACACCAATAACGCTTTATTATTAGAATCATCAATTGCTTTGATGTATAAAGTTGGTTTTGCACTTACTGCTGCCCAGATATTTAAAATTATTTTAAAAGTCTGGTTAATGACGGCGGTATTAAATCGTTGGCCATTTCCTGAGTTCGCCGAAACCACGCAGTTTGTAGGTGGCATTATCCGCGCATCGTTAACTCTTGCTTTGGCCAGTGTTTGTTATTTTTATTTGCGCCAAAATCCGTATTCTAAGTTCTCTTGGTTAGCAACGCTTGTCGTTGCCTTACCAATGCTGATTTCTGGAGCTTGGTTAGTCCATGCAGCTGGACGATTTGAAAATCAAGCCAGCTTAATGTCACTTACCGTATTACATCAAATTGGTGCAGCGGCTTGGATTGGAGGGGTTTTACAATTATTAAATGTTTACCGTCTGCATACCCGAAAAACGATTGATAGCCAATTATGGCCTATGCTACTCCATAGATTTTCTAACTTTGGATTAGCAGCCGTATTATTACTGCTTATTTCTGGTTTACCCATAGCATTAGAATATATTGATACCCTAAATGGCCTGATCGGTACAGGTTATGGTAATTTGTTAATGGTTAAGATTGTGTTATTAGCCCTTGCACTTGGTTTTGCTTGGCTTAACAAAAGTGCAGTGTTGCAATTTATATCTGCTAAAGATGCCTACGCCCTTAACCACCGCGTACCATTTTATGTTGAAGCCGAAACTTTTGTGTTAATTACCTTGTTATTCACTGCAGCCAGTTTGGCTTCACAACCTCCAGCGATTGATATTCCAAGTTTGACTGCAACTTGGCAGGAAGTTTTACAGACATTCACGCCTCAAATACCGCGCACTAGCTCTCCGACGCATTCAGCTTTATTAGCGGGCGAAGCAGGAAGGGTTGCAATTATTGATCAAATTCCTTCTATCGCAGCTACTGAATGGTCAAATTATAATCATAATATTTCCGGCATTTTTTTGACAACTATGAGCTTCTTTGCCATGTTGTCTTATCTCAAACAAACAGCTCATCCAAATCCTCCCGTATTACGTTTATTGCATTATTGGCCTGTAGGTTTTGTACTGTTAGGTATTTTTCTATTTTTCAGAAGTGATGCTGAAACTTGGCCCTTAGGACCTATCGGGTTTTGGGACAGTACCTTTAATAATGGTGAGGTTCTTCAACATCGGATTGCAACATTATTAGTATTTTGTTTGGGTGTAATGGAATTGCGTGCACGCGTAAAACCATCTTCAAATAAAAAACTATCCTTACTCTTTCCCATACTTGCTGCCTTTGGTGGCTTAATGCTGCTTACCCATTCACATATTGGCTTTCAGGCCAAAAGTGCTTTTTTAATTCAAGTTGGACACACAACCATGGGGGTATTCGCGTTAATTTTAGCGTGTGGTCGTTGGTTAGAATTGAAATTGGATAACCCGGGAAAAAACATTGCTGGATTTATCTCAGTAGCAGCAATGTTTCAGATAGGTCTTATCTTGATGTTTTATCGTGAGCCGTTGTATTAGAGGGCTGTTACACCTGCCAAATTATCTGCAGGCAACTCTCGCCTACTGACAATTTGGCAGAGCTTAAGGTGTACTACAATCAGTATGCACTAATTGTTGCCATGGTTTGATCAATCCAGATTTCTGCTTCCGCATTAATCTCTTTAGCTTTTTTACCTGCAGGTTCTATCACGGGTCCAATGATGACTTTAATATTACCTGGATATTTCAAAAAACTGTAACGCGGCCAGACTTCCCCCGCATTTAAAGCGATTGGCACGACCGGGTAACCTGTTTTATGCGCCAACATTGCCCCCCCACCATTAAATTTTGTCTTAGTTCCAGGTGCAGTACGCGTACCTTCTGGAAACACGACAACCCATAAACCTGCTTTGAGTGCTGCAGTACCTTGTTCCATGAGTTCCTTTAGGGCTTCTTTGGGGTTATTTCTATCAATGGCGATAGGTTTTAAGGTTGCCAACGCCCAGCCGCCTAAAGGTATCCATAGTAATGAACGTTTTAATAAGGTTGTTTGTGTAGGCAAAATTAAACGTAAAGCGATGGTTTCCCAAGCAGATTGATGTTTGCTGAGTACGATGGCGGGTTGATCTTTTGGGAGATTTTCTAAACCTTCCACTGTGTAATGAATTCCACAACACACTTTAGCAACCCACAACACCGATGCGGTCCAAAGATTTCCTAAACGGTAGCGCAATGCAAACGACGCCGGAATGCAAAGCAGAATCACAACGCCAATCGTGAGTAACGATAACACGATATAGATAAAAAACAGGGTAGAACCTAGATAGACTTTAAAGCTTTTGTTGCGTGATGATGTATTCTGCTGCGGCATATAAATTCTCAAAAATCGGTATTGCTATTTCAGGATGCGCTGCTAAAGTTTGCAACCCTTTTCCAGTTTTCACTAATATGGGTTTGGCCCCTACTGCGACTGCGGTTTGTATATCGCGCCATGCATCACCAATCACATAAACGTCATTGAATGGAATTTGCGTCGCTTGCTGAAATGCATACATCATCCCGGGCTTAGGTTTTCGACACAGGCATTCGCTATCGGGACCATGTGGACAATAATAAATCGCGGCCAATTCTCCACCGTACACCGCCAACTCGGCGCGCATTTTATTATGGATGGCTTCGAGAGTGCTTAAGTCAAACAGACCGCGACTGACGCCTGATTGATTGGTGATCACACTGACTTGATAGCCTTGCTGATTTAGCAAGGCTATTGCTTGCAAGCTACCTTCTAGTGCTCGCCATTCATCGGGGGATTTGATGAATTCATCAGAATCATAATTGATCACGCCATCCCGATCTAATAGCACATGGCGTGAATTGTTCATTCCTGTAATTTTGAAATATCCGCAATTTGCAAAAACTGTGCTTCCAACATGGCTAACAACGCTAAACGGTTAGCGCGTAAAGTTAAATCGTCAGTATTGACCATGACATTATCAAAGAAAGCATCTACAGTAGCTTTTAATTCTGCTAAACGCGCTAAGGCAGCAGGATAATCATGTTGCTGGATCAAAGGCGCTATATCTAATGCAGATTGTTGCGCTGCGCTATGCAATGCTAATTCCTGTTCCGCTTGTAATGTACCTACTGTTGCAGCGGGTGCTGTGGGTGATTTTTTCAGGATATTACGGATGCGTTTATTGGCACTGGTGAGACTTTCAGCTTCTGGTAAGCTTCTAAAGGATTTTACGGCTGCCAAGCGTTGCATAAAATCCAAGGGTTCAGACGGTCTAACACTGATTACCGCTTCAAATTCATCTGCTGTAAATCCTTGATCCAGACAGTAGCCTTTTAGCCGATCAAAGATAAAGTCGATCACTAAACTTTCGGTTTGCTCACGCTCAAAACTATGGCTAAATTGTTGTAAACTAAATTTGACTAACTCTACGATATTTAAATTTAACTGGCGTTCGATAATAATTCGAAGTAGTCCAATAGTTGCTCTACGCAAAGCATACGGATCTTTATCTCCCGTAGGTATCAGTCCAGCACTAAATATCCCGGTCAGAGTATCAATTTTTTCTGCTAACGCGACAACTTGACCAATGCGTGTTATTGGGGTCTCACCGCCGGATTGTTTAGGTAAATAATGTTCTTCAATAGCACTGGCCACTTCAGGCGCTTCCTTATCGGCTAGCGCGTAATAACGTCCCATAATGCCTTGCAAGTTACCAAACTCACCTACCATATTAGTTGTTAAATCGGTTTTGCATAACTGCGCTGCGCGTTTTGCTAGTGCTACATCAGCATTGATTAATTGCGCAATATGCTCTGCTAAGTGTGTGACTCGGTGAGTTTTGTCAGCCAAACTACCCAATTGTTGTTGAAATACAATAGTCACTAAAGTATCTAATCGCTCTGCTAGACTTTGTTTGCGATCTTGATTCCAGAAAAACTCGGCATCAGAAAGTCGAGGTACGATGACGCGTTCATTGCCTTGCTGGATAGATTTTGGATTACTACTTTTGATATTGCTAAAGGTAATAAAATACGGTAATAATCCACCTTGTGGATTTTTTACTGGAAAATATTTTTGGTTAGTTTGCATGGTGGTAATCAGCACTTCTGGTGGTAACACCAAAAAGCGTTGATCAAATTCTCCGGTGACTGGCACAGGCCATTCATTTAGCGCAGCGATTTCTTCCAACAAATCCGGTTCAATATGCGCAATCCCACCCACTGCCGCCGCAGCCTGTTCACCCGCTAATTTTATCGCTTGTTTGCGCTCCTCAATATCTGCATAGACATGTCCTTGGCTTAATAAAATCTGAGCATAATTTTCTGGCTTA
>SXGT01249277.1_pt1 | contig 12191 bp, 10 predicted proteins | sample 3176221 | NCBI WGS metagenome assembly SXGT01 (sample SAMN11356862, study PRJNA531348) | freshwater metagenome | isolation source: freshwater sample F1-120 | place: China: Fuxian Lake, Yuxi | collected 2017-12-25
ATGGAGAAGGTGCGCGGGCAGGAGCTCGAGGCCTTCGACCGGAGCATCGACGTGCACATCTCGCGGATCCGCGCCGCGATCGAAGAAGATCCCCGCCACCCGAAACGGATCCTCACGCTGCGCGGCGCAGGCTACGTGTTCAACCGGTAACGGTTAGGCCGCGGCGGTGGACGACCCCGCCGCCAACCTCGGCCGCAACCTCCGCCAACTGCGCGCGGCCCGCGGGGTGTCCCAGGGCCAGATCGCACGCGCGGCGGGCATCCCGCGCGCGACGTGGTCCAACCTCGAGTCCGGCGGCGCCAACCCCACCCTCGCGGTGTTGTCGGCCGCGGCGGCGGCGCTCGGGGTGTCCGTCGAGGAGCTGCTCGGGCGGCCGCGCAGCGAAGCGCGGCTGCACCCGCGGGGGAGCCTCCCGGTGCGCCACCCCGGCAGCGCGGTGGTGCAGAAGTGCCTCCCCGACCCCGTGCCCGGCGCCGAGATCGAGCGCATGGAGCTGCCCCCGGGCGGCCGGTTCACCGGCATCCCGCACACGCCGGGCACGCGCGAGTACCTCACCTGCGAGCGCGGCATCATCGAGGTGAGCGTGGCCGGCGAGCTGCACCGCGCGGGCCCGGGCGACGTCGTGTCGTTCCGCGGCGACGCCCGCCACGGCTACCACAACCCGGGCGACGAGCCCGCGGTCGCCTACTCGGTGGTGGTCCTCGCCGGCGGCGGCGCATGAGCAGCGCCACGCCGCCCAAGTACCGCGTGTCGCAGCTGGTCGGTGCGATCGGCGCGCTCATCACCGGCCAGTTCGACGACGTGTGGGTGGAAGGCGAAGTGACCGGCTTCAAGCCCGCCGCGCGCGGCCACTGGTACTTCTCGCTCCGCGACCCCGAGTCCGACGCGGTGATCGCGTGCGCGATGTTCGCCCGGGAGAACGCCGCGGTGCGCAAACCTCCCCGCGACGGGGAGAAGGTCCTGCTCCGCGGCGGGGTCGACGTGTACGCACCCCGCGGGAGCTTCTCCCTGATCGTGCGCCGGATGGAGCTCACCGGGGCCGGCGAGCTGGCGCGGCGGCTCGAGGAGCTCAAGCAGAAGCTCGCGGCCGAGGGCTGCTTCGACCCGCGCAACAAGGTGCCGCTCCCCGCCTACCCGCGCGCGATCGGGGTCGCGACCAGCCCCACCGGCGCCGCGCTCCAGGACATCCGCCGCGTCCTCGGGCAGCGCTGGCCGGGACTGCCGCTGTATGTGGCGCCGTGCCGCGTCCAGGGGGATGGCGCCGCCGAAGAGATCGCCGCCGCAGTGACGCTCCTCGACGACCACGGCAAGTCCGACGTCATCCTGGTCGGGCGCGGCGGCGGCTCGGCGGAGGACCTCTTCTGCTTCAACGAAGAGGTCGTGGTGCGCGCGGTCGCGCGCTGCCGGACCCCCATCGTGAGCTGCGTGGGCCACGAGATCGACACCACGCTGTGCGACCACGCCGCCGACCTGCGCGCCGCGACCCCGAGCCACGCCGCCGAGAAGGTGGTCCCGGTGCGCGCCGAGCTCAGCCAGTGGGTGCAGGACCGCCGGCTCCGCCTGGGCCGCGCGATGCAGCGGCGGGTGACCGTGCTGCGCGACCGGCTCAAGCGCGTGCGTCTGCAGCACCCGAAACAACGCATCGATCGGGCCCGCACGCGCGCCGACGAGCTCGACGATCGGCTGCGCAAGGCGATGGCGCGCGTCGCCAAGCGGAAGCGTGACCGCGCGGAGGCAGCGGCGCGCCACCTGGACGCGCTGTCGCCCCTGCGGGTGCTCGACCGCGGCTACGCGCTGGTCCAGCGCGACGGGCTCGCGGTCACCGACGCCGCCACGCTCAAGGCGGGCGACACCGTGGAGGCGCGGTTCGCCAAGGGGCGCGCCACGCTCCAGGTCAAGCGCACGAGCGGGATGTTCTGACTCCGACCGCCGCGCGACGGCCGGCGGCTCGGGCCCGACGTGCGGACGGTCGCGGGCCGTCGCCCCCGAGAGCGAGATAGGAGGGCCCCGGCATGTCCTTCGTCCAGGTCGAGTTCCTGGGCTTCTTCCTGACGGTGTTCGCCCTGTATTGGGCTTTCCCCACGGTGAAGCTCCAGAACCGCGTGCTCATCCTCGCCAGCTTCACGTTCTACGGGTGGGTGCACCCGTGGATGCTGGCCTTGTTGGCGGCGGTCACCCTGGTCAACTACGGCGCCGGGCGCGCCATCGTCGCCCGGCCGGAGTGGGGCGGTCGCATCGTGGGCGCCACGGTGGCGCTGTGCATCGCCGCGTTGTGCGGGTTCAAGTACTTCGGCTGGTTCGTCGAAGCGTTCGCCGAGGTGCTCCCCGACTCGGTGCGGCTGTTGCGGGTCGGGCTGCCGCTCGGGTTGTCGTTCTACACCTTCCACAACCTCGCCTACACCATCGACGTGCACCGCGAGCGCGTGAAGATGGAGCCGAACGTCGAGACGTACCTGCTCTACGGCAGCTACTTCCCGCAGCTGGTCGCCGGGCCGGTGGAGCGGCCGTCGAACATGATGCCGCAGTTCAACACGCCGCGGCAGTTCGACGTGGAGCTGGTCCGCTCCGGCTTCGGGCTCGCGTTGTGGGGCGCCTTCAAGAAGATCGCGTTGGCGGACACGATCTCTCCCTACGTCGACGCGATCTTCGCCCACCCCGACCCGTCGTGGGCAATGGTGTGGGCGGGCGCGCTCGGGTTCACCGTCCAGGCGTTGGCCGACTTCTCCGGCTACACCGACATCGCGCGGGGCACCTCGCGGATGTTGGGGATCGAGCTGATGAAGAACTTCGACCACCCCTACATGGCCGCCACGCCGATGGAGTTCTGGCAGCGGTGGCACATCTCGTTCAGCACGTGGCTGCGCGACTACGTGTACCTGCCGGCGTGTTTTTCGCCGTGGGTCCGGCGCTACGTCACCCTCCCGTTCACCGGCGAGTGGTCGCCCTTCTGGCACACCACCCGCGCGCTGTTCATCACGATGCTCGCCTCCGGCATCTGGCACGGTTCGACCTGGAACTTCGTCGTGTGGGGCCTCTACCACGCGACGATGGCGACGATCTACACCGCCATCCTTGCGAAGCTGCCGAAGAAGCTGAAGAAGCAGGGCGGGTGGCGCTGGGTCACGGTGCCGCTGCAGTTCGGCGTCACCGTCCTCGGCATGTACATCTTCCGCGAGCCGCTCTTGAGCAACTCCTGGGCCCGCCTCCAGCTCAACCCGTTCGACGGCAGCCGCGAGCAGTGGATCGTGGCCACCTCGATGGTGGGCTTGTGCATCGCCGCGTCGCTGCCCCTGGTGGCCGCGATGAGCTTCGAGAAGTTCGTCCTCCCCAAGGTGGAGCGGGCCCCGTGGTTGTTGCCGCTGCAGACCACCGCCTGGGCCGTCTTCGCCATCGCCGTCTTCAGCTCGGTCCGCACCACCGCCACCGACTTCATCTACTTCCAATTCTAGGAGAAACGTATGTCCACCCTCGACAAGCTCAATGACGTGTTCCGCGAGGTCTTCGAAGACGACGACCTGACCGTGACCCGCACCTCCAGCGCCAAGGACGTCGCCGGCTGGGACTCGGTCATGCACGTGACGCTGATGATCGCCGTCGAGCGCGCGTTCGGCGTCCGCTTCAAGAGCGGCAACGTGGCGGGGCTCAAGAACGTGGGCGAGCTGGCCGACCTCGTCGACCGCATGAAGGCCGGCGGATGAGCCGGGCCGAGGCGCTCTTCGCCTACGTGAGCGAGCACCACCCCCGCTCGTTGCGCGGCATCCAGGAGGCCCGCGAGGTCGACCCGGCGGCGTGGGACGCGGTCGCGGAGCAGTTCCTGGGCTGGGCGGCCGGCGTCTGGGGCGAAGACGGGTGGCAGGCGCGCTGCATCGACGCGTTCGTGCAGTTCTCCAGCGACGTGATCATGGCCCAGGCCCGCTACGAGGCCGACGGCCACTACGAGAACTCGTCGTTCGCCGAGTGCAACGCCCACGTCTACAGCCAGCGCGACGTGATGGACGACTACCTGTGGGGGGTGTTCATCACCAACTTCTGCTGGTCGCACCACATGGAGTTGTCGCTCTTCTTCCGCGACCGCTTCCTGGCCCGCCTGCCCGGCGCACCGCAGATGGTCGAGATCGCCCCCGGCCACGGCGGGTGGGGGGTCTGGGCGCTGAAGAACCGGCCCGATGCGCGGCTCCAGGGCTTCGACATCAGCCCCTCGTCGATCGCGATCGCGAGCTCGATCGCGAAGTCCGCGGGCGTGGCCGACCGGGTGACCTACACCCAGCGCAACGCCCTCGACCTCGCGACGATGCCCACGGCGTCGGCCGACGCGGTGATCTGCAGCTTCCTCATCGAGCACCTCGAAGACCCGGGCCTGCTGGTGGCGAACATCGCCAACCTGCTCAAGCCGGGCGCACGCGCGTACCTGGCGGGCGCGATCACCGCCGCGCAGGTCGACCACATCTACGAGTTCCGACGCGAGTCGGAGCTGGTGGTGCTGTGCGAGAAGCACGGTCTGCGCGTGGTCGAGACGATGTCGGTCAGCCCCAAGCGCACGTTGCCGCGTGCACGTTTCTTGCCGCGCTCGATGGGCCTGGTCCTCGAGCGCCGCGACCAGCCCTAGGCCCGCTCTCGGGGAGCCTCCATGTCCGACTTCGTCGCCGAGTCCAACCGGTTGCGCCGCGAGGGACAGCTCGACGCGGCGCTGCGTACCCTCCGCGACGGGCTCCGGCCCGCCGGGGTCGACGCCGCCACCCACGAGCGCGCCGGCCGGCTCCTGCTCAAGCACCTCGACGCCCCGAAGGCGCCGCGGGTGCGGCTCTTGGGCCAGTGCACGACGTCGTGGTTGGTGCCGCTCCTCAGCGCCGTGGCGTGGGCGCGCGACGCGGCGCTCCGGGTCAGCGACGGCGAGTACGACAACGTGCTCCAGGAGCTCACCGGGCACGAGCCGCCCGACGTCGTGGTGCTCTTGCCGTGGACGCAGCGGCTCCTCGCCGCCGACGCGCGCGGCGAGGCCGAGCGCATCGACGCGGAGCTCGCGTACTGGCAGGCGGCGTGGGCCTCGCGGAAGGGCGCGAAGCTCGTCCAGGTCGGCTACGACTGGACCGCACCGGGCGCCCAGGGGGTGATGTTGGCGGGCGGTCCCGACGGCCGCATGCGCCTGTGCCGGCGCATGAACGACGCGCTCCGGGCCAACCTGCCGTCGGGGGCCTACTTCGTCGACCTCGAGGCCGTCAGCGGCCAGATGGGCCGCGAGCGGTTCTACGACCCCCGGCGGTACAACTGGACCCGACAGCCGTTCTCCGAGGAGGGGGCGCTCCGCCTCGCTCGGCACCTCCAGGCGGGCATCCGCGCGCTGATGACCGGGCCCAAGAAGGTCCTGGTCCTCGACCTCGACAACACCTTGTGGGGCGGGGTGGTCGGGGAGCTGGGCCCGTTCGGCGTGCAGCTCGGCGAGAGCCCCGACGGCGAGGCGTTCCGCAGCTTCCAGGCGTACTGCAAGGGGCTCAGCCAGCGCGGGGTGGTGCTGACCGTGGCCTCGAAGAACAACCTCGCCGACGCGCAGGAGCCGTTCCAGAAGAACCCCGACATGGTGCTGGCGCTCAGCGACTTCGCCGCGTTCGAGGCGCACTGGGAGCCCAAAGCGCGCAGCATCGCCCGCACGGCCGAGACGCTCCGCCTGGGACTGGACAGCTTCGTCTTCTTCGACGACAACCCGGCCGAGCGCGAGCAGGTGCGCCAGGCGCTGCCCCAGGTCGAGGTGGTCGACGTCCCGGAAGACCCGGCCGAATACGTCGCGGCGCTCGACGCTGCGTTGTTCTTCGAGAGCCTGCCGCTCACCGCCGAGGACGCCGAGCGCGGCGCCCAGTACCAGGCCGAGGCCCAACGCGAAGCGGCACGGACCGCGTTCACCTCGCTCGACGACTACCTCGTGTCCTTGGACATGGTGGCCGACCTGCGCCCGGTCGACGACGCCGACATGCAGCGCGTCGTACAGCTCCTCGGCAAGACCAACCAGTTCAACGTCACGACGCGGCGTCACGGCGAGGACACGCTGCGCGCGTGGATGGAGGACCCGCGCACGATCCTGCTGACGCTCCGGGTGCGCGACCGCTTCGGGGACCACGGGCTCGTCGGCGTCATCTTCGGCGTACCCGACGACCCCGACACCCTGCGGGTGGACACGCTCCTGATGAGCTGCCGCGTGATCGGGCGGACGGTCGAGCAGCACCTGTGGGCGCAGGTGGTCGAGCGGGCGCGCGAGCTCGGGTACCGACGCGTGCGCGGCGAGTACCTCCCGACCGCGAAGAACCAGCTCGTGGCTGAGTTGTTCGACAACTTCGGGCTGCCCCGCGTCCGCGAGGACGAAGCGGGCGTGGTGTACGAGGCGGAGCTCGGCACCCTGGAGCCGCCCCCGAACTTCCTCAAGTCGGCGGGCCAGTTCCGCGGCTGAGCCGCCGGTGCGGTCCACTGCCGCCGCCACGCTCACCCAACCCGCTCGAAGTTCGACGCTGCCACGCTCGCCGACCTGGGGCCGGTGCAGCAAGACCCTCGCGGTTCGGCGTCCCCTTGTGCCAGACGCCGCCGCCCGTTGGCCGGTTCGGTGACGCGGCGGGTGACGGGTCGGGTGGAATTGGCCGAGCGCAGCGCAGGTTCGCTTGCGAACCTGCGGCGGAGCGAGCGCCAATTTCACCCGGCCCGGCAGGACCCGGGGGTGACTTCGTTTCTGTGTCCGCGGAGGCCGCGCGTGGCCCCCACCCGACGCCGACCCGCGCCCCGGGTCGCCGCGTCGTGCCCGGCCCCCGCACCGAAGCTTGACGCGCCCCGCGAGGTGGGGGTGGTACCCTCGGGGCCGATGTTCGCCTTGGTCCTGCTCGCGGCCTGTGCCACCTCGCCCGTCGCGACGGTCGATGCGTGCGTCGACCCGGCCTACACCTGGGACACGTGGGGTGCGGGGTTCTTCGCGAGCTACTGCCGCTCGTGCCACTCGGCCGCCACGCCCGACCGGCGCGGGGCGCCCGAGGGGGTCGACTTCGACACCGAAGCCCAGGTGCGCACCTGGGCTGCAGCCATCGTGCGCAGCGCGCTCGACGACGGCACCATGCCCATCGGGGGAGGTGTGCCGGCCGCCGACCTGGAGCGCCTGGAGGCCTGGCTCGCGTGCGGCGACGGCGCCGCCGCGTACACCGCGCCGGCCCTGGTCGCGGAGCTCGAGGCGAACGAGGTGTCCGACCTCGCGGTGCAGGTGCTCGACGCGGCGCCGCTCACCCCGTTCTTCCTCCACGACTGGCTCGGCACGCTGATGCTCGACCTCGAGGGGCGGCACGCGGGCTGTCCCTCCCGCGATGTCGACGCCACCGACCCCGCCGACTGGACGATGTACTGGACGGGCGGGTGCACGGGCGAGTCCGTGGACATCGACGGCGACCTCATCGTGTACGTGAACCTCGAGGACGGCGAGATCCGCCGAGAGGACGTCTGGGACCTGTTCTCACTCACCGGCCGGACCCTGCCCGGTGGCGAAGAGATCGTCGCGGGCGGCAACACGCTCTACAACTGGACCGTCGCCGAGGGGCAGGCCGAGGTCAACCTGTTCTGGGGTGGGCGCTACCACCACCCGGGCGAGCCCGGGCCGCTCGGCACCATGCTCGACGCCGGAATCACCCTGAGTGGCAACTTCCACCCCCAGGGGGGCTACTACGGGAGCGCCACCGGCGGGCTCGCGGCGCACGACGCGGCCGTCGATTTGCGCGCGTTGACCTGGGTGGCCGGGTGCGGGCCGTCGGGCACGTTCGCGGTGCGGGACCCGAGCACGGCGTGGTGGACGGTGGCGCTGCGCGACGACTGCTCGGGGTGCGGCACCCTGCGCTTCGGCGACCGTGACGAGGGCGAGGTGTGCCTCGGCGCGGAGGTACACGAGCGCCTGTACGCCGAGCTCGCGCTCGCGTTGGTGGAGGTGCCATGACCCTGTGGTGGCTCTTGGCGTGCTCGACGAGCACCCCCACCGACACCGCAACCGACGCGCCGCGGGCGCCGATCTTCGTCCCGCTCGACGACGCCCGCCTGGCCCGCCGGGTGAGCATCGACCTGCGGGCCCGCCTGCCGACCGAAGCGGAGCTCGCCCAAGCCGCTGAACCGGGCGGCATCGACACGCTCCGCGACCAGTGGTTCGCCGACCCCGGCTTCGAGGCGCACCTGGTCGACCTGTTCGCCGAGGAGTGGCTCCTCCGCCTGGACACGCTGCGCGTCAAGCCGACCGAGTTCGGCCTGGACCCCCACGACGGCTACCTCTTCACCCGCTCGTTCGGCGACGAACCCGCCCGGCTCATCGCGCACGTGGTCGCGCAGGACCGCCCGTACACCGAGATCGTCACCGCCGACTACACCCTCGCCGACGACGTGCTCTTGTCGCTTTTGCCGCTGGAATTGGAGGACGCCTCCGACACCGCCGCGTGGCGGGTGGCCCGCTACACCGACGGCCGCCCCGCCAACGGCATCCTCGCCACCAGCGGCATGTGGTTGCGGTTCCACACCACCATCTTCAACTACAACCGGGGGCGCGCCGCCACCCTCGGGAAGCTGCTGCTCTGCTACGACGTCGCGGCACGGCCCGTGGTCTTCCAGGGCGTCACCGAGGAGTCGACCGAGGGCCTCGAGGCGGCCATCACGACCGACCCGGGGTGCATCGCCTGCCACGCGTCGCTCGACCCGCTGGCCAGCACCCTCTTCGGCTTCTGGCCGTACGAGGACCTCGATGGCCGCGAGCTCACGGTGTACCACCCGGAACGCGAGGGCCTGTGGCTCGACGCGACCGGGACGGCGCCGGCCTACTTCGGGACGCCGCTCACCGCCGCCGGGCAGCTCGGGCTCATGGTCGCGGCCGACCCGCGGTTCCCGCAGTGTTCGGCGCGCCGCGCCGCAGAGCGCCTGTGGGGGCGGACGACCACCACCGCCGACGACGAGGTGGTGGAGTCCCTCGGGGCCGCCCTGACGTCGCGCTGGAGCTACCAGGACCTGCTGCGCGCGGTGCTGGCGACCGACGAGTACCGCGCCGGCGCCCTGGTCGACCCGGCCACCGACACCGAGCGCGAGGCCACGCGCCCCGTCCGTGTCCTGAGCCCCAACACCCTGCACGACCTCGTGGAGGATGCCACCGGCTTCCGGTGGACGTACGGGGGCGCCGACCAGCTCGACGAAGACTCCACGGGGTACCGCGCGCTCCTCGGCGGGGCCGACGGCGAAGCCGCGCGGGTGCCGTGGCTCGAACCCTCGGTCTCCCGCGCCTACGCCATACGGCGGCTCGCGCAGGGCGGCGCCGCCTACGTCGTGGGCAACGACCTCGCCGCCGAACCGGCCGCACGACGACTCCTTCCCGCCGAGCCCGCGGACCTCGCGGCGATCGACCCGGCGGGGCCCGAGTTCGAAGCGGCCGTGCAGTCCCTGCACCGGCGGCTGCACGGCGTGACGGCCGACGCCGAGACGCTCGCCGGCGAACGGGAGCTCTACGTCGCGATCCTCGGCACCGAAGGCGCCGAGTCGGCGTGGAGCGCGATCGTCACGGTCCTCCTGCGCGACCCCCTCTTCTGGACCTACTGATGGTGTTCACGAGCCGACGCCGCCTCCTCACCGCCGCCGGGCTCGGCGCGTTGGGGCTCGCGTGGCCGCGCCGCCTGCGGGCCGACGGCGACGCGGAGCGGAAGTTCCTCTTCGTCTTCTGCCCCGGAGGCTGGGACGTGTGCAGCGCGTTCGCGCCGATCTTCAACGACACCACCGACCACCACGCCGGCGACGTCGCCGCCGAGGTCGGCGGTTTCCAGATCACCGACGGGGCCGCGCGTCCGTCGGTGCGGGGGTTCTTCGAGCGGTGGGGCTCGTCCACGTGCCTCATCAACGGCGTCCAGATCCCGAGCGTGGCCCATGACGTGTGTACCCGCCTCACGATGACCGGGGTCGCCAACGACGGGCTGGACGACTGGGCCTCGATCGTCGCGGGCACGAGCACCGCCGACCGCATCCTGCCGAACGTTCACCTTTCGGGGCCGATCTACCCCCACAAACACGTGGGCGCCTCGGTTCGGGTGGGCATGGCGGGCCAGCTCGCCCGCCTGGTGAAGGGCGACGCGTTGATTCGCTCCGACGTGAGCGTTCCGCCCGTCTCCTTCGAGCGGGACGCGCTGGAGGAGGCCTGGGTGCGCACGCGCGTCGACCGCTGGGCGGCGACGGCCGGGCGAGGAGAACCCGCGCGACTGGCGCTGGCCGAGCAGCTCGCCGGCGAGCGGGCCGCCCGCCTGCAAACCCAGGCTGAAGCACTCGAAGGCGCGGCGATCGACCTGTACAACACCATCGGGTACGCCGTGCGTTCCCTCGCAGCCGGGCTCGCCCGCTCGGGCATCGTCGCCTACGGGCAAGGCGCCAACGGGCTGTGGGACACCCACTCGGGCAACGGCCAGCAGGAGGGCCTGTTCGAGACGCTCTTCGACGCGTTGTCGCGCACCCTCGACGACCTCGCCTCCCAACCCGGGGAGCTCGCACCCACCCTGCTCGACGAGACCACGGTCGTGGTGCTCAGCGAGATGGGGCGGACCCCCCAGCTCAACGCGGCGGAGGGCAAGGACCACTGGACGTGGACCTCGGCCCTCCTCATCGGCGCCGGTGTGGCGGGGGGACGCACCGTGGGGGCCTGGACCGAGGGCATCACCGGGGAGCCGGTGGACCTCGCGTCGGGGGAGGCCCACGCGTCCGGGGTCACCCTCGGGCCCGGGCACCTCGGCGCCACGCTGCTGCGCCTGGCCGGCCTCGACCCCGCCGAACACCTGGACCCGTCGCTCGGCACGCCGATCGTCGGCGCGCTCGAGGACGGGTAGGCCAGCCCGCCGGCCCGGACTCCTCCCCCGGAAGGGGACGGGCCGGCGGGACGGCGAAGCTACTCGGCGAAGGCGTCGACCAGCGGCTCGCCGGACCGGATGCGCTCGCGCATGGTCTCGCGGAGCGTCGCCAGCTCGGCGTCGGAGAGGAGGCCGTCGCCGTCGGTGTCGAACTCGACGAACGGCGGCGGCACGGCGCGGTCGCCCCCTTCGAGGAACTCCGGCGGCTCCCCGCCGCCCTCGGGCGGGGCACCCTCGCCCTCGGGCCGCTCCCCACCCTCGGCACCGCCCCCCTCCATGCCCGGGCACGTCTGGTCGTGGCCCTCCTCGAACGCGGCCTCCGCCTCGGACGTCGCGACCGCGAGCTCCTCCTCGCTGAGCACGCCGTCCCCGTCGGTGTCGAACTCGGCGAGGAGCTGCGCCTGGAGCGCGTCGCAACGCACGGTCATGTCCTCGAGCATCGTGCTGCGCTCGGTGTCGTCCAGCGAGTGGGACTCGTCGAGGTCGTAGACCAGCCCGAGCATGTGCCAGAGGCCCTGCATGTGGCGGTCGGCGGGGTCGCCGCGCTCTTCGCGGGCGTCGAGGACGGCCTGCTCCTCGTCGGCGCTGAGCGTCCCGTCCCCGTCGGTGTCGTACTCCGCACGCAGGTCCTCGAAGCGCCCGAGGGCGTCGCACTCGGAGAACGGGGGCGGCGGCGCCTCGCGCTCGGGCATGGAGGCCGCCGCGGCGTCCTCCCCGTCCACCAGGACCTCTTCCTTGGTCGAGGCGGCCGAGAGCGTGAGCTCATCGGTGGCGGACAACGCGGTCAGACCCGAGTCGGAGCAGGCGATCAACGCGAGAATCGTGAACATTTGAGGAACCTCCTTAGCTCTTGATGAGCTGCACTGACAACGCACCGGCGCGGCGGACCTGGATCGATCCGATCAGATTTTTTCGCCGAGCGGCACGGACAGGGTCATGAACACCGACGGAACCACCCGAAGCGGGTCGTGCGCCCCCTCGGACGCCAGGTCGGCGGCGACGCCGAGGCGACCGGTGACCGCGTCCGCCCGCCCGACCACCAGGGCCAACGCAGGGCCGCTCGTGAGGCCGACGCGCGGCGGCTCGGCCTCGGGAGGCGCAGCATCCAGGGGCAGGTGGGCCGTGGCGGTCCAGGCCGCACCGAATCGCCAGGACCCGCTCCCGAACGTCGCGCCGGCGCCCACCCGGGCGAGCCCCGTCCACGCCGGTGCGGCCCCCGGACGCGGCGCTTCGCCCTCGGACGCCCCCACGCCGAGGTCCAGCCAGACCTCGGGCGCGACCGCGCCGCCCAGCGCCGGCGACCACGCGAACCCGGCGCCCATC
>SXGT01453719.1_pt1 | contig 12191 bp, 15 predicted proteins | sample 3176221 | NCBI WGS metagenome assembly SXGT01 (sample SAMN11356862, study PRJNA531348) | freshwater metagenome | isolation source: freshwater sample F1-120 | place: China: Fuxian Lake, Yuxi | collected 2017-12-25
TACAACGAATACAACGAATACAACGAATACAACGAATACAACGAATACAACGAATACAACGAATACAACGAATACAACGAATACAACGAATACAACGAATACAACGAATACAACGAATACAACGAAGCCTAAGCCAGAACCAGCACCGGCTCCAAAGGAGGAGAGCGACGGTGATATGGGTTTCAGTATGTTTGACTAGTGTAACCCCAATCGTAAGCTTAAAGTTAAATATATTGCACCAATAATACCGAATAATGTCCACTTTGTAGTTTGTGCGTTGCTCTGATAACTTTGTGCCTGCGTTATCTCCTCCGTGCCCCTGATTACTACTGAGTCAGCATGATCCATATTATCAGCTATTGTATCTAATACAATAGACTGACGCTCCAGAATAGACTGTAGGTCTTGATGGATACCATTAATATCGCGCATAGTTTGTTCAATGTCCATCATTGCCTTTTCTCTGCTCTGTATCTCCCTCGTATTGTCATATTCCATATATAATTTATGTATATTCATTATATGGATATAGTATCAGATCCGGCAGATATGTTATGTAAAGGGAATATTGGAGCATTATATGTGGGATCACAGAGAGCTACAACAGCAGAATATCTACAATCCCATAATATCAGTGTTGTTATATCATTAGTACAAACTCATATAGATATACCAGATATAACACACCATTATTACAACGTCCATGATGATAGCAGTGATCTATCAAGGATGCAACAGGTCATAGCGGAGGTCTTACCACTGATACATAGGTACAGGATGAGTCATCACAATGTCCTAGTACACTGTCGTATGGGCGTTCAACGGGCACCAACAGTATGTGCTCATTATTTACATAAGTATTATGGATATAGCCTAGAAACTTGTTATAAAAAAGTAATCTACCGGCGACCCTGTGCCTTTTATGGAGGTAGATACTATACCTTTGGCAAGCTCAAGTGATACGTATTTATAAGTTCTTTAAACCATATACATACTGGACTCTCTGGTGTTCTCAATAATTCCAGATATTTCCGGTTGTTATATTGTAAGACTTTCTGTATAATCTTATCTTCATCCACATCAGCTCCGGTATGGCTTGATATGTAATATACATTGTCTCCGTCAACAACAAGGTATAAAGAAGACATAATAGCTTGCACTACAGTATAATACCGTAGCTTTGGAGCTACATCACATAATATGGTACGGAACGCGCTCCGCATATATATTAACTTCGCGGTATCGTTGTTGTCACGTAATGTAGCCAGCTTAAATCCTACATGCTTGAACTTGATCATACTATATTAGGGGAAATAAACAAATTGATATATTTATAGAATCAATGGAATATGTGAAAGGCGTAGCCTTAGTTAGGAGTCTGGGCACCAACGCAACTCTACAGTGTATAACTTCGCTGACGACCTCCGCTAGATGCATATATGGGTTGATCGCCAGCATGGGAACACACTCAGAAGCACCAGATATTATGATGTTGATCAAAGAGTCTGACCTCGAACGGAAGACTCGGTTATTAGAAAGTGTCCTGTCCGATATCGATATAAAGATGCATTATACTAATAGTTTGGCCTTATGCATTAAGAACTTGAATAGTTGTCTGGATGATATTAAAGGTATGTTGGACATAGTGAACAAGCGTAGTTCTTATAACAAATCTCTCTGGCTGCTGAAACGCGCTAGAACCTACGGTTTTATGGATATCTACACAAGTCTCAAAGTAACAATCATGAACCTGGATGATCGTAGGCAATCGTTATTTGAAGTTTTAGCTATAAATCACAAATTAACAAAAAGTACACCACCTGTACATGTGCCAGATGTAATGTACGAAGGGCACTTACTGTTGGAATTGCCACAAAAGAGCTGAGAATACTATTATGTAACACAATTTTTATACAAATAAACACAAGTCTAACCAGGATTATTAATCCTGGTTAGACTTGTGTTTATTTGTATATGATGTACTATGTATCATAGAATATAAATTATGTACCATAAAACATATTCATCAAGGAAGCTAGCCATCCAATGGGAGTTACTTGTGTTTCGACCTGTGGTTTACCATAAAACTTTGTGAAACCGTCGATGTGCTCACGCAGCCAACCTTGTTCTTCAGCTGTATAGTCTGTACGTTGTAACAAGAGATAAACAGCAGAATTAGGAAACCCTTTCAATGATCTGAAACCAGAATGATCGGACACAGCTCGATACAGCACAGGATCACGTGACATATTGTGAGCTTTTTCTTGCGCTACTGTTTTCCGATGTTTACCGTTGCTAAATGTATATGTCTTGCCAGTAGCTGCTTCGTATAAATTCATTATTTCCGCAGCTAGCAGCTGATTATATAATCCGTATTGATAACATGCTGCTGCAGCGTACATGAGAAGTTTCGTACCTGTATAACTATCCAACGGCGAAGGTAGCGCAAATACTTTGTCGTGCCATATATAATTATCATTGTACATTTTAGGACATGAACCCAGAGCCAACATTGATTCGGCATATTTGAGTCTCTGTTCTTCTACCGATAATTTGAGGAACTCTAACTGAGCCAGCAGCAGTTCACCAAATCGTTCTGGATCTATACACCCCAAACACATCATACTATGTACAGATATATCATTTTAGCTTGGCTAACGCATTTATGTAAAATGAATCATACTGAACTACAATGACTTTCAATCCGTACGCCATATTAGGCCTCGACCGGAGTGCAACTGACAAAGAGATTAAATCGGCTTACAAAGAGAAGAGTTTGCAGCATCATCCTGACATTGGCGGGGATGATGATATGTTTGCTAACTGTACTGCAGCAAAAAATCTGTTATTGGATCGTGAGAGACGTAGAGCATATGACCGTGGTGGTTGGGAGCTAGTTAAAAGATTTGATGAGATGAAACGAGAGCAAGAGCATAGAGATATGCCCAAATGCGACAATTTCCATATAGGACACCAGATTACACTGAGACAACTGTATAACAAGGAAAAACTTAAACTTCAGGCTAGCATTCCACAGTATGACGATTCTGGAGCATGTCCCGATAAAGAGTTTGATCTGGAGCTTCAGGTGCAGCCAGAAATGCTACACCGTCCCTTGATGATACAAGACCAAGGTATCAATAAGCCAGACCACCTGCCAGGTGACATCATAGTTAACATTGAACTGGCAGGTGACCTGACGCTGTCGGAATTTAAGATAGAAGGTAAACACCTAATAGCTGAAGTTCCGCTAAAATTAGCAGAAGTTATTCAGGGATATAACGTAGAGATAAGACACCCCGATGGTAACACATATATTATTACAGGACAGTATACCGAGAATGAGGAGGACAATGTGCGCGTGTTTCCAGATATGGGACTGCCTTACAGTGGTCGACGCGGGGATGAAGTTGGTGATCTCATTGTTAAACCAGTATTTGATATTAAGAGTCTGCTAGAATTATCACCGGAAACCAAAAAAGCACTATTGAAGCTAACCCAGAAACATGCTGAGCTACATTCTGACCCTCCAGCGGCATCTGGTGTTAATATTACAGAGAATGGTAAAACCCTAGATGATATGCGTCAACAGACGCAACAGGGGATGATGGGTAATAATTTGCATCAAATGATGGGAATGATGGGCGGCAATGTAAGCATGGAGGGCGGACAACAGTGTGGTGTCCAATGAGGGCACCCAGGTTCCCTTATTGCTCTACATTCCTTCGGAACAAAATGAATGTGCACCTCCTATATGATGGAAGAGCTGTTTAACAAGGTACTTGTAACCTTAAAGAATGAGACGACAGTAGGTGAACTGAAGACATACAAATTCGTGCATGAAAACACGCTTAGTAACTTAATGGAGTGGTACTCCCCTATCTCCAATGTGCCAGTTGACGCTGAGCAATTTATTATGGCAACTGACAACATAGATTGTCTCCTTAAAATTTTGGAAAAGTTTTATGATGCCAGCAGCCTCTGTACGGATATAGCAGAGGAGCTAGGAGATGAATGCCTCTTTACGATTGTTAACGGTGTAATAACTCACAAGCAAGGCGAGACAGATAGTGTTCAACAGTGCATAGAGACCATGCGTAAATATTATCTCGATGAGGAGTCGGATAACTATTGGAGCTCTAACTGACTACAAAGTGATGGATAGTGGGAGACATCTCTACAAAAAAAAATCTCTATAATGATTAGATGGAACAGACGCTGAAACTTTTATCGGCAATAATTAATGATGATAGGGAAAGCTTAAATTTAGCGCCCACGGGCGCCCAGTTTGCCCTGCTTCAGGAGAATGGAATCAATCTGAGTGGTTTGCCCTTGGATACATGGTATCAATATATGCTAACGGGAGAAATAGACGGGTACAGTAGCATTTTATTTGGCTCTCTCGATAGTGCGGCTAAGAGAGCTCAATTCTCGGATTTAGTCAGACGCACGCAGATCATCGTAAATGAATACTTGAACAATCCAGACCTTAGGGGTATAACATTTCTGGATGGTCATGGGCGTACTTTATTCCTGTTATATCACCATTTAAAACTAGCAAATTTCACAAATTTGCACGGAGTTCAACGACCATTACCTGAATTACGGATTGTTGAGTATACAAAAGTAGTATATGATTGGCATACTTTGGTTTTTCCGAACAGTATCATCAACGTACTGGGAGATATTTACGATTACTATAAACCATCCGACACTTCTCGAGGTAGAATTCTCTATCTAAATTTTTGCGGGTTGCCACGGGAATCACATAGGTCTCTAACATTGTTTTTTGAGCATATAATTTACGATAAGAGAATTGAGGATTTTGATACATCACCGGTGTACATATCTTTTTTACAGGGAGCGGAGGGACAGTTTCGCAATATTAAAAAATGTGTTACAGCCATTCTCAAAGCTTGTGGCAACGAGATTTCACGCAGAGTAAACTTTGTTACATACAGGTTAGACAGCAGTTTAAGGGAGTGTGTGTTTAGGAGCTTACCACGATTAAAGCCAGATGATTTTCTTGAGGAATGCGATATTGGTGATTTAGTAGCAAGTGATTACGATGACAGTGATGACGAATCACCAAAGAAACGTAAATCTAAGAAACGTAAATCTAAGGGAGCAACTGACGCACCAAAGAAACCACGCGGCGCGTCTAAGGGAGCAACTGGCGCACTAAAGAAACCACGAGTCGTAGCTAAGAAAAGGGAGTGTTAGTCATCCGCCAGATCCAGGGCTCTTCTGAACAACTTGTTACACACCTTGTTAATTGTGGGTGGGGAGACTTTGCATCGGCTTGCTATGTCTGCAGGCCGAATAGGCAACGCCATCTCCACGGCCACATAATTAATGCAACCGGCAACTATTGATGTGGGTGTATTATTTTCTAATATTCCTAGCTTGTCAGCTTTGTCTGCGATATTCGCCACGCGATTACGCATCTCCATGTTCAAATCCAAACTGGAGCAGAACTCATCAATATAATCAGAATATATCGATACTTTACCGTTGACACGAACAAGATCCTCTAACATGTTGATGCCCTCAGAGACATACTTTGATTCGATGTCAAATAATTTAGCTATCTCCTTGTATGTGCGCGGTTTTCCATCATCTTGAAATGCCAAAAATACCGCTGCAGCGCGAAGCCCTGTGTCGTTGTTCCCACGTTTGCGTTTATGTTTCTGTTCTTCCAATTTTTGTATTACTTCATAGTACGACTTATGTGCACATTCGATAATTGCTTCCGGTATATCATGTTTTTTGCATATATATGATATGTCGTCCATCTTGTTCTTCATAGCACGCTCATTGTATGGTACGCCTGACCATATCATCGTGCGCTGTAAATCGTACTGAGCCTTGGTTGCATTATGTTTTAGCATGACACATGTGCTGTATGATGATTCTGGCAGCATGTCGTTCCGTGCTAAGTTACACCTACTCAGATCTTCTCCCGTATTGGTGTCGTTGCGCCACTCAGGTTTGTGATCGATATCAGAACCCAAGTTTGTACCACATTCCAGACAGACATTACAGAGATCCTGACACCCTATATTTTCAGATCCGCAGGCCGGGCATGAATCCAGTATGTAGTCTGTCTCGATACGCTGTTCAACAGAAGGTTTAATGCCAAATGCCTTACCCATAAGGCTAAATATATCTGAAGCAGTATGTGCGGTTTCCATGAGTATGTGCCTTATATACGTATTCATTTCTTTTTTTGAACCTTTCAAACGTCGAATGATGTCTCCTTGGTCAAATCAGAAATGTCTAAACACTCCAAACCTAACTCCTTCAGCTCAGCTACAGTTAAGTTGTGAAATGCGTTCATGATGCAGCGTTTCTTTCCGCAATCACGAAAAGCCTCACGTAAAGCTATTTCTCCAATCTCTTGCCACTCCAAACAACGCCTTATATTCAAAGCCGCGTTCAAGTCACGATTCCATAACGTACCACAACCGTTTTTACAACGTAGTAAGCCATGAACCTTAACTTGACCCCAGCGACAGGTCGTTTGGCACAATTTTTTACCCTGCAGCTTACATTGATGACAAGCGCGAGGTTTGGGAGCTTTGAGAAACGTCTCAGTGTCGCCTAGACAGTTGTAACATTTAGCACTGGTATTACGTTCATCAATAGTCTCCACAGGAAAATTCTTACATAACAAGTCCTTTAGATGTTTGTTAGCACCAGGCCAATTACCAAAACCAATCTTACAAGCTCCAAACGTAGATCTTATCCTATCAACGAGTTTCGTATCGCTCCACTCACTCTGTATGTGACGGCGCCAGGCCATTTTTCTGAAAAGCATGTTCTCGTAGAAATCTGTAACCTGATCATTTACGATATGTTTCTGTGTCAGATAGGAGAGATAAGCACTGAGCTCTGTTGTCTTGGCGTTATAGTTACTGAGAGTGTTCTCAATAGCAACTATACCATGTTTGTTACGTTCTTTTAAGATAATCTCCTCGCTGCGTTGCCCATAAGCTTCATGTTGGCGTCGTCCCTTGCTATAGCGTAGGGTATGAGCACCGTCTGTCATATAGAGCAGATCATATTTATTCGGATCGCAACCCACTAAGTTGAGTTCCTGCTGTACTCTTTGTTTGATCTTAGGTTTAAGCTTTGTTTTAGACACAGATTTAGTAAAAAGTAAGGTGACATTAAAGCCATTTGTCTGTACGGTACCGCTAAAGACATAACTTCTGACACGAAGCTTCTTGTTCTCATAAACATCAAAATATCTATTCCAGAATTTACTTTTGTTACTCTCGATAGAATTAACATAACTGGCCTCTCCGTCTTGCCCCAATAGATCAATCATACACTTAGTGTCCAGTAAGAGATATTGAGGTATACATGTAGTACGCAAAGGTAAGGATTGGAAGGGTCGACCTCCCGCGCATTCTAACTTATGAGCCAACCAGATCAGTAGAGGTTGGTAATTCTCAGCTTGCGCCTTGATATTGTAGTGTAAGGGCTTATTATAATGTGGTTGTATGTAGGTTATAAATTCACTATGAAAATCCTGAAATAAAAGTAGTTCCTCAGGCAAGATCTCTGGTATTTCAGGGTCTGAGCAGAGAAATGTGATGTATTTCTTGTGCGGAGTGAACCTTACCGTAGTTTTAAGAGCAGTATCTCCCGGAAAACAGAGCGTGGTAAGTAATCGTTTAAAAAAATTCATGAAAACATTGTTCCTGTAAACGGTTAGTATTTGTGTCGCTGCCAAGTTGCAGGCTTGTGTTCTCTTGAACAGACTAATCCTCTCATATTTGCTAAAGGTAGGGATAAAATGTTGCAGTGAAAATAACTGAAGCTCATCTAAGAAATCTTGATTTTGGGGTTTTCGTCCCTTATTTGATTTGCTTCCCAGTGTCCTAAATACATCCATGATAAATTTATGGTTAAGTACAGGCATATCCAGTTGTTGCTCAAAGCAGTGTAGGCAAAAGAGTCTAATGAACTGATAGGTGTACCCAACTACCTTATTCATGTCCGAGATAAGCAATTGTATTGTAGTTAATTGTTTGTTGTCTTTGAGAATGCTTCGTAAGCTGGTTTTCCTAGATTTTATGTTTTTTTCCATTCATATATCAATTTATTTCCTGTCCTTCTAATATAATATTATCGATATCAACGCAGACAATGCAAGATGTGTGCGGTATAATATTCTATATATTACATCCTACAGTATATAACATAATATCTATCTATTAATATAATTTATTTTTAGGAATATCATGATTATAGAAAATAAGTACAAATTTTATGTCTGAGCATAAGGAACTGACCTGTGGAGTTTGTGGAAAAATATTCAAAAATAAACAGGGCTTGGATTATCATATTCAACGGAGCGTGTGCGAGAAATTTGCGTGTGAGTTTTGCATGGTACGATTCAAATCGTCATTGGGTTTGAAATATCATGTTGATAATAGAATATGTCTTCCGCCAGAGAAAATTAAAGTCCAAGTCATACAGAAGAGCAGTTACCACAAGTACACCCTGGATCGCTCAGAACTAAAGTTGCGGGATATATTAGATGTAACGCCGCAGTTTGGTAACACTATTTTTGGTAGCAGTAACATTGTCATTAAATTTTGTGAACTTGCGCTATGCAACGATCAATTGGATCAATATTGGGGATACTACATTAATAACAAAGGAAGACAGTATATGAATGTATACGAGGGTGATAGCTGGGTACTGAAGCCACAACTAGACACATTCGCAGAGCTAACAGAGTGGGCGATGGAAAATCTATATAAATATCTGCTCGATAACCAACCGTTTATTGATAAGGGCTATTGGACAAAATATTTTATGACCAGAGATAATTTGAATGCTGATCGCCATCCAGTCAAAACGGAAGTACGTCAGAAATTATTTTGCTTATTTGCAAACCATAAGAGCAAAATGCGAGCTAAAATGCTAGAGACTGGCTTGTCACTAAAACCTTAGCGTGTTGAACGATAACTGGACTGGTAGCTCCGGTGGCGTCGCCTGTAGTAACTAGAACCCGTAGATGAAGATCCTAATACAGGCAGGGGTAATGTTGTTGACCATTGTGGCCATTCTGTAGTGAAAAAAGGGTCACTAAAAGGATCTGATCTGGAGAATTTACTCTGTACTAAAGTATCTGTCGGCAGTGCGATATCAACAGTATGCGTATGTACAGTTGTGCCGTCTTTGGTTTCTTGATGATCTGCTGTAAAGACACTGTAACCCTTACTCACCAGCTCATCGTGAAGTTGTTGATCCAAAGCTTCATCCAAAGCCAGAGATACTTTAGTGCTGTTCGTGCTCAACTGCAGTACATTTTGCGTTATAAGAGCTGCTTGTTTATCTTGAGTAGGTTGTGGGGCTAGAGCTGTTTCGGCTCCAGATGTTGCATAACTTGATCTACTTTGGTATGTATAGTGTGCCATATATACTTTATTCTTATGTTATTTTTAATACAATTAATTTTCAATGTGCTGAGACGAACTCAGCGATAAAGGCAGCGGTGAAGGCCTGTGCTGCTTTCTTCCTGTTCCTATTATTACTATTCGTCGATGCCGATGTTTGAGTATGGGGAACGCTCCGTACCTTCCTAGCGTGATGATGTTCAGTGGCTTCGGTTGCCTGCCCCTTATACATCAGTAGATCCCCAAATAACCACTCAAGTTTCTCGGCTAAGGGATGTACATATATTTCGGATGTGACGTTATTAATATCAGCATCAACAAATTCAGCTGCCCTTAAGATGGGAGTGAATATACTATTGTAAGAGCTGGGATTACGCACGTGAGCGAACGCATGAACTTCATAAAAAAGTCCATACCTACTGTTCCCAACATAAAAGCTACCGCATGTAGTATATGGTGCATATAAACCATCGTCCATGTCGTATGAAATGTGATGTACGAGCCGACGCCCGTCGCTTGTGACTAAGGTGTCATTTACTCTGATATCTTGAGCAAAAACATAGTTTCCTGTGTTGTTAATGGCAATATTATGATATTGTGACAGTGTCACATACCCCAAATCAGTATGTAACGTTGTATATTTCATATCATACTGAGAGACACGGTGCAACCATAGACGAACGGTCTCAAGCCCACAGGGAGTGAGAACCTTCTCCCCTAGTTGTAGCTCTTTCATCGGTACACCAATGCCAGAGCCACCTAACATGAACATGGTACCTGGGAAACACTCTGTTGAGTCACCCACACCACCAGAATGTACCCACACCGAACATGTACCATTAGTATACTTTGTACAAGTGCTGGTAATAGAGACATCATAGGATGCACAATAGGATGTAAGCAGCAATACGTAAAAGCCTGTCAGATGCATAATATCCTAAAAAAGTGTATCATTTTCATTCTTACAGCACTTCAGCTGAATAAAGCTCTTCTATGTCAAAAAAATCAGTTACAGCCTTTAAGAAAGCATCAACAGAGGGATATTTGCGTGTCTGTATAGTATTCTGAAACTCAGACATTTTTGCTTCATATATCCCGCTATTGTATTTGATCCTTTTGAGCCACACGTCATATGTTGACAACAGCTCTTGTTGTGTATATTTGTAATCATCACTGAGAACCCGACGAAACTCAGCACGCCACAATTGGGACTCCTCGTCTGTCAGTTCATCATGGTTTTTGATCTTTCGGTTAATACGTTTGATCTCATCTGAGAGCAAAGTGTCTTCGATATCTTCGGTATATTCCATGTCTTCGGTATATTCTGTACCTTCGATACTCTCGATGTCTTCAGTTCCTCCCAGCTGATCCTTATAGTATAGCTCCCTTAGTTCTGGCAAAGTTAATCTATACCCTTTATGCTCTTTGAGAAATGCGATCCATGGATTCCCCTCCCTAGTTGTCATATATAGTATGTAATTATAATATTCCTCTAATTGATATCGGATAGAATATCCTCTGGGTCACTTTTTTGACTCTTTATCTGCATAGTCGTATGCATCCGGATCGCATGAAGGACATCCTACACAGTTATCCTCACATATATAGTTTATGCTGCTGACACGGTCATCAAATAGTAAGCTGAGCGGTGCCGGCTCATCTGTATCAGAATGTCGTCTGCGTGATCTGATTGCATTCTGTATATAATATGGTAGACGCGGTGTTGGGCTCGCTGAATCACCCTGCATCTCCATCTCCATTATTGGCATGTCATCAATAACGTTATGCAGACTGTACTGTCGGTGTCCCTGAGGTAGCCTCCAAGGCGTCTGCCAAGGCCAAGTATTTGCATAGGGATCATCTTCGATCTCCTCGTGTTCCGATTCATCGTCCCCCTCTCCGTTGAACACCTTTAAGAAGGTACGCTGAAAAATATCGCAGTTCTTATTAGTGCTAGAACATTTTACCGCAAACACGATTTTTTTGAATCTCTGTGCATACTCTGATGTTATGTCACAAAATATATGTGCTATTGCTGTAGGAGGATTATAGAAAGCTCCGCAACCGAGTGCCCCCAATATGAGACAATCATATTTCCCGATAACGCCGATTTGGTAAATCATTTTAATCTTCTCCTTGGTGATATGATAGTCACGCTGACAGAAGTCTCCGTTCCTATTAAGATTGGGCTTTTGTATGGCTGCAACTGCTAAAAAAGCCGCGCTCTTCGGTTCTGGTAAGTCATTATACTGTTCATCCTTCAAAATATGTACAACAGGACTAAGTATTACTTCGTTGGACTTAATAGGATATAATCCTTCTGTTAACGTACGGAAATAATTAGTACAGCGAAATATATGCTCCTCTTGAGCTTCAGCTCCAGATAAAAACCCGCCACCAGGCTGCAAATGATTAGCCATATTTAGCACTAAGGGCTTATAACCCTCCTCGAGAGCTTTTAGTGTAGCTGAAATAGTGTCGATGTTTTCAATCTCTACCGTCTCGTCTAGGTCAGTCAGATTCAAATTAGACACATCTAGGTCAAGTATGGCGGAGTCGAATTTGACGGATGGTATGGGCTTGAGATCATTGTACTTCTCGGTTGCCAACTTCATAATTTCCGCTGCACGATGCATGTTCAACATCCTATTTATGTCCATCTTTGTAATATGTCAGATATCATTTTAAATCAACATCAGTAGAAGCATAGAAGCATAGAAGCATAGAAGCATAGAAGCATAGAAGCATAGAAGCATAGAAGCATAGAAGCATAGA
>SXGT01103704.1_pt1 | contig 12188 bp, 12 predicted proteins | sample 3176221 | NCBI WGS metagenome assembly SXGT01 (sample SAMN11356862, study PRJNA531348) | freshwater metagenome | isolation source: freshwater sample F1-120 | place: China: Fuxian Lake, Yuxi | collected 2017-12-25
CCGCAAACAATGACGTTGCCATCTCGTCTGAGCCGCCTCAACTACTTCACAAGGCTGCTACGCGAAAAGCCTACCGATCCACTAAGGGCTTTGACCTACACACACACACACACACACACCTGGATTACAGACGCACTGATCGTTTCTAATTCCACAAGGGTGCTACCTACTTCAGGGACTCACGACTTGTGACCTTCCACGTGTAATAGAGGCAATGAGCGGGCTTGCACACTGGTTTGGCATGGGCGCTTCGACCAAGGATCCAATAAGCGTCGTACGGCTTAAGGAAGTCTGCGATGTGGCTGGTCTCCGTGGCAGCTCCCGCAATCTCGTGCGTGATGCAAAAGAACTGAAGGTGTTTCAAACTCAACCGGATATATGACGTAATCTATTAGCGAACTGCAAGACACGTCCAAAACCAACGACGAAATGTTGCCCTGCACGCTGTTAAGCACACCCGCTGCTGCGTCGTAAGTATACACCCGGGCAGGTTTGATTCACCCAAATACCACGCAAGGTCGCCCCGCAACATATTGAACCATACGGGCTGGATCCACGGAGGCTGCTTGCAGCGTTTCTCGCCTGTGGTGTCCGTACGCAACTTGCCAATTCTCTGCGCCGCTTTCGTCAACCTCAACGGCTGAACGCGCAGCCAAAAACATCAAAGCACTGGAAAGCTCGGGGTTCTGGCCAACACCTTGCTGAGCCCGACTCGTCTCCGTGCGCGCACCTTGACTGACCATCCACTCGGTGCCAACCAACCCTTTCGGACAGCTAGCCGCCATGACCGCGGCTCCAGGCAGTGGACTCGCAGAATGCAAAACTGCTTGGGCTGGGCCGCGATGACACGGCCGAATAGTAAAGGGGACGCCAGCCGCTCAAGCAAGAAACACATCGCCAGGCAGGGCCGTGCCCCGAACAGCCACGATGAGACATTACGTAGCGTGCTGGCATCCCAAACCAATCTGCTCTCTCTACACATTGCTCTTGCTCTTTCTCCGGCTCTCCTCTCACGCTGTCCCACTTACACTGGCTCTCTCTTTCCGTTGGACTTTTTTGCCCGCCGCTGCGAAAAAAACAACACCACCACGAACGCCCGCCGCGAGGAGATGAACCACAGGGCGCCTGTACAACGAGAGCGAAGGGAATCAAGGAGCGCAAGGCCAAGGGGCGCGGCAAGCCTGCGGAGCACCATCAGAAGAGCAACGCGCGCAGCCTTACAGATTTCAATGACCGTCTGTACACTGCAGAGCATGACTCCTAGTGGCTCCTGGACATTACGAACCCCCTGTGGCAGCCAGCGTGGCGAGCTTCAGCCGGGGCGGAAAGCTCTCCGGCGAAACTCAGCCGTCAAAGGCAGCACGCCACCGAAATGCGGATTAGCAGGGCAGGGTCGCGGAAGTGCCGAAGGCATATTACACGTGAATCCGCACGGGGTGAAACCGATCGCTCCCAAAATCCCTGCCGTGGCCCACTGTCTTTCGCACAAGCCCACAAGTCAACCACAACGAAACCCAATCACCGACAAACAATACGACGATAGAACTGATCCCCCGCAAGGTATTGAAAACCAGCGACGCGCCAAGCTATGTTGCAGACGTACTCGCGCTGCGCTGGCGCACGAGACCTGTGCGTTTCTTGGGCTTTGGCTCCTTGAGGTTATTGTATTGCTGCAAGTAATGTCCCAGATAAGCCCAAAGCGGACGAAGGTACAACAGCAGCATCAGCTTCCGGCAAAAATTTCGCCACTTCACAGCCGCTATGCTTCCGCCAACACACAACCAGTCCTGAGCGTCAGCCGTTGACAGACTCAAGACCACGAGGACACACCAGCGCCTGCCTGAAGGAATGGAGCAGGGTGCCCGTTCGCCCGGGGACGAGAAGGTATATGCAAATCTACGATTGGAGCCCCAGCCAAGATAGCGGCCGCAAGCCCCTATCTAAGCGTGGTGCAAGCGTAAAGCGCGCTTGTTGCACGTGCGCTTGCTGTTGCAGAGTCTAGTTTTGCGTCATCTCCTAACTGCCCTCTCGGCAATAGCCGCTGACCCCGCAGCCGACATCAAAAGCACGAAACACGCCAGCAAGTGGCCCGAAGGAATTGCACAGGACGCCCGTCCGCCTGGCGACCAGGAGGCGTGCGCCAGCTGTAGGACTGAAGCCCCAGCAAAAAGAGCGGCCGCAATCACTCTGTCAAATCCAGGCCCGAAAGCGTGAAGCACAACTGTTGTGCTTCACACTTTCGGGCCTGGATTTGAGTACCCAAACCCGGCCGCTGTTTCGTAGCCGCTTTTTCCTCGCAGCTTCTGTCCCGGGACACGCTCGCGGTCCGCCGCTGCCATCCATCCGTATGGCCACCCTAGTCGGGAATGGACCTGAAAAGATTACGGGCTGACGCTGCTTGAATTACATGGAGTTTTGCGCGAGACACGAAGCGTTACCCAAAACCCTGGCACGCAGTGCCATGAAAACCACAACGAATCAACGCTGACAACGTTGGTTCGCGGGTTCGTTTTTCTCACTCCGAACGAGACGCGACGCCACCGATATCAGCACCACAGGCCGCGACGAGAACGAGGAAGCAGGACTCCCCTCTCCTTATACTGGTTTGACCTCGGCGGATGAGCCCAAGCGAAGCGACCCCGGCTCAGTCGCCTCCACCGAAATCACCTCGGTCTCGGTATCACTGACCATCTAGACGACGCGTCTGACGTCGGTAAGGAAATTCTTCGCTCTACCTCCTTCTTACAACCTCCTCTTCACGCGATTTAAGATCATGACATCCCCAAGGCCCGGGCGCCATCGTCCTCTTCCCGTCTGTCAGCGAAGTTGGATTTTCGCTCCCTCGTCCACCAGGCCTCCTGCACGCCCTCAAAGGACAAGAGGCACGCAGCGCCGCCAGGAGATCGGCGCGAGCGCGGCTTGAAAGCGCTGGAGCTGTCCACGAGCACAGCTGACTCGCTGGCGCCGAGAACGTCACGACAAACCGCGCGCATAAGCCCCTTGCCAGAAACACACGCAATCAGACACCAACGCACCACCATCCGACCTAAAAAACTGTTACGCAAAAAGAGGTGCGACTTCGAACGCAGCACAATGTTGCGACAAGCTGGGCGGCCTTCCGCCCTCACGTTCTTGCGATACATGGCTGCCTCACGATTCTGCTTGATGAGATCCGTTTGCTCCGCGGTGAGCGGCCTCTTCCGACCTGGCGCGCAATCCATAAACGCATCGAAAAGGCTCCACCACAACATTGCACATGAACCGAGCAACTCCCACTGCACGCTTCCTCATGGCGAAAGCCATGTTTGCTAGAAGTCTACAACTGGCTTAGCTTACTGGACGAGAACCCACATAGCAGATCACATTACCCGACGCCACGACAACACGCACCATCTTGAGACAAACCATGCCATCCAGATGAACACATTAAACGCGCCAATACAATCGCGCGCGCGCCACTGCTGGCGCGACCTTTTCCCGTAGACGTCGAGGGCTCCGCATCCCGAGGCAGCGTCCTCACGCACGCCTCCCAAATGTCCCGGTCCACCCAAGTCTCCACCAAGTCAGACACAGTGCTCCACTCCTTGGAAGCGTTCTGGCCTTGGCACACCGTTCGAATAATGGTCAGTCTCCGGGACAGCTCATTGAAGCCACACTCGCTCGGGAGAGTCCCGTCCCGAGTGTACGCCTCCACAGCACGGTTGAAGAGAAAGCGCTCTTTCTTCGCAATCTCAACCTTCCCATCCTGCGCGGACGACGATGCCCAAGACATTGCAAAGGCGGCACCAAGGAATGCGTCGAAACTGACAGGCAACACGGTCTCGAGCCCACAGCCGCTCACAACGATTGCGGTGGCATCCGACACGTCGATTGACAAGCATGGTAGACGGAAGCTGGCGTCAAGTTCGACGGACGACCGCTCTGCGCTTAAAAGCATGCCCGTGCGAATTCGTAGCGAAGCTACTGGACGGAGGCTGAGTGAACTGAGCGCTCTCGGGCGGAAGCCCGAGAGAACAGAAGCCGGATGACCCCTGGCCCTCGCAAAACATCCACACCCAAAATCAACATGCGAAAGTTTACGACAGAGCGGCTGAAAGCTCAGCTCTGTCGGATCCTAATGGCCAGCCAGTCACTCTACCGCGCTCAAGCCGCGATGGCCGCTGGAATAGTTTTGCATTAATGATCTGGAGGCAAACAGTAAATTCCGACTGCCGCCTCTGTTTCTCATCCCTTGTTTGTAATCTCAACGTAATCTCCAAGAAACAGATGCGCGCTGGAGTATGCGACTGCAGGACGCGCTCTTTGTTGCATCGACGAAATCAGAATAAAAATAGCAAACTGCCTGTACCTTTCCGACAACGCGCGCCTTGAACTTGGCCTGGCGTACCGTCCCTTACCGATACCACTCCGGAGCAGACGCAATACGACCGGCGCGCCATCTGTCCGCTGCTTCTTCGAGGCAGGTTCCGGGGCCAGGTTGCGGTCGCTAGCCATCATCAAAAGGCGGTAAAGTCGCCATGTGGCCCGGAAGCACTCCTGCACCTTGGCGTTCGACGCAGCAAGCCCAGCCGTGGACGCTAGGAGCCTCCAGATCTAATGGGCAGCACTGCCAATCCTCGCGAAAAATCCCCAGGCGCTCTTCTACCCAAAGGAGTTCCGTGGAGTTGTTCAGGCCTGCCGCCTGTAAGTTTGGTGATGGAAATCGGACACGCCTCGCGCGGTCAAGAGCACGATAGCGTCCCTGTGCCTCTGGGAGCGTCTGGAGGGCAGCAGGAATCCCGCTGGATCTCGCCATGGCGCGCGTTGCCAACGAAAGGAAACGCAAAAAGATCCACGGTGTGGACCACCTTGAGCCAAAATGTACTTCGCATAATGTCTAAGCTACTACAACACTGCGCTTTACGCAGAGTGCCGCTCGTTTACCTCCTGCCTAAAGACTCAAAGATGCAGACAAAACTGAGAACAGACAATAGACTTACTTTCAGTGTGCAAGCTGAACGTGGTGACCTGTGCGCATTACCCGCGTCAGAGCGGGCGGATGTACTTGGGCGGGACACGGTGCAATGCAAAATGAGTTCGGCGTTGGTTTTACAATCACGCCCGGAAAGAGGTGAGCACATTTAAGAAAAGCACATAAGGCTGAGACGTGAAGGGCGGCATCGCCTCACCCAACATGAACTTTCCAGTACCGAGCTCGCATTTACATAAGTATGTGGGGTCAATTCGACAGGAGCTCACCCCCTTCCGCAAAACCGACAGCAAAGGGTTTAATATCTACACACACACACACGCTGACGCTGACTGCTAACTTCAATGTAACACAGAAAACACGCGGCACGCCAAGCTTGCTAACCCAGACATCCTATGAGCAACAAGCTGACGGTGAACAGCCATACGCACACAGCGACCTGATGGGCCACCCCCAGCACGCTTGCAATCTGAACCCTCGCTGCCCGCCACGCCCGCTCAATTATTTCTCGTAATTGGAAAAGTCGCTTTCGCGCACAGAGCACCTCCCCATCCAGACCCGTCTCTGGCTACTGTCGCATGACACCCTATTCGCAGAAACAAACTGCGAGCCCCTAAGACTAGCACACGTACAAGGCAATCGCTCCGCGGGCGAACCTCACGACTCACACCAAAGAGGTTCTTGGACTGAAACGTACACAGAGTTGTTGATGAGCCACTCCCTGTCAACTTTTTTCATCTTCTTCAAACCAGCAGCCCAGAGATTCGTGCAGACTATGAGCTGCGTCCTCCAGAGGTGAACCACGTACGAACTGACCATCGTCGGCGACACCGCCATGACCACGGGCTCATTAGAAGCCTGAAGGCATTTTTTGAGCCGTATCCCCGCTTGCGGTGACAACTCATCGAAGATCACAGCAATGTGCCGCTCAGCGTCAAAATCTCTGAGATCTGGTACTCCGCTGGTACAGTCGCAATAATAAGTTCGATCAACTGCGTTGAGGCCGAATGCGTACTTGGTTTTTCCATAACAACTCTTGCCGTCCAACACTAAGAACAAATATCTCCCCGACGTTAGCAGATACTGGCGCTGCCAATGTTGGACCGCAGGCACGGCCTTCCAAGGGAGAAAAGTCCCACGGATCTCCTCCTCGATGCGACGGATGCGCCCTTGCAGCGCTATCTTTTGGCGCTCCTTGTGGCAATATTCAAGCTGGGCCACATTGGCCGCAGCTCGATGTACTGTCCGGAGATACGCTTCTCTTGCAACTTGAAATGTTATTTTGTCAGAAGCGTACATGCTTGTGACCCATACATCTCGAATACTGAAGTCTCGCCAGGGCAGGCACGTGGATTTCTGGATAATAGTGCCTTTTTTAACCAATGTGCAATAAAACGCACCGGCCATGGCGCTGGCAGCCGACCTCGCCGACGTGCCACTTAAAAACTTCAGCGCTTGCCAATTGGCAAATGGGACGCACTTGCCATCGTCGACTGCAACCGAAGTGAGCTCCAAAGCTTGGCCTTTCAATGAGATCCACACATGGCCGTGAACCCTAAGCACGTCAGACGAGGCCAGAGTTTTCGGACAGACTTCGACGGTGACCGCCCAGTGCGGCGTGTGCAGCCTGTTCACTGCGTTAACGGCCTGAGTCTCCAATTGCCCGAAGAACTTCTGAACCTGGCTGCTCGATCGCAATAAGGCAGCTACATCGTCGACGTGCATAGACCGCAGTATGCGGAATTTCTCCTCGACGCTTACACCGTCGCTGCGCTGCGGGCGGCCTGCGGACGGCACCGGACCGGAGTCGATGTCCACGATGCCGACTTGGCCGACGTACGTCAGAAGTGCGCTCGGCACATTTCTGACTGTGGGAGTTGAGGTATTGTCCAAGCAACCAAGTCCATTATCTCGCTCGTACTGCGCGAGTTGAGACATAGCATATCCCCTATCCACTGCGTTTTTGGACTCGTCCATCGCAACACCGAGGAAGAACTTATACTCAACCTGGCTCGTGGCTTCGGACTTGTCTCCACCGTAAGTCAACGTTTCCCCGAAAATCTCAACTGACCCTTGCCTGACAAGATCGTTGACCAGGCGATACTTCTGCTGCGACAACCGCTTGGACGCCAACCGTCTGGCGCCAGGGTCCACTTTCCAATAGCGAACGAAAACAGGGTGAGCTTTTAAGCTTTTGCCGTCAATGACGATGCCCTGCAGGACTTGCGGGCCACGCTGGTTGGAGGCAGACTGCTTGCCGCGAATTCTCTTACGATGACTGATGTCGTCCTTCACCGCAGGAGCCTCCCGCTTCGGAACCGAGTTCTCCAAAACCTCGCAAACTGGCCTCCTCGGCGGCGTAACAATAACAGAAGACGCCGACGAGTTCGGCGAGTTATCAACCAAGGGCAATCGAACATCAGGCTGCTCATCCTCGAACAACCCCAACGCTGCAGCTTCGGCCTCAGCCTCAGCTCGCTCCCGATCAGCAGCCAATTCCTCTGCCCACTCTGCGTCACCGAAAGGTACTTCACCGTCGTCGCTGCTACAATCCATGGCTGTTCAAGCTCCCCAGGAGGAGGCGTGTACCCCGGGACCCCACACACGCCGCCTCAAAAATGCTAAAGGCGCAAAGTCAAATACTTGCTCGATTGCTAAAAATCCACAAACCGCACGCAATCTCTGAATACACCACAATAAATATTTTTACTGACACTATACGATCCCCTTAGACCAGAAACAGAATCCAAAAACTACCAAACGTCGTAGTTGCTTCGCCCACGAGACGGACCAGGTGGACAGCAAAAGGGGTCCCCCCAATGCGCGAGGCACCGAGAAGCCAGGCAGCGGTTAGACGTCAGGCGTTGGGTTCCTGGGCCCCCGGCTGCTTGTGGACATCTTTGCTTTGATATTAGTAGGGAACCAGCTGTCCACATGTCCACCGGGGGCCTGCTTTTGGCCAAAAGTGTGAAACTGTCGACGAAAATCGATGTGGACAGTACCCGGGGTACTGTCCACGTGGTGTTTTCCCCCGAGGCATCTTCGAAAAGTGGCCCGATGTGCCATCGTTTAGCAAAGGAATCCTCGACAGGGGCGCACCAGCTTTGGCATCACAGGAGTGTGGTTCCACTTCTCGCCGGAGCTTGACGATTATCCGTTGGTTGGCAATTCGACGTCAAGAAATGGTCTGTCGTAAAGCTCGCCACTTCCAAACCCAGGCAAACAGTGCTATTGACAAGGCAAACTTTGGCCGCAGTCAGGATTGCGTGAGTAGAACACGAGGAGCCGCCCGTTGTTATATTTCTCAACACACGAGTGTGTACGTAACCTTATACTTATATATCGCTTGACTTGCAACGGGGCGGAAAGGTGACAGGCAAGACCAAGCGAACCCAAACCTGGAAAGGGCAGACTGACAAAGGCAACTGGGTCGGTCAGGAACGCCGGAGGCGGTGCGAGTTACAGAACACGGGGAAACGTTCAAGCTACGGTCGGGCACCCTCACTGATTCAGTACGCTTTACAAGACTACACTGTTCGGAGACATGCTGAGGCACAGTGTGAGATGCAACGCTTCAAACAATAGCTCGTGCTTTCACATTACGACACGTATGAGCATGCACCGCTCAGATCAGTAAGCAATCCCAACTCTAAGGCGTGGTTGACCGAATGCAACACCCACACTCAAGTTCCAGTCGCAAGACCGTAAGGGTTCAGCACAGTCCACACTGAAGGTCAGGAGGTCGCACGAGAAAATCACACAAGCGTGAGCCTATATCTAGAGTCGAGTATCCGCCGCACGGCTCCACACCCTGGCCCCACCAAGCGCGTGAGAACAAAAAGCACACTTTTGTTCAAAAAACGAAAACAAACCCCGCAAGTCGTAGGTTTGTTGTCGCTTGCCTTGCACGGGGCTGAAAGCTCTCCGGCGAGGCCAAGCGAACCCAAACCTGGAAAAGATTGAACGATGGAGGCAACTGGGTCGGTCAGGTATGCCGGAGGCAAGACATGTCATAGAAACTGCGAGCCTGCCCTGGCTACGCCCGCGTGTACCTACAGCTTGATTCTGTCTCACTGGACTGTATCGCTTCTCCACGAAAAAAGGCAGCATGTGAACTGCTGCGTTCCAAGGCTCGCACTGGCACCTCGCAAGGCATCACTCGAATCCGTTACTTTATGGCGAAGAATTCCCGTGACTGGGACTACCCGACTGGCTGGGAGAGCTCTGGTTTTCGGACGCGGGCGATCGCAAACGCTCACGGCAGCCTTCCTTTGTAGGCTGGAAACACACTAACACCAAGCAAAAAAAAGCGTCGACGATGAGCCTCCAGATGAGCGACTAAGTGGGGCTGCGACGCTGCCACGCCAGACAGGGCGGAAGAAAGGAAAAAAAGAAAAAAGGGGTCCGCGTCGAAGCAGCCATGATTAAACCACGGCTGCTCCCGTCGGACTACGCTGCAAGCTCCTTGTCCGTTTACAGCCACTTGGCTGCTGATGCGACTGGCGTCAGCAACGGGCTTAAGCACTACAACCTCGAACACCGCCCCCAAAACCTCACGACTGCTCAATCGCCGCCCCGTCCCGAAAACGAATGCCATCATAATTACCAGCACAACTGACAAGGAACAAGAATGCTTCACCGAAAAACTCACGAGCTCGGCGTGCTGCTCGAGGGCGAGCCGGAACCAGGTTCTGGCTTCGAGCTGTCATGCCGCATCTTCAAAAGAGCCACTAAGTCTGAGTCCGAAAGCAAGCGAGCACGCTTGCGGATCCTAGAAACACGTTTGCTCTGATTCCGCAATTGCTTCGACACCGCCTTGCGCGCGGCCCTCAACTGAGCTTGTTGCTCCTTTAAGTTGCGGATGCAACCGAGGATGTCCTCCGCACTTTGGCCCCCGCTGGAGCTGGCGGCAGCGGATCCGCTGGCGGCGGCAGCGGCGGCGGCGGCGGCGCCGCTGGCAACGGGCGCAGCAACTTGCCCGATGGAAGCCGCCGAAGTGGCCGTGGCACTGGGCTCCATGTCGACAGAGCAGGCGCGCTCAAAGAAGCCGCTGCGCTTGCAACTGAACTCGGGCCAGCACTAGCGACTCCACTGCGGTCAAGCGCCACCGAAGAATGAGCCACACACTTCAAAAGCGGCGCAGCACGCGCTGGCCGCGCCACTCCCGTAACCCGCAAAACTCCGGCGAAGACGGCATCGACATCAATCACATAGTTCCGTGGGAAACAATGCATAAGATCCGCCAGGCTGGGGAAGCCAGCATCCACAATCGGCGTCTGCGAAAGCTTCAAACTGTTAAGGAGTTGCTGGGAGAGGCACGTTTGATGCCCTGCATGGCCAAGACGTTCAAAGGCTAACCGCCAACACCTTCCGTTCAACACTTCCGAAATAGTGTCGCGTAAGGACAGAATTGACACTCCCAGCGTGGTATAGCTGGCACCGCTGTTGATGCAGCAGGCCTGAGAAGCGTGCCGAAGCTTGTTTTTCAACTGGGCAAACGCATAGACGTCGAGAGGTTGAAGGTCACCTGTGGCTTTGGCAGGGATGCCGAACATCATGAAGCCCATTCTGGCCGCTGTCGCCCACACCCGACGATTGATATGAGTTTTGCAAGCGTCCATTGAGAGTATCACCTGATGCGTGTTCTGGTACTTGCCCAATGACTTCGCAACGTCTCTCACCACTTGGCAAACGCACCCGATGTCCATCCACGAGGACTGACGTCGCCAAAGCACCACGTTCGCAGGCAGATTGTTCAGCAATGTCTCGTAAAGTGATTCCGTACAAATCTTTTTGTTCACCACGATGAATTGGGGTAGACTCTTTTGGATTTCTGCATCGTCGCAGATCACAGCCACCAAAGAGTATGCTGTTCGCGTGTGGGCTTTCGGGATCTTTCGTCGCAACTCATTGGCGCGAGCAAGCTTCTTGGCCGATTTGGTCACGTGCCCATGCCGCGCATCCTGGTCCAACTTAACGGAGGTCTCATCGATGTTCACGTGCAACGGCTTTTTCGCCGCGGGCACTTTGCTGTGCAAGTAGTTGCTCCATTTCCACATTGCTGTTGCCTAAAACAAATCAAGCCGCCGACAATTACAAAAAAAGGGGGGCGGTTTTGCGGTCTGTCGGACAGAGCGTTTTCTGGTCGCGGGCCCAAAACAGCGGCCAGAAAACGGCCGCGCTTTTTACTCGAACCCGCTGCCGCGAGCCCAAATTCAAACCCCCTTTCCGGCGCGATATTCAACACCGCCCTACGCGCTCAAACGCGCGCCCCCGCCTGAAACCTGGCCTTCACGAGGTGATAGAACGCAGACCACACCCCAGGCGAACAAAGTTAGAGGCAAGGTTGAACCAACAGACAAGGAAAACCACAAGCAAGCCCGAGAAATAAATTCAAACGAAGCCGATTGACATGAACAGACCCGCTTCGAGTTGCGACTTCCTATTTTGTCGCCGGGCACCGCGAAGGACTCTGCCGACCCTGCCTCCGGTAAATCACACACCACGGACAACAAAAGCGGGCGGAAGCATCATTACAACGACGTACAAAAAAACGGGGCCACCCCCATCGAACTCGAAGAGCTCAGAGGCAGTCGTACGTTGGTGGAATCCCTCCCCCACCGGCTTGATGCCATGTCTGTGCTGTCGCATTGCCAGCGGCTCGACGACAGGCAAGCCTTCGCCAACAACTCCTTCGAGTCCAGCTGCTCTCCAATTTGAATTTTGCCATGTCGAACACCCCATCGTTGCCGCCACCTCCGCAAAAATTGCAAAGAACTTCTGTGCTTCCGATGCGTGTCCGAAGCCTCGCGAGGCTTCCCCTGCAATCCACGATTTGACAACTCCTGCACAACCAGGGCAGTGGCCGGAGTGATTCCCACTGTGACATTTTGTTGGTGCACCCAGATATGCAGCGAACGCTCCGCCATAAATTTAGCCAAGAGAGCAGCTGCACGCCGCAAAGTCTGCGTGTTGTCACCAGCTGCGTAGAGCTCACAATCGTCCTGCTTGGCCTTCTCCCTCCACTCCGTGACCTCGCGCACCCAACTGTTGAGTTCATCCTCGCCGGCGGCGGTCTTCCATTTCAGAAACTCAAACAGGAGCCGCCCGTCTTGACACCGGCAGAATAATATCTTGCTGGCAGTGAGCATTTGGTGGGACACTTGCGTCTTCCTCCTTTCCCTTCTGCGAATATTACGCAACTCTTTGGAAAGATTTC
>SXGT01508880.1_pt1 | contig 12186 bp, 14 predicted proteins | sample 3176221 | NCBI WGS metagenome assembly SXGT01 (sample SAMN11356862, study PRJNA531348) | freshwater metagenome | isolation source: freshwater sample F1-120 | place: China: Fuxian Lake, Yuxi | collected 2017-12-25
GACGCAGCAGAACGCGGCGCTGGTGGAGCAGGCGGCGGCGGCGGCGGAGTCGATGAAGGAGCAGGCCGGCTCGCTGAACCAGTCGGTCAGCGTGTTTCGCGTCTGAGACGGCGGACGCAATGCGATTCGAGCCCGCACGGCCGGCCGACGAAGTCTGCGGACCGGCGCGGATGCGGCTTCTGCGCCGGCTCGGGACCGGCGTGATCCTCGCCTTCTGCGCAAAGGGCATCGTCACCACCGGGCTGCTCGCGTACGCGCTGTTCAAGCTCTCCGGCAACTGAACGTTAACTGAGGAGCAACGCCATGCACGAAGACCACGACGCCGCGAGCGGCAGCTCTTTCATCGACAGGATCGCGGGCGCCCGCCTGACGCCGGCGCTGGTTGCCGCGGGAGCGCTGCTGGTGTACCTCCTCGAAACCGCCGCGTTGGCGCAGTAGGAAAGCGAAACATGCAAGCATCGACCCAGGCCGACGCCGGTGCGGACCGCGAGTTCGAGTTCTCGAGCCGCGACTTCGACCGCGTCCGCAAGCTGATCTTCGCCCACGCCGGGATCTCGCTGAATCCTGGCAAGCACAACATGGTGTACAGCCGCCTGTCGCGGCGGCTGCGCGCCTGCGGGATGAACAGCTTCACCGAGTACCTTGACGCGCTGGAGTCCGACGACGCGGCCGAGCGCCAGGGCTTCATCAATGCGCTGACGACCAACCTCACGGCGTTCTGGCGCGAACCGCACCACTTCCCGGTCCTGCTGGAGCACCTCAAGCGGCGCGCCGCCGCGGGCGCCGGTCAACTGCAGGTCTGGTGCAGCGCGGCCTCCACCGGGGAGGAGCCCTACACTATCGCCATCACCGCGATGCAGGCCTTCGGCAGCACGACGCCGCCGGTGCGCATCCTCGCCACCGACCTCGATACCAACGTCCTCGACACCGCGCGGCGGGGGACCTACTCGGCGGACAGCGTCGCCGGTGTCGATCCCGACGTCCTGCGGCGCTACTTCCTGCGCGGCTCCGGCGCCAACGCGGGATCGGTGAAGGTGCGCCCCGAGGTGGCCGCGCTGGTGTCGTTCCGCCGGCTCAACCTGCTCGACCCGGCGTGGCCGCTGCGTGGCGGCTTCACCGCGCTGTTCTGCCGCAACGTGATGATCTACTTCGACAAGCCCACGCAGTACGCGATCCTGCACCGGATGGCGCCCCTGCTCGAAACGGGCGGCCTGCTGTTCGCGGGCCATTCGGAGAACTTCTCGGACGCACGCGATCTGATGCGGCTGCGCGGTCGGACCGTATATGAACGTCTGGCGGGAGAGGTTTCCGCGCGGCGACACGGCTGAGGCGCCGCCGATGGCTCCGGCATGGACCGAAACCCCGGCTCCGAACGTCTACTTCGACCCCACGTTCGGCTGCGAGGCCGCGAAGATCCTTCCCGGCGAGTACTACGTCACGGGCCGCGACATGATGCTGGTCACCGGGCTCGGTTCCTGCGTCGCGGCCTGCATCCGGGACCGCGCCAAGGGCACCGGCGGCATGAATCCCTTCATGCTGCCGGACGCGGGCCAGGACGGCGGCGCGACAGGCGTTTCCGCGCGCTACGGCGCGTATGCGATGGAGGTGCTGGTGAACCAGCTTCTGACGGGCGGCGCGCGCCGCGACCGGCTCGAGGCCAAGGTGTTCGGCGGCGGCGCCGTGATCCGCGGCATGGAGACAATCAACATTGGCGAGCGCAACGCGGAGTTCGTCCTCGACTACCTGGGCACCGAGGGCATCGCCATCGCGGCGAAGGACCTGCGCAGCGACTGTGCGCGCAAGGTCTACTACTGGCCGGCCACCGGGCGCGTCAGCTTGAAGCGCTTCCGAGACTTCCACAACGACACCATCCTGGCCCGCGAGCGCGCATACAGCCGCAAGATCACGTCCGTCCCCGTCGCCGGCGAAGTGGAGTTGTTCTGATGGCGCCGATCGCGCGCAAGATCAAGGTCGCCATCGTCGATGACTCGGCGCTGGTGCGCCGCATGCTCACGGAGATCGTCGACGCGCAGCCCGACATGCAATCGGTGGGCGCGGCGCCCGACCCGATCGCCGCGCGCGAGCTGATCCGCGCGCAGAACCCCGACGTCATCACGCTCGACGTCGAGATGCCGCGCATGGCCGGGCTCGCCTTCCTCGAGAAGCTGATGCGGCTGCGGCCGACACCCGTGGTGATGGTGTCGACGCTGACCGAAAGGGGCGCTGAGGTGACGCTGAAGGCGCTCGAGCTCGGCGCGGTGGACTTCGTCTCCAAGCCGAAGGTCGACGTGGTGAAGGGGCTGGGCGAGTACGCCGCCGAGATCACCGATAAGATCCGGGTGGCGTCGCGGGCCACCGTGAAGCGTCCCGGCCACGCGGGCGCGCGAGAAACGGCCGCTCGGCCGGCGCTTCGCCTGTCCGGCACGGAGAAGCTGATCCTGGTCGGCGCGTCGACCGGCGGCACCGAGGCGATCCGGCATCTGCTCGGGGATTTCCCGCCCGACGTGCCGGGGATCGTCATCACGCAGCACATGCCCGCGGGGTTCACGCGCAGCTTCGCACAGCGCCTGAACGACCACTGCCGGCTGTGCGTCAAGGAAGCCGAGCATGGCGAGCGCATCCTTCCCGGGCACGTGTACATCGCGCCGGGCGACCGCCACCTGGAAGTGGCGCGCAACGGGGCGAACTACATGACCGCGCTGTCCGACGGTCCGCCGGTGAACCGGCACAAGCCCTCGGTGGAGGTGCTGTTCCGCTCCGGCGTGAGGAGCGTCGGCACGAACGCGATCGGCGTGATGCTCACCGGCATGGGCAAGGATGGCGCAACTGCGATGCGCGAGCTGCGCGACGCGGGCGCGTACAACCTCGCGCAGGATGAGGCGAGCTGCGTGGTGTTCGGCATGCCGCGCGAGGCGATCGCCGCCGGGGCGGTACAGGAGGTGGTGCCGCTGGGCGAGATGGCCCGGCGGGTGCTGATGCGGCTCAACGCGAGCCCGGGCGCCAAGGTGGCGCGGATCTGATCAACGACGGGAAGTGGTGAGGCGATGTTCATCGACGTAAAACGCAACGAAGGCACGGCAAAGGTGTCCCTGCAAGGACGCTTCGACTTCAACTGCCACCGCGAGTTCCGCTCCGCCTGTGATGGCGCGCTCGGCGATCCGGGCACGCACGCGATCGAGATCGACTTCGACGGGGTCGACTATCTCGACAGCTCGGCGCTCGGCATGCTGCTGCTGGTGCGAGAGCGCGCGCACGCGGCGAACCGGCCGGTGCGCCTCGCCAACTGCAAGGGCATCGTTGGCGACGTACTGAAGGTGGCGAACTTCGGCAAGCTGTTCCCGATCGCCTGAACGGTGCGCGCCGAGTCGGGTCCGGCCGTGGAGTAGAGTAGCCTCTGGATCCATCAGGATGGCGTCGACCGACGACGGCAGGGAACGGGCTGCGGCACGGCGGGCCGCCACGGTCGCCCGACGGCTGCAGGGCCGCGCGCTTGGTGCGATCGCCGATGCGGCGCAAGGAGCATTCGTCTACGTCGACCGCCACGAACGCATCCGCTATTTCAGCGCGGGCGCGGAGGTCCTCTACGGGCTTCCTCGGGCCGAAATGGTGGGCCGCACCGTCCGTGAGGTCACGCGGCCCGAGGCCTACGAGCGCTATTCCGCGTACATCGGCCGCGCGCTCGCGGGCGACCTGGTCGAGTACGACCGCCGGCTGCGGCGGGCCGATGGCAGCGAACGCTTCGTGCGCGCGCGGCTCGTCCCGCACCGGAGCTGGGAAGGCGAGGTGCGGGGCTACCTCGGGCACTTCGTCGACGTCACAGACCTGGTCGAGGCCAACGCCGCGGCCGAACTCAGCCAGGCGCGCTTCGCCGACTTCGCGCGCGCTTCGGGAGACTGGTTCTGGGAAAGCGACACTGACGGCAGGCTGGTCTGGCTGTCGGAATCCGTGGAGCGCATCACCGGGGTGACGCGGACCTGGTTTCTTGGCAAGACTCCGGCCGACCTGGTCGATCCCGTTGTCGACGCGGATCGCGAAGCGTGGCGCCAGCGAGCACTGGCGCGCGAGCGCCGCGAACCCTACCGGGGCTTCCGCTACTGCCTGCGCCTGCCTCGCGGCAGCCTGTGGATCGCGAACAGCGGCGTTCCCCGATTCGATGCCTCGGGCGCCTTCGGGGGCTATCGCGGAACGACCACCGACATCTCCGAGCAGGTACGTTTGGAGGAAGCGACCAGGACGGCGCTGCGCGACCTCGAGTCGTTCAGCTATTCCGTGTCCCATGACCTGCGCGCGCCGGCGCGCGCGATCAATGGGTTCGCGTCGATCATCATCGAGGATCATGCCGCGGCGCTTCCGGCGGAGGCCCATCGGCTGCTGCACCGCATCGTGGATGCGGGCCGCGACATGGGTGCCCTGGTGGACGCACTGCTCGCCCTGGGCCGCGTGTCTCGCCAGGAACTATTGCGCGTGGAGGTGGACCTCTGTGCGCTCGCTCGCCAAGTGTGGGACGAGTGCGAGGAACGCACCCCAAGCCCGGGCGCGCGTTTCGCGACCGCATCGCCGATCGTCGCCAATGGCGATCCCGTCTTGCTGCGCATGCTCCTGCGGAACCTGATCGAGAACGCGCGCAAGTACGCGAAGCCGGGCGTGCCGCCCGCGGTGGAACTCCTTTCGGTGGACGGCCACCTGTGCGTCGCCGACCAGGGAATCGGTTTCGACATGATGCACGCGGGCCGGTTGTTCACGCCGTTCCAGCGGCTGCACGCCGATCCGCGCTACGACGGCAATGGCATCGGACTGGCGATTGTCCGCAAGATCGTCGAACGCCATGGCGGGAGGGTCTGGGCAACAGCCGAGCCCGGGCGCGGCGCCGAAATCCGCTTTACGCTGGTGCCCGCCGGCATCAGCCCGTAGTCGCGATCGCCCGCATCGCCGCGACCCACTCCGGCGTCTCGTTCAGGCAGGGCATCAGCCGGTACAGCGTGCCGCCGGCGCCGAGGAACGTCTCGCGCGCGCCGATGCCGAGTTCCTCGAGGGTCTCCAGGCAGTCGGAGACGAATCCGGGGCAGACGACGTCGACCTCGCGCAGGCCGCCGCGCGCCAGCGCCTCCAGCGTCGGCTCGGTGTAGGGCTGGATCCATTTCGCCGGGCCGAACCGCGATTGGAACGTGACGACGTACTGGCTGTCGTCGAGATCGAGCTTTGCGGCGAGGAGTTTCGCGGTGGCCATGCACTGGTCGCGGTACGGGTCGCCTGCGTCGACGACGGCCTGCGGCAGGCCGTGGAAGCTCATCACCAGTTTCCCGCCGCGGCCCCGGTGCTCCCATTGCCGGCGCACCAGCGCGGCGAGCGCGGCGATGTAGGCGGGGTGGTCGTGGAAACTCTCGACCATGCGCACGTCGCCCAGCCCGGTCGCGGCGACGACGTCGCAGATGGTCTCGGTGGTGCTCTCCGCGTACTGGGGGTAGAGCGGCAGCACGACGATCTTGCCGCAGCCGGCGGCGCGCATCGCGCGCAGCGCGTCGGCGATGCGCGGCGTGCCGTAGCGCATGGCGTAGTCGACCTTGGGGCCGCCGGCGCCGACGAGGCCGCGCAGCAGCTTCACCTGGCGCTGCGTGTGCACGGCGAGGGGCGAACCCTCGTCGGTCCAGATCTCGGCGTACTTGGCCGCCGATTTCGCGGGCCGCGTCCGCAGGATGATGCCATGCAGGATCGGCAGCCACAGCAACCTCGGCAGCTTCACCACGCGCGGGTCGCCGAGGAACTCGGCGAGGTACGCGCGGACTGCCTTTGCCGTCGGCGCGGCGGGCGTGCCCAGGTTGACGAGCAGGATGCCCTGGCTCAATTTTGCGACAGGGCGCTCGACAGGAGCTTGGCGGTGATGTCGACGATCGGGATGACCCTGTCGTAGGCCATGCGCGTCGGGCCGATCACGCCGACCGTGCCGACGACCTCGCCGTTCACGGTGTAGGGCGCGGCGACGACGCTGATCTCGTCGGGCGTCGACACGCCGGATTCGCCGCCGATGAAGATCTGCACGCCCTGCGCGCGCAGCGACAGGTCGAGGATCTGCAGGAGCGAGGTCTTGCGTTCGAAGAGGTCGAACAGCTGCCTGAGGCGCCCCATGTCCTGCGACAGGTCCTGCACCGAGAGGAGGTTGCGCTCGCCGGAGATCACGTACGGCTCCTGGCTTTCCGTCACCGCCTGGCCGCCGACCTCGAGCGCCGCCGACATCAGGGCCATCATGTCGCGGCGGATGTCGTGCAGTTCCTCGTGCACGCGTTGGCGCACGGTCTCGAAGCTCTGGCCGGCGTAGTTCTGGTTGATCATGTTCGCCGCCTCGACCAGCTCGGAGGGCGTGTAGTCGCGCTCGGTGACCAGGATGCGGTTCTGCACGTCGCCTTCCGACGTGACGACGATCAGCAGCAGGCGACGCTCGGAGAGCTTGAGGAACTCGATGTGGCGGAACGAGACCGCGCGCCGGCGCGGCGTCATCACCACGCCGGCGAACTGCGTGAGCTGCGAAAGCAGCTGCGACGCGTTCTGGATGGTGCGCTGCGGGTTGGCCGGCGGCAGCTGGTCCTCGAGCTGGTGGATCTCGCCGGAGTCGAGCTGCTTCACCACCAGCAGCGTGTCGATGAACACGCGGTAGCCGAGCGGGGTGGGGACGCGGCCCGCGGAGGTGTGCGGGCTGGCGATGAACCCCATCTCCTCGAGGTCCGACATGACGTTGCGGATCGATGCAGGCGAGAGGTCGAGGCCGGAGTACTTGGACAGCGTGCGGGAACCGACCGGCTGGCCTTCCGCGATGTAGCGCTCGATCAGCGTTTTCAGCAGTGTCTGGGCGCGCTTGTCGAGCATCGAATCATTGTACACTCGACCAATGCCAGCGGCCTTCTCCCGCGTCGCCCTGATCGGCAAGCTGAACAGCCCCGAGATCGCCGCCTCGCTGAGGGCGCTGCGCGACATCGTCGCCGCGCACGGCGGCGAGGTGGTGGCGGAGAGCGCGACCGCTGCGCTCATCGACGGCGGCGCGCCTGCCAGGACCTACGACGAGATCGGCGCCTGGGCCGACCTCGCGATCGTCGTCGGCGGCGACGGCACGATGCTGTCCGCGGCGCGCAACCTGGTGCGGCACAAGGTGCCGCTCGCGGGCATCAACCAGGGCCGCGTCGGCTTCATGACCGACATCGCGCTGAAGGACGTCGCCGCCGCCGTCGGCGCGATCCTCGAAGGGCGCCACAGCATCGAGGACCGTTCGCTGATCGAGGCCGAAATCCGGCGCGGTGATCGCGTGATCCTGCAAACGCTGGCGCTGAACGAATCCGTGGTCGGCAAGGGGTCGCAGGGCCGGCTGATCGAGTTCGCGCTGTACCTTGACGGCGAGTATGTCTACACGCTGCGCGCCGACGGCGTGATCGTCGCCACCGCTACCGGGTCGACGGCCTACGCGCTCTCGGCGCAGGGCCCGATCCTGCACCCGAGCGTGCAGGCCTTCGCGCTGGTGCCGCTGAACCCGCACACGCTCTCGGCGCGGCCGGTGAGCGTCAGCGACCGCAGCACGATCGAGATCAAGCTGCTGCGCGCGGTCGACGCGCGCGCGCACTTCGACGGCTTCGCGCTCACCGACATGGCCGAGGGCGACCGGCTGGTGCTGCGGCGATCGAGCGAGGCGATCCGCTTCGTCCATCCGCCCGGCTACAGCTACTTCGTGATGCTGCGCGAGAAGCTGCGCTGGAGCGAGGCGGTGGAGAAGGCCGCCTTCCTGGAGTAGCCCCGTGCTGCGCGTCCTCGCCGTCCGCGACTACGTGATCGTCGACCGCGTCGAGATCGAGGCGGGGGCGGGCTTCACCGTGCTCACCGGCGAAACCGGCGCCGGCAAGTCGATCCTGGTGGACGCGCTGGAACTGCTCGTCGGCGGCCGCGCGGGCGCCGACGTGGTGCGCGAAGGCGCGGAGCGCGCGGAGCTCAGCGCCGAGTTCGACGTGCCGGCGCGCGGCCCCCTCGCCGAATACCTCGCCGCGAACGGCCTCGATGGCGATCCCGGCGCGTTGCTGCTGCGCCGCTCGATCGACCGCAGCGGGCGTTCGCGCTGCTTCATCAACGGCCACGCCGCGACGCTCGCGCAGGCGCGCGAGGCGGGCGAGTGGCTGCTGGACATCCACGGCCAGCACGCGCACCAGTCGCTGTTGCGCGGCGCCGCGCAGAGCGAGCTGCTCGACGCGCACGCCGGCATCGGCGCGCAGGTCGCCGAATGCTCGGCCGCGCATCGCGCGTGGAAGCGGCTCGAGGCGCTCGCGGCCGAAGCGGCGGCGCAATTCGAGAAGCGCGAGGCTGAACGCCGCGAACTGGCGGAGAAGGTCGCGGACCTCGACAGGCTCGGCGCGGGCGAGGCAGAGTGGGATGCCGTGTCGGCGGAGCACCAGCGTCTGTCGCACGGCTCCAGCCTCGTCGCCGGCGCGCAGTCCTCGCTCGAGGCGCTAGCGGAGTCCGATGGCGCCTGCGTGACGCAACTCGGCGCCGTCGCCAGCCGCCTGCGCGCGCTCTCGGAGCACGACGCGGCGCTGGTTCCCATCGTCGAACTCCTCGACTCCGCCGGCGCGCAGGCCGGCGAGGCGGCGCGCGAACTGCGCAGCTACGCCTCGAAGGTCGACCTCGATCCGGCGGCACTGCGCGTCGCCGAGTCGCGCATCGAGGCGCTGCACGCGGCCGCGCGGCGCTATCGCGCCCGGCCGGCGGAACTGCATGCGCTCGCGGCTGCCGCGCGCGCGCGTCTCGCCGAGCTCGACCTCGCCGGCGATCCGGATGCGCTGTCGAAGGAGGTTTCCGCGGCGCAGGCGCGTTACCGGACGCTCGCCGGCGCCGTGTCGGCGAAGCGCAAGTCCGCGGCCGCGGCGCTGTCGAAGTCGGTGACCGCGGGCATGCAGAAGCTGGCGATGGCGGGCGGGCGTTTCTCGGTGGCGCTGGCGGCGCTCGACGCGCCGGCGGCGCACGGGCTCGAGGACGTCGAGTTCCAGGTCTCGTCGCACGAGAGCCTGCCGCTGCGGCCGCTGGCGAAGGTGGCTTCCGGCGGCGAGTTGTCGCGGATCAGCCTCGCCATCCACCTGGTCGCGGCGAAATCCTCGCCGGTGGGCACGCTCCTCTTCGACGAGATCGACAGCGGCATCGGCGGCGCGGTGGCGGAGATCGTCGGCAAGTCGCTCGCCCGGCTGGGCAGGGAGCGCCAGGTGCTGTGCGTCACCCACCTGCCCCAGGTCGCCGCGCAGGGCAACGACCAGTGGTCGGTGTCGAAGGTCCCGGTGCGCGGCCGCATCCAGAGCACGGTGGCCCGCCTCGGCAAGGCCGAGCGCGTCGAGGAACTCGCGCGCATGCTCGGCGGCACGTCGATCACCGCGACGACGCGGCGGCACGCCGCGGAGATGCTCGAGGGAAAGTAGGCGGGGCGGGCGGGAAACGGCGCTTCAGCGCACGCCGGGGGCGTTGAAGCCCGGCGAGGCGTCGCGGTACTGGCAATCCGCCTTCTCGCAGTCGGCATACAGCGCGAGGGAATGCCCGCGCAGCGTGAAGCCGCGCGACTTGCAGACCTCGGTCTGGCGCTGTTCGATCTCGGGATCGTGGAATTCCTCGACCCGGCCGCACTGCATGCAGACCAGGTGGTCGTGATGGCTGCCCTGGTTCAGTTCGAACACCGCCTTGCCGGCCTCGAAGTGCTGGCGTGTCAGCAGGCCGGCCTGCTCGAACTGCGTGAGCACCCGGTAGACCGTTGCGAGGCCGACGTCGATGCCCTCGGCGAGCAGCGTACGGTGAACGTCCTCGGCCGACATGTGGCGCACCTTGCTGTTCTCGAACAGTTCGAGGATCTTGCGCCGCGGCTGGGTCGACTTGAGGCCGCTTTCCTTCAGGCTTTGCGCGGATTTCATGTTTGTTATCAACCGTACGGAGGGATTGCGGGACGATCCTTTATCATTATACCCATGCCTATCGCCACGCCTCTCCGCGCCGTGCTGCGCATTGCGGCCGCCGTGTCCGCGGCCACGGCCGCTTCCGGCTGCGGCATGACGCCGACCATTCCCGGCCTGCCGCCGTACCGCATCGAAGTGCAGCAGGGCAACTACGTGTCGCAGGAGATGGTCGCGCAGTTGAAGCCCGGCATGACGCGCGACCAGGTGCGCTTCGTGCTCGGCACGCCGCTGGTCACCGACATCTTCCATGCCGACCGCTGGGATTACGTGTATTTCCGCGAACCGCCGGGCAAGCCGCGCGAGCAGCGCCGCCTGTCGGTGTTCTTCGAGAAAGAACGGCTCGCGCGCGTCACCGGCGACGTGGTGCCTTCCTCCCCCGCCGCCGAGCCTGCGTCGGCGCCCGCGCCATCCAAACCCGCCGCCGAAGCGAAGCCGGTGCCGAAGCCGGAAGCCGCGCAGCCGGATCCCGGGCCGCCGCGCCAGAACTGGACCACGGCGAGCGACCAGCCGGAGCCGAAGCCGGAGCCGCCTCCCGCGGAACCCGCCAAGCCTGCCGCGCAAGGGGCGGGCGAGCGCGGCTTCTTCGGCCGCATGCTCGATCGCCTGAAGGGAAGCGAATGAAGATCGCCATCGCCGGCGCGACCGGCCGCATGGGACGCACGCTGATCGACGGCGTGCTCGCGGACAAGGAACTGCAGCTCGCCGCCGCGCTGGACGTGCCCGGCGGCGCCGGCCTCGGCAAGCCGGCGGGGGGTGGCCTCAGCGTGACCGCAGACCTCGGCGCGCTCGCCGCGGCGGATGCGTTGATCGACTTCACGCGTCCGGAGGGCACGCTCGCGCACCTCGAGGCCTGCGCGCGGCTCGGCAAGTCCATGGTCATCGGCACCACGGGATTCACCGCGGCGCAGGTCGACGCGATCCGCGCGGCATCCGCGCGCATCCCCGTCGTCATGTCGCCGAACTTCGCGGTGGGCGTGAACGTGCTGTTCAAGCTCGCGGGCGACGCGGCGAAGGCGATGGGCGACGATTTCGACGTCGAGATCATCGAGGCGCACCCCCGGCACACGGTCGACGCGCCTTCGGGCACCGCGCTGAAGCTCGGCGAGATCGTCGCCAGCGCGATGGGGCGCGACCTCGGCGCCGTCGCCGTGCACGGCCGCGAGGGCGACACCGGCGAGCGCGGCCGCAAGGCGATCGGCTTCCACGCCATCCGCGGCGGCGACATCGTCGGCGAGCATACGGTGATGTTCGCGGGTGATGGCGAGCGCGTGGAACTGACCATCCGCTCGCAGAGCCGGATGACCTACGCGCTTGGCGCGCTTCGCGCGGCGAAATGGCTGCGCGGCCGGCCGCCGGGCCTCTACGACATGTTCGACGTGCTCGGTTTGAAGTAACCCGCCGCCCGGCGTATAATGACGGACTATATCGAGGCGGGAGGGGCGTGCAGCCTTTCCCGCTTTTCGCGTCAATTCCCGAAATTTCCGGAGTTACTGTGGCCAGCCTCGAACACGCCGCCCTCGTCCTCGCAGACGGGACGGTATTCCGGGGTCGGTCGATCGGCGCGAGCGGACTGTCCGCCGGCGAGGTGGTGTTCAACACCGCGATCACGGGCTACCAGGAAATTCTCACCGACCCGTCGTACTGCCGCCAGATCGTCACGCTGACGCATCCCCACGTCGGCAACACGGGCATCAACACCGAAGACGAGGAATCGGCGGGCATCCATGCCGCCGGCCTCGTGGTGCGCGACGTCCCGGCGGCGCCATCCAGCTGGCGCTCCCGGCGCAGCCTCGAGGACTACCTCGCGTCGCAGGGCATGGTCGCGATCGCGGACATCGACACGCGGCGATTGACGCGGATCCTGCGGGAGAGGGGCGCGCAGAGCGGCTGCATCATCGCGGGCGATGCAGGAGTCGCGGGCAGCGTGGACGAGGCCGCGGCCCTGGTGGCGGCGAAGAAGTTCCCCGGCCTCGGCGGCATGGACCTGGCGAAGGTCGTCACCACCGCGAAGGCCTACGAGTGGCGCGAGGGCGCGTGGGTGCTGGGCAAGGGCCATCCGCCCGGCGGCGAGCCGCGCTTCCACGTCGTCGCGTACGACTACGGCATCAAGAGGAACAGCCTGCGCCTGCTCGTCGAGCGCGGCGCACGCGTCACGGTGCTGCCGGCGCAGGCGACGGCGCGCGAGGCGCTGGCGCTGAAGCCCGACGGCGTGTTCCTCTCCAACGGC
>SXGT01894427.1_pt1 | contig 12186 bp, 11 predicted proteins | sample 3176221 | NCBI WGS metagenome assembly SXGT01 (sample SAMN11356862, study PRJNA531348) | freshwater metagenome | isolation source: freshwater sample F1-120 | place: China: Fuxian Lake, Yuxi | collected 2017-12-25
ACGGATACGTGGCCCTGGTTGGCGCGGACCGCTTCGGGATGGCGAGCCACGGGGAGGATCGCGGGGTGGGCGACGTGAGCGGTGACGGTCGCGATGACGTGGCGGTGTCTGCCGACATGAGCCCGGAGGCGGGGCGCGACGACGTCTACCTGATCGACACACCTCCTAGCGGTGGGCGTGAAGTCGAGGAATTCCCGACCCTGGACCATTCAACGCAGGAGCCTCCCGAAGCGAATGGGATCAACCCGGTGCTGGTTGGCGACCCCGGCGACTGGAATGGTGTTGGACGTGCCGATCTCGTACTTTTCCAGTCCTGGACTGAACACAAGGGTGACCCGGCGCGCGCCTGGCTGGTGGCCGGTCCGGTCACCGGCGATGTGGACCTGGCGACCGACGCGACTCCACTCACGTTGTCGCCCGCTCGACGAGCGGACCTCGGAACCACCGCAGCTCCGCCTCCCCCATCCAGGTCCGCGAAGGCGCCAATACTGCCATCCAGGAACGTGCCATCCATGAGGTACGGCCACTCCTGGTCAACGTCGGCGAGCGTGCGGGTCGTCGTGTACGGGGCGGTGAACAGCAGTCGAGTAGGTCCATGCCAGCGGAGCATTTCGTCGAAGCCATCGCCATCCAAGTCGGCGGCGAGGAGATTGTCACAGCCCCAATCGGCGTCCTCCTCGAGTCGGAACGCGGGCTCGACCGTGGACAGGTCGAGCGGGCCCTGCTCGTCCGGCATGACCACCCAAGACGTCGTGGGGTCGAGATAGGGATCGTCCCAGGTCAATGCCTCACCCTCGTGGCCGTCGGTCGTGGTCAGGCCCACCGTGGCGTACCAACCCGCCGCGACGAGCCCGCTATGAAAGATCGCCGAGGGGCTGTCATAGTTGACGCCCCCAGCGAGAAAGTCCGACGCGACCACCGGGAGGAACGCGGGGTGACCACCGGCGATGCCGCGTTCGGGATGCAACTGGAGCCAAACTGCGAGCAGACCATGGCCGTACGGGCGTGCGGTACAGGAGCCCACCCGACACCGCCCCCCCTCACCCCCCGGCGGCGCCCGCGAACACCCGCGCCTGGATGTCGTGCGCGTGCCGCACGTACCACCCGAGATCGCACAGCTCCGCCACCCGCGCCGCGCCAAGCACCCCGCCCACCTCGGGGTCGGCCGCGAGCTCGTCCGGCAACCACCCGCCCTGCGCCCACACGCGCATCGCGTTGCGCTGCACCCGGGCGTAGGACTCTTCCCGGGACAGGCCCGACTCGACCAGCGCCAGGAGCACCTTCTGGGAGAAGTAGATGCCGCCGCTGCGCTGCAGGTTGCGCGTCATGTTCTCGGGGTAGACGACCAGGCCCGCGACCAGCGCGCGCAGGCGCCGCAGCATGAAGTGGAGTGTGACGGTGGCGTCGGGGCCGATCACGCGCTCCACCGACGAGTGGCTGATGTCGCGCTCGTGCCAGAGCGGCACGTCCTCCATCGCCGCCTGCGCATACCCGCGCACCAGCCGCGCGAGGCCAGTCAGGTTCTCGCTCAGGATGGGGTTGCGCTGGTGCGGCATGGCGCTGGAGCCCTTCTGTCCGGGCGTGAACGGCTCCTCGGCCTCGGCCACCTCGGTGCGCTGGAGGTGCCGCACCTCGACCGCCACCTTCTCGATGCTCGTCGCCAACAGCGCGAGCACCGTGAAGTAGAACGCGTGCCGGTCGCGCTGCACCACCTGGTTGGAGGCCGGCGCCGCGCGCAGGCCGAGCTCACGACACACCGCGGCCTCGACGTCGGGGTGCACGTGCGCGAACGTCCCGACCGCCCCGCTCACCTTGCCGACCGCGATGTCCCGGATCGCGTGGTCCAGGCGCTCCCGCCCCCGCCGCAGCTCGTCCCACAAGAGCGCGAGCTTCCACCCGAAGGGGTTGGGCGCGGCGTGGATGCCGTGGCTGCGGCCGATGCACACGGTGTCGACGTGCTCTTCGGCGCGGGCGCGGAGCGCCGCGAGCACCCCGTCCAGCTCGGCGCGCAAGAGCTCCCCCGCCTCCTTCAGTTGCACCGCGAGCGCGGTGTCGAGCACGTCGGAGCTGGTCATGCCCTTGTGCAGGTGCCGGCCCGGCTCGCCCACGTACTCGTTGACGTTGGTGAGGAACGCGATCACGTCGTGCTTGACCACCTTCTCGATCTCGTCGACCCGCGCGATGTCGAACTGCGCCCGCTCCCGGCACGCCGCCGCCGTGCCCGGGGGCACCTCGCCGCGCGCCTCCATCGCCGCGCACGCGAGGAGCTCGACCTCGAGCATGATCTGGAAGCGCCGCTCGGGCGTCCAGACGGCGACCATCTCAGGGGTGCTGTAGCGGGGGATCATCGGCGCTCCGGGCGGGGCGCGGCTATCCGGGCGGCGTCCGCCGGGCACCCGCCGTCGTGCGCTCGCGCATCACCGCGAGCACCGTCCAGCCGAGCCAGATCACCGGAGCGCCGTGCATCGCGAGGTCGCCCCAGTCCATCGGCGTCATCCCCGCGGCGCCGCCGGCCACCCAGCGGAGCTTGCCGACCAGGTGGGGCTCGGGCAGAAACGGCGCGAGGCCGAGCATCAGGCTCATCATCAGCGGGGGCAGCAGGCGTTGCATGGGTGGGCTCCGCCGCGCCAGAGCCGGCACCCGCGCCGGATGTCACACCCCTGCCCGCACCGCCGCGCGCTGCCCGCCCGCCCCGGCCGCCGCCCAGGTCGGTCGCGGGGCAGCGCCCCCAAAACCCCCCTACCAGGCCTCGGCGCGGACCGTGAACGGCGCGAGCGAAGCCCGCTGTTGGCCAACCCGGAGCTGCACGTGGTCGGCCCGGTGCGCGTCGAGCACCGCGCGGGCGCCGCGGGTCGCGTGGTCGGTGGTGTTGTTCTCCTCCGACAAGTGCGCCAGGACCAGCGACTTGAGCCTCGTTCCAAGGCCAGAATCCAGGAGCTCGGCGGCCTGGCGGTTGCTGAGGTGGCCATGGTTGCTCTTGATGCGCTGCTTGAGCCAGTACGGGTAGGGCCCGTTCATCAGGAGCTCCTCGTCGTGGTTGAACTCCAGCACCGCGACGTCACAACGACGCAGCTTGTCGGCCACCAACTGCGTAGGCCGCCCGAGGTCGGTGATGACCGCGACCGTGATGTCGCCCACGTGCACCTGCCACGCCACCGGATCACGGGTGTCGTGCGGGATGGGAAAACACTCGGCTCGAAGGTGGGCAACCGCCACGGTGGACCCCGCCTTGACCGGCTCGATGCCGTCGGGCATCACCCGGGGGTCGATGCCCTGGGCGGTGCCGGCGGTCATGTAGAACGGCGCCGGCTTGCCGCGCTTGCGCAGCGCGCGACCGAGCACCCCGGCCGCGGCGACGTGATCGCTGTGCTCGTGCGTGACCAGCACCGCGTCGATCGGCGCCTCGCCGAGGCCCGCCGCCTTCATGCGCTCGGTGATCTGCTTGGTCGCGAGGCCACAGTCGATGAGCACGCCCGCGTGGCCGTCCCCGACATAGGTGCAGTTGCCCGCCGAGCCCGAGGAGAGCACGCAGACGGTGACGTCCCGGGCGAAGAGGCCCATCGTTACGGGCTGGCGCCCGGGAAGGTCGGCAGCTTGAGCGAGTCGGGGAGGCCGCCGAGGTCGAGCGGCTCCAGCGGGGCCTCGATCTCGAGCGTGCTCAACAACCCCAGGTCGACCCAGCCGAAGTCGCTGCCCTTGCGCACGCGCGCCACCTTGGCGTCGCGCACGATCACCTCGACCTTGTCGCCCTTTTCGAGCGTGATCGTGACCGCCGCCGCGTCGGGCCACCGCAGCGCATCGACCTGCGTGACAATCCATGCATCTTCGGCGTGCACCGATGCGACGAACCAGGCGACGAAGGCGATCATCGGGTCTCCGGGAGCACGGCGGGTAACCCGGTGGAGGGCGCCGCGCCGCGACCAACCGGAGGTCAACCGAGGCTGGCGCGCGGCGCACGCCGGGCGTAGGTTCGCCGGATGCTCCTGACCCTTCTCTCGGCGGCCTTCGCCGCCGACGTCGTCGCGGTGGCGTACTTCGACGCCCACACGGTCCGGGGCGACCTGGAGCCCCTCGGCCGGGGCGTCTCCGACATGCTGACCACCGACCTGGGTGCGGCGCCCTCCCTGCGCCTGGTCGAACGGGCACGCATCGCCGAGGTGCTCGGCGAGCTCCAACTCCAGGGCACGGCGTTTGTCGACCCCGCCACCGCGCAGAAGGTCGGCAAGGGCGTCGGGGCGTCGGTGGTCGTCGTGGGCTCGATCACGGTGGCGATCGAGGGGATGCGCATCGATGCACGCCTGGTCGACGTCGGCACCGGCGAGGTTCGCGCCACCGCGCAGGCCACCGGCAAGGAGGACCAGTTCTTCGCCCTGGAGAACGAGGTGGCGCGCAAGCTGCTCGCCGCGCTCGGCGCGAGCGCCCCCATCGACGAGTCCGCCCTCCCGTTGGAGCAGATCCTCGCCGGCAGCCGCGCCATCGACGAAGCCGACGCGGCCGTGGTCCGTCGGCTCGGGGGGCTCGGGCAGTACAAGCTCACGCGCCTGCATCGCGGCTCGCTCACCGTCACGTCGGGGTCCGGGAGCAACGGCAACGTCGACATCCGGTCCGACGTGACCTGGGTGGTCTACGAAGGCGAGGCCACCGCCCTCACCGCGCAGCAGTTCGCGGATCGCATCGGTGACAAGGCCGTGGTCGACAAGATCACCACCGCGCAGTCGACGGGCAAGACCGCGGCGTGGACCCTGTGGGGGGTCGGCGCGGTCGGCCTGCTCGGAGGGTTGGGGGTCATGTTGGCCGACATCGGCGACGCCGGCGGTCGGCCGCGCGACCAGACCGACCTGATGCCGCTCGGCATCGGGTTGTTGGCCGTGGGGACCGTTTGTCTGCCGGCTTCGGCGTTCCCGGCGGCCAACGTACGTAAGACCGGTTGGGTCGGCACGTACTACTCCCCCCAGGAGGCCGACGCGCGCATCGGGGAGTACAACAAGGCGCTCGGCGTCCGGCTCGGAGTGGGCGAAGCCGACCGCCTGTCTCTCGAGGTGCGCTGACCGGTCTTTGGGCTATACGACGCCTCCGTGCTCGACACCCTCGCCGCCCTCGGCCGCTTCGGCCGCTTCGTCGCCCAGGTCGCGTGGCGCGCCGCGACCCCGCCGTGGAACCACGGCGACCTGTTCCGCCACATCTGGACGGTCACGGTTCGGTGCGCGGGGCCGGTGGCCGCGGTCACCTTCCCGTTCGGGATGGTCATCGGGCTCCAGGGGCTCGCGATCTTCGACCTGTTCGGGGCGCAGCGGCTCCTGCCGAGCCTCATCTCGGTGGCGGTCTTGCGCGAGCTGTCGCCGGGGCTCGCGAGCCTCTTGGTGGCGGCGCAGGCGGGGAGCTCCTACGCCGCCGAACTCGGCAGCATGCGCATCAAGGAGGAGCTCGACGCCACCGAGATCATGGCGGTCGACAGCCTGCGCTGGCACGTGGCGCCGCGGGTGGCCGCGTTGGTGGTGGCGTGCCCGATGCTCAACACGCTCGGAAACGCGGCCGGGCTCTTCGGCGGGTTCGTCATGGCAGTGCCCATCCAGGGCGAGAACGCGGGCGTCTACTGGGCCAACCTGTGGACGTTCGTGAACGTCGGCGACCTCGTGGGCGGCCTCGTCAAGACCGCGCTTTTCGGGGCCATCATCGGCCTGGTGGCGTGCTACCACGGCTTCTACGCCACCGGCGGCGCGGCGGGGGTCGGCCGCGCGGTCAACGACACGGTCGTCCGCGCCACGCTCACGTTCTTCGGGGCCAACTACCTGCTCACGTCGGCGATGTTCGGATGATGCTCCTGCGCGTACCCCTCGACGGGCTGCAATGGCTCGGGGGCCTGGCGGGCTTCACGCTCCGGTGGTTGCGCGTGGCGTCGCGCACCCGCCCCCCGCTCGCCCGCACCCTCGAAGAGGCGTACCGCATCGGGGTGCAGTCGTTGCCGGTGTTGTTGACGATCAGCGTCTTCGTGGGCACCAACCTCACCCTTCAGGGGTACAACGCGTTCGTGCCCCTCGGCGGGCAGCGCCTCGTGGGCATGTTCGTGGCGCTCGCGGGGGTGCGGGAGCTCGCGCCGCTCATCGCCGCCGCCATGGTGGCGTCCAAGGCCGGCACCGAGATGGCGTCGCAGATCGCGGTCATGCGCACCCGCGAGCAGATCGACGCGCTCGAGGTGATGGCGGTCAACCCCTACGGGCACCTCGTCACGCCGCGCCTCTACGGCATCCTCGTGGTGATGCCGGCGCTGTCGCTCATCTCGGTGTTCACCACGGTCGCGTCGAGCTGGGCGGTCGCCACCTGGCAGTTGGGGCTCAACTCCGCGACGTTCCTCGAGTTCGCGCGCACCTCCACGCGGATGTCCGACCTGATGACCGGCGAGGTCAAGGCCCTGGTCTTCGCGGTGATCATCGCGCTGGTGAGCTGCTACTGCGGTTTTGAGTCCGAGAAGGGCCCGGCCGGGGTCGGCAAGGCCACCAACCGGGCGGTCGTCGTGAGCTGCGTGATGTGCGTCACCTTCAACTACCTCGTGTCGCAGGCCCTCTATGGATGATGAAGCCCCGGTCCGCCTCGTCGACGTGCGGAAACGATTCGGCGACCTCGTCGTGCTCGACGGGGTGAGCTTCGACATCCCGCGCGGCGCCACCACCGCGATCATCGGCCCGTCCGGCACCGGGAAGAGCGTGCTGCTCAAGCACATCGTGGGCCTCATCCAGCCCGACGCCGGCCAGGTCGTGGTGTTCGGCACCGACATGGCGCACGCCGGCGAACGTTCGGTGTACGCCGTCCGCAAACGCCTGGGCATGCTCTTCCAGGACGGGGCGTTGTTCGACTCGTTGTCCGCCGGCGAGAACATCGAGTTTCCGCTCCGTCAGCACCATCCGGAGCTCAGCGCGGCCGAGCGGCGCGACCGGGTGGACGAAGTCCTGCAGATGGTGGAGCTGCCGGGCCTCTACGATCGGCCCACGCCGGCCCTCTCCGGCGGCCAACGCAAGCGGGTGGGCCTGGCCCGCGCGATCGTCACGCGCCCCGAGCTGGTGCTCTTCGACGAGCCCAACTCGGGTCTGGACCCGATGACCTCCGACGCGATCGACGCGCTCATCGGCCACCTGAAGGAGACCCTCGGCGTCACCTTCGTGGTGATCACCCACGACATCGTCGGCACCATCAACGTCGCCGACCACATCGCCATGTTGTACCAGGGGAAGCTCGTCGCGTGGGGCACGCGCGACGAGGTCACGCGCGCCGACCACCCCATCGTGCGGCGGTTCCTCGGGCGCAACCTCGTGCTGCCGGAGCCGGGGAGCGACGACCCCGCGCGGCTCCCGAAGATCGGGTGAACCGGGCGGCGCGGGCCCGGGGGGAGTCGGGCCCGGCGCTTCCGGTGGCGCCGATTCGGGTTATCGGGCCGTCCCCGTGTCCAGACGCCACGAAATCGGAGTCGGCCTGCTCCTGCTCGGCGCGGTGGGGATCCTCGCCTTCATGGCGCTCCAGATCGGCGCCATCCGCGGGTTGGGCGACGCGGTCGAGGTCGAAGCGGCGTTCCAGGACGCGGCGGGCCTCACCGAGGGTGCGGCCGTCTCGGTGTCGGGCGTCCAGGTCGGCCGGGTGCAGGGGCTCCGTGTGGCCAATGGGGGCGCCGTCGCCACGCTCAGCCTCGACGCCAGCGCGGGGCTCCGTCGCGACGTGGTCGTGGCGGTGCGCGCGCGCAGCGTGCTCGGCGAAAAGTACGTCGAGCTGAGCCCCATGTCGGCCGACGCGCCGCTGCTGGTCGACGGCGACCGCCTGATCTCGGTCGGTCGCCCCACCGAGATCGATCAGCTCGTGACTTCGCTCGGCCCGGTCGTCGGGGCGCTCGACCCCGAAGCGCTGGCGGTCATCACCGACGCGCTGAAGAAGGACCCCGAGCGGGTCACGCGCATGCTCGACGACGCCGAGCGCCTGCTGCACAACGCCGCGGTCGCCTCCGACGAGCTGCCCACGCTCACGCAGAAGGCCGCCCGCACGATGGACAGCGTGCAGGCCACCAGCGACCGCGCCCGCCCGGTGATCGACCACGCCGACCAGACGCTGACCGGCGTCGATGGTGCGGTGGTCCACGCCGACGAGCTGTTGCAGAGTGTCCGTGCCGAGGACGTCGAGGCCCTGGTCGGCGAGCTGCGCGCCGCCGCCAAGGAAGGGCGGGTCGTCCTCGAGAAGGTCAACCGGTCCAGCGGCAAGGTCGAGCGGCTGCTCGACAAGGCCGACGCCTTCACCCGCGAAGACTGGCTCCGGATCACGCAGGAAGAGGGCATCCTCATCCGGCTCAGCCCCCGCGACGCCGCGGCGCTCGCACGAACGCCTCCGTGACCGCCGGGCGACGGCGCGGCCTGGCCTTCGGCCTCCTCGTGATCCTGGCGGCCGAGGTGCTGTCCCAGGGCGTCATCGCCACCGGCGACACCAGCGCGCACGTGCTCGAGCCGCACCCCACCCGACTGTGGGCGTTGGCGCCCTGTCCCCCCGACACGCGGGTCGGCTACACCGCCCAGGACGGCCTGCGCGCCTCGTCGGTCGCCGGCCCCGAAGGGGCCCCCCTGGTGCTCACCCTCGGCGACTCGAGCATCTTCGGCCACGACGTCGCCGACGCCAACACCATCCACGAATCGCTGCAGTCGGCGCTCAACGCCAACGGTGTCCCGGTGCGGGTGCGCACGCTGGCGGTGCCCGGGTACTCGACCCTGCAGACGCGTGTGGTGATGGACGAGGTCGGGTGGGCGATGGCGCCGCGTGTCCTGGTGATCGGCAACCTGTGGAGCGACAGTTCGCTCGACGCGGTACGCGACGCCGACCTGCAAGCGGCGTTTCGGGCGCCCGCCACGCGCGCGGAGGTCGTGCTGGCCCACTCGGGCCTGTTCCGCCTCGCGCGGCGCGCCGTGAACACGGCGCGCGGGCTCCCCGCCGAGCGGACGATCGGCTGGCCCCAACCCGGCGACACCGGGGTGCGCCGGGTGCCGCTGGCCCAGTACGTGGCCACCCTGGAGGCGATCCTCGACGCCGCGGCCCAAAACGACGTGGGCGTGATCTTCCTCGCGCTCGCCACCCACGGCATGTCCGGCCGCGGCCGGGTCGCCACCGACCCGGTCTACCCCTACGCCGAAGCGCAGTACCGACTCGCCCGCGCGCGCGGGGTCCCGTGGCTCGACATGCTCACGGTGTACCGCGCGTCGGGTCGGGCGGCGGACGACCTGTGGTCCGACGGCCTTCATCCCACCGACGCCGGTGCGACGATCCTGGGCCGCGCCCTCGCCACGGAGCTCGAGGAGACGGGCTTTCCGCGGCGGGTCACCGTGCCGATGGCGGCCGCCCCGATCTCGGTCGGAGCCGACGCATGGGACGGTGCGGCGCCGCTGGAGCGCATGAGCGTCGCCGGGCAGCTCGCGGCCGGCGAGCTCTGAGCCCGGCGGCGGCCACCGCCGCTAGTGCCCGCCGCCCGCCTTGGGCCGCGCGTTCCAGATCTGCGCACACAGCACCAGGCCGACGAGCGCGACCGGCAACATCGCGCCCGGCCAGATCGCCCAGTTCGCCGGGTCCTTCGCTTCGTCGCCCGTGGGCAGCATCTTCCCGTACAGGAACGCCTGGGTGCCCGTGCCCAGGTAGACGAACCCGTCGATGACCCCGGTGACGACCCCCGCGTTCTTGGAGCCGCCGAAGTCCATGGAGGCGGTGCCCGACAACATGCCGTGCACGCCGATCACGCAGAGCGACATGAAGACCACCGCCCACCCGAGCGCCGGCTGGCCGAGGGTGAAGAACGCCCCCACCGCCCCGAGCAGCAGCCCGCCGTAGAGCACACTCGACACCGGCCCACGCCGACTCCCGAAGACGTGGTCGGAGATGAACCCCGCGAAGACGCCGCCGAGGATCCCCGCGACGCACAGCAGCATGCCCCAGTTCTCGTAGACGAAGCTGTCCCCGTCGCCGATGGCCTTGGCGTACAGCCGGTACTGCTTCATCACTGCCTGGCGCAAGAACCCCGAGCAGAACTCCACCGCCACGATGATCCAGATGATGCGGTTCTGGAACATGCGACTGAGCACCTCCATCGGCCCGACGGTGACGGTCTGCCCGGAGGTGGCGTCGCCGGTGTCGAAGTCGTCATGACCCGCGTGCGAAGGCGTGTCGCGGACGAACAGCGCCGTGACGACCACCATCACCGCGAGCACGACCGCCGGGACCCAGAAGCTGTAGGCCCAGCCGAAGCCCTTGCCGAGCGCGAGGCTCCAGTCGTAGCTGAAGTAGAGCCCGAGCGAGATGAGCACTCCGAACAAGCCGCCGAGCACGCCGCGCTCGCGTACGTGGAACCACGGCGCGTTCACCTTGACGATGCTGACCGCGCCGAAGCTCTGGAAGTACATGTTCGCGGCGTTGAGCAACAGCAGCCGGTCGTGCAGGCCCTCGGCTCCCGCCTCCCCGCCGGTGTCGATCGCCGCCTGCATCGACAACGCCATCCCGACGTTGAGGAGCGCCGAGCCGAGCGTGCCCACGAGCATCGTGAACCGCCCCCCGAGCTTGTCGGTGAGCGGCCCGTTGATGAGGAACGCGATGCCGTACACCCAGGCGCCGACCCCGTCGATGTCGTTGAACTGCGCCTTGGCGAGCACCCCGGCCTTGTCGAGCTCACCGGCGATGGCGGAAAGGTTGTACCTGCCGAAGTACAGAAACGCGTACGTGAGGCCGAGCGGGAGCCAGTTCATGATCCGCCGGCGCTTGTAGGCCGCGCTGTGGCCGAGCTCGACCTTCGGGAGCATCGACACCACCCCGCCGATGACCACGAGCAGGATCAAGATGGGGAGGAACTTGCTGAGCCACTCCGGCACGGACGACCTCGGGGAGAGCCCCCGTGTACCACGCCGGGGTGTCGGTTGGGGGACGCGCCGCGACCGACCGGGGCCGGCCGACCGGCCCGCGGGGCGGGGTCTGCCGCGCGTCCCGGCGCTCGTCGAACCGGCGCCGCGGGGCGGGCATGGCACGGCACGACGAGCGGACGGTCGCGCCGCACCGCCCCCCGTCGCTCAGTCCAGGCCGAACTCGTCGGCGGCCGATCGGAGCTCCATCGCCGGCTGCTCCTCCTTGAGCATCACGAAGCTGCCGACGACCAGGGCGTCCATGCCCGTGCGCATGAAGCAGCGGTAGGTGTCGTCGGCGGTGCAGACCATCGGCTCGCCGCGCACGTTCATCGAGGTGTTGATGAGGACGGGCACGCCGGTGCGCTGGCCGAACTGGGCGATCAGGTCGTAGTACAGGGCGTCCTGGTCGCGCGAGATGGTCTGGATGCGGGCGCTGTTGTCGACGTGGGTGATGGAAGGGAGCGGGGTCTTGCCGGCGCGGACCGGCGCCACCAGGAGCATGTACGGCGAGGGCCGGTCCAGCTCGAACCACTCGCTCACCTGATCCTCGAGCACCGATGGCGCAAAGGGCCGAAACCCCTCGCGCATCTTGATCTTTCGGTTGATGACGTCGCGCATGTCGGGCACCCGCGGGTCGCCGAGGATCGACCGGTGGCCGAGGGCGCGTGGGCCCCACTCCATCCGGCCCTGGTGCCACCCCACCACGCGGCCGCCTTCCAGGAGCGACACCGCCCGCGCCAGGAGCGCGTCGCGATCGAGCTTTTCGTACTTCGCGCCGTAGCGGTCGAGCGTGGCCTGGACCGCGGCGTCGTCTTCGCCGGGGCCGAGGTACACCGACGGGAGGCGCGGGAGCCGCGGCTTCTTCAGGAGGCCGTTCCAGAGCTGGAGCGCGGCGCCCATGGCCCCACCCGCGTCGCCGGCGCTCGGCTGGATGAACAGGTCCTCGACGGGGGCCTTGCGGAGGATCTCGCCGTTGGCCACACAGTTGAGCGCGACACCGCCGGCGAGGCACAGCTTGGGGCAGCCCGTGGTCTGGACGATGTGGGTGGCGAGCTTGACCATCACCTCGTCGACGATGACCTGCAACGAGCGGGCCACGTCCATGTGGAAGGGGGTCATCTCCCCCGTCTCGAGCGGACGGGTGGGCTGGCCGAGGAGCGCCTCGAGCTTCTCGTTGTACATGCGCTTGCCGCGCTCGAAGTCGAAATAGTCCATGTCGAGGCGGAAGCTGCCGTCGGGCGCCACGTGGATGAGCTTGCGCAGGCGGTCGACATAGAGCGGC
>SXGT01108657.1_pt1 | contig 12185 bp, 5 predicted proteins | sample 3176221 | NCBI WGS metagenome assembly SXGT01 (sample SAMN11356862, study PRJNA531348) | freshwater metagenome | isolation source: freshwater sample F1-120 | place: China: Fuxian Lake, Yuxi | collected 2017-12-25
GTTCGCCGCGACGTCGTCGAAGATCGTGAAGTTCGGGAACTGCTGGACGGCCTTCGCCACGTCGTTGAAGACCTCGAGGTTCTTCCGTTCCGTTTGCGCCAATCACCGTCTAGATCAGCGTCCAACTCCACGACTTCGGCCGGATAGCCTGTGTGTTCCACCACGAAGTTGATCAAGAAGGTTTCCAGATCGCCCAGGTCAGCCGCAGCCGGCGTGTTTGTGTCCGGCGTCTGTAGGGACGCTGGCGTGGCGACCGGCGCCGGAACCATCACGGGTGCCACCACGGCTGGCATCGGCGGCACACTCGGCGCAACGACAGCCGTTGCCGTAGGTCGTTGCGTTTCGGTCATGCGGATCGCTGGGGAAGCCGGAGTGGCGACACGCGGCGAGGCGGGTGGCGCGACTACGGAGTGTCGCGAAGGGGCCGACGCTGGCTCGGCGTGCGATGTGCCATTGGCGCCATTCCCAACGACCCGACTGGGTGGCAAGGAAGGTTTGGCGGCAGGTTCGGCGGCTGATGCGTCGGCCGTCTTTTGGGCGGCCAGGCGCAGCTTGTCTCGCCTTCGTGCCGTGGCGTCAAAGTAGAGAATCTCCCGCGCGGATTCGTTGGGCTGGGGTGCGGCCGCTGTCACGATCGTTGTCTCCCGAGAAGTTGCTAATGGTTTGTCCCAAACCCCCGTGCATTCGAGCAGAGCCTGGACATGCCACAACTGCTCAATGCCAGGTCGTTTGGGATTATCGCAAGCAATCACATCCGCTGTTGGGCCGAGGATACGTCGATTGATTTTTGTCAGCGCCTGTTGCGGCCCGACTTCCAGCATGATCGTCGGAGCGTCCGCCGCGATGGTGCGGATCATTCGCTCATAATGAATCGGCATCATCATGTGCTGGACAAGGCCAGCGCGAATATCATCGGGCGCATGCAGAACTCGATTCGTGACGGCCGTCATGAACGGCAAGCGAGGCGGCTGCAACCGGACATGGGCCAAAGCCCGTTCCAGAGCGCTGGCCGCGTGGTGCATATGAGGTGTGTGATAGGGGCAGGGGACGGCCAAAAGTCGCGATTGGTGTCCTTGTTGTGTCAGCAACTCGCTGAGTTGTGCGATCGCAGCTTGAGAACCACCGACAACCAATTGGTCCGGTGCATTGTAATTGGCAATGTAGACCGCTTCGCAGAGGGCATTGCCCAGGCCTTCGATCACCGCTGCCGGGGCTGATGTCGCCAGCATGGCCCCCTGGCCACCATTGGCTAGAATGGCATCCGTGCGATAACGAGTGACTTGCAGGGCCGTTTCGAGATCCCAGGTGTTCGCGGCCCACAGGGCTACGTACTCGCCATAGCTATGCCCCGCGCAGAGATCCGGCTGAATACCTCGAGCGCGAAGGGCCGCCATCATCAATTGGTCCGCCAAGAGCATGACCGTTTGCGTGGCCCATACGTCTTGTCCCGCAGCGCCCGATTCGCTCCAAGCCATCTCGGCAAAGGTGGGGAGTTGCAGGCGACGCATGACCGCATCCATGCGATTCAATTCCTCTTGCACCTTGGGCATCTCCTGCACCAACTCGCGGAACATGCCGGCATATTGCGAACCCTGACCCGGAAACAGCACGGCAACCCGTGGCGTTCTCGCGTATCGCTGGCGAGCGTAGATTCCCTTGGCTTCCAATACAGCGCGACCAGCTGGGTCGAAGGCCTGTCGGGAGGCCAACTTAAGAAGTTCATGCAAACGCTCAGCAGAATCGGCGACGAGGGCCACGCGGGTGTGATCGCTGGGCAAAAACGGCTGCTGGCTTGCCCGGACAAATGCCGCGCCCGGATCCTGTTGTGCCATCATCATCTGCTGTTGGACATCCGCCGAGGTGGAGCCGCCGAAGCGGCAGATGCGCCACTCAACGGATGAATTCGAATGTACTGTTGGCGTCTTGCTGCCTCGTTCGACGATGGCATGAAAGGTCACGCCATTATGGGTCGAGATCACCGCGCTTGCTTCGCAGGAGTCGGTAGTTGCCGGGGCCAATGGCGTGCGTGTCCGCGTCGTCGCGAGCAATGAGCTGCGTTGGATGGCGGGCGTGGGGACTTCGACCCCGAAGGTGGGGGGCACCTCACGATGATGAATTTCCATGGTCGCCTTCAAGAGCGAGACGATACCCGACGCACCCCCGGTGTGGCCGATCTGCGTGATACCCTCGCTCACCAATAAGGGCGTGGAGCGACCCGCAGCCAAATGCATGGACTCGAGTGCCCGCATTCTTTCTTCATCGGATTCGCGACACCCGGTGCCATCGATTTCCAACACCGTCAACTCGTTGAGTGGAACCGCCGCGCGTTCCAGCGATCGCTGGACCGCCATCTGCATGGAGACCGACGCCGATGTGTGGTGCGCCACACCGACACCGCGAATGATGGCATGCACCCGGTCACCATCGCGTTGGGCATCCGCCAGTCGCTTCAGCAACATCACGCAGACGCCTTCACCGGGGACGTAGCCATTGCCCTGGGAGTCCAAGAGGGAGTGTGGTGTTTTCTCGGTGCAGAGAATGCCGGCTAGAGCCAAACCCTCATAGGTCGGACGTCCCATGCGTCGCTGACCGCCAGCACAGAGCACCATGGTGTTGTCACCCGACACGAGCATGTCGATAGCGGAACTCAACGCAGCCATGGAGGAGCTACTACCGCAATCAATGGCGGCTGCACCTCCCATCAAGTCCCACGATTTGGCGATGCGCGACGCCAATGAGCTGGTGCTGAAACTTCCTGTCTCATCAACCAAGGCGGGCCAGCGCTCTAAGAGCAAATCGGTGAACCGCGTCGTAATCTGGCGAATTCGATCCGGCGACATACCTCGCACCGTGAAGATATCGGTCAAGACTTGCGTCATTTCCGGTATCCGCAGCCCCATTTGCAATTGGAATGAGAAGTCGCCGCCGAATTCCGTCCCGACCACGACTCCCACGCGTGAGCGATCAAAAGGCTTCTCCCGATAGCCGGCATCGGTCATGGCTTGGTCGGCTGCGTCCAACAGCATGAACTGCAAGGGATCTGCCTGCGCGATCTGTTTGGGAGGCAACTTATGGAGCCGCCAATCGTACTCAAAATCGGTAATGTAACCCCCGAGCGTGGTTGGGCTCTGAAAGGGGACGACGGTGGGATCGGACAAGTTGAGTCCTGCCGGCCAGCGATGGAGTGGGGCCGCAGACTTAGGGTCACGTCCCGAGCAGAGCAACTCCCAGAACGCCGCAGGGGTCGGGGCACCGGGGAGGATACACCCCATGCCAATGACGGCAATGTCGTCGGCTGGTTGGCGAGTCCCCTGAGCGCCGTCTGAGTCGCGCGGCGCCTGGGCCGAGACCGATCCATAGAAATTTCCTTCCCTTGCCTGCACGAGCGAGGGAACAAATTCATCCAGCACCACATGCATGTTCAGGCCGCCGATACCAAACGCATTGACCCCGGCGCGGCGAGGCCCGCCGTCGGCTGGTGCTTGCCACGGCTCGGGTGCCGTCGGCACATATACCGTTGCCTGGTCCCAATCCACCTTTGGATTGAGCTGTCGAATATTGATCGCTGGGGGAATCGTTTGATGCTGCATCGCGAGGATCGCCTTAATCACTCCGGCGATACCCGCGGTCTCCAGCGTGTGCCCGATGTTGGCTTTCACGCTGGTGATGGGGATCTTAACACCTGGCGGGAGATGATCCTTGAGGACTTCGCTCAAGGTCGTCAATTCGGTTGCATCCCCCAACTGAGTCGCTGTCGCATGCGCTTCGAGATATTGCAGGCGGCCGATTTCCACGCCATCACGATAGGCATGTTGCATCGCCGCAACCTGTCCTTCCTTGCGGGGCGCCCACAGACTCTTGCCACGACCATCGGATGCCACCCCAAGCCCTCGCACGACCGCTTGAATGGGATCTCCATCCGCCAAAGCGCGATCGAGTGTTTTCATCAGCAAGGCCACATAGCCCTCGCCACAGATCAAGCCATCGGCTTCGGCGTCAAACGGTCGCGATCCCGTGGCGCTCATCGCTTGGGCGTGCGCGAACAAGACCAGCGAATCCCCCTTGCAATCCGAGGCGCCACCGGCAATTGCCATGTCCACCCGTCCGGTTTGCAGGGCCCGCGCCGCCAGCAGCATCGCCTGCAGCGACGAAGCACAGGCCGAGTTGAGGGCCAGATAGGGCCCCGTGAGACCAAACGCCTTGGTGATCGTCCCCGCGATCATGCTCGTGGAGACATCGGGCGAATCGACCTGACGATGCGGAAGGCGGGAACCAATTCGCTGCATGAAGGCTTGCAGCACGGCCTGTTGCTCGTCCGCCGATAGGCTGCGAAATTCGTCGACATCGTGCAATATTCCTGCTGCCTCTTCGAGGCATGCGGCATACGTGTATTGGCCGGAGAGGATGCTCCCCTGCGCATGCCCGATGAACACGCCCGTATTCCGCAACGGAAGCGCGAAGGGGTCCATGCCCGCCTGGCGACACGCGGCTGCGGCCGCCTCACACATGCGAACGTGGGCGATGTCCACCGATCTTTCCAGCTCAATCGGGAGGGGACAAATCGTGCGATCCAGCGGACGATCCGAAACGAGCGCGCCGAGTTTCGAATAGGTCTTCCCGCGTACCCCCTTGCGGGGATCGAAGTAGAGCTGCTGATCCAGGACGTCTGCCGGCAACTCCCGCACCGCGCTCCGTCCCTGCACGACCAAATCCCAAAACTCAGCCAGGTTGTCAGCGCCGGGCAAACGGCAGCCCATGCCGATAATCGCCAGCGGAATCGCACTGTAGTCGGAAGTTGATGTCATTCCAAGCACCTATTAATCAAAGCGGCATCGCCACCAAACATCGAATTTGAACCGCGCGACCGGACGTAATCTGTCAGGTCGGAGAAGCGAATCGGGCGAGCGAGCGGGACTCGGCCGCCGAGTCCATCAGCTGTGCAAGAATCGCTGCCAGTTGTGAGGGGGACGACGTGTTCCCTTCGACCAGCACTCTTCCCCGACGGACAGCCTCTTCCACTGTCAGGCTGCCATCGGCCAATCGGGCAAATGTTTCGCTATTCAGGTAACAATGGGTTTGGCTCTTTCCATCGGCCCCCATTTCGACCCCTACCAAGCGTCCCCCTTGCAGTAGGAGCTGCCATTTCCCGCCGCCACAGCCATTGATCTGGAGCGTCACTCGGCTCGCGCCGTCATGATCCCCCGTCGACACCTGCATGGACCGCTCGGAGTTCGTCAGCCAACGATCGAAGAATCGGTGCTGGTCGAATGGCTTGTCCACCTTCACGTACTTGGGAGTCGGGAAATTGTTCTCGACCGGCCAGCGGGCCACGCGCATCAACAGATCGAAATCCATCGTGGGGCACGGCAATTGCGGAAGGGCTCGCTGGGAGTTGGTCAAGTCGAAAATCGGATCATCGCGCCAGTGGGACTGATAGATCAGCAATCGATCGTGAAAGAGTTTTTCGTAAACATCTAGCTCGTCCGAACGAAGCGGCGTCGAGTTCGGCTTTTTGCCATATCGCAACATGGCTTCTTGTACGATCGACTGAAAAAGCTTCACGCTAACCGGCTGTGGAGCCGCCAGGTGATAGGTCTCGCCGTGGAGTTCGGGGTGAGTGATCACGTGCGCCATTGCGGACGTCAGCCAATCCACGGGAACAAAATTCTTTCCTTCATTGCCGCTCAACCCCAGTCGCTGAAAAAAACGCTCGTTCATTTCCGCTGGTGGAATCGTGCCGGCAAATGAGTGGGCCAATTGCAATGGGAGATAGAATCCATGAAAATTGGACGTGAACCCGGTGCGAGAATCGCCAATCACGCTGGCAGGACGAAAGATCGTTGTCTGCTCGAATCCGGAAAATTCACGCAACATTTTTTCCGCGAGCAGCTTGCTCTCTTCGTAGACATTTCCTAACGTCTGACCAACATCCAACTCGTCCTCCCGCACGCGTCCCGTACGCAACCCGCAGATGTAGGCGGTTGAGACGTGATGAAAGAAACGCACCCCCGATTGTTGGCAAAAATCGAGCATATTCCGCATCCCATCGACGTTGGTACGATGCGGTTCGCCACGACTGTCCGGGCGAAAGACCATGGCAGCGGCACTGTGTACGACCGTATCGACATGGGATTGAACCCACTGGACATGCGGCGTTGACAAGCCGAGCATCGGCCCGTTGACGTCCCCTTGTAGGATGACGGGACGGGGGAGCAATCGCCCCTGCTCCGCCTCCCAAGGGGCCAAAACGGCTTCCAAACGATCCTCGGCGGACTGCAGGCGACTGGGACGCACCAACACAGCCAGGGGGACATCCGCAGCCAACAATTCTCGCAATAGATAACGTCCAACGAGACCAGTGACACCGGTCAGCAGGTGATAAGCCATGATGAAGAACCAAATACGTCAGGGCCAGCCATGGCCGGAAAGCGGCAGTTCCCAACGGGACTTTTCGCCGCAACCTTCATGCTATTTGGAAGCCTGGGTGGGTTCAATTATTTTCGCTGAGATTGTCGATTAATCCGACAAGGCAATTGCGCCAGCTCATGACAATCGCTGCAATCAGGGCAATCGATACGGTCGGTCGTTGAGCGATCGAGAACTGGCAAGCCGCCTATTCGTATTGGAGTGCGGCCAACAAATCCATGCGCGCCGCCCGCTCCATGGGGCCACGACTCGCCAGAAAAACGACGAGCAACACGACCGGGATCATCGCGAGGAACAGACCTGGCGACAATGCAAACGGTACCGTGTAGCCCAAGAGCGGCTGCATGCAGCGACGAATGACGAAGGCCGTATTAATTCCAGTGATGGACCCGACCACCAAGCCGATGATCCCCATGATGGTCGACTGAGCGAAAATCATGATGCGCACCTGGCGGCCCGTCATGGCCAAGACTCGCAATAAGCCAATCTCGTGCGTTTGCTCCAACACGTTCATGGTCATGGTGTTGGCAATTCCCAAGGTCGCGACCAAGAAGCCCACACCCAAAAGGCCCCACAGGCCCCAAAGAACGCCCTGCGTGAGGCTATCCACCAGTCGGCTGATGTCGGCGAAGGAATGCACTAAGAGCCCGTGCTCTCGACCAACCAGGTTCAAGCGCCGCTCCAGCTCGGACCTGAATGCGCTTTCCGCCTGCACGATGAATACGTCCGCCCCTTCGACGGCGAACAGCTGGGCGGCCGCCGTTCGCTCCATAAACACCATCATGCCGCCGTGAAGATACTCGACGGATGTTCCTGCAACCTTCAACGTCTGCACTCCGCCGGGAAGTTCTACGGCAATCGCATCCCCCACCGCAATGCCGTTCCTCTGAGCCAACACCGAACCAATCACGACTTCGCCGGCCCGTAAGCGGCGCATGACGGCATCCGGTTCACCATTCGACAGATGCAGCGGCAGGCGATCCGCCTGCGTGACGTCACTAATGACAACCAAAGCCGGTTGCTTGCCAATCCGGGCGCTGACGAGGCGTAACGTGTTGATCTGCAAAACGCCTGGCAGGCCGCGCAATTGTTCGCCGATGGCATCCGCCATGGCGACCGTGGCACCAGCCGCCGGGTCGGTTACCATGCTGCGAATAAAGAAATCGCCCGCCATCGTCCGCCGATGCCATTGCCGCACATCATCCACATGGTTCACGATCGTGGTCCCTAATCCGGTCGCGGTGGCCACGGCCATGCTTAAAACACCAATGGTTAGCCCGCTGCGGGCACGATGTTGGAGTAACTGCTCTTTGGCAAGTTGCATCTCCACCGCGCGACGTCGTCGGAGGACCAGGGCAACGACTTCCGCCAGAGGGCGCAGCAAGGCCGGAAGTATCAGGGTGAATGAGGCCATGAACAGCCCCCCCAGTGGCACCACAGCGCCGATGGGCAACCAGTCGACGCCGCGTAGGGCCAGCGCCAAGCCCGCGCCGGAGAGACTGGCCGTCAACACGCCAACAACGGCGAGCCAACCGATCATGCGCGGACTTTCGATGCGCCGTACTCCTCGCATGGCCTCCAAGGGGGTCACGCGACCAGCCAGTCGTACGGGGAGGCAACTCCCAAGCAGGGCCACGCCCGGCCCCAAAACGGCGGCCCACAGCAGCGGAACGATGTTCCAATGAAACGGGGGAGGCTCCGCACCCCGCAGGTGGGCCATCGCCAACGACAACAGCCACGCCCCCCCCAAACCCATCAGACAGCCAACGGCAGTCCCGATCGCCCCCAGCAACAGCCCTTCCGCTGCGATTAGGCACATCGTCTGACGGCGTGTCGCCCCAATAGCGCGCAGAATCGCCAATTCGCGTTGGCGCTCACTGACGTTCATCAAGAACGTGTTCAAAACAATGAACACCGCAAGGATCACGGTCATCAGGCTGGCGAATTGCAATCCCTGCTCTGCGTTCAAGAACGCCTCCTGCCCAAACTGCTGACGCTCGGCCGGCGGTTTTACGTCCAGAGTCGCTGGCAGAACTTCGGCGATCGCACGCTGCACAAGAGCGACGTCGGCACCCTCGGCGAGCCGGATGGCAATGCGGTCCACCTGCTGCAATTTTCCGAAGTGTCGCTGGGCGGACTCCAGAGGCAGATACACCGTGCCGGCCTGTCGAAATTCACCTAAACCGCGCGCACGCACCAGTCCCACAACCGTGAATTCGCGTGCCCCGCGCCGCGTCAGCAAGCGCACTTTTTGGTCGACGGAAATGCCGAGTCCGTCAGCGATTCCTTGTTCTAAAACCAGTTCCCCCTTCCCTCGGCAGAATCGGCCACTCTCAAGCTGCAGCTGCCGATCCACCGCGTCTTGCGGAGAGTCCAGGTTCGTGGTCAGTAGTTGCAGTCGCTTCCCCTGGGCGAACAATACCGTGAAGCGGCGCAGTTGCGGTACGGCAGTGACCACACCGGTAATCTGCTGTACTTGATTGACGATCGCCTGGTCGAATGGTTGCTGAACATGCCCCGCCACCTCCAACGGGGCATTCCCAGCCACGACATCCCGCATCTGTCGATAGGCGGCGCGCGTATTACCAATCGCCGATTGGACCGCCACGATGGCCGCGACACCAATCACGATGCTGCAGAGCGTGAGCCAAGTGCGGCGCGGACGACGCGACATCTGCCGAATGATGAGGGCCATCAACAATCGCATGTGCCGCTCACTTTACCGGCATGGATTGGGGAATGATCGCCTGGGCCGGTGTCTGCCGCACCGTTTGCTCAATGCGACCGTCCCGCAGTTGGACCACGCAATCGGCCGCAGCCGCCAGACTGGCCTCATGGGTTACCAGGACGAGCGTGTGATGCTGGTCATCCACCAGCCTCCGCAGCAAATCCGCGATCTGCGCGCCTTGCCGGCTATCGAGGTTGCCCGTCGGCTCGTCCGCCAGCAGTACGGTGGGCTGAATGGCCAAGGCCCGCGCGATGGCCACCCGCTGCTGCTCTCCGCCCGATAACGCTCCGGGCACATGGGTCCGGCGATGCGTCATTTCCACCAGGTCCAGGGCCTCCAACGCCCGCCGCCGCGCGGTCGCGGCCGGTACATGGTCCAGCCGCAAGGGCAATGCTACGTTTTCCTCGGCGGATAATAATGGAAGCAGGTTGAAGGCCTGAAATACAAAACCGATACGTTGGCGCCGTAACAGGGTGCGCTGGTCGTCATTCATGCGGGCCAAATCGGCCCCTTCCAGCTCAATGCGGCCCGAATCGGGCGCCTCCACCCCCCCCAAGAGGTATAGGAGTGTACTCTTGCCCGATCCCGAAGGGCCCGTAATCGCCACGAACGTGCCCCGCTGGACCGCTAATGACACGCCGCGTAATGCTTCGACACGCAACTGGCCCACGCGGTAAGAACGAGCGACGTCAACGGCTTCGATGGCGATCATTCATTCAGTATAATCACGGATCGCCGGCCGCCTCTAAAATTCACTACCCCAGGCCGATGGTTTTCGGGATGCGGATGGCCGACCATCCCGTGGGTGTTTCCCGCTTAGCGGGATCGCGATTTGGAACCCGGCTGCTTGGCCATCTGACGAGGCATTTCCACCACAAAGAGTTCGGGGTCGTCAATGATCCACGGGGTGGACCAAGTCCTTCCGTCGTCGCGGCTGAGCACATTGAAGAAAAATGTCTGAAAGCGGATGGCTTGAAATCCGTAACAGTATTCGGATGCCAAATGGTCCGCTTCCGTGAGCGGGTCCACTCCCGGATGGGCATAAAAGTGCACTTGTCCGTCCGGCGTCACGGACATACCCACGGTCCACCACCCGGACTGCGTGATGTTGGGTCCACGGAAATCGTGACCGCTACGGCGAGCACGGATCACCAGATGGGCGCTATCCTCGGGACGTCGCGAACCGGACTTGCCTTGAAACTGAAAGAAGATACCAGGCCAATAAGCCTCGGACCCCTCGCCGCGATTCCCCTTGAGATCCAAGCGAAAGGCGAACGACGTCCCATTCCGTCTCTCCCACTCCTCGAATTCCGGTACGAAAACACGCGCGACAACGCTGGGGGTGCGCTGCACCGACAGGTAGCCTCCCAAGTGCTCGGTCGCGTTGGCCATCAAGTCGTCCTGTTGTTCTTCCCAGCTATGCTGTCCGGGCACGCCCGACCTCATCGTTCGCATCAACAACGCGCCGGTGCTCCCCTCCAAGCCACCATCGGGGGTTGGCACGCGCCGCAAGAGATCGGGCGTGCCGCGATGCGGGCCTTCCACCCACAGACGGTTGGCGGAGAGGCCAAAGGGTCGACGCTCGTAGTCGTCGATATTCCGACTGCTCTTGGGAAGATTTGGCGAGTACTTCCAATCGTCGGCTTCGAAGTCATCGGCAACCTCGCTCAGCTTGATGCCAGTACCCGGCACAACCGGCTTGGCAGCCAACGGAGCGAAGCAACTGAAACACAAGGAGGCGAGTATCAAACCACGCACCCATACGACACCAGCGACGGGGAGTCGATCGTACATGCCCCACATGGCGAATTCCTTACATCCGTGTGAACGCACCGCTAGAAGCGGCTAAGCCCGTAGGCCGGCGGCAAACTGGGAATGAGACCAACCGGACTAGGTTGCTAGCAGGCATTCCATTGCGTGTCAGCAACCCATGCTGCACTCTATGCCTATCGGTTGCGCAGCGTGCGCTGATTTACCGAATTTGTGCACAATATCTCTATCCGGGGCAACGGCCCATAACCACCGCTGGCAGGCCGTTACGAGTCCGAGCCAAACAAGATATTGGCCGTGACGCCAACCACCAACAACAGAAGTAACGTGATGACGCCAATACCGATCCAAGATTCCAACATGGTGATTCAAAACTCCCTAATCGCGGTACGGCCGATGGTACCGGCCGCACCGCACATGAATGCTACGAGGACCTTTCGTCACAAGCGGTTACGATTGTTTGAGCACGACGACCAGCGTGACGCCACTCCGCTTCAGCCGAATGCGAACGCCTTGGTTCAACGCATCGGCCGTCAGCAGCCTGGGCACATCGGCCGCTTTCGCCACGGGTTCACCGGAGATTGCCACGATCAAGTCGCCGACACGGATGCCCGCCCGCTGGGCCACGCCCCCGCGTTCTACATCCACAACAACCGCACCCGAATCATCGCGAATCTGTAGCTGTTCGGCCAATTCGGCTGTTAGATCCTGCACAGACAAACCCGAATCCGCGACGGTTGTCTCTTCGGGCTCGGGCTCGGTCTCCGGCTGCGCGCCGCGGCCGAACCTTGTCAGCATTTTTTCGTCTAGAAGTCCCAACGTCACGCGCAGAGAAACCGCCTTACCGTCGCGGATCACTCGCAAGTCGACCGACGTCCCTGGAGCGAAGGCTGCGACCGCCGTTCGCAATTGGCCAGCGCTCGTCATAGGCTGGTCTTGGAGTCGGACTACGATATCCTCCGCTTGCAGGCCCGCCTTTTCGGCCGGGCTATCCGGCATCACGCCGCCAATCACAACTCCCGAGTCGGCCGCCACACCGAAGGTCTTCGCCATGTCCTCGGTCAGATCTTGAATCTGCGCGCCCAGCCAACCGCGTTCAACGTGGCCATCCTTGACAAGAGTGTTGGCGATATTCCGCGCCGTATTGACCGGTATGGCGAATCCGATCCCCATGTAGCCGCCGGTTCGCGAGGCAATAGCCGTGTTGATGCCAACCACCTCGCCCTGCAAGTTCACCAGCGGCCCACCACTGTTACCCGGA
>SXGT01153632.1_pt1 | contig 12185 bp, 13 predicted proteins | sample 3176221 | NCBI WGS metagenome assembly SXGT01 (sample SAMN11356862, study PRJNA531348) | freshwater metagenome | isolation source: freshwater sample F1-120 | place: China: Fuxian Lake, Yuxi | collected 2017-12-25
TGGCGGCTCGGCTACGCGGTCTCGAACCCCGAGACGGTGAGAGTCCTCGACCTGCTGACCAATACGGCGCTATCCTGCGTCCCACCGTTCACACAGTTGGCCGGGGTCGCCGCACTCCAACACAGCCGGGCCGAGCGAGACCAGCGAATGCTGGAGTTTCATCGCAAGGTGCTCTTGTTGGTGGACGCGCTGAACGAGGTGGACGGCGTCACCTGCCTGCTCCCTGGCGGAACGTTCTATGTGTTCCCATCCGTAGCGACCATCTGCAACCGCGAGCGCATCACGTCGCACGGGCTTGCGCTGTATCTGCTGGAAGGCGCGGACGACCGGCTCGGCGTCGCCTGCCTCGGCGGCGAGTGCTTCGGGGGGGCCGGGGGCGGCTTTCTGCGACTGAGTTGTGCCCAACCGGACGACCGACTGACCGCGGCGGTGTCGTTTCTGGCCGAGGCGGTGACGCGGCAGGACCGGATCGCCGCCTACCTCGACACGCACCCAGACCTGCGTCTGGCCACACCATACAACGTGGGCTAGCGCTCTCGACCCAGCGCCCTCAGCACCCGATCCACATTGGCCGCGATGCCCGCGGTGCCAGACACAGTGAGGGTGGCCCACCGGCGTGCCGGCCGCCCGTACCGTTCGAACATCGGGAACACGTCGCGCGCGAGCTGCGCCCGGACGTCGTCGGCGCCGCGTCCTCGTTCGCGCAGATCCCGAGCCAGCCGCCGCGCAACCGTGGTCTGGTCGTCCACGTCCAGGAACACCGATGTCGAGATCAAGGACCGGACACGTCTACGGCAGAACAGGAGTACGCCTTCGGTCACCACGACAGGTCGCGATGGGAGGCGGGTCGTCCCGGCTGTGCGGGTATGACTCGTGAAGTCGTAGTGGGGCCGATCGACACCGCGGCCCTGCTGAAGCGAAAGCAGGTGCGCCTCGAACAGCGGCCAGTCGATAGCCGCTGGTGCGTCGAAGTTGCAGTGCGGTCTCCGATCCGCGTCGAGGTGCGAGAGGTCTCGATAGTAGGCGTCCAGCGGGAGGATCACCGCCTCGTCCGCGGGCAGCGCGGCCACGAGGGCGCGGGCGAGCGTCGTCTTGCCGGACCCGGAGGCGCCGATGATCCCGACCACGACGGGCGCATGCTCCAGCATGGGGCCACCATACCGCAACGTGCAGCGAAAGAGGACCACGGGGATGGAGGGGGATCCGGTGCCGCGCGCCGACTGGTACTGACGTGTGTCGGACACGGTCCGACACGAGGCTGCGTACCGCGACAGGGTGCTCACGCACCACACCTCAGGAGGACTGCACGATGTCTCGAAGGATGACCGCTCTCACCACAACTGTTCTTGCCCTTGTCCTCGTCGGGCAGGGCACACACGACACCGTCCTCGCACAGGCCGGCAGTCGGTATGAGGTGCGAATCACGAATCTCACGCCAGGTCAAAGCTTTACACCGATTCTCGGAGCCACGCATAGCGGTGGCGTCAGCATTTTCGTGCCGGGCACGGCGGCGTCGCCGGAGCTGAGAATCCTGGCCGAGGAAGGCGGTGTCGCGCCCCTCACCGCGGCGCTCAACGCCATGCCGGCCTCGGTCATGGAGGTCACGGCAACCGCCGGGCTGACCGGCCCCGGGGTCACCCGATCGTTCACACTGATGGGCGGTGGGACCTATGACCGCTTGAGCCTCGCCGCAATGCTCATTCCCACCAACGACGCGTTCATGGGGCTCGATACGGCACTGCCGATGGGAAGCGACGTGAAGGTCGTGTACGCGTACGCCTACGACGCGGGCACCGAGGTGAACGACGAGCGGTGCGCCTCGATTCCTGGCCCCAGTTTTCCTGAGTGCCGCGGTCCCGGGGGCGGCGGTGTGGCGGGGAGGGGAGAGGGCGCAGTCGTCATCAGCTCTGGTATCCTCGGGGTCGGTGATTTCCCTCGCACGCGTGATTGGAAGAACCCCGTCGCGCGCGTCGTCATCCATCTTCTTCCCTAGTGGCTGCACCCCTCGTCGTCGGAATCGGCGCCACCCACGTCTTTGCGTGGGTGGCGCCGAGACGTGATAGAGATCGAGTCATGTGGCTCGGTCTCCGTCAGGTCGCATGGATCCTCCTGTCGCTGGCAGCGTTGCCGCGACCACTGCTGGCGCAGGATGTCCGCGTCTTCGCTGGAGTCGTCGGCGGTGTGGCGACGTTGTCCGGCGACCCATCCGGCGTCGTGACGGCCGACGGCTTCACGATTTCGATGTACAAGCCCGAGAACGGCACCGCCGTGAACGCGTTCCTGGGCGTTCACCTGCGTGAATACGTGTCGGTCCAGGCGAACTACATCTGGAATCAGAACGCCCTCCTCGTCTTCACCGGCGTCGGCGAACCCGGCGCGAGCCGATTCTTCGAGCAGGCCCGCGCGAGCACGCAACATGCCGCGATCGGCGACGTCCTGGTCTACTTTCGTGAACGGGCCAGCCGGATTCGGCCCTACCTGTCCGCTGGCGCGGGCGTCCTCAGACTGGAGACCACGGGACGAGGCTCATCGGTGGATGGAAGTCTCACTGCACCGTCACCGAACACCGCCTCGACGGAGGCGGTCCTCCGGGTCGCCGTGGGCGTCGATGTCGCCGCGGGCACACGCCTTCGCCTGCGCTACTCGTTCAGCGAGAGCGTCAGCAAGAACCCCTTCAGTCGGTACCTCGATCCCGCCGGCTCGCGCGGGTTGATGAACTTCCAGAATCTGATCGGTGTGGTGCTCGCGCTCTAGTGCTCTGCGTCAGAGGCAACCTAGCCGCGATGAAATTCGGAGTACGGGCAATGCGGCCAGAAAATCGGCGCCTGGTCCAGTCGCTCGGCCAGGTATCGGGCATGGCACACCGTGCACGGGTTCATCGACTTGACACGATCAGGCACCGGCGCCTGCGCCACGAGCAGCTCGAATACGCAGACTGACCGGCCGGATTCCCGGGTCTCAGACAGGCTGAGCAACGGGCCGGTGGAGGCCTGCTCCGCCAGGAGCCGCGAGTACATCCGGGACTTCAGGCGGGCCGGCGCCGCATCCGTGCCGGGATCGGCATCGGTCGTCTCCGCCACCTTCAGGAAAAAGCGCTCGGAATCCATCGTGCCGTCTCTCAATCGGCCTCCCACAGCCGTTTGAATTGGGTGCGCGCCCGTGCGAGCAGCCGTTCACCAGCTTTTTCGGAGCGGCCGGTTTCCGCCGCGATTGCCCGAACGCTGCGCTGCTCCCAGTAGCGCCACAACAACGCGTAGCTGTACGCCTCGGGGAGACGCGCCAACACCCGACGGGTCTTGTCGCGCAGCCGCGCGCCATCGATCATCTCGTCGAAACAAGGGAACTCCACGGGAATCAACCCCGAGTCGTCGTCCAATTCGGGGGTTTCCATGCGTCGCAAGCTCGTCCGATAGTGGTCCTCGACTTTGTGTCGGGCAATGCCCAGGAGCCATGACTTCAGGGCCGCGCGGCCGGCGAACTCTGGCAGCCCCTTCAACGCGGCGAGGAACACGTCCTGCACCAGGTCGTCCACCAGATCGGTGCGTGGCGCCAGACGGAACCGCACGTAGGCGTGAACCGGGTCAGCGTACCGCTCGATGAATTCGGCGGTCGCCTTGCGGTCCTTCCTGATGACCGCGGCGACCAACTCGCGCTCCACCGGGTCGCCGGTAGGCTCCGGCGACGGGGGCTCAGCGGTGTCGGCCACCGGAGCTGAGGTAAACGTAGCGCACATCACTACTTCGACAGTCGTTCGAGGCCAACGGATCCCCCCGGGCGAGAGGGCCACGGCCGCCCCCCACGCGGTGCGGCAATCCTGAACCGGTAGCCTGCGGAATGGTGTAGAGTGTCGGTTCTGTTTCAGGCGGCGGGAAGGTCGCCCGAGCCACGACCCCAAAACCGAAAGGACCTCTATGTTGTTTCACGTGACATGGGAATTCATCGACACCTCTGAACCCGGCAGCAAGCGGTCGCTCGACCTTTTCTCCAAGTGGCAACCGGGCCCCGCGCAGTTCCAGGGGTTCTACGGATTCGCTGACGGGACTGGGGGCGCGGCCCTGATAGAAGCGGCGGACGGCGCCGAGTTGGCGAAGACGCTGGCTCCGTGGACACCGTTTCTGCGATTCAATGCACGCGTCGTGCTACCGATCCAGGAGATGGCCCAGATCGAAGGCGAAGCCGCGGCGTGGCGTGACGCCAACTGAGACCCTCTGGTCCAGTCGGCGGACGTGTAGACGAAGGCTGTGAGAGCACCTCCCGGTAAGATCCATTTGCCGGGCGTGCTCTTCCGCGAAAAGATTGCGTCGGCACGGTCCGTGCACAGGCGCGCCGCCGGACTAGATCGGCTCGATCTCGTCCGCCGCCACCCAGCCGACGGTGCCGTCTTCGAGCACGATCTCCACCCAGTCGGCGGAACGCCGGCCCATCCGTACCTTCGCGCCCTCGTGGACCGCGAAAATCCGGAGCGCGCTATCCCCCGACGGTGCGCTGTGCACATCGGCCTCCGTCGCCATCACCACCGCTTCCTGCGGCGCCCCGATGCCCAGTTCCCTGACGACCAGATTGATGCCGAAGACGAGCGCCACCACGGCCGCGGTCGAGGCCGCGCGGCGGGCCCACAGCGCCGCCGGTGTACCGGGCTTCAAGATCCAGAGCACCGTGCCGCCAGCGGCAGCGATATAGGCCACTGCCGCCAACCAGGCCAAGGCTGAGCGAGAGACCAGCTCGACCCACCAGCGCACCGCCCGGAACAACCAGAACTCTGGCAACGGAGTGATGTCGTCGTCCGTCTGCTGCCGGGCGAGGGCCAGGTTGGCCAGCAGGTCGTCGTCGGCTGGCATCAACCGTCGCGCGCGCTCGTAGTACAGAATCGCCGGGCCCAGCTCTCCACGTTTGAAGTAGGTGTTGCCGAGGTTGTAGTAGAGATCCCCGCTTTCGAGTCCCTCCTCCAGGATGCGGGCGTAGCTGGCCAACGCACCGTCGAAATCCCCGTCTTGATAGCGCTGGTTGCCTTCGTCGAAGAACGCATCCTGCCCGGCGTGGACGCCAGCCGTCAGCAGCGACAGCCAAATGCCGATCAGTGGCGTCAGCCGCTTGGTGGTCATGAAAGTGCCTGGCCGAGGTTGGTCATGGTCTGCCCGGCTCTGGCGAGCATCTCTTCCATCGCCGCTGCATCTGGCTCGGTGGGAGCGAATCGTTGGCGGTCGCAGTCCTCGAGGCAGCCAAGATACGCCGCGATGACCTCGTCCGGCACCCCGCGTGCCATCAGATGCGACCGGATCTCGTCACGCACCAGACCCGCTTCCGCCAGGTTGAGCTTGTCTCCCAGGAAGCCCTGCAGCGCACGTCCCACCTCAGCGTGAAAGTCGCGGTGCCGCTCAGGCGATCGGAGCGACTCGGCCGTAGCGAGACGTTGTTTCGCCAGGCGAGACGCCCGGCGGCGGCGCGCGTAGGCCACATCGCCACGCAGGCGATCCTGGTGGCGTCGCATGGCCCCCGCCCCGGCCACAGCCAACAGCGGCGTCAGCAGCACGGCCCAGAACCCTGGACTGCGAAACAGTGAGGCTCCGATCGGTCGAAAGGTCGGCATCGCGATCCTGATGAACCGGATGTCCTGCTGCGCGTCGATCCCGCTTCGGCGGCGACGGCTCGGACCGGACGGGGCGTCGGCAGCATCGCCCACGATACGCACTGCGATCGGCGCCGATCGCGCCACGGCGTAGCTGTTGGTCTGAATGTTGAAGTAGGCCAGTTCCACGGGTGGAATCGAGACCTCGCCCGGCGCGCGCGGAACCACGACATACTCGAACACCTTGCGCCCCCGCACGCCGTCACCAAATGGTTCCACCCGTTCGGTGACATCGGGAGGGTAGACCTCGAAGTCGGAGGGAAACCCCAACTCCGGCGCGGCAAGCGTTCTGATGTTTCCGGTCCCGGTGACCTCCAGGCGAAACGTCAGGGCATCGTTGGTGTTGACGTCCGTCCGGTCAAACGAGGTCACCACCTCGAGTTGTCCCACCACGCCCGTGAACGAGGGGGGCTCGCCGGCTGGTAGTGGCCGGACCTCCAGCTCCACCGAGTCAGACAGCAGGACGATGGCGCGAGTCCGGCTCCCGCCAAAGAACGGGTCGTCGAAGAACCCGCGTGAGCGACGCTGCACGCGCACCTGAGCCTCGAGGCTCAAGGGATCCACGGTCTTGGGCCCAGCGCTGGTGGGGAACAACGCGACGCGCCGAATGACTGAGCTGGCGTACGGCACGCCGTTGCGCACCACCTGCTCAACGCCACCGGCCGGATCCGGCAGATCCTCCGCCCAGAAACCGGCGGTGCCCGGCTGCTCGGTCAAGGTGTAACCGTCCACGTTGACCCGCGTAAAGATTCGGTACTCCACCGTCACCGGCTCGTTGACGTACACCGTCTCCTTACTCGGCGTGGCGGTAACGAACAGATCGTCCGGGGCAATGCCGGTATCCGCGTCAGCGCGGTTGACGGGTGCGGCCGTCACCCGAATGGAGAGCGGCTCGGTCGTCAGCGCGCGTCCTGCCGCGGGCACGGTCACCGGACCGATCGCGAACGTGCCTTCGGCCGTGGCCTGAAACTGGTACTGAATCGTGAGCGTCACGGACGTCCGTCCGTTGGCCATCTGCATCGCCGTCGAGGTCCCAGACCCGAGGTAGGCCGCAAACGCGGACAGGTCAGGTACCTGCGGGTCCCCGTCCAGCTGCTGGATACCCTCGACCTCGACGTTCAGGACGAACTGCTGGTTGAGCCCGACCTCCGCCTGACTCAGGTAGGCCCGAGCGGTTTGGGCCCAACCGGGCACCGGGAGGCACACGAGCCAGACCAGCACCGCCGCGACGACGGCGAAGGGGCGGAAGACGACTGTCACCACGGCCTCCGTGGCGGCCGCACCGGCGTCGTCGACCGGCGCTGACGCTGGATTTCGCCGGGATCCTCGTTGATGGCCTGGAGCAATCGCTCTGCCTCTTCTCGGCTCAGTTCGCCAGGTTGGGGTTCCGATTGATCGCCTGGTTCAGGCTGATCCTGCGGTTGCTCCCCTTCGTCCGGCGGGGCCTGCGATTGGTCCTGTGGCTCGTCCTGATCTCCCGGCTCGTTGTGTTCTGGGGGTTCGTTCTGTTCTGGGGGTTCGTTCTCCTGTCCCTCGCCTTGTTGTGGGTCGCTCTGGCTCTGGTCCGGGTTCTGGTCTTGGTCTTGGTCCTGGTTCTGATCTTGGTCCTGGTTCTGGTCCGGGTTCTGCTGCTGCTCCTGCAGTTGTTCGAGGGTTACCTCGAGATTGTGTTTGGCATCCGTGTCGGATGGATTGCGTCGCAGCGCCTGTTTGTAGGCCTCGAGGGCAGGCTCCAGCTGTTGCTGGTTGTAGAGCGCGTTGCCCAGGTTGTACCAAGCCGACGCAGCCACGCGGGGATCGCCGCTCTCGGCCGCCTGTTGATACGCGTCCATCGCCCGCTCGAACTCCTCGGTGCGATACAACGCGTTCCCGTCGTTGAACGGGACAATCGGCGAATCGGGCGCCTGCCGCAGCGCTTCCAGATACTGTTCGTGGGCCTCGTCGAACCGACCCTCCTCGTAGAGACGATTGCCCGCCGCCACCGCAGCGCGGCCCGGTTGCGCCCACGCCCAGCTCGGCATCGCAGCCGCGATGAGGAGGAACACCGCGACGCACCTGTCACGGGGGTGGCGACTCACCGGAACCTCCCCGTCCACCCGACATCGAGACGGCGGCGATCGGAAACCAGCACGTCGGCCACGAGCAAGGCCATGGCAAGACCGAGAAACAGCTGGTATTGCTCATCGAACAGGGTGACCTGTTCGCTTTCGAATTCCCGCCCTTCTCCCCCGGCCAGCTCTTCCGCCAGGACCGCCAGCTCGGAGCCTCCGGGCGACGCGCGGTAGTAGGTCCCACCCGTGCGATCGGCCATCTCCTGCAACGTGGCCTCGTCGAGCCGGGTTGTCACCACGGCGCCGTCGCCATCCCGCTTGAAACCCCGCGCCTGCCCTGTGGCACTGCGGTCGGGGATGGGGACCCCATCGGTCGAGCCGATCCCCACGGTGTAGATGACGACACCTTCATCCGTGGCCCGGGCAATGGCGTCGTCGATCTCTCCTTCGTGATCTTCGCCGTCGGTGATGACCACCAGGACCCGGTGCCGCCGTTCGGTTGAGGCAAACGCGTCGAGCGCCACCGACACGGCCTGCCCGAGGTTGGTGCCCTGGACCGACATCATGTCCGGCTCCATCGCATTCAGGAACAATCGAGCGGCGCCGTAGTCAAGCGTCAGCGGGCTTTGCACGAACGCCTCACCGGCGAAGGCGACGAGCCCCACCCGGTCGCCATCGAGCTGGTCAATAAGGTCGGCAATGGCGAACTTGGCCTTCTCGAGCCGGTTGGGCGCCATGTCCTCCGCCACCATGGACATGGAGAGGTCCAACGCAATCAGCACGTCGCGCCCTTCACGTCGCACCGTCTCGATCCGGCTCCCGAACTGTGGCCGCGCCAAGGCGGTCACGAGCAGGCCGACAGCACTCACCACCAAGATCGTCTTGACCAGCTGCGCTCGCCGGCTGACCGTGGCGGTGAGCCGTTCCAGCAGGTGTGCATCAGCCAACCGCTCCATATCCCGCCGCTTGCGAAGGCGGGCCCACCCGGCCAGGGCGATCAACGCCGGCACCAACAGATACGCGAACAGCATGTCACTCGCGGCGAACTTGAACATGGCGACTCGTGTCTCTACGGGATCTTCCTCAAGACCGTACGACCAAGCCCCGCTTCCAGCACCAGGGCGCCCAGCCCGAATAGCAGTGGCAGGTGAAACAGCTCGCCGTAACGGGTGAACTGCTCAACCTCGATCTCTGTGGTCTCGAGCTCGTCGATCTCCGCGTAGATCTGTTGCAGGCTCTCGCGATCCGTCGCGCGGAAGTACCGACCGCCGGTCAGCGACGCCGTTTCCTGCAGGGTTTCTTCATCAATGTCGACTTCCATCTGCGCGTAGCGGCGGCCAAACACCGGGTCATCGACCGGCACGCGCGCCACCCCCTGCGTCCCTGCCCCGATCGCGTAGATCCGCACACCGAGGGCCTGCGCCAGTTGGGCGGCCGTCACCGGGTCTATCTCACCGCGATTGTTCCGTCCATCGGTCAGCAGAATAATGACCTTCGAGTCGGCGTCAGACCCCTGCAGCCGCTTCACGGCTGTCGCCAAGCCCATTCCGATGGCGGTGCCGTCGTCGATGATGCCCACCTCCAGCTCGCCCAGCAGGGTGGTCACGACGTCGTAGTCGAGCGTCAACGGCGCCTGGGTGAAGGCGTCGGCGGCAAAAACCACGAGGCCGAGTCGGTCGCTCCGCCGTCCGCTGACGAAGTCCGCCGCGACCTGCTTCGCCGCCTCGATGCGATTCGGTTGCAGGTCCTCGGCCAGCATCGAGCTCGACAGATCCAGCGCCAGCACGATATCGATACCTTCCGTCGTCACATTCTCGGCCGTGATCCCCGTCTGGGGTCGAGCGAACGCGAGGATGAAGGCGACGAGGGCGACGGTCCGGAGACCGAACAGAGCGTGACGGAACCGACCGCGGCGGCGGTGGTCCGCACGTCGAATGGAGGCGACCGATGAGTACCGCAGCGCTCCCACCTGGCGCCGTCCGCGCGCGATATACCAGTAGACGAGCGCCGGCACCAGGAGCAAAAGCAGCAGGTAGGCCGGGTCCGCGAATCGGAGCAACTCGCTCATGCGGCGTGGGCCTCCGCGGGCTCTGCCGGCGCTGGCTCTACCAGTCTGGTCTGGTCCACGAGCCGACGGCTCAGGGGGCCGAGGTCGCGGCAGCCGGCGGCGTCCGGCCGAAACTTCGCGAACTTGACCAGGTCGCAGCGCTCCAGCACCTGCCGGACGTCCGCCACGATCGCACTGCGCATGCCGTCGGCGCGAAGACGACTCAGCAGTTCGCTGGTCGTCATTTCCATCGCGTCGATCCCAAACCGCTGCGCCACATAGACGCGCACGATGTCCGAGACACGAATGTGATACGTCTTGATCTCCCCCATTTCAAGCAGCGCGGAAGCCTCGAGCGCCGTCAGCGACTCATACGCCACCTCGTGGGCCGGTCGTGGAGGCGTGGCGGGGACGACGACCTCAGGCTTCACGCGCCGACGATACCGCCGGTACAGCCAGTAGCCCGCGGCGGCCAAGACCAAAAGTCCAAGTACCCACGGGACCAGGGTAAGAACGCCGAAAGGGATCTCCAGCGGGGCCTTGATGTCGCGCAGGGCACCCCCCTCGTCTCGTCCGACGCTAACCACCGCGATCGACGCACCCTGGGTGGCGAGCGTGACCCGTTCGCCGCTGGCGGACACGACCTCGACGTCGAATGACGGCAGCGCAAGGACACCCAACTCAAACGCGGTTACCCGTAGTTCGACCCCTGATTGGGCCATCTCAGGCTCGTCGTCCGGTATCGGGTCCGCAGGACGGAGCTCCAACAGTTCGAACGACCCGAGGTCGATGGCGTCCGGCCACTCCACGGTGGCGTCCGGGGCGTGACGCACGCGCACCGTCACCGTGACCGGGTCGCCGACGCTGATCGTGGCCGTATCGATTGCGGTGCTGATGGCGGGCTCGCGCGCCTGGGCCCGCGCACCCGCCGCAAGGACGGACAGCGTCAGCGCGAACATCGTCGCGACCACTCGTGCTCGCGGCCCCCCCGCTCGTCGGTCCCTCATCGCAGCCGCTTGGCCCGTTGTCGAAAAAACCGCATCAGCCGGTCGGCGTAAGGTTCGTCGGTGGTGATCTCGACCACGTCAACCCGCGTTTTTCGGAACTGTTTGTCGCTGGCGGCCAACTGGGCTGCCACGTCCGCATCGAAGGCGGCACGAAATGCCGGATCGGACACATCGACCGTCAACTGCTCTCCTGTCTCCGCGTCCTCAAGCTCGAGGAATCCGACCGCCGGGAGTCGTCGCTCGCCGGGGTCGCTCATCCGGATCGCCACCGTGTCATGTCGGCGGCCAGCCACGGCGAGCGCCTTCTCGTACCGGTCGCCCAGGAAGTCGGACACGACGAACACCACGGCGCGGCGTCGGACGACACGAGCGAGATACTCGAGTGCGCCGGCAATGTCGGTCCCGCGTCCCTCCGGCTTGAAGTACAACAACTCGCGCAGCACCCGCAGCACATGCCGTCGCCCTTTGCGCGGCGGCACGAACTTTTCGATGCGGTCGCTGAAGATGATGAGCCCGACCTTGTCGTTGTTCGTGGTGGCCGAGAATGCCAGGACCGCGCAGATTTCGACCGCAACCTCCCCCTTCATTCGCGACCGAGACCCGAAATCGCCGGAGGCGCTCACGTCCACGACCAGCATCACCGTCAGCTCGCGCTCCTCGTCGAAGACCTTGATAAACGGCGCGCCCGTCCGGGCAGTCACATTCCAGTCGATGGCGCGGATGTCGTCGCCGTGCTGATATTCGCGCACCTCCGCGAAGTTCATGCCGCGCCCCTTGAACACAGAGTGGTACTCGCCGGAGAACACATCGTTCACCAGCCCGCGGGTCGCGATCTCCACCCGCCGCACCTGCCGCAATATCTCGCGCGGAATCATTATTTAGTCGGGGCTGCGCCCCGAACCCCCACGCGGCCGCTGCGCGGGGGCCCCTCGATGCCCCACTCCGCCGCCGCGGGGCGCGCATTATCGCGCGCCTGGTCCTCCTGCGACCTTTCCCCTCGGGGCTGCGCCCCGAACCCCCACGCGGCCGCGGAGTGCCGGAATCTGACGGCTTTGGCGTCTCATGGCACTTCGATGCTGTTCAAGATACGGCTCACGACATCGTCGGCCGTCATTTCTTCGGCTTCCGCCTCGTAGGTCAGGAGCACGCGATGTCGCAGCACGTCGAGGCCGATCGAGCGCACATCTTCTGGCGTCACATATCCGCGGCGCTTCAAGAACGCATGCGCTCTGGCCGCCTTGGCCAGGCTGATGGTGGCGCGAGGCGAGGCGCCGAAGGAAATCAGGTCCGTGAGGTCGCCCAGATTGTGTGCCTTCGGCTCCCGCGTGGCGAACACGAGTTCCACGATGTACTGCTCCACCTGCGGGTCCATATAGATCGTGTCGACTGCGGCCCTGGCCCGGACGATCTCGCTGGGCTCCACGACGGGCGTCACCGCAGGTGCCGGCCCGCCA
>SXGT01416937.1_pt1 | contig 12184 bp, 13 predicted proteins | sample 3176221 | NCBI WGS metagenome assembly SXGT01 (sample SAMN11356862, study PRJNA531348) | freshwater metagenome | isolation source: freshwater sample F1-120 | place: China: Fuxian Lake, Yuxi | collected 2017-12-25
GATTCCGGCGTGTCGTCGTACTTGCCGAAGGCATTGGGCAGTCCGGCCTTGGGATGGCAGGAGGTCCGGGTGTCCGCGACCGAGGAGAGTTCCTCGACGTAGGCGCGCAGCTCCTTGGCCCCCAGCGCGCAGTTGAGGCCGATGGCGAGCGGGCGCGCGTGGGCCACGGAATTGACGAAGGCCTCGGTGGTCTGCCCGGAAAGCGTTCGCCCCGAGGCGTCGGTGATGGTGCCCGAAACGATCAGCGGCAGGCGCAAGCGCCGCGACTCGAACTCGGTCTCGACGGCGAACAGCGCCGCCTTGCAGTTCAGCGTGTCGAACACGGTTTCGACGAGCACCAGGTCGATGCCGCCTTCGATCAAGCCCGTCAGCGCCTCGCGATAGGCGGCGACCAGCGCGTCGAAGGTGACGTTGCGGAATCCCGGGTCGTTGACGTCGGGCGAGATCGACGCGGTCTTCGAGGTCGGACCCAGCACCCCCGCAACAAAGCGCGGCCGGCCGGGATGCTTTGCAGCGTGCGCACGCACGGCTTCGCGCGCCAGCCGCGCGGCGGCGAGGTTCAACTCGCGGGCCAGCGCTTCCATGCCGTAGTCCGCCATCGACACCGAGGTCGAATTGAAGGTATTGGTTGCGATGATGTCGGCACCCGCCTCCAGGTAGGCGGCATGCAGGCGTGCGATCAACGCGGGCTGCGTCAGCACCAGCAGGTCATTGTTGCCGCGCAGGTCGTGCTGCCATTCGCGAAAGCGCTCGCCGCGGAACTGCTCCTCGGTGAGCCGCTCGGCCTGGATCATCGTGCCCATGGCCCCGTCGAGCACGAGGATCCTCTCCGCGAGCAGCGAATTCAGCCTGGCAGCGTGCGATGGCGTGTTCACGTTTGCATCGTCGATCAAATGAAAAAGGCCCGTTCAGCGTTCGCCAGAAACGGGCCTCGTCGCGCGTCTCTTTAGCAGCACTTTTTTTCCCGACAGGGTCGGTAGGCGCCCGCAAGCCGACTGCAAATCGGCGCCGAGGCGGGAGTCTGCCCAGAAAACCCCATGATGTCAACCGCTTGCGCGTATAATCGCATCCCCCGGAGAGGCCCTCATGGAACACCTGGAACCGAAAACCGCTGCCGATTTCCTGCAGAAGAATTCAGAGGCGCTGTTCGTCGATTGCCGCAGCGAGATGGAGTATCTGTTCGTCGGCCATCCGGTCGGCGCGCTGCACGTGGCGTGGAACGACGGCCCCGACTGGGACGTCAACCCGCACTTCGTCGGCCAGGTGAAGAAACTTGCCGGCACCAACCACGCGCGGCGCCCCATCGTGCTGATCTGCCGCAGCGGCAACCGATCGCAGGAAGCCGGCGAGGCGCTGGAACGCGCCGGATTTTCCCGGGTCTACAACGTGACGCACGGCTTCGAGGGCGAGCTGAACGACAAACACCAGCGCAATTCGCTGGCGGGCTGGCGGCGCGAGGGCCTGCCTTGGGAACAGTGCTGATGGGCGAGGAGCAGTTCCGCTCCATCGTCATGCCGTTTGCGTGTCAGGTGCAGTGGGGTAACTGCGATCCTGCGGGGATCATCTTCTATCCGACCTACTACCAGTGGTTCGACGCCGCGAGCTGGGCGTTCTTCGACGGCGTTGGCTACTCGGCCAAGCGCATGCGCGCGGAGCACCGGGCGATGCCGCTGGTCGCCACCGAGTGCCAGTTCAAGCACCCCGCCGAGCAGGGCGACCGCTGCGAAGTGCGCTCGAGGATCGGACGCTGGGGCCGCAAGTCATTCGTCGTCGTGCACGATGTCGTGCGCAGCGATGGCGTGCTGCTGGCGACCGGCAGCGAGACGCGCGTCTGGGGACGTTTCGAGAACGGCCCCGGCTCTGAGCTGAAAGGGCAGGAAATAACCGAAGAGCTGAAGGCGCTGTTCCGGGCGGCGTGAGGCGCGGCGGCTCAGCGGCCGCGGAAGGCGGGCTTGCGCTTCTCGTTGAAGGCGCGCACGCCTTCCAGCCTGTCCTCGGTGCCTACCAGGCGGTTGTAGGCCTCGATCTCGAACCGCCCACCGGTGAGCAGGTCCATCTGCAGGCCGTAGTGGATCGACTTCTTCGCCTGGCGCACCGACATCGGCGCGTTGTCGGCAATGGCCTGCGCGGTTTCGAGCGCTTCGTCCAGCAGGCTTTCGGCGTCGCAGACCCGGTTCACCAGCCCCCAGGCGAGCCCTTCGTCGGCGGTGAACGCGCGGCCAGTGAGGATCAGCTCCTTGGCGCACCGCTCGCCCACCGCGCGGGGCAGGTTCTGCGTGCCGCCGCCGGGCATGATGCCGAGGCGGACTTCGGACAGCGCAAAGCGCGCGTTGCGCGACGCGTAGATGAAGTCGCACGCCAGCGCGGTCTCCAGGCCGCCGCCGTAGGCATGGCCGTTCACGGCGGCGATCACGGGCACCGCGCATTCCAGCAATGCCGCGAACGAGCGCTCGAAGATCTCGTGCTGCGCGCGCCACGCTTCCTCCGTCATGCCGTCGCGCTCCTTCAGGTCGCCGCCCGCGCAGAATGCGCGCTCGCCCGAGCCGGTCAGCACGACGCAGCGCGTCTCGCCGGGTTCGGCGCCAAGGCGCGTCCAGAGATCAAGCGTGTCGCGACCCATTTGCGTGTTGATCGCATTCAGGGCCTCGGGGCGGTTGAGCGCGACCAACAGGACATGCGCGCCACGTTTCTCGAGCCTCAGCGTGGCGTAGTCCGTGTCCATGGGACGCACTCGTGCGCTACAGGTCGAAGAACACCGTTTCGTCCCTGCCCTGCAGGACGATGCGCCACTCGAGCGTGCCGGGCCTGCCGGCAACCGGCTTGGCGATCAGCGTGTCGCGCCGCTCGGCCGGCACCAGCGAGAGAACCGGGTCCTGCGCATTGTCCGGCTCAGCGGGAAAGTAGATCCGCGACACGAGTTGCTTCAGCTGGCCGCGCATGAAGATGTTCACCGCGATGTGCGGCGCCTGCAAGCGGCCGTCGGCCGCGGGAACCCTGCCTGGCTTGATGGTATGGAAGCGGAACGCGCCCTTGTCGTCGGTGGCCGAACGACCAAAGCCGCGGAAGCCCGGCTCCAGGAGTTTGTCCTGCCGGTCCTCGGGATGTGCGTACCTGCCGTGCGCGTTGGCCTGCCAGATCTCGACCAGCGCGTCGTTCACCGGCACGCCGTCGCCGTCGAGCACGTGGCCCTCGATGCTCGCGCGCTCTCCCGTGACGCCGGTGCCGACCAGATTCTCGGTGATCAGCCAGGTCAGGCCGATGTGCAGGTACGGGCCGACGGTCTGCGACGTGGTCATCTGCAGGCTCATGTCATTTCTCCGTGGGTGTCGCGTCGCGGCCGCGCAGCACGATGTCGAAGCGGTAGGCAAGCGCGAATTCCGGAATGGTGTGTTCCCAGTCGAGCGACGACACCAGGCGATTGCGCGCCTTCTCGTCCGGCACGCAGAGGAACATCGGGTCGTAGGGCAGCAGCGGGTCGCCCGGGCAGTACATCTGCGTCACCAGCCGCGTGGCGCAGGCCGGCCCGAATAGCGAGCAGTGAATGTGCGCCGGCCTCCAGGCGTTGTAGTGGTTGCGCCATGGGTACTCGCCCGGGCGGATGGTGACGAAGCGGTAGCTGCCGTCGGCGCCGGTGAGCGCGCGGCCGCAGCCGGTGAAGTTCGGGTCGGTGGGCGCGTCGTGCTGGTCGACGCGATGCGGATAGCGCCCGGCCGAATTCGCCTGCCAGATCTCCACCAGCGTGTGCGGTACGGGGCGCCCGTTCTCGTCCAGCACGCGGCCGGTGACGACGATGCGCTCGCCGATGGGTTCGCCGGCATGCTGCTTGGTGAGGTCGAAGTCGGTCGGTTTGACGTCGTCGTAGCCGAACACCGGCCCGGTGACTTCGGTGAGCGATTGCGGCAGCATCACCAGCGGCCTGGTCGGAGCACGCTTGACGGTCGACGCGTACTGCGGAAACAGGTGCTCGGGCTGCGTGTTCCAGAACGGCCTGCGATAGGCGGGAAATTTTTCCATGTGCGGCGTTTCCTCGGTCGGAGTGCTACTCGGCGTCGGGCTGCTTCGCCGGCTGCGCGCGATCGAACGCCTCGAGCTTCATGCACGCATCGAACACGCGCAGCGTGGCCGGATAGAGCGTCAGGTCGCAGTTGAAGCGCCTGGCATTGAAGATCTGCGGCACCAGGCAGCAGTCGGCGATGGTCGGGGAATCGCCGTGCGCGTAGGTGCCGGTACCCGTGACGTTTATGAGATCGCCTTCCAGCTTGGCGAGGCCGTCGGCAATCCAGTGGCGGTACCAGGTGTTCACCTGCTCTTCGCTCTGCCCCAGGCCGGTCTTCAGGTGCGTCAGCACGCGCAGGTTGTTGAGAGGATGAATCTCGCAGGCGATGAGCGCCGCCAGCGAGCGCGTGCGTGCGCGTCCGAGCGGATCGGCAGGCAGTAGCGCCGGTTTCGCGTAGCGCTCCTCCAGGTACTCCAGGATCGCCAGCGACTGGGTGAGCAACGCCCCCTGGTCCTCGAGCGCGGGTACCAGGCCCTGGGGGTTCACGCCGCCGTATGGCGCCTTGCGGTGCTCGCCTCGCGGCAAATGCACGAACGCGTTCTCGTAGGCGAGGCCTTTGAGAGTGAGGGCGATGCGCACGCGGAACGCGGCCGAACTGCGGAAGTAGCCGTAGAGCTTCATGCCGGTGAGCGTCCGCGGCTCAGAGCGGCGGGAGTATCGTCAGCTTCAGCTCGCCTACGCCGTCGACGCCGCAGTGCAGCTCGTCGCCGGGTTGCACCGGGCCGACGCCCGCGGGCGTGCCCGAGTAGATGATGTCCCCTGCTTCCAGCGTGTAGTACTGCGAAAGGTACTCGATCTGCTCGGGGACGGACCAGATCATGTCGGCGAGGTCGGCTCTCTGGCGCTGCTTGCCGTTCACGTTCAACCAGATGGCGCCCTTGGCGGGGTGGCCGATCTTCGCCACCGGCACCAGCGCGCTGCACGGCGCGGACTCGTCGAAGTCCTTGCCGAAGTCCCAGGGCCGGCCCTTGTCCTTGCCGATCTGCTGCAGGTCGCGGCGCGTCATGTCCTGTCCGACGCCATAGCCGAAGATGTAGCCGGTGGCGTCTTTCGCCGCAATGCGCCTGCCCTGCTTCCCGATCGCCACCACCATCTCGGTCTCGTAGTGCAGGTTGGCGGTCTTCGCGGGGTAATGCACCCCGCCGCCGCCGGGCACCAGCGAGTGCGCCGACTTGATGAAGAAAAATGGCTGCTCGCGGCCGTCGCCACCCATTTCCTTCTGGTGCTCGACGTAGGTGCGGCCGACGCAGAAGATGCGGCGCACCGGGAAGCTGTCGGCCGAGCCCTCGACCTTGAGCGCGGGGGGATTCCAGATAGGCGGTGCGTAGGCCATTGTCCTTTCTCCTTGGGAAGCGGGGATTCTAGTCTTTGCGCGCGAACTCGCGCTCGAGCATTTCGCGCAGGCGGAAACGCTGCACCTTGCCCGTTGCCGTGCGCGGCAATTCCGGCACCGCACGGATCCACTTCGGCCGCTCATGGCGCGCGAGGGCCCGGTCGCAGGCCTCGCCCGCCGCCGACATCGCCGCTTGCGCGTCGCCCGAGCCGGCGACAAAGAGCGCCAGGCGCTCCAGCCCGTCGGCATCCGGTACCGGAACGCACGCGGCGTCGGCAACCGCCGGCGCCGCCATCGCGGCGTCCTCGACCACGCTGGGCCGGACCCATTGCCCGGCGACCTTGAGCAAGTCGTCGGCGCGACCCTGGTGCGCGTAGGCGCACGCAGCGTCGCGGACGAACATGTCCTTGGTGCAGAACCAGCCGTCGCGGAACTGCTCGCGTGTGCGCTGCGGCAGGTTGGCGTAGCCGAGGGCCAGCGCCGGATGCCTGACCCAGAGCACCCCGGTATCGCCGTCCGGCACCTGCGCGTCGTTGGCATCCAGTATCTTCGCTTGCACTCCGGCGATCGGCGCGCCGGTATGCGTGCCGGTGGAGGTTCCCGGTCGCGTAAGCATGGCGACGCAAAAGGTCTCCGACATGCCGTAGATCGAGAGGATTTCGCCGCCGGTCACGGCGCGCCACGCATCGACCAGCTGCGACGGCAGGCGCTCGCCGGCGGCGACGAAGCGGCGCACGGAGCCGAACGCGGCGAGGCGCTCGCGTGGCAGGGCGAGCAGCTTGCGGTAGAACGAGGGCACGCTGAAGAACGCGTCCGGCGCATGGCGCGCGGCGAGTTCGCAGATGGCGCCGGTCTCCGCCCAATCGGGGCTCAGCACGACGCTGGCACCCAGCGAAAGAGGCCCCAGCAAGCCGTTCTCCAGCGCGTAGGCGAAGAACAATTTCGAGGTGGCAAGCACGCAATCGCCGGCCGCCAGTCCGAGGACCTCGCGCTGCGCCTGTCCCGCGGCAAGGATCGAGCGGTGCGCGTGGATGATGCCCTTGGGCCTGCCGGTGGTTCCCGAGGAGTACAGCCAGAAGGCGGGGCGCTCCGCAGGCCCCGCGGCCGGCGCCATGCCCTCCCGTCCGCCGTTCAGTTCGGCTGCCAGGATCACCCGCGGGCCGATATCGCGTGCCAGAGCCGGCTCCGTGACCAGCACCCGTGCGCCGCTGTCGGCGGCGATGAAGCGCAGGTCGTCATCCGGAAGTTTGTTGTTGAGACCGACGGCGACGGCGCCGCGCCAGACCGCGCCGAGCCAGGCGGCCGCGTAGTCGGGCGTGTCGCGCAGCAGGATGAGCACGCGCTCGCCAGGTGCCACGCCGGCGTCGGCGTAGCACCTGGCCGCCCGGCGTACGCGCCTCGCGAGGCTTTCGTAAGAGATGCTCTCGGCGCCGCAAGTCAGCGCCGTGCGTTCGCCGTGGCGCGCAAGGGCGGCGGCGCCGAGAAGCTCGCCCGCAGCGTTCATGAAATCAGCCGCACCGCCCACAGCGAGATTCCGGGAAACAGCAGCAGCAGCGTCACGCGCACCGCGTCGGACGCAAGGAACGGCATGACGCCACGGTAGGTCTCGTGCATCGGCACGTCGCGCGCCAGGCTGTTGACGACGTAGACATTGAGGCCCACTGGCGGCGCGATCAGCCCGATTTCGACGACCGAGAGGACAAGGATGCCGAACCAGATCGCTTTTTCCGACGCCGGCAGCCCGAAGACCTCCAGCGCCATCACCACCGGCATGACGATCGGGATCGTCAGGATGATCATCGACAGCTCGTCCATCACGCAGCCGAGCAGGACGTAGAACAGCAGGATGACGCCGATGACCGCGACCGGCGGGACCTCGAGCCCGGTGATCAGTTGCGCAAGCTGCGCCGGCATCTGCGACAGCGCCAACGCGCCGTTCAGCATGTCGGCGCCGAGGAAGATCAGGAACACCATGGCGGTGGTCTCCGCGGTGCCGAGGAACGAACGCTGGAACGCGGCGAACGACAGCTCGCGCTTGAGCACCGCGGTGAGGAAGGTGCTTGCGGCACCGACCGCGGCGCCTTCAGTGGGCGTGAAGATCCCGCCGTAGATGCCGCCGAACACGATGACGAAGATCGCGCCGATGGGCCAGACATCCCTCGCCGCGGCGAGCAGTTCGGCGCGCGAGTGGCGCGGGCCCGCGGGTCCCTGCTCCGGGTGCAGCCGCACGTAGATGGCGATGGCGGTCACGTAGCCCGTTGCCGCGATGATGCCCGGCAGCATCGCCGCCGCGAACAGCTTGGCGATGTTCTGCTCGGCGAGGATGGCGTAGACCACCAGCACCACCGAGGGCGGGATCAGGATGCCGCGCGTGCCGCCGGCAGCCAGAGTGCCGGTGGCAAGGCGGCCTGTGTAGTTGTGGCGCCGCATCTCTGGCAGGGCGACCTGCGTCACGGTGGCCGCCGTCGCCACCGACGATCCGCACACCGTGCCGAACGCGGCGCAGGCCAGCACCGCGGCCATCGCCATGCCGCCGCGCAGGTGTCCGATCAGCGCGTTGGCGAAGGCGAACAGCGCGCGCGACAAACCTCCCTGCGTCGCGAACTGGCCCATGAGGAGAAACAATGGGATGACCGAGAGGTCGTACACCGACAGGCGCGCCCAGGCCAGGCCCTTCAGGTAGTTGAGCAGCGCCGGTTCGCCTGCCATCGCCAGGTAGCCAATCGCTCCGGGCACGAACATCGACACGGCGATCGGCGCGCGCAGCGCCATCAGCGCGAGCATGCCGGCGAACAGGGCGAGGCCGATCTGCAGCGGGCTCATGGCGAGGGAGACCGTTCTCGCGGGGGCTGCGCGGCCCACACGTCAAGCGCACCGAACAGCGCGACCACCGACGTGAGGGCGAACGAAGGCACCATGGCGGCGTAGCCGATCCAGACCGGCAGGCCGAGGATCATGAACGACTCGCCCGAGGCCTTCACGGTCAGCGCCCCCACGCCCGTGCGCCAGGCGAGGACACCCGTCATCAGGGCGACCAGCAGGGCGCCGAATGCATCAAGCCCCGCTTGCACGCGCGCGGGTGCGCGCGTGGTGAAGAAGTCGACGATGATGTTGCCGCGCCTGGACTGGCAGTAGGGCAGAAACGCAGCCACGCACGCCGCGCAGCTGATCTGCACCAGCTCGAAATCGCCCTGGATCGGCCTGCCGAGCACCGTGCGGCCTGCGATGCTCGCCACGGACATGCCGGTCAGGGCGACCAGCACCGATCCGCCGGCGAACGCGAACGCGCGGGCCAGCCAGTCGATGAAAGCGCGCACCGCCTACCTGCCGTCGTACTGCAGGATCAGGTCCTTGGCGTTCTTCAGCAGTGCCGCGCCGTTCAGCCCCTTGGCGCCGACATCCCGGATCCACTCATCGTAGACCGGCTGGGCCGCTTTTTCCCAGGACGCCAGCTCGGCGGCGGGTACCGTGTAGAAGGTGTTGCCGCGCGCTTCCGCAAGCTTGCGCGCGGGCGCCGCCGACTCGTCCCAGGTGCGGCCGATCCACTGCGAGGTCGCGGCACCGCTGTTGGCGTCGATCACTTTCTTCAGATCGGGCGGCAGGGCGTCGTATTTCGCCTTGTTCATGGCGACGATGAACACCGAGGTATAGAGCGCGCGCGACTTCGGGTCGGTTTCGGTGTGGAACTTGACCAGTTCGTGGACCTTGATCGATGGGACGATCTCCCATGGCACCACGGCGCCGTCGATGACACCCTTGGACAGGGCTTCGGGCACTTGCGGCACGGGCATGCCCACGGGCGTGGCGCCAAATGCGGCGAGCATCCGGTTCGTCAGGCGCGTAGGCGCGCGCAGCTTGAGGCCCTTGAAGTCGGCGAGCGTCCTTACCTGCCGGGCAATGGTATGGATGTAGCCCTCGTCATGGACATGGAACGCGATCGGCTTGACATCGCGATACTCGGTGGCGAGCAGGTTATTGGCAACCACGTACTCCCACAATGCGCGGCTCGATCCCTGCGCGGTCCTCGTCATGAACGGCAGCTCGAACACTTCGGAGGCCGGGAAACGGCCCGCGGTGTAACCGGGCAGAGTCCAGATCACGTCGACCACGCCGTCCTTCACCTGGTCGTAAAGTTGCGGCGGCGTGCCGCCAAGTTGCATGGACGGATACACCTGGCACTTGATGCGGCCGCCCGAGTTTTTGGCGAGCGTCTCGCACCAGGGATTGAGCAGCTTCGCCACACCGGTGGCCATCGCTGGCACCAGCGTGTGGGCCTTCAGCGTCACCTCCTGTGCGCTCGCGAGCGACGACGCGACCATGGACGACACGACGACGGCCAGACTGCAAAGCAGCTTCATGTTCTCCTCCTCGGTTTGATCGATCGGGGAATGCACCCGTGCCCAGGGAGCGCACCCAAGCCTCAGGTGCCGCCCCAGACCTCCTCGGCAGTCTCTATCACCAGGCGCAGCTTGGCGCGCTGCGCGTCGACGGCGATCCTGTTGCCGTGCACGGTGCTCGAGAAGCCGCACTGCGGGCTGAGCGCGAGCTGCTCGAGGGGGACGAACCTCGCCGCCTCGTCGATGCGGCGCTTCAGGTCGTCCTTCCTCTCCAGCGCGTCCAGCTTGGTCGTTACCAGGCCGAGCACCACCATCTTGCCCTTGGGCAGGAAGCGCAGCGGGCGAAAATCGCCGCTGCGCGCATCGTCGTACTCGAGGAAATACGCATCGACGTCCATTTCCGAGAGCAGCGCTTCGGCGACCGGCTCGTAGCCGCCCTGCGCCGCCCAGGTGCTCTGGAAATTGCCGCGGCACAGGTGCACCGCGAGGGTCATGCCTGCCGGCTTGCGCGCCACCACCCGGTTGATGAACTTGGCGTAGCGATGCGGCAGCTCGTCGGGGTCGTCGCCTCGCGCGCGCGCGGCCTCGCGCATCTTTTCGTCACAGAGGTAGGCAAGGTTGGTGTCGTCCATCTGCACGTAGGCGCAGCCGGCCGCCGCGAGTGAACGCAGCTCGGCGCCGTAGGCCTCGGCAACGTCTTCGTAGAACCCGGGCTCCAGTTCCGGGTAGTGCGCCCTGCTGATGCCGGCGCGCCCGCCGCGGAAGTGCAGCATCGTCGGCGACGGGATGGTGACCTTCGGCGTACGCGTGGTGCGGCCCTTCAGGTACTCGAAATCCGCCAGCTGGATGTCCTTCGCGTGCCGCACCTTGTCGACCACGCGGATCACCGGCGGCGCGAGTTCCTCGGAGCCGTCGGGCTTCTTCACCATCACGGGAATGTCGGTCTTCACCCCGCCGAGCTGCTCGAGGAAATCGATGTGGAAGTAGGTGCGCCGGTACTCGCCGTCGGTGATGCCCTGCAGGCCGACGTCTTCCTGGAACTTCACGATGTCGTCGATCGCGCGGTCTTCCACCTTGCGCAGCTCCGCCGCCGGGATCTCGCCACGGGCCTTGCGCTCGCGTGCCTCGAGCAGGAATCGGGGACGCAGGAAACTGCCGACGTGGTCGGCGCGGAATGGCGGAGACTTGCGGCTGACTGACATGCTGATCCTCCCTCGCGACAATATACCGCCACCCGGGGGACCGCAGGGACCGGGCACGCAGGAATGTGCGCGCTCAGGCAAACTGCTGGGATGCCAAGCAAATCACCCGCGCGGCCATCCTGCCCCGCGCTGCGCCACGGTCCGCTGCCGCGCCTGGTCGGCTACCGCCTGCGCCTCGCGCAGCAGGCGGTGTTCGGGGACTTCGCCGCCAGCGTCGAGGGCATATCGCCGGGGCGCATCGGTATGCTGGTCCTGATCGATGCCAATCCGGGCGTGACGCAAAGCCGCCTCGCCGAGGCCGTAATGCGGGATCGCTCGACCATGGTCGGCGTGCTCGACGAACTCGAGGGACGCGGGCTCGTCGAGCGCCGGCGCGGCGAGGATCGGCGCACCAACGGGCTGTGGCTGACGCGCGCGGGACGGGCCTTCCTCGAGCGCGCCCTGCGCCAGATCGCCGCGCACGAGCGCCGCATTGCCGCGCGCCTCACCGGCGGCGAGCGCGCCCAGCTGCTCGAGCTCCTGGCGAAGATTTCGGGTCGGTAGGAGCGAAGGGGTTCCGCCCCCTCGCGCACCCCCGACGAGTGATTGCGGCCTTGAAACAAGAAAGGGCGCCCGAAGGCGCCCCTGGAAACGGGCGGATGCCCGTTACATGCGATACGCGGCTTCGCCATGCGAGGTCACGTCGAGGCCCTCGCGTTCCTCTTCTTCCGGCACGCGCAGGCCGATCGTCATGTCGACCAGCTTGTAGGCCATGGTCGCCACTACGCCCGACCAGACGACGGTCAGCGCCACGGCCTTGGCCTGCACCCAGAGCTGCTCGCCGATCGAGCTGAAGCCCGTCTTGGCCGTCACCCAGTCGGTGACGAAGCCGGGCCCGCCGAGGTCGGGCGAGTTGAACACGCCGGTAAGCAATGCGCCGAGGATGCCGCCTACCGCATGCACGCCGAACACGTCCAGCGAGTCGTCCGCGCCCAGCAAGCGCTTGAGGCCGTTGACGCCCCACAAGCAGACAAAGCCGGCGGCCAACCCGATGACGAGCGCGCCCGGGATGCCTACGTTGCCCGCGGCGGGGGTGATCGCCACCAGGCCGGCGACTGCGCCCGAGGCCGCACCAAGCATCGAGGGCTTGCCCTTGAACATCGCTTCGCCCAGTGTCCAGGAGAGCACCGCGCAGGCGGTGGCGAGGAACGTGTTGATGAAGGCGAGCGCGGCGACGCCGTTGGCTTCCAGCGCCGAACCGGCATTGAAGCCGAAC
>SXGT01441820.1_pt1 | contig 12184 bp, 11 predicted proteins | sample 3176221 | NCBI WGS metagenome assembly SXGT01 (sample SAMN11356862, study PRJNA531348) | freshwater metagenome | isolation source: freshwater sample F1-120 | place: China: Fuxian Lake, Yuxi | collected 2017-12-25
ATAGATGTCCTGCAGCTGGTGCTGGTAAAGGTCTTCGAGCGTCTCGATGTCCTTGGTGAACAGGCCCATGGCGTAGACTCCTTCTCAGATGAAATGCGCGGGGCGTGGGCGCAGCCCTTCAACGGCAACGGCGGGCCTCCGGTTGCGCGGGCGCGGAGGATTTTGCCTCAGTTGCGCTTGGCGCCCGCCAGGTCGGCCGCGCTGGTCACCGTGGCGATGCCGCCGGGGTTGAGCGCCACGACCCATGCGCCGCCGTCGTCGCAGGTCGCGGTCCAGGCGGGCGCGCCCGACACGTCGGGCATGGCGGTCGATCCGGTCACCTGCTGGCACGAACGGCCCGCGTCGCGGATCGCGCGAAACAGCACGGCGTCGCGCTGCGCCGGGGGCAGCGCGCGGACTCGCGCGACGTAATCGTCCGTCGCCGCGGCGTTGCGCGACGCCGACTGATCGCCCCCTCCCCCGCATGCGGCCGCCGCCAGGGGCAGCGCGACGGTGATCACCCTTCGCATCATGGCTGAACTCCTCAGGACCGCGGCGCTCGCGGGCCGCATCGCCGGGGATTGAACGAGCGGACGCGCACCCGGTTGCTCCATGCCCCGGGGGTCTGCCGCATTTGCGCCTGACACGGCGGCCGAATGCGTGTAAGATGCTGACGAAAGGTTAGAAAAAAGCATGAAGTCTCGGCGTTTCGGTGCGGCCCTGTGCCTGGTCGCGATGTTGGCGGGCTGCGGCGGCGGCGGATCGTCCGGGGGCGCGTCCGGCGGGACGGCGACCGGCGGCGGCCCCAGCGCCACGCCTGCGCCCCCGCCGGCCACCGCCGCCTGCTCGCTGCGCGATCGGCAGGAGTGGGCGGGCGCGCAGCTGCGCGAATGGTACCTCTTCCCCGAAACGCTTCCCGTCGCGCTCGATCCGGCGTCCTACGCCAGCGTCGACGATTACGTCGACGCGCTGACCGCGACCGCGCGGGCGCAGCGCCGCGACCGGTTCTTCACCTATGTGACGTCGATCCAGGCCGAGAACGCCTTCTACGCCTCGGGCTCCAGCGCCGGGTTCGGGGTGCGGCTGGCGACCGACTCGGCTGCGCGCCGCGTCTTCATCAGCGAGGCGTTCGAAGGCGCGAGCGCGCTCGCCGCCGGGATCGATCGCGGCGCCGAGATCCTGGCGATCGGCGCCGACGCCGGCACGTTGCGCGACGTCGGCGCGATCATCGCCGCGGAAGGAACCGCAGGGATCACCAATGCGCTCGGCCCCAACACCGCCGGGACGACCCGGACGCTGCGCGTCACCGATGCGGCGGCGGGAACCCGCGTCGTCACCATCAGCAAGACCGATTACACGCTGACCCCGGTCTCGTCGCGCTACGGCGCCAAGATCATCGAGGACGGCGGGCAGCGCTACGGCTATGTCAACCTGCGCACCTTCATCTCGACCGCCGACCCGGCGTTGCGACAGGCGTTCTCGCAGTTCCGCACCGCGGGCGTGACCAACATCATCGTCGACGTCCGCTACAACGGCGGCGGGCTGGTCTCGATCGCGGAGCTGTTCGGCGACCTGCTCGGCGGGAATCGCTCCACCGCCGATGTGTTCAGCTACACGAGCTTCCGCCAGGAAAAGGCGTCGAACAACGAGACGCGCTTCTTTTCGCCGCAGCCGCAATCGGTGGGGGCGACGCGGATCGCGTTCATCGGCACCGGCGGCACCGCCTCGGCGAGCGAACTGGTCGCCAACGCCTTCGTCCCTTATCTCGGCGCAGGTGCAGGGCTGATCGGCACCAACACCTATGGCAAGCCGGTGGGGCAGATCGCGCTCGACCGCGCAAGCTGCGACGACCGGCTCCGGGTGGTCGCGTTCGCGACGCAGAACGCCGCGCGCAACGGCAACTATTTCGACGGGCTGGCGGCGACGGTTGAGGCGAGCTGCCAGGCGGCGGACGACATCACCTTTCCGCTCGGCGACCCGCGCGAAGCCTCGACCCGTGCGGCGCTCAACTTCCTCCAGGGGCGGACATGCACCCGCATCGCGACCGGCGCGGTGTCGACCGCGGCGGCGCGGACGCTGTCGCTCGATCCGGTGCTCAACGCGCGGCGCGAGTTGCTGACCCCTGAGCGCCCCGACACGGTGCAGCGCGAGGTGCCGGGCGCGTTCTGACGGGAGCGCGGTGGGCGCTGGTGCGTTGATCGGGATCAACCCGAAAGGCTCGCCATGACCAAGACGCTCGCAGACCTGTCCGAAAAGATGCGCGACATCGATTTCGCAATGCTGTCGACCCACACCGACGGCGGCCAGATCGCCGCGCGCCCGATGAGCAACAACCGCCAGGTCGATTATGACGGCACGTCGCATTACTTCAGCATGGGCGACACCCGGACGGTGTCGGACCTCGCGCGCGACCCCAAGGTTGGGCTGAGCTTTCTCGGCAAATCGGGCCTGCTCGGCATGAAGCCCTTCTTCGTCGCGGTCGAAGGCCATGCCGAGCTGATCCGCGACAAGGCGGCGTTCGCCGAGCATTGGACAAGCGACCTCGACCGCTGGTTCGCCGACGGCATCGACACGCCCGGCCTCGTGCTGATCAAGGTGCGCGCGGAGCGGGTGCATTATTGGGACGGCGAGGATGAAGGCGAGATCCGCCCCTGAGACGCTGGAGGCCCGGCTGTCCGGGTCGCCGCACGCCCCGTGCAGAATCGAGGCCGCGCTAGGGTGCCGGCTCGCTATTGCGCCTTCAGCCAGGCGATCAGCGCGGCGCGCTTCTGCGGGTCCTTGAGGCCGGGATAGATCATCTTGTTGCTCGGCACCGTCTTGCGCGGGTCGGCGAGATAGGCGTCGAGCAGGGCCGGGGTCCATGTCTTGCCGAAGCCCTTCATGGCGGCGCTGTAGTTGAAGCCGGGCAGCGAGCCCGCCTTGCGGCCGACCACGCCGTTGAGGTTGGGGCCGAGCCCGTTACGCCCGCCCTTGTCGATCGTGTGACAGGCCTTGCACGGCGCGTAGAGCACGGCTCCGCTGGGCGCGTTCTGCGCGGCGGCAGGCGCCGCGGCGAGCGCGAGCACGGCAAGGGACAGGCGGCACAGCATGGGGGAGACCCTTTCTGTTGAGACGATGGTGCCGGCTGGCAGCTTCAACATATCGTTCATCCGAGTGGTTTTACCACTTTCAACCAGGTAAGACAGCATGTACCAAGCGGCAAGAGCGTTAGCGGACAATGCTGGTGAGCTAAGTTGTCTTACCAGAGATTACATATGAATATCGTTCATAACAAACGCGGGAGCGGGGAATGCTGAAGCGAGCGGCACGTCGGACGTGCGTCGGATGGGCGACGCTGCTGCTGGCGAGCGCATCGCCGACCGCCGCCCAGACCGTCGCGCCGCCGACTCCGCACGATTTCAGCGCCGCGAAGCCGACGAGCGTGCTTCCCGCTGATCCGGGCAAGGACTTCACCTTCCGCGACTCGATCAATGCCGAGAACAAGGCGAGCTTCACCGTGATCGGCGCCCACAACGGCAAGCCGGTCTTTCGCGCCGACAATCCGAAGGGCTCCACCAATCAATATGGCGTCAACGCCCGCTGGCTGACGAGCAAGCCGATCAGGAAGGGCGACGCCCTGCTCGTCCGCTTCGCCGCGCGCGCGATCAAGGCGCGTCAGGAATCGGGCGAGGCCGAGGGGCTGCTGATCTTCCAGAAGCTCCAGGGCGGCGAGGATCGCGAGGTGACGCACGCGTTCAGCGTCGGGCCCGACTGGACGCAGATCAACGTGCCGTTCGTCGCCAAGCGCGACTATGCCGCGGGCGAGACCGATACGATGATCGCGTTCAGCAATCTCGAGCAGGTGATCGAGTTCGCCGAGTTCGACGTGCTCAATTTCGAAAACAGGATGGCCGCGTCGGCGTTGCCCGTGACCCGCTTCACCTATGCCGGGCGCGCCGCCGACGCCGCGTGGCGCAAGGCGGCGCTGGCGCGGATCGACGCGATCCGCACCGCCCCGCTCCGGATCCGCGTGGTCGATGCGCGCGGCCGCGCGGTGCCTGGCGCGAAGGTCGAGGCCGCGATGACCCATTCGGCGTTCCTCTGGGGCTCCGAGGTCAATTCCGACATGGTCGGCGCGCAGACGCCGGACGCCGAACGCTATCGGCGCGAGATCGTCGCGCTGTTCGACACCACCGTGATCGGCAACGGGCTGAAATGGCCCAATTGGGCGCGCCCGGACGCGCGCGCGCGCACCGTCGCTGCGATCGATTGGCTCCGCTCGCAGGACAAGCGGGTGAAGGGGCATAACCTCGCATGGCCCGCGTGGAAGTTCACCCCCGCCTTTATCGCCAGGGACCCCGCCAAGCAGGCGCAGATCAAGACGCTCGCCGACGCGCACATTCGCGACCTCCTGTCGACGACGCGCGGCAAGCTGATCGGCTGGGACGTGGTCAACGAGCCCGTCCACGAAACCGATTACTTCAAGCACATGCCCCGCGAGCACGTCGCCGAGTGGTTCAAGATGGCGCAGGCGAGCGATCCCGCGATGCAGCTGACTCTGAACGAATACGGCATGCTCAACCGCAGCTCCAGCCCGATGATGATCGCCGATCTTCTTGACTTCTCGCGCATGCTGCGCAGGAACGGCGCGCGGGTCGACGTGCTCGGCGTGCAGGGCCATGTCGGCCAGACGCCGCGCGCGCCGGTGTCGGTCCTCAGCGACCTCGACCTGCTCGCCGCCGACGGGCAGGAGGTGCAGATCACCGAGTTCGACTTCAACACGCGCGACGAGGCGCTGCAGGCGGATTATACGCGCGACTTCCTGATCGCGCTGTACAGCCACAAGGCGGTGACGGGCTTCGTGATGTGGGGCTTCTGGGAAGGATCGCAGTGGAAGCCCGACGCGGCGATGTTCCGCAAGGATTGGAGCGAGAAGCCCAATTTGGCGATGTGGCGCGAATGGGTGCTCAACCGCTGGCGGACCCGGGTCGCGCAGACGACGGCCGCGACGGGCGAGATCGCCGTGCGCGGCCATTTCGGCCGCTATCGCGCAACCGTCAGCATGGGCGGCCGGCGCGCGACCGCGAACTTCGAACTGAAGCCCGGCGGCGCGCCGGTGGTGATCACGTTGCGATGAAAGGCACGACTATGCGGATGATCCTGCTGTTCGCCCTGCTTGCCGGTGCGCCGGTCCCGGCGCTCGCCCAAGGCTGGAAGACCTTGTTCGACGGCAAGGATCTCTCCGCCTGGCGGGGGTACAAAGGTGCGCCGACGCCGACCCGGTGGAGGGTCGAGAACGGCGCGATCGCGCTCGGAATGGAAGGCGACAAGGGCGACCTCGTCACCACGGAGGCGTTCGGCGACTTCGAGCTCGAGCTCGAATGGAGGATCTCGGAAGGCGGCAACAGCGGGATCATGTACTTCGTCCAGGAGGTGGACGGCGCGCCGACCACCTACGCGACCGGCCCCGAAATGCAGGTGCTCGACGATGCGCGCCACCCCGACGGCAAGCTTCTGTCGCACCGCGCGGGCGCGCTCTATGATCTGATCCCCGCGAGCGTCCCCGCGGCGAAACCGGTGGGCGCGTGGAACAAGGTGCGGATCGTGTCGCGCGGCGGCCGCATCGAGCATTGGCTGAACGGCCGCCGCGTCGTCGCCACCCGCCACGGCGACGACGCTTGGCGCGCGATGGTGCAGCGCTCCAAGTTCAACGCGATGCCGCATTTCGCCAAGGTGGCGCGCGGACGCATCGCGCTGCAGGATCACGGCGACCCGGTGTGGTACCGCAACATCCGCATCCGCACCTTCTGAGCGGATACGGACGGCGGGGCGTCAGGTCGCCCCGCTGCTGACGTCCGGTGCATGGGCGCCGGGCAGCCCGAGCGAGGCGATCACCTGCGCGATGTGCGCCGCCGCTTCGGGCGTCGGGCCGGGATAGGGACCCTCGCCGGGGGTGTTCCCGAGATAGCCGATCTGCTCCCACCCTTCGGCGGTCGAATAATAAGCGCGCAGGGTGATGCGGCGCACCTGAGCGAAGAAGGCGGCGGGCTTCTCGAACCCCGGCTTGACCCGGTCCCGGAAGGCGATGTCGTCGCAGATCGCGCTACGCCCGGCGGCGCTTGCATCGGCGAAGCGCTTGCCCGTGCGCCGGGTGCTCTCCTCGTCGAGCCAGGCGAGACCGGGGACGATCAGCGCGCGATCACGCTGCTGCGCGGGATAGGGCGCGCTGACCCATTCGTCGACGAACGCCGGCACGCCCACCGCCGACGCCGCGCTCGCGCCGCCATCGGCGGGCAGGATCATGTCGCACAGCGCCGCCGTCGCACGGAGCTCGACCTGGGTCAGGGTCAGCGGCCAGGGGACCTTCGGGTCGGCGAGATCGGGATCGACGCCGTAACCCGGACCCTTGACCGGCAGGAGCGTGACCGTCGGCCACTTGGTCCCTTCCAGCCCGGTGCCGCGCGCCGATTCGGGCAGCACCGAGAGCGTCGCGGCGAGCCAGGCGAGCGTCGTGCGCCGGTCGACGATCACGCCGCCGCTCACAGCTCGCCCTTCCGCAGGCGTGCGGCGATATGGTCGGCGGAGCGCATCGTCAGCGCCATGATCGTCAGCGTCGGGTTCTTGTGCGCCTTGGACGCGAACACCGCGCCGTCGCCGATGTAGAGATTGTCGACGTCCCAGCAGCGGCCGTACGAGTCGGTCACGGAGGTGCGGCGATCCGCGCCCATCCGCGCGGTGCCGACCTCGTGGATGATCTCGCCGCCTTTCCGCAGCGCGCGGTCGGCGGGCTGCGGCGGTTCGCTCAGCTTGCCGCCCATCGCGCTCACGATCTCCTGTGTCGTTTTATGGAAATGGTCCACCATGCGGCGTTCCTGGTCGCTCCATTTGAAGTGGAACCGCAGCACGGGGATGCCGAACCGGTCTTTCTGCACCGGGTCGATCTCGCAATAGGACCCGGCGTTGGGGATCATCTCGCCGCGCAGCGTGAAGCCGATGCGCGTGCCGTACCGCTGATACGCCGCCTTGCGCAGCCCCGCGCCATAACCGTCGAGTCCGCCGAAATCGCCCGGCTCCTCGAACCCGCCGCCGACCTCGAAATGATAGCCGCGCGCGAAGTCGACCTTGCCCGCCTTCTGCTCCTTGTACAGCCAGAAGGGGATGTAGACGTGCAGCCCCATCGCCCCGTCCTCATTGTAGCGCGGCCGCCCCTCCAGCCCCGGAAAGGTCGCATTGAGGTCCGCGCCCACCGTGTCCATCAGGTTGCGGCCGAGCTGCCCGCTGGAGTTCGCCAGCCCCTCGCTCCGCCCGGCGACCTTGGTGTTGAGCAGGATGCGCGCGGTCTCGCCGGTGCTCGCCGCCAGGATCACGACGCGGCCGCGCGCCTCGTGCTGCGCGCGGGTCTTGCGGTCGATGAAGCGCACGCCGGACACCTTGCCTTGACGGTCGAGCACGACGTCGAACACCATCGCGTCGGTGCGCACGGTCAGCTTGCCGGTCGCGCGCGCCTGCGGGATCAGCGAGGTTGTCGTCTGGAACGCCGCGCCGATCGCGCAGCCGCGTCCGCATTCCGACGCCCAGTAACAGGGCTGGCGCGTGTCGACCGGGCGGGTCAGCACCGCGCGGCGCGCGGGCACGACCGGGATGTCGAGCTTGCCCGCCCCCGCCTTCAGGAACACCTCCCACGCGCGTGGCGTGGGGGGATCGTGCAGCACGCCCTTGCCCGAGTTCGGGTGGTTCTCCAGGTTCGGATTGTTGCCGTAGACGCCGACGATCGTCTCGGTCCGGTCATACCAGGGCGCGATCTCGTCATAGCTGATCGGCCAGTCGACGCCGAGCCCATCGCGGCTGTACGGCTTGAAGTCGTATGGACCCATGCGGAAGCTGTTGCGCGCCCAGTGATTGGTGCGCCCGCCGAGCATGCGGCTGCGCCACCATTTGAACTCGGTTCCGGGGCCCATCGTATAGGGCTCGCCCGGCATGTCCCAGCCGCCGTCGACGGTCGCGTCGTAATAGCCGAAGTCCTTGTCGGGGGTGCCCACCCCGCGCAGCGGCGCGTCGCGCGAGAAGTTGAGCATCGCGGCCTCGCCCGGATCATAGTCGCGTCCGGCCTCCAGCATCAGCACCTTGGCGCCCGCGCGGGTCAGCACCCACGCCGCCATCGCGCCGCCCGCGCCCGACCCGACGACCACAGCGTCGTACGTTCCCGCCGCCAACGTCATCCCTCCCCGAAGCTTCGCCGCTTTTCCACGTTGTCTGACAACAGTACGAATCTTTTCAAGTCCGAATGTGCGCATGCGACAGCCTGAGCGGCGCGCATCTATTGCGCTATCGCTCGACGCCGCGACCGTGGCGCGTACAGATGAAGCGCGTCACCCCGCCGGGCCGCGCTGTCCAGCGGCCGACCGGTGCCGCTGCAGCCGGTTCGATTCGGATCGGCCGATCGCCCGTCACCGGCGGGCAGCGCTAACCGCGCGGCGGGATAAACTGCGATGTACCGGGAAACTGGATGCCCCGTGAGGATTCGAACCTCAATTGACGGAGTCAGAGTCCGTAGTCTTACCTTTAGACGACGGGGCAACAGCGGGCGGGCTCTAGGCGGGGGGAGGCGGGCTGTCAACGCCGGGCGGCTTGTCGCGGCGGACATGGCGCGCTACGTCTGGGGCAGGCACCGAGCGCGACGGCTTCTTCCGCCGCGCAAGGCAGAACAGAACAAGCGAGTTCCACACGGCATGGGCGATTTCGCCGAAATGCCGCACCGGCAGGCCCCGCCTGCCCGTCCGGCCTCCATCCGGCCCCCCCGCGCCCGGGGGCGTGAGGGGCGGCATTACGCCGCGCTCGATCTGGGCACCAACACTTGCCGGCTGCTGATCGCCAGGCCGCAGGGCCCCGGCTTCGCGATCGTTGACGCGTTCTCGCGCGTGGTGCGGCTCGGCGAAGGGCTGGCCGCGACCGGACGGCTGAGCGACGACGCGGTCGAACGCACGATCGCCGCGCTGCGCGTCTGTTCGGACAAGCTGCGCCGTCGCGACGTCACGCTCGCGCGCTCGGTCGCGACCGAAGCGTGCCGCCGCGCCGCCAACGGGCCGGAGTTCATCGCGCGCGCGCGGTCGGAGACGGGCATCCACCTCGACGTCATCACCGCGGAGGAGGAGGCGCGGCTGGCGGTGCTCGGCTGCCACGTGCTGATCGAGCCCGGCGACGACCCCGCGCTGGTGTTCGACATCGGCGGGGGATCGACCGAGCTGGTGCTGGTCGACACGCGCACCCCCGTGCCGACCGTCCTCGACTGGCATTCGACCCCATGGGGCGTCGTGTCGCTGACCGAGCATACGAGCGGCGACGCGCAGGCGCTGGATCAGACCTATGCCCGGATGCGCGCGTTGGTGGCGGAAAGCTTCTCGGGGTTCGCGAATCGGCTGCCGCGGGTGGCGACGCCGCGGCTGCTCGGCACGTCGGGAACGGTGACGACGCTCGGCAGCGTCCATCTGGGGCTGAGCCATTATGATCGCGCGGCGGTCGACGGGCTGATCGTGCCCGCGCGGGCGATGCGGCGGATCAGCCGCGACCTCGCGGGCATGTCGATCGCCGAACGGAGCAAGGTCGCGTGCATCGGCAGCGAGCGCGCCGACCTGGTCGTCGCGGGCTGCGCGATCCTCGAGACCATTCTCGACCTGTGGCCCGCCGACCGGCTCGGCATCGCCGACCGCGGCATCCGTGAGGGCATCCTGCGCCGCCTGATGGGGAGCGCGCGCCCATGAGTTCTCTGGCATGAGCCGCGGCGGTTCCGGCGGCCGGGTCCGCGTCAAGACCGGACGCGGGCGCACCGCGGCGTCGACGCGCTGGCTGGAGCGGCAGCTGAACGACCCTTATGTCCGCCGCGCCAAGGCGGAAGGGTATCGCAGCCGCGCGGCGTACAAGCTGCTCGAGCTCGACGAGCGGTTCGGGCTGCTGAAGGGCGTGCGCCGGGTCGTCGACCTCGGCATCGCGCCGGGCGGCTGGGCGCAGGTGGTGCGCAAGGCCGCGCCCGGCGCATGCGTCGTCGGGATCGACCTGCTTCCGGTCGACCCGATCGACGGGGTGACGATCTTCCATCTCGACTTCACCGACGCGCGCGCGCCCGGGCTGATCGCCGACGCGCTGGGCGGCGCGGCAGACCTGGTCCTGTCGGACATGGCGGCGAACACGGTCGGCCACCCGCAGACGGACCATCTGCGCACGATGGGGCTCGTCGAGATCGCGGTCGACTTCGCGGTCGAGAGCTTGCGCCCCGGCGGCGCGTTCGTCGCCAAGGTGCTGGCGGGCGGCGCGGACAATGAACTCGTCGCGATTCTCAAGCGCAACTTCGCCGCGGTGAAGCACGCCAAGCCGCCCGCGAGCCGCAAGGATTCGAGCGAGTGGTACGTGATCGCGCAAGGGTTCAAGGGGCGGGGTGAGGCGGAAACCGTAGCCTGACATCCTGCGTCACCCCGGACCTGTTCCGGGGTCCAGTGTGCGGCAAGCGAAGCGGCAAGAGGCTTAAAGATCAGCGCCCGTGGACCCTGGAGCCCGGAACAAGGCTCGGCCGAGCGTGTCGAGGTATCCGGGGTGACGAAGTACTTGTGGCTATCGCTACCCGCCCAAAACCCGATCGCTCACGAACGCATTGCTCCGCCGCTCATGCGCAAATGTGCTCGCGGGGCCGTGCCCGGGAATGAAGGTCGTCGCATCGCCGAGCGGCCACAGCTTGGTGACGACCGAGCGGATCAGCGCGTCATGGTCGCTCATCGGAAAGTCGGTGCGGCCGATCGACCCCTGGAACAGCACGTCGCCGACCAGCGCCAGGTTTGACGGCGCGTGGTGGAAGATCACGTGCCCGGGCGTATGCCCCGGCGTCTCGTAGACGTCGAGGACGAGGTCGCCGACGGACACCGTGTCGCCGTCGCGCAGCCAGCGGTCGGGCTCGAACACCACCCCCCGCAGACCCCAGTTGCGGCCGTCCTCGTCGAGCCGCGCGAGCCAGAAGCGGTCGGCCTCGTGCGGGCCCTCGATCGCGACGCCCAGCTTGTCCGCGAGCGGCTTGGCCTCGCCCGCGTGGTCGATGTGGCCGTGGGTGAGCAGGATCTTCTCCACCGTCACGCCCGCTTGCGCAATCGCCGCCTCGATCCGGGGAAGGTCGCCGCCGGGATCGACCACCGCGGCCTTCATCGTCGCAGTGCACCAGATCACCGTGCAATTCTGCTGGAGCGGGGTCACCGGCACGATCGTGACGCGCATGGGAGGATTGGTCATGCGGTCGCGATACCTGCGTGAAGGCATGGCGGCAATCCGCCCTTGGCCGCCGCGCGTGAGGGGTGCAAGGATGGTCCGATGCTGAGCCCTCCGTTCGTGCTGCTCGACGACGCGCGTGACGGCGGCGCGCCCGCGCGCCTGTACGCCGCGCCGGTGCGCATCGTCTCGGCGCAGACCCCGGGCGAGGTGCCGGGCGTGCTCGACGCGGTGCGCGCGGCGACTCGGGCCGGGCTGCACGCGGCGGGGTTCCTGGCTTACGAGGCGGGCGAGGCGTTCGAGCCGAGCGCGGGGCCGCTCGCCGCTCCAGACGGGCCGCTCGCGTGGTTCGGGCTGTTCGAGCGCTACGAGACGCTCGCCGAATTGCCGTTGCCCGACCCGGCGGGCGCGTGGATCGGCGCGCTGGAGCCCGAGGTCGGGCGCGACGACTATGACACGCAGCTCGCCCGGGTGCTCGATCTGATCGCGGCGGGCGACATCTCTCAGGCCAATCTCACCTTCCGCGCGCGCGTCGGCGTCGCGGGCGACCCGCTCGCGATCTACGCCCGGCTGCGCGCCGCATCGGGGGCGGGCTGGGGCGCGGTGGTCGCGACGGGCGAGCGGACGCTCTTGTCGCTGTCGCCCGAGCTGTTCGTCTCGCTCGACCGCGGCCGCCTCACCTGCCGCCCGAGGAAGGGCACCGCGCCGCGCCGCGAGGACCGGGGGGAGGACGCCGCCGCCTCGCGCGCGCTCGCCGCGGATGAAAAGCAGCGCGCCGAAAATCTGCTGATCGTCGATCTGATGCGCAACGACCTGTCGCGGGTCGCCGCGCCCGGCAGCGTCGACGTGCCCGAATTGTTCGCGGTCGAGCGCTACCCGACGGTCCACCAGATGACGTCGACCGTCACCGCGACGCTGGCGGGGGGCAAGGACGCGATCGACGTCCTCGCCGCGCTGTTCCCGTGCGGCTCGATCACCGGCG
>SXGT01879855.1_pt1 | contig 12184 bp, 10 predicted proteins | sample 3176221 | NCBI WGS metagenome assembly SXGT01 (sample SAMN11356862, study PRJNA531348) | freshwater metagenome | isolation source: freshwater sample F1-120 | place: China: Fuxian Lake, Yuxi | collected 2017-12-25
ATCGAGGGTTCGAATCCCTCTCTCTCCGTTTTCTTCTTGAGCAACACCACCGCCGGGCCGCGGACCGCCGCCACGGCCCGGCAGCTGCCACGCGACTCGCCACGCGGGCCCCTATTCCTCCGCCCACGCACTCGCGAGAACATCGTGGCGCCGCTGCACGAGGCCGCGACACCGCGCGAGTTTCATCCTTGGACCGTGTCGTCGCGAACCCGGACCCGCCGGGATCGCTCCGCCCCCGCTTGGACCACGGACCGGGACGAAGGCCCCCAAAGAAACTCGAACGCCAAGGCAGGGAATATGCGGAGGGGCGGACCGCCGCGCGCCAGCCAGGCTGGCCTGGTGCTTGCGCGGGGTGGGGACCATGCGATCGTCCAGCCCAGTCGAAACCGACGCCTTCCTGCTTGCGCTGGAGGACACGGCCTTTGCCAACGTCGGCGCCATCCTCGGACTCCAGAGCCGCCCCGCCTGTGCCCGCGAACGTCAACTCGTCGAGGCCCTGCTCGATTCGGACTTCGCTTTCTCGCGCACCGGCCGCCCCCTCCTCGTCACGGCAATGCCCGGAGTGCGGCCGCAGTAGAGCCGGCCGCGGCGACGCGGCGTGGCGCGGGCACGGCGCTCGCCGAGTCGTCAAGTCACTGAACAGAGCGGGAGTGCGTCAGCCGAGTCTGGGCACGCAGCATCGCCAGCGCTGCCGCGTGAGACCGCGCCGCCCGACTGCTACCGGCCCCTGCCGTCATCCGGGGCTTCCCGGCCTGCGGAGGACGCGTCGAGCGCCAGGGAGGGGTGGCCGAGTCCGGTCGATGGCAGCGGTCTTGAAAACCGCCAGGGTCGAAAGGCCCTCGTGGGTTCGAATCCCACCCCCTCCGCTCACCGCCCGCCGCCACGCCGCGGAGCCAGCCCCGGCAGAGTCCTGTCGCAGTCGCGGCTTTCGCCCCACTCATGCGGCCGCTAAAGGCCCGGCGTGCAGAGCAACGAACAGGCGCCCGTCACCGAGGGGCCGATCCGTATCGGCGACCTCGTCGTGCTGATGTCGGAGCCCGGCCCGTTTCTGGTCGTCGACATGAACCCGCCCTCGCTGGTGATCGAGTCGCCGCAGGGGACCCGCCGCACCGTGCGCGAGTGGGTGGTTCGCCGCGTCGACGCATCCCCTCCGGTCCCGCGCTGAGCTGGGGCGCCGCCGATTCCCGGTCGCCCACCCGGAGTCGTCGTCGGCTACTCGAAGACCCCGCCCGCAGCACTGAACGAGAAGGTCTGGCCGTTGGCTCGGTTGCCGGCCAGGTCGAGCGTTCCGGCCACCAGATCGAACTCGGCACCGCCGCTGGACTGAGCGACGTTGCTGTCGAGGCCGTTGCCGGCCACCGTGACGCGGAAACCGACGCCGGCCGTACTCGTGGCGGTGTTGCCGTGGATCAGATCCGCGACCGCTTCAAAGCGAAAACCGTCGCCGGCGCATGCCTCGCTGACGTTGGTCTCCACCACCGCCCCCGCAGCGCGGATCACGAAGCCGTGCGCGCCGTTGCCCTTGTCCGAGAGGACACCGGAGACGTTGTTGTCGAGGATCGCATTCGCGCCCGTCACCACGAAGCCCGAGCCACCGTTCTCCTCGGCGCGGTTGGCCGTGGCGTGGACGCCGATGCCGCCAATCGCGATCCCGGCCCCGCCATTGCGACGGACGTTGTTCGATTCCAGCTTGCCGCCCGTTCCGTCGGCCTCGATACCTGCGCCGACGTTGTCCTCGATCTCGTTGTCCTCAATGAATTGCGGACCGGCCGTGATGCGGAGCCCGACCTGGTTCTCGCCGATCTCCGTCCTCGTCACCCGCACCACCCGGCCATCGCTGTCGAGGTCGGTGCCGGAGAGCAGGACACCAACGCCCGGGGAGCCCGAGGAGCGCAGGGCACGCGATTCGCGGAGCGTCGTACCGTCCCCGGAGAGGATGTAGCCCACGCCGTTGCGATCAGCCTTGACACCCTCGAGCTGCGCCCCGGCGGAGCGAAGGTCCACGCCTGCCATGCTGTTGCGACGCAGGGTGAGGTCGTCGATCTGGAGCCCGGTGTTGTCGCCACCGTCCTTGATCCCGATACCGAAGTTCTGGATCGCCTTGAAGTTCTTGATCTTCACGGCGGTCGTACCGGCAACAATCCGGATGCCGGCCCCGGTACGCGCGCTGCTGCGTGAAGGCCCCGTGAGCGACTGCGTCGAGCGCCCCGACACGGTCACGCCGGAACGCGCGATCTGGATGCCATCAACCGTTCCTCCGCCCGCCGGCGCGGTCGCCGCACTGCAATCGAGGTCCGTCAGGAACTCGAGAGTGTCGTCGGCGCCAAAGAAGGTCGCTCCCAGGCGTTCGCCGCAATTCACCTCGCGCTCGATCGTGCTGGGCTGGAGCCGCACGCGTGCGGGCGGCGTCGCGACCGGTACCCCGGGCACGTTGCCCTGGCACTGGGAGCGGAAGATACCGAGGTCCAGCCCAACGACGAGTGCGTACATCCGCTCCCACAGCGTGGCCCCCACGCCCGCCACACTGGCCTGGCCGAGCGGACAGCCAAGCTCACGCAGCAGGACGGCCTCGTCCCCGATTTCTTCGTCACCACTGAGGCAACGCCGGGACAACCCTTCCATGAGATCGCCGAAGGTCGCGACGCGACATTCCTCGAGTTTCTCCTGCTCAAGGGTCGGCAGCTGGGTCGCATCGTCGATGCAGGGCACCCGGGTCGAACTGCGCAGGCTCGAGAGTTCGCATTTGTAGAGGCACTTCTGGAACTCGTCGAGCGCATCCTCGAAAAGCCGGGTCGCGCTGTCCGCACAGTCGACCGCCTCGGAGGAGACCTCTCCCGTCGGGCGAGGGCAGGTCTCGTCGATCGAGGTCTCGAGCAGATCCACGATGGCGCCGCCGACAACCATTGAAAGCGTGCCCTGCCCGGTCCCGATACTGGTGCGGAGGCCCGCCGCGGTGCGAGCATCCAGCGGACAGACGGCCTCGAAGACATCCGCCCCGCATTTGTTGACCTCGCGGTGGAGCTTGTCGCCTGCGCTCTCGAGTTCCTTGTTGAAGTCCTCGCTTGCGAGGCAGGCCACGCTGGCGTCTTCGTCCTTGAGGTCGTCGAGCTCGCAATCGCCGACGGCCGCGGCGATGTCGGTCGTGAACTGCTTCACGCCCTTCGCGACCCGCTTGGAGCACTTCCAGATGTCGCCATCCGCCGCCGCCGCGGGCCGGCCCACCAGCCCGCCCGCCAACACGACAACCAGCACGAGCAAGCTCGCGATGGGGCGGAGGGTAAAGCGGGGTCCGGTTCGGAACATCGACGACGCCTTCGTCATAACTCGGAGCTCGGCATGGCGTTTGGGAAGGCGCGGTGAAGATCCAAGGATTACGGAGCGCGGCCGGGCGGGGTTCAGGACTCTGGAGGGAGCAATCGGCGTTCCGGCTTCCGGCCTGAAGGTGTGCCGATTTCCGGGAGACTAGACTTGCAGGTATGCACGATCTGGAGCCGCCGCCACCCCGTGCTCAGCGCGGAAACGCGGCGACCACACCACCATCGACCGGCAGCGTGGCACCGGTCGTACGGACGGCAGTCCCCGCCAGGAAGACCACCGCCCGACCGACATCGCGTCCGGAGATGCGAACGCCGAGGAGATTGCGCTGGCGGTAGTGTTCCTCGAGTTCGCCCGGAGCAAGCCCCTTGGACCGGGCCCGATCGGGGCCGATCGCCTGCCAGAGCCCCGAAGCGGTCTCGCCCTCGGCAAAGACGGCGTCAGCATTGATCATATTGACGCGCACTCCGAGCGGCGCGAGTTCGATCGCCGCCACCTTGCCCAGCTGGTGACCCGCCGCCTTCGATGCGCTGTAGGCCCCGAAGTCGGCGCCGGGGCCAAAGACGTTCTTGGACGAGTTGATCACGATCGACCCACCGGTCGCCTGGCTGCGCAACACGCGAGCGCCTTCCCGCATGGTCAGGAAGTAGCCCCGGAGATTGACGTCGAGGACGCGACGAAAGGCCGCGTCGTCGGTGTCGGCGAGCGCGCTCACGTGGGCGATCCCCGCATTCGGCACGACGACATCGACGCCGCCGAAGGCGCGACAGGCCTCGTCGAAGCCGTACCGGACCGATTCCTCGGAAGTGACGTCCATGCGCAGCGCGATGCAACCGAGCCGACCGGTCACTGCGGCAACCCGCTCGCGTGCCCGCTCGAGGCCACCCTCGTCGACGTCCGTCAGCACGAGCTGCGCTCCGGCCTGAGCGAGTTCGAGGGCAATGCCGACGCCGATCGCGCCGGCCGCACCCGTGACCATGGCCACGCAACGTGCGAGCGGCTTCTCCACCTCGCGGCCCAGTTTGGCGAGTTCGAGGCTCCAGTACTCCATGTCGAAGAGGTCCGCCTCGGGAAGCGCCTCGTAGCGCCCGACCCGCTCGGCGGTGGCCTTGATGCGGAGCGTGTGCTCGGCGATGTCTGCGGCGATCGCGGCGTCCTTGCGGGTTCGACCGCTGGCGAAGAGCCCCACCCCGGGGACGAGGATCACCCGTGGCTCGGGATCGAGCGGCTCGATGGCTCGCTCCCCCACGTTCCGTTTGAAATAGGCCTGATACGCCTCGCGGTAGCCGGCGATCTCCGTCTCGAGCCTTGCTGCGATCTGCTCATCGCCGCTACCTTCGACCTCGAGGCCCGACAGGAGGAGCGGCGTCGCCTTGGTCCGGATGACGTGATCCGGCGTGAGCGGCCCCCGTCGGGCAAGGTCTTCGCATCCCGGCTCGCCGAGCAACGCCAGCACTTCGGCACTACCCCGCCAATCGAGCACGATGCGCCGCCAGCCGTCGGCCGCCGTGCCGCGCGTCGCCAGCCGCCCGCGCAGGATCGGGCCGAGTCGTGCCGCGGCGCGGGCCGCCCCCTGCACGGCGTCGCCGCCCGGAGGAGACACCCTCAGGGCGCCGCCGCGCTCCACGAGAAAACGCTCCGCCCGATCCACCAGGTCGATGGTGCGTTCGTAACTGGTGCGGGCGTCGTCGCCGAAGGTGAAGAGCCCATGCTTGAGGAGCACCAGCCCCTCGACGCCGGGGTGGCGCTCGAGACAGTCGGCCGCCACGCGCGCCAGCTCGAACCCTGGCATGACGTAAGGCACGATCGCCACCCGGTCGCCCAGGGCGGCCCGGACGAGTGCCTCCGGATCGGGCTGATTGGTCAGCGCAAGGATAGCGTCGGCGTGGGTGTGATCGATGAAGCGCTGCGGCAGGAAGGCGTGGAGCAGCGCCTCGACGGAGGGATTCGGTGCCTGCGAGTCGAAGAGGCGGCGCCGCGTCTGATTCACCATCTCCTCGTCGCTCAGCCGATCGAGGGAACGCAGTGCGCGCAGGGGCTCGAGTTCGAGGGCGGGAAAGCCCGGCGGCTCGATGCTGTCGAGATCCCAGCCACTCCCCTTGACGCAGATCGCCTCGACTTCATCGCCGAGAATGGTGCGGCGCCGGACCTTGACCGAACAGTTGCCTCCCCCATGCATCACCAGAGTGGTGTCGGCGCCGATCAGACGCGCCGTGTAGACCCGGAGCGCGAGTTCACGACCCGCGCCGGCATGGAGCGCCTCGAAACGCCGGGCTTCTTCGTTGGACCAGAGGCTCTTCATCGGGATTTCCTCGTCGGGGTTCCGAGCCCGGTCAATTATCGGGCAAGGGATCGCGGATCAGGCCGCGCAGGGGCTGGAAGAGGGGCGACTCGGCGGTGCGTGCCCATTCGAGGAGAACGGCCTCGACCGTCGCCGGCACGGCTCCCGCTTGGCGCAGGCGCTGCGCCGCAACTTCGCCATCGAACGGATAGCGGGTGGTGATCGCATCAAGCACGAGCCGCACCTGCCGGCCCGCCGCCAGCAATTCGAGCGCGGTCTGCGCCACGCAGGCGTGGCCCTCGATGCCGGCGAGCACGATCTGATCGCGCCCGCTCTGGTCGAGCCAAGCGCGGAACTCGGGTGCACCGAGGCAGGACATCGAGAGCTTGGTGAAGAAGAGCGTGCCCTGGGGCAACGCCTCCTTGACGGCCTCGGTGGTGGGGCCGAGTCCCTGCGGATACTGCTCGGTCACGACCACCGGCACGCCCGCGAGCCCGGCGGCGCGGGCCAGCCGCCGGACCGCCTCGATCAGGCGAGCCGGGCGATGGAGATGGGGCAGGTAGCGCTGCTGCACGTCGACCACGACGAGGGCGCTGCGCTCGATCGCGAGCAGATCTCCGGACGGACGCGTGGACGCCATGGGCTGCTGCCTTAGCGCAATGCCTGTGCAGCCGCCCGCTTCCCTTGGGATGCGCGGCGCCCGCAACCGCCGAAGAGGCGCAGCGTGCAGTGCTCGCGGTCAGTGGTCAGCGCTCGCCGCCGGGCCGCCCACCCTCGCCCCGGCTCTTGCGCTCACGCACGCGCTGCACGATGCGGAGCGGAACTCCGACCCAACCGGCGCGAACACGCAGCGTCGACACGAAGTGGCGCATCCACGCACGCGGCAGAGTCTCGGCCTGCGAGACGAAGATCGCGACCTCCGGCGGCGCGGTCCCGGTCTGGGTCGCGTAGAGCAGCCGCGTGGGGCGCTTGCGCGCGGTGAGCGGCGGCGGCCGGCGCGTGACGATGTCGCTCACCCAGCGGTTGATCTCGGGTGTCGGGACGCGCCGGCGACGGGCGGCCGCCACTTCCTCGACGGCACGCAGCAGCACTTCCACGCCGGCACCGGTGCGCGCACTGGTCGTCACGATGCGCAGCGGGCGGCACTCGGGCAGCCGCTCATCGACCGTCGCCTCCGCCCGCGCCCGCAGCGGACCGGCGAGCAGGTCGCCCTTGTTCAGAGCGACGACCAGTCCCCGGCCGCGGCGCCAGACGAGTTGCGCGATGCGCAGGTCCTGATCCGCGATCCCGCCCTCGGCATCGATCACCAGCACCGCGACGTCAGCACGACCCAGGGCCGTGATCGAACTGCCGACAATCAGACTTTCGAGATCGTCGACCACGCGCGAGGGCCGGCGCATCCCGGCGGTGTCGACGGCAATCAGGGGACCTCCCGGCCGCGCGATTTCGATATCGAGCGCGTCGCGCGTCGTCCCCGGAACAGCATCGACCAGCGCCCGCTCGCGACCGCAGATCCGGTTGAGCAGGGACGACTTGCCCGCGTTGGGCCGCCCGAGCAGGACGAAGGATGTCGGTCGATCCGGCGCGGCGTTCGGCCCGGCTTCGCCCTCCTCCACCGCGTCCTCGTCATCGGCCAGGTCGACAAAGCCCTTGGGGGCCCGCGGCGGAGCCTCGGGAGCATCGACGTGTGCGGCCAGCCAGGCCCAGATCTCGCTGATCCCCACTCCGTGAGCAGCAGAGACCGCGATCACGGGCTCGATCCCGAGGCGCGCGAATTCATGGATTCGCGTGAGCTGTCCGGGGTGATCGATCTTGTTGACGAGGAAGACCGCGGGCCGTCCACTGCGGCGGACCAGATCGACCATGGGCCGATCCGCCGGCGTGAGTCCGGCGACACCATCCAGGATGACCGCCACCGCCGCCGCACCCTCGATCAAGGTGCGCGTGCGCAGCTGCACCCGGCCCTCGAGCGAATCACCCAGCGATTCGTCGTCGATGCCACCCGTGTCGACGAGTTCGTAGCAGCGGCCGTTTCGCACGACGGCAGCGCGCACTTCGTCGCGAGTCACGCCGGGCTGATTGTGCACGACCGCCTTGCGCCGCCGCGCGAGGCGATTGAAGAGCGTCGATTTGCCGACATTCGGCCGTCCCACGAGGACAATCACAGAACCCTTCGGCATCGAATCAGATCCCCAGTTCTCGCAGTCGCCCCGCGCGCCGGAACCACCCCGGATCGACCCGTACCACGAGATCCAGATAGACCCGCGAGCCGAAGAAGCTCTCCAACTCGGCCCGGGCTCGCGTCCCGATCTCGCGGATGCGGCTCCCCTTCTCGCCCAGCACAATCGGCCGCTGCGATGTTCGGGCCACCACGATGCGACACGACAGCACGAGGAGATTCCGTTCCGGTTCCTCGCGAAACTCGTCCACCGTGACCGCAGCCTGATAGGGCAGTTCCTGATGCGTCGCGAGCATGACCTGCTCGCGCACCAGCTCGGCCGCGAAGAAACGCTCGGGCAGATCGGTCTCGGCATCCGCCGGGTAGAGCGGCGGCGACTCGGGAAGCTGCCCGACGCAGGTCGTGAGCAGCTCCGGGAGATTGTCCGCCGTGCGGGCGCTGACCGGGACGACGTGCGCGCCCGGGGCGAGCCGGGAAAGCCCGTCGACCGCCGCGAGAAGTCCGGCGCGACCGACCAGGTCGATCTTGTTCGCGACGATCACCGTTGGCCTTCCCGCGGCCAGAAGTTCCGCCCCGATCCGGGCCGTCTCCTTGTCGAGTGCGCGAGAAACGTCAACGACCCAAAGTGCGATATCGGTATCACCCAGACTCTGTCTCGCCGCTGCCAGCATGTGTTCACCGAGCAGATTGCGCGGTTGGTGCCAACCGGGCGTGTCGACGAAGAGCAGCTGCGCCTCGGGGCGATGGAGAATGCCGAGAATCCGGTGGCGCGTCGTCTGCGGTTTGGGTGTCACGATCGCGAGCTTCCGCCCGAGAATCTGATTCAGCAGGGTCGACTTGCCGGCATTGGTCCGCCCGACCAGAGCGACGAACCCGGCCCGATGTTCGGTCTTGTTCACGGCTTGACCTCGCCGCTCGGGGAATCGACCAGTCGCGCCAGCGCCTCACGTGCGGCCTCCCGCTCGGCGGTCTTGCGGGTCGACCCACCGCCCCGGCCGAGCGTCTCGCCGCCCAGCCGAACCTCGGCCGTGAAGCGGCGAGCGTGGGCCGGACCATCGACCTCGACCAGTTCGTAGGCCGGTGCCTGCCGGTGGAGGCGCTGGGTGAGTTCCTGCAGGCGGGTCTTGTACTCGCCAACTTCGACGTCGATCGGAAATTTCATCTCCTCGGCAAAGCAGCGCGCGAGCAGCCGGCGGACCGGCTCGAGCCCGCCGTCGCGGTAGATCGCACCGAGCACGGCCTCGAAGACCCCGGCGAGGATCGAGGCCTTGCGCCGGCCCCCGGTCTTCTCCTCTCCCCGCCCGAGGCGCAGAGCCGAGGCCAGATCCAGCGCTTCGGCCTTGCAGGCCAGGCTCTCCGCATTGACGAGTGCTGCGCGCCGCCGGGAGAGCAGACCCTCGTCCGCGCGCGGCCAGGCGGCTTCGAGCATGTCGCTGACCACCAGACCGAGGACCGCATCGCCGAGGAACTCCAGCCGCTGGTTGTCGAGCGTCCCCCCCGACGCATGGGTCAATGCAAGCTCGAGCATCATTGGGTCGGCGAAGGAGTACTCAAGCCGCTGGCAGAGATCGTCGCGCTCCCGGTCACTCATCGAGCGCACCCTCGATCCAGCCTCCCCCGACGAGGCGGTCGCCCTCGTACCAGACTGCGGCCTGCCCCGGCGTCACGCCCGCCGTCGCGCGCTCGAGCTCGATCCGGACGCGGCCATCGATCGCCGGTCCCACGACGCGGCAAGGCACGAGCGCATGACGATGCCGCAAACGAACACGCAGCGTCCCGTCCGGACAGGGTGGCCGCTGCCAGGTCACGCGCCCCACCGAGAGAGCCCGCTTCTCGAGCGCCGCGCGTGGCCCACAGCGGACGACTCCCGCGTCGGAATCAATGGCCGTGACGTAGCGCGGGCTCGGCGATCCGCCGGGCAGCCCGCGCCGCTGTCCGACGGTGTAGCGATGGATTCCGCCATGCACGCCAATCGGAAGCCCGCTCTCGTCGACCACCGCACCGGGCCGCAACCGCTCGCGCGGCGCCAAGCGCTCGACGATCGTACCGTAATCAGAGTCCCCCACGAAGCAGATATCCTGACTTTCTGCCTTGTCAGCGACGGGCAGTTCGAGCCGGGCCGCGATCTCGCGCACCGTCGGCTTGTGCAAACCGCCGAGCGGGAAGAGCGTCCGCGGCAACTTCTCCGGAGCAAGATCGAAGAGGAAGTAGCTCTGGTCCTTGTCGGAGTCCGCAGCCATGCGGAGCTCGGCTCCAGTCTCGGACTCGACGATCGCGGCGTAATGCCCGGTCGCCAGCGCCACGGCACCGAGATCTTCGGCAAAGGCCCAGAGGGCCGCGAACTTGACATCGCGATTGCAAAGGGTGCACGGGTTCGGGGTGCGGCCGTGCAGATAATCCTCGACAAAGGGCTCGACGACGCCCCTGCGGAATTCGTCGCGAAAGTCGACGACGTAATGCGGAATCCCCAGCCGGTCTGCGACGCGCCGAGCATCCTCGAAATCCGCCAGCGAGCAGCAACCACCGCCCGCAGCCCCGTCCGGCGCGAGCCGCATCGAGACGCCGACGACGTCGAGCCCGAGCCCACACAGGAGGCCCGCCGCCACGGCGCTGTCAACGCCACCCGACATCGCGACCACGACACGCCCGCCCGGGGCGGCGAGTCCGCGCCGGCCATGCTCGCGCAGACCGTCCTCCCCGACGAGTCCCTCGAGACGAGCCCGAATCTGACCAGGATCCATGACGCTAGGCCGCCCTTCCGGCCGCACGAGCGCGGGCCCGCGCGACGACCCGCGCAATCCGACCCGCGACCTCCTGAATCTGCGGAGCGCCGAGCGGAGCGCCGAGCGAGAGGCGCAGCGCGCCTCGCACGCTCGCCTCGGACAGACCGAGGGCCCGCAAGGCAGGGCTGCGCTCGGCGCCTCCAGCCGCGCAGGCCGGGCCGGTCGATACACAAAGTCCTTCGAGATCCAGCGCGATCACCAACAGATCACCACGCAGATCGGGGAAAGAGACCGCCAGCGTGCCAGGCAGGCCCGCGGCGGGATCGAGTCGCTCGATCGGCGCCGCCCCAGCCACCAGGAGCTCCCAGAGCAGTGCCAACTCGCGCGCGACCTGGCGGGCCCGCTCTTCCCGCTCTCGCGCCGCAAGTCGTGCCGCGACGCCAAAGCCAACGATGCCGAGGACGTTGGGCGTGCCCGCGCGGCGACCGTCCTCCTGCGACCCGCCGCGCAGCAGTGGCGGCAGTTCCAGTCGATCGCTCAGAACCAAGGCGCCGATCCCGCTCGGCGCCCCGAGTTTGTGACCGGACAGAGTGAGCGCATCGATCCCGGATTCCTGGAACGTGATCGGAAGCCAGCCCGCAGCCTGCGCGGCATCGCTGTGAATCAGCAACTCACCCGATCGGGTTGCCCGCGCCGCAGCGACCAGGCTGGCGATGTCCTGGATGGTTCCGGTCTCGCCACTCGCCCACGCCACCGAGAGCAGCCCCGTGTCGGGGCGCAGCGCCGCCACGACTTCGCCAGATGTGATCCGCCCGAACCCGTCGCCCCGCAGAGCCGTCACCTCACGCCCGCTGCTCGCCGCCAGCGCACGAGTGAGGGAGGGGTGCTCGAGTACGCTGGTCACGACATGGCCTCGGGTCGCAGCCACGATGTGGTTGTTGGCCTCGGTGGCGCCGCTCATGAATACGACGCTCGACGCCTGCGCCCCCACCAGGGCCGCCACCGCCGCGCGCGCGGCGTCGATCGCCTCCCGAGCGCTCCGTCCGAGCTGATGGGGGCTGGCCGGATTCCCGTGCGGCTCAGCCAGCCACGCGGCCAGTGCGGCCGCCACCTCGCCCCGTACCCGCCCCCCGGCATTGTGATCAAGGTCGATCACGGGGCGCCGCCACCGCCGCCACCCGACTCGGGCGCACGAGCGGCTGACCGGCTGGCATCGGCCTCGGTGTGGCGGGCGAGTTCGCGCTCGGCCTCGAGTCGCTGGAGCCTCTCCTGCACCTCGGTCAGCGCGCGCACCACCGGATCGGGCAGATCCGCGTGATCGAGCGTGAGCAGCGGCGCCCCGCCCGGCGCGTGATCGCCCTGTTCGCGCACCACTCGTCCCGGCACGCCCACGACCGTCGAGTGCGGCGGTACGCTGGTCACGACGACCGATCCCGCGCCCACCCGACTGTGACGGCCGATCGTCACGGGCCCGAGCACGGCCGCGCCCAGGCCCACCACGACAAAGTCCTCGATTGTCGGATGGCGCTTGCCCTTGCCGAGGCTCGTGCCGCCAAGACTCACGCCCTGATAGATCACGACATCGTCGCCGATCTCGGTGGTCTCGCCGATCACCACCCCCATTCCGTGATCTATGAAAAATCTTCGTCCGAGGGTCGCGCCGGGGTGTATCTCAATTCCAGTGAG
>SXGT01359388.1_pt1 | contig 12183 bp, 16 predicted proteins | sample 3176221 | NCBI WGS metagenome assembly SXGT01 (sample SAMN11356862, study PRJNA531348) | freshwater metagenome | isolation source: freshwater sample F1-120 | place: China: Fuxian Lake, Yuxi | collected 2017-12-25
ATGACGGGCGGGTCGGCCGCCATCGCCCTCGCGACGCCCACCCGCTGCCGCTGTCCGCCGGACAGCTCCTTGGGGTAGCGGTTGCGGTAGGTCTGCGGGTCCATGCCGACCATCCCGAGCAGCTCGTCGACGCGGGCGTTCACGCGCGCCTTGTCCCAGCCGAGCAGCTTCGGCACGGTGCCGATGTTCTGCGCGATGGTGCGGTGCGGCAGCAGGCCGGTCTCCTGGATGACGTAGCCGATGCGTCGGCGGAGGTCGTCGGGATCGCCGTCGGTGACGTCCTCGCCGTCGATGATGATGTGCCCCGACGACGGCTCGATGAGGCGGTTGATCAGCTCCATCGAGGTGGTCTTGCCACACCCGGACGGACCGACGAACACGACGATCTCGCCCCGCTGGATGCTCATGCTCAGCTTGTCGACGGCGGGCTTCTTCTGCCCGGGGAAGGTCTTGGTGAGCTCGACCAGCTCGATCATCGGCCGTTCGGACGTGGTCATCGGATACCTCGCGAGGTGGTCAGGCGGCGGATCAGGACGAAGACGGCGTCGAACAGCAGGGCGAGCACGATGATCGCCAGGGTCCCGCCGTAGATGAGGTTGGGGGCGTTCGCGTTGGGCACGGACCGCAGGCCGCGGAAGATCTCGTTGCCGAGGCCGGGTCCGCCGACGAACACGGCGATGGCGGCGATGCCGACGATCACCTGGGTGGAGACCCGGATGCCGGTGATGATCACGGGCCACGCCAGGGGGAGCTCGACCTGCAGCAGGCGACGGGCCGAGCCCATCCCCATGCCGCGCGAGGACTTGACGACGGCGGGGCTGACGGAGGCGAGGCCGGCCATCGTGTTGCTCACCACCGGGAGCAGCGCATAGAGCGTCAGACCGGCGATCGCCGGCGGCGCCCCGAGCCCGAAGATCGGGATGAACAGCGCGAACAGCGCCAGGGACGGGAGCGTCAGGAAGAAGGACGTCGTGCTGAGGATCGGCGCGCGCAGCAGGCCGCTGCGGTGCCCGATCACCCCGAGCGGGACGCCGACCGCGACGGCGATCAGCATCGAGATGACGACCAGTTGTGCATGCTCGAGCGACAGCTCGATCAGGTTCTCCCAGTTTCGCTCGAGATACTCGAGAAAGGTCACGTCGCTCCGGTACGGGTTGGCGTCTGTGGCTGGTACGTGCTGGTTCAGGGGGCTGGTTGATGGGTCACGATACGCGGTCCTCTCGGTCCGCGGACCGAAAGGTCGAGATCGGCGACGAACTGCCGCTGCCGTCCGCGGCAGTACATTGGCGGCCATGGACCTGGGACTCACCGACGAGCAGGCCGCGTTCCGGCGCCTGGCTCGCGACTTCTGCGACGCCGAGATCGTGCCGTTCCGTCGCGACTGGGACCGTGCCGAGTCCGTCGACCTCGACCTGCTGCCGAAGCTCGGCGGGCTCGGGTTCTTCGGCCTCACGATCCCCGAGGAGCACGGCGGCAGCGGGGGCGACCACCTGACGTACATGCTGGCGATGGAGGAGCTCGGACGGGCGGACTCCTCGGTCCGCGGCATCGTCTCGGTCTCGACGGGCCTGGTCGCCAAGCCGGTGCTGGCCCACGGCACGGACGAGCAGAAGTCGCACTGGCTGCCGCGCCTGACCTCGGGCGAGGCGCTCGGGTGCTTCGGGCTCACCGAGCCCGGGCACGGTTCCGACGCCGCCCACCTGCGCACGCGGGCGCGCCGCGACGGCGACGACTACGTCATCGACGGCAGCAAGATCTTCATCACGAACGGCACGTGGGCCGAGGTCGCGCTCGTCTTCGCGCGCACGGGCGACGACGGGCCCCGCGGCATCTCGGCGTTCCTCGTGCCGACGGACACGCCGGGCTTCACGCGCACCACGATCGAGGGCAAGCTCGGCCTGCGCGGCCAGGCCACGGCCGAGCTGTCGTTCGACGGTGTGCGCGTGCCGTCCTCGGCGATGCTCGGCGACGAGGGCCGTGGCTTCGCGATCGCGATGGAGACCCTCGACAAGGGTCGTATCGCGATCGGTGCCAGCTGCACCGGCATCGTGCAGGGCTGCCTCGAGGAGGTGGTCGCCTACACGACGACCCGCGAGCAGTTCGGCAAGCCGATCGCGAGCTACCAGCTGGTCCAGGAGATGGTCGCCGACCTCAGCCTCGACGCCGACGCCGCGCGGTTGCTCGTGTGGCGCGCCGCCGACCTCATCGACCGCGGGCAGCCCTTCGGCGTCGCCGCGTCGAAGGCCAAGCTGTTCGCCTCCGAGGCCGCCGTGCGGGCCTCGAACATCGCGATGCAGGCCTTCGGCGGGTACGGCTTCATCGACGACTACCCGGTGCAGAAGTACCTGCGCGACGCCCGCGTGATGACCCTGTACGAGGGCACCAGCCAGGTGCAGAAGCTGCTCATCGGCCGCGCCGAGACGGGGATCAACGCGTTCACCTGAGCTTCAGACGGCGCCGGTGAACCCGTGCTGGCGCCACGCCTCGTAGACCACCACGGCGGCGCAGTTGGCGAGGTTCATCGAGCGGCGCCCCGGCATCATCGGCAGCCGCAGCCGGTCGGTGACGCGTGGGTGCTGCTGGACGGTGTCGGGCAGCCCGGTCGGCTCGGCGCCGAACATCAACACGTCCCCGGGCTCGTAGGCGACGTCGGTGTACGTCCGCGCGGCCCGGGTCGTGAAGGCGAAGACCCGTGCCCCGTCCAGCGCGGCGAGCGCCGCCTCGAGGTCGGGGTGGACGGTCATCGTCGCGAGGTCGTGGTAGTCCAACCCGGCCCGCCTCAGCTTGGCGTCGGAGAGGTCGAAGCCCAAGGGCTCGACGAGGTGCAGCTCGGCGCCGGTGGCGGCGGCGAGTCGGATCGTGTTGCCGGTGTTGCCGGGGATCCTCGGCTCGTGGAACAGCATGCGGAACATCAGGAGGACAGCCTAGAGTGACGCGCATGCCTGCTCCCGTGCGCGTCGACATCACCCATACCTTCCGCTCCGACCCGGCCACCGTCCACGCCGCGCTCAGCGAGCACGAGAACCTCGGTCCGGTCTTCGGTGCGTCCGTCACGCGGGTCCGCGACGGCGAGACCGAGCGCAACGGGGTCGGCTCGACCCGTCGGCTCAAGATCGGCCCGCTGCCGGCCTTCGAGGAGACGGTGACCGAGTCCGTGCCCGGTGAGCTCATCGCGTACCGGATCACCAAGGGGAGCCCGTTGAAGGGCCACTGGGGCGAGCAGCGGCTCTTCCCCACGGCCGACGGTGGCACGCGCCTGGAGTACCGCATCGGCTTCGACGCTGCGGTGCCGGGCCTGGCGCAGGTCGTCGCCCTCGGTCTACGGCAGCGCATCCCCGCCGGTCTGGACAAGCTCGTCCCCTGAGGTCAGGGGCCGTCGCCCCCGAACAGCTCCTCGCGCCACGGCGGCTGCGAGCCCGCTCGTCCGACGACGATGGCAGCCGACCGCGCCGCCACGGCCGTCACGCGCCGCCACAGCACGAGGTCGGCGGCGTGCAGCTCTGCGCTCCCGGTGAGGCCCATGAGGCCCTCGTGGACGAGCGCGCCCACGAGGCCGGACAGGAACGCGTCGCCGGCGCCGCCGGTGTCCACGACCCGCACCGGGGAGGAGGGCATGGCGAGGGACCCGTGGTGCGTGTAGGTGCGGGCACCGCGCGAACCTAGCGTCACCACCACGGCGGCCGGACCGTCGTCGAGCCACCGTCGTGCCACGAGGTCGACGTCGGTGTCCGGCTCGAGCCAGGCGAGGTCCTCGTCGCTGACCTTGACGATGTCGGCCAGTCGGGTGAACGTCGCGACCTGCCGTCGCGCGTGCTCGCGGTCGGGCACCAGCGCTGGGCGGACGTTGGGGTCGAACGTGACGATCGACGTCGGCGCGTGCGCTCGCACGAGGTCCTCGACGGCGTCGGCGCCGGGGGAGAGGTACGCCGCGATCGACCCGGTGTGCAGGATTTCCGGTGGCGTGCGGGGGGTGATCGCGCCGGGGTCCCACGTGAGGTCGAAGGTGTAGGACGCGCTGCCGTCGTCGGCGAGTGTCGCCTCGGCGACGGCCGTCCTGCTCGGTACGCGCAGCCCGTCCAGCAGCCGCACGCCCGCGGTCTCGAGGTGGCGACGCAGCACCGTGCCGTGGTCGTCGTGGCCGACGGTGGCGGCGAGGTCGACCGGCAGGCCGAGCCGACCGAGGCCCACCGCGACGTTGGCGGGGGACCCTCCGGGGTGGGTGGACGTGCCGGAGTCCGGGCGGCGCACGACGTCGACCAACGCTTCTCCGACGACGAGGATCATGCCCGCATCCTGCCCCATGCCCGTCCAACGGGCCCGTGCTCGGCAGCGACCGGCCGCCGGTCTGGGATGATGGGGCGATGATCCCGCCGCCCTCGGGGCCGATGGACTGGCCCCCGCACACGCCCGAGCGGCGGGCCTGGCAACAGAGCGTCAAGCGCGGCCCCAAGGCCGACCGCGACCTCCGCGAGATCGTCGTCCAGCGCCCGCCGTTCATCGCCGAGGCCGGGTACACCGCCGACCGGCCACTGCACGTGACGATGGGCAACACCGTCGGCGGCATCGCGCAGCTGGACCGCACGCACCGCGGCCGCCTCGGCGGTCTGAGCCAGCTCCTCCTGCGCACGGAGTCGGTCGCATCCTCGAAGATCGAGAACGTCGAGGCGAGCCTGGCCGACTACGGACGCGCCGTCATGGGGACCTCGGCCAACGCGTCGGCGGTCTCCATGGCGGCGGCCACCGAGGCGCTGCAGGGGATCATCCGCGACGTCGACCGCACGGGCCTGATCCGACAGGAGGCCCTCCTCGCCGCGCACCACGACCTCTTCCGCAGCCACCCCTCCGAGCACCACCGGGCCGGCAAGGTGCGGTCGGTGCAGAACTGGATCGGCGGCAGCGACTACACCCCTCGCAACGCCCTGTACGTCCCGCCACCCCCGGAGACCGTCACGGACTACCTCGAGGACCTGTTCGCCTTCGCCAACCGCGACGACGTGCCGGTGATCGTCCAGGCGGCGGTCGTGCACGCCCAGTTCGAGTCGATCCATCCGTTCATCGACGGGAACGGGCGGATCGGGCGCACCCTGATCCATGCGGTGCTGCGGCGGCGCAAGGTCACCCGGCACCTCACCGTGCCGATCGCGTCGGGTCTGGTGGCCCACCGCGAGCAGTACTTCGACGCGCTCAACGACTACCGCGCCGGCCACGCGTACACCCTCGTCGCGATGCTGAGCTCGGCGATGACGATCGCGACCCACGAGTCGCGCCGCACGGCCTCCAACCTCCTGGAGGTCCGCCAGGAGTGGGACGCGGCGCTCGGTCCGGTGCGGCCGGGCACGGCGCTGCACCGCATCGTCGAGTCGCTCCCGTCGCAGCCGATCCTCACCGCCGACGAGGTCGCCGAGCGGCTCGGTCTGTCCAGCAGCGCAGCCCATGCCGCGATCACGCGGCTGCACGAGGCGGGGGTCCTGGAGCCGTCGTCGCGCAGACAGCGGGGCCGGGTGTGGTCGGCGCAGGCGATCCTCGACGAGCTGAGCGACCTGAACGACCGCATCGGCGCGCTGAGCCGGACCAAGAGCCGCTGGAGCGAGTGAGCTGGAGGACGGCGGACGCAGGGGACCGGGTGGGTCAGGAGAGCGTGTCCCACACCGCCGCGGTGCGCTCGGTCGCGCCGGGAGTCCCGATGCGCTGCAGGTTCCGGCCGCCGCGCGAGAACGCGTAGGCGACCTGCTCGGGGACGAGCGCCGGGTCGACCGGCTCGGGCAGCCAGTCGCACGCGCGGACGTGGACGAGGTCGACGCGTGCGGCGACCTCGGACCCGTCGACCCGGTGCGGGCCGTCGATGCGTCCGAGGTGCAGGCCGGCATCGGTCCTGGTCCACGCGAACGAGCCGTCGGGCACGATGACGAACCGGTCGAGCCGCTTCTCGGCGCGTTCGTCACGGGCAGCGCCCATGCCCACGAGCCCGAGGCTCAGGGCTCGCTCGAGCGTCGAGAGGTGGTCGACGGCGTCGTCGCGCGAGCGCATGGGAGCACGCAGTGTCACGGGATCCACGTCGACCACCTCCGGGTGCCGGTGACAGGACTCGAACCTGCACGCCCAGGGGCACAGGAACCTAAATCCTGCGTGTCTACCAGTTCCACCACACCGGCCCGTCCCCCAAGGATAGGCGAGACCCGCGCAGCCCATCCCGTCCGTCGAGGTCCCGACCCGGGACCGGCGCAACGGCCGCAGCCGTCCGGGCGCAGGCTCTTGCCGCACGAGTCTCCGTCCCGCCGCGGGTGGGCCGGGGTCGCGCTCGGTCGCGCCTCGCCTGTCGACCCGTCCGTCGAGGTCTCTCGTGGGGACAGCGCAGCGGCCGCAGGCACGCCACCGCGGGCTCTCGCCTCGCGCTCGGCCACCGCCACGCCACCGGCACACGGGTCCGTCCGGCCCTACGATGCCGACATGGAGTCAGCACGGCGGCGAGCCGTCGCCAGGACCGCGATGCTCGGGATCGGGGGTGGCGTCGGTCTGGCCGCGATGGTCGCGCCCGACCGGCTGACACGCCTCTTCGGGTTGCCGCCCGAGGCCCTGACGCCGGCAGGTCGCCTCGGCTGGCGTCTGTTCGCGGCCCGGAACCTCTACCTGACGGCGCGAGCCGCCCGCGGGAGCGCCGAGGCCGAGGCGGCCTTCGGACACCTCCAGGCGCTCGACCAGGCCGTCTTCTGGTCGGCGTTCGCGCGGTCGGACCTCCCGCGGCGCACGTCGGTGATGGCGATCGGGGCGTCGACCCTCGTCGTCGTGCTGGACCAGGTCCGGCGACGGGCCTGACCCGGCGCAGCCTCAGGCAGCGTCGAGACCGAGGTCGCGCCGCAGCTTGGCGACGTGGCCGGTGGCCTTGACGTTGTACTGGGCCACCTCGACGACGCCGTCGGCGTCCAGCACGATGGTGGAGCGGATGACGCCCTGCACGACCTTGCCGTACATCTTCTTCTCCCCGAACGCGCCCCACGCCGTCATGACGGACTTGTCGGGGTCGGACAGCAGGGTGATGCTCAGGCCGTCCTTCTCGCGGAAGCGGGCGAGCTTCTCCGGCTTGTCGGGGGAGATGCCGACCACGGTGTAGCCCTCGGCCGTGAGGTTCTCCAGCGAGTCGCTGAAGTCGCAGGCCTGCTTGGTGCAGCCCGGGGTCATCGCCGCGGGGTAGAAGTACACGATGACCTTGGTGCCGCGCAGGTCCGACAGCGTCACGCTGTCACCGGTGTCGCTGGCGAGGGTGAAGTCGGGTGCGGTGTCACCGGGCTGCAGTCGCGTCGTCATGGGGCCTATCCTTGCAGCGACCCATCCAGTGCGACGAGAGGCCGTCCGTGAGCCGTTCCGACATCGATGCCGACGTCGACGAGATCGAGGCTGCGCTCGAGCGCCTCGCCGGCTCCGTCGACCTGCTCGTGGACCGTGCGCGGCCCAAGAGCATCGCGCGACGCGGCCTGGCCCGGATCAAGGGCCGTTTCGTCGACGAGCAGGGCCAGCCGCGCTACGAGACGATCGTCCCGGTCGCCGTGGGCACGGTCGCGGTGGTCGCCACGATCATCGGCATCCGCCGCCTGGTGGGCTGAGGTGACGGATCCGGGCGGCCTGCCCATCCGGATGCTGCACGACCGGTTGCTCGTCCGGGTCGACGACGCCGCCGACCGGAGGTCGTCCGGCGGCATCCTCATCCCCGCGACCGCCTCGATGGGACGCCGCCTGACCTGGGCACGCGTGGAGGCCACGGGCGCGCACGTGCGCGCGGTGGAGATCGGGGACCGGGTGCTGTTCGACCCGCAGGATCGTGCCGAGGTGGAGGTCCGCGGCGACGACTTCGTGCTGCTGCGCGAGCGCGACCTGCACGCGGTGGCCGCGGAGCGGATCGAGGAGGGCCAGACCGGCCTGTACCTGTGAGGGGAGCGAGCATGGGTGGACGCGACGTCCCGCTGCGACGCGTGCGCCTGCGCCGGCCCGCCGCTTCGCTGCGCGAGCGTGTCGGGCTGCTGCGTCGGCGCTGGCGCCTGCTCGTCCGACTCGCGGTCGCTCCTGCGCTGGCCTACCTCGTCGCGACCACCGTCTTCGGCCACCAGCAGGCCTTCTTCGCCCCGGTCGCCGCGATCCTGGTCATCACCGCCGGGGTGGGACTGCGGGGTCGGACGCTCGCGGAGATCGTCGTGGGCGTGTCGGTCGGTGTCCTCGTCGGAGAGCTCATCATCCTCACGATCGGGCGCGGCACGGCGCAGATGGCCCTGGTGGTGGTCCTGAGCGTGGTCGTCGGCATCCTGGTGGGGATCAAGGGTCTCGCGCTCACGCAGGCTGCGTCGTCGGCGGCGTTGCTGACCGCGGTGCTCCCCGTGGTGGGCGCCGGCAACCCGGCGGTGACCCGCTTCATCGACGCGCTCGTGGGCGGACTGTGCGGCATGGCCATGGTGCTGCTGCTGCCCCGCAACCCGGTGCGCGACATCGACTCCGAGGTCCAGCGGATCCTGCGCCAGCTCGCGTCGGTGCTGCGCGGGACGGCACGCGCGATCGCCGAGCGCGACCCGGAGCCGGCGGATGCGGCGCTCGGTCGCGCGCGCGGCCTGCAGCCGGACCTCAACGACCTCGAGTCCACGGCACAGAACGTCAGCGAGATCGCTCGGATGTCGCCGGTGCGGTGGCGTCAGCGCACCCAGCTCGAGCGCTACGTCGGGGCCGTGCGCGACTTCGACAACGCCATCCGCGACGCGCGCGTCCTCGCCCGACGCACGACCGCCATGCTGCGTCACGACGAGCCGTGCCCCGGCGAGCTGGGGGAGGCGATCGAGGCGCTCGCGGGTGCCGTCGACGTCTTCGCCGACGACCTCTCCGAGGACGACGACTTCGCCGAGGCGCGCGACCTCCTCGCCGAGGCCGCCCGGCTCGCCGTGCTGGCCCTCACCGAGCGGATCACCCTCAACACCGCGGCGATCGCCGCCCAGGTGCGCTCACTCGCGGCCGACCTGCTCTACGCCTCCGGCTCGACGCGCGACGAGATCGACGCCCTGCTCGACTTCGACTGATCGCGTTCGAGCAGGCGAAGAGCCGGGGCGGCGGCGGCGACGAGACCCGTACCGGCGGCGAGCCAGAACGCCTCGACCAGACCCGTCCTGTCGGCGGTGGCGCCGAGCAGGGTCGAGCCGATCGCCTGGCCGACGACGAGCGCCACGAAGAAGGCTGCCGTGGCCGCTCCTGCGCGAGTGGGGGAGATGGCGGCGCCCCAGGCGATCAGTGCGGACGTCGCGGCGACGAACGACCAGCCGAACACGGCGCACGCCGCAACCGCGACGAGCGCGCCCGTTCCGGACGTGAGCGCCAGGCCGCCGGTGGCCGCACTCACGGCACCCAGGCTCACCGACCACGCCGTGGGAGCGGTCAGCCGGTCCAGCGTCCGCGCCGTGAGGACCGCGGCCGCTCCGCCGACCCCGATCGCGATCCAGGCGAGGGTGGAGGTCGACGCGCTCGCTCCCTCGGCCACCAGCAGCACCCGTCCGAAGGTCCACGTCGCGGCCGAGGCCGTCCCGAGCAGCACGGCGCACGTCAGGGGTACCCACCACCGACGCGCCTGCGCGGTCGTCCCCGACTCGTCCGGGCCGTCGCGGACGACCCTCGACCGGTGACCGGACGAGCGCAGGACGGCGACGCCGGCGAGCGCGGTGAGCACGGCGGCCACGAGCATCGTGGCCCGCCAGTGGGGCAGGACCAGTGCCAGGACGCCCACGGCGACGAGGCCGGGCCCGGTCCCGGTGTTCACGACGGCCTGAGCCCGGGACCGTCGTCGTCCATCGACGCCGTCGGCGACGAGCGCGACCATCGCCGGCGAGGCCAGGCCCGCCCCCATCGACGCGACGACGGTGGCGGGGGTGAAGGTCGCGACCGTGGGGGAGAGGGCCATCGCGAGCGATCCGCCGGCGGCGGTGACGCTCGCCCCGACCACGAGACGGCGGGGGTGGCGGTCCGCCCCGAGGCCGAGCAGTGCTCCGAGGCAGTAGGCGATCGAGGCGCCGGAGGAGACCATCCCTGCCGTGGTGTCGTCGAGGCCGATCGAGGACTGCACGTCGGGAAGGATCAGGCCGTACGCGAGGCGGACGAGGCCGTAGGTGGCGGCGATCAGCGCAGTGCCGGTCAGGACGAGAGTCGTCTCGGACGAACCAAACAATAACGTACGTTTCACTTTGGCAGTCTAGAGTGAAGCCGTGACGATCCGCGACTCCACGCTCACCCGGCTGCTCGACGCCACCGACGAGCTGGCTTTCTCCGGTGGGATCGCGAACAGCCCGGTCGACGCGATCCTCGCCCGTGCGGGAGTGTCCCCGGCGACGATGTACCGGGCCTTCGACAGCAAGGAGGCGCTCGTCGCGGCCGCGCTGCGCCGCCGCCACGAACGGTGGCTGGCGGTGTGGGACGAGGAGGTCGCGGCCGGTCGCGACCACGTCGAGCGGCTGCTTGCGGTGTTCGCGGCGCTGGACCGCTTCGCCGATCAGCCTGCTGCGGCCCGCTGGTGCGCCTTCCTCGGGACGTCCGCCGAGTACCCCGACCCGCCCGCTCCGGTCGCCGCGGTGCTGCGCGAGGAGAGCGAGCAGCTGCGGCGCAGGCTCCACGACCTGGCTGTCCCCGTCGTCGGGGCGGACGCCGCCGTGGGGCTCGCCGAGCAGGTCGTCCTCGTCGCCTCCGGCGATCTCGCGATGCGACTGCGCCCGGACGCCCCCGTCGGCACCGCCGTCGCCCGCGACGTCGCCCGAGTCCTGGTCGAGCAGGCTCGCCCTGCCTGACGGCGAGGAAGTGGCGGCCGTGGGTCGTCGTGCGCTAGCGTGAGCCGTCGCACACCGAACGAGGAAGGAGGACCGACCGTGAACGCATCGTTCATCGCCGTCGCCGCACGCCGTGCCGCGACGCCCACCGGTCCCTCCTTCGAGGTCGTGCCCCGCTAGCCAGTCCTGCCTGGCTCACGTGCCGCTTCGGAACCAAGGGTTCCGGGGCGGCATTCGTCGTTTCTGACCACCCACGAGTCCTGTCCGCCATCGATCCACCCATCCACGTCTCGAGAGAGGAGGCGCGCCATGACCACGACCCACGAGCTCGTCCCCACGCCCGCAACCACCACCGAATCCCCGTCGGGATTCCCGGGAGCAGCAGGGGAGGAGGTGAGGACCATGGCCAGGTCCGACCGCTTTCGCCGTCGGCGCGTCCTCGACGAGTCGTCGCAGCTCGATCGGATGATCGTGCTCGAGACCGTCCGGCGCCGGCAGCAGGCTGCCGCGACCACGAGCTCCGTGCAGACCGACGTCGCCCGAGCGCGCGGTCTGCGCTGAGACCCCGGTCCGCCGGGCGACCCCTGCGTGTGGTCGCTCGGCGGGCCGGCGAGGGCCCCGGACCGCGTCAGCGTGCCTGGATCGCCTCGTGGAAGGCGAGGATGCGACGCGCGTCGCGCACGTGCAGCTCCTCGACCATCTTGCCGTTGAAGGTCACCACGCCCTGGCCGTCCGCCATGGCCTGCTCGAAGGTCTCGATCAGCTGCTCGGCGCGCTCGACGTCCTCGGCCGACGGCGCGAAGATCGTGTTGGCCGGCTCGACCTGGCTCGGATGGATGAGGGTCTAGCCGTCGAAGCCCATCTCGCGGCCCTGCCGCGCCTCGGCCTCGAACCCCTCGGCGTCCTTGACCGCGTTGTAGACGCCGTCGATGACCACCTTGCCGGCCGCGCGGCACGCCAGGAGCGTCCACGCCAGCGACGTCAGCACGGTGGCGTTGCGGCCCGGCACGTGCAGCCCGAACGTCTCGTTCACGATGTCGTTGGTGCCCATGACGATCACCGTCAGGCGCTCGTGGGCGGCAGCGATCTCCTCGGCGTGCAGCAGGGCACGGGGGGTCTCGATCATCGCCCACAGCTGCGTGTGCTCGGGCGCGCCGGCGGACTCCATGGCGTCGACGAGGCCACGCACCTGCTCGGCCGACTCGACCTTCGGCACGAGGATCGCGTCAGGACCGGCCTGGGCCGCGGCGGCGACGTCGTCGTCGTGCCACTGGGTGCCGATGGAGTTGACGCGGATCGCCAGCTCGCGGTGGCCGTACTCGCCGGAGCGGACCGCGGCGACGACGTTGTCGCGACCGGTCTCCTTGGCGTCGGGAGCGACCGAGTCCTCGAGGTCGAGGATCAG
>SXGT01927090.1_pt1 | contig 12183 bp, 4 predicted proteins | sample 3176221 | NCBI WGS metagenome assembly SXGT01 (sample SAMN11356862, study PRJNA531348) | freshwater metagenome | isolation source: freshwater sample F1-120 | place: China: Fuxian Lake, Yuxi | collected 2017-12-25
AACCCCAGCGCCGAGCGCTACGCCGCCCCTGACCATGAGTGCAAGACCGTCGAGGACTACCGCACGCGCTACGCAGCACACCGCGGCGATCCTGACCTGCAAGAAGCCCACCGGGTCCACCCCTTCATCTGCGTCTGGGACGACCACGAGACCGTCAACAACGCCTGGAACGGTGGGGCGCCGTCGCACAATAATGCCGAAGACTGCCCGTGGTCAGCGCGGCGCGACGCCGGCTGGCGGGCATGGCGCGACTGGATGCCGGCGCGCATCGCTGAACCTGGCAAAATCTGGCGCAAATTGTCATTCGGCGGCCTCTGCGACCTCTGGATGCTCGACACCCGCATCTGGGGCCGAAGCAAGCAGACGCCGCCGTCGAAGGCGGCTGAGCGCGCCGATCCGGACCGTAGCTTCCTCGGCCCTGACCAGGAGGCGTGGCTCCTCGACGGCCTCGCCACCTCGAAGGCCAAATGGCAAGTGCTCGGTCAGCAGGTGATGTTCGCGCCCCTGGTCCTCAACGGTACGCCGATCAACACCGACCAGTGGGATGGCTACAAGGCGACGCGGGCGCGCGTTCTGGCCGCGGCGCGGGCGGCCAAGCTGGCCGGGTTCGTGGTCCTGACCGGCGACATCCACACCAGCTGGGCGAGCGACCTCGTCGAGGACTCGAAAGACGCCGCGAGCTACGATCCCAAGACCGGCAAGGGCGCGATCGGCGCCGAGTTCGTCGTCCCGGGCATCACCTCTGGCGGCTTCGGCAATCTCGGCCCCGAGATCGGCGCGCTCGCCAAGCAGTACAACCCGCACATCCGCTGGAACGACCTGCTCCGCCGCGGCTACGGCGTCCTCGACTTGCGCCCAGATCGCGCTGAGTTTCGCTGGTGGCTGCTCGAAGGCGTCGACAAGCCGGGCCTGCCGGAGTCGATGGCCGCCGCCTTCGCCGTCCAGCATGGATCGCCCGGCTTGCAGAAGCTCGACGCCTGACCCCCCTTGCTGCGCGAGCGGTCGCGCTCAGTGGCGCAGGCCGTCGGCAGGGGGCGGCGGTGGGGCGCTGCGGCTGGCGCGGCCCGGTGGCAGGCCCTCCAGCCGGTCGAGGGCGTCGAGCACCTGGTCGCGGACCCGGCCCCAGACCAATCGGGCGCCGTCGGCCGTGAGGTGAAAGCCGTCTGGCTGCCGCCGCGCCCGCTGGCGCTCGCCGTCGCCGGCCAACCACTCGGCGTCACCGCGGGTGTCGAGCACTCGACCGCATTGCGACCAGCGCACCGCCTCGGTCTGCAGGTCGCGGATGCGCGCCAGCTTGTCTTCGAGCTTGCGGTTGCGGACGTCGACAGGCAGCAGGACGAACACGTCGCGGGCGCCGCGGCGGCAGAATGAGTCGATGAAGGAGACGAGGCGCCGCAGGTAGGCCTGGCTCCACCGTGGTGTGCCATACGCGTAGGCGCTGCCGTGGCCTTCTGGCCGACCAAGGCCCGGCAGCCATTCGCGGCCAACCTCAAAGATGCCCTGCGCGTCGTTGACGCCGAGGTAGAAGATGACCGCCAGCGTGCGCGTCGACACCGGCAGCCACGCCGAGGTCGCGAACCAGTCGTAGCGGTCCGGGCGGGCGAGGCCCGTGCCCTTGACGCCGTGGCGAAGCACGTCGAAGCCCTGCCGGCGCAGGTCCGTCTCGACCTCGGCGCCCAGATCTCCGCCGATCGACGACGACCCGACGACGAAGACCTCGCCACGCCAAGGCGCCTTCGGCAGCGTCGGACGCCCGCTGGCCGCCGCGCCCTCCGCCGCACCTAGCGCCAGGGCCACCGACGCCACGACCGCGTGCCACGCCGCGACTCGCCATCGCGAATCAGCGTGAGCGTCGCGTCGAGGTGCGCCGCCGCGCGCGCCGTCCTCGCTGTCTCGCCGCGGCATCTCCGCTCCGTCGCGCCCGACCCCTCTCTGTGGGCGAGGGCCGTCACGCCATCAGGGTGGCAAGGTGCGCTGACCGGCGCAAGTGTGGACGGCGGCGGCGCTCCGACGTGGGGCAGCCCCGCAGAAGTCGAGGCGCTCCCCGCCTAGCCCTGTCAGCGTCCGCTGCGGGAGACGTGCTGGTAGTCGACGACGCCCTTGCGCCAAGCCCCGCCCCAGCCCCAGCCGAGGGCGCGGAAGGCGCCGACCACGGGGCCCGGGTCGACGATCATTCCAGGGCGGACCGCGGCGCGTTCGATCCAATCGCGGCCTGGCGGCGGCAAGACGAGGGGGCCGCGCACGTAGGGATTGCGCAGCGGGTTGATGTCGATGGCGCGTCCGAACGCGTGCTCGCTCCAGCCACCGCCACCGGTGATTGGCCGGCAGTTGAAGGCCGATGTGTTGTCAGCGGCCATGGAGCGGTCGTCGTCGCCAGCGTAGGCCTCCATCGTCTCGACCGCCGTGAGCGGGAAGCGGTGGCGAAAGAGCCGGCGGAACGCGGTGCGCGTGGCCTCGGCGACGTCGGCGGCCACGATCAAGGCCCCCTGGCGGACCTCGCCGGTGGGTGTCCAGTGGCGAATCGTCAGGCGCCGCAGCGCCTCCAGCGCGAGCGGGCAGCCCGGCTTCCAGGTCACGCCTCGCATCCTTGCGGCCAACGCCGGGGAGATGCTTTCGATTTCGCTCTGGAATTCTGGGCCGCAGCTCGGGGCGCTGGCGCTCGCCGCGACGCAGCCGTCGCCGCCGCGATCGCCGCGGCAGGTGCAAGCGCCGCAAGCGCCCACCGCGCCGAAGGTCCCGGCGCAGCACTGACCGACGTCGCGGCGACCATCGCCTTGCCCGCGCGTCGCGCAGCCGCCATCACCGAACAGGCCGCCTAGCGGGTGCCAACAGGCGCGCGCAGGATCTGCCGGCACGGCCTCACAGCGGCAGCCAGGGCTGCCCTCGACGCAGCGCGCCACCGGATCGAGGACGCCGCCGGGCCGCGCCAGCCCTGGCCGCGCCGCTCCGACGCCCAGCGCCAGCCACAGCCAAGCGAGCGCAACCATCGGCGCCGTTGGTCGGGCGGCGAGGCGAGGGTAGCGCGGCGCGGTCAGCATCGCTGGATGCTGCGTCGGCGGCCGATGAGACGCAACCTGTCCGATGCCCCGAGGATATCGCGGACGTCGAGCCTTGCATTGGCGACCTATCTTGGCGTCAGATCCGAGGTGACGCGCGCGTCCACGGCCCTGTCGCCACTGGGAGGTTTTTGCCATGTTCGCTGCACACCGTGGGCTCCAGATGACCAGAGGGCGCGCCCTGCCGTTCCCCGACCGGCGGTCCTCGCTGCCCGGACTCGGTGCGCTGCTCCTTGTCATCGCTTCAGCCTGCCGACCGGCAGAGCCGCCCTTGGCTGTCGGCGCCGGCGCTGCTGGGGGTGTCTCGGGCCTCCCCACTGCGGCGACCAGCGTCGCGGCCGACCCGGAGAGCGCCGCGGCGCTCAGCGCAGCCAATGCCAGCGCCGCCGCTGTCAGCGCCGCCACAGTCGAGGTCACGGTGCCGCCGCAGCCCCTGGCCCAGCTGCCGGCGGGGGCCGGCTTTGGCGCTGCGCCCAAGTCCGGCGTCGCTGGGCCGCTGCGGGTGAGCTGGCTGCTGCCCGACAACGAGGTGGCGCCCGATCACCAAGCCTCGCTCGGCTTCGATCGTCCCGTGTACGCCCTCGGGGCCGTCGAGGACGACGCCAAGCTGCCTTGGCTAAAGGTGACGCCAGCCGTCCCGCTGCGCCTGCGTTGGATCGATCCGCAGACCCTCGCCATCTCCGCCGTGGGCGGCTGGCCCACCGCTCAGCAGCTCGAGTTGCGCGTCGAGGCCGGGGTCAAGGCGCTCGACGGCTCGGCGCTGACCGCGCCCATGACCACGAAATTTCGCACTCCGGCGCTCACTCTCCGGCGCTTCTGGCCGAGCGGAGGGCCAGTCGCTCGCAACAGCGGATTCGCGCTAGAGTTTTCTCTGCCCGTGACCGCCGCGGCGCTGCGCAATGAGCTCGTCGTGCGCGGCACCTTGGACGGGCGCGAGGTGGCGCTGCCCGCCGTCGTCGTCGAGGTGCCGCCCGACGCGGTGGCGCTCAAGCGCGCGCTCGACGCCGCCGCCATCGCAAGCGAAGAGGCTCCGGCTGACGTCGCTGGAAGGGTGGCCGTGGTCCGCTTCCGCGAGCCGCTGCCGATGCGTCTTCGGGTAGCGATCGAGCTCAGGGCCGGGCTTTTGCCGTCGCGCGGTGACCGCGGTCTCGCCGAGACCCAGCGGCACGAGCTCGCCGTCCACGGTCTCTTCGAGGTCGCTGGTGCCAGCTGCGATCACGGCTGCGACCCAGAGACGTGGGCGCCGTTTCAGGTGCAATTCACCACGGCGGTCGAGGGCGCGGCCTCAGGCGATGCGCAGGACGCTCACGACACCTTGGTGTCGCATTTCGTTGCCGATCCGCCGATCCCAGAGCTGCGCGTCAGCTGTTGGAACGAGGTCTGCCATCTCAGCGGCCGGCTGCGGCCAGAGACGCGCTACCTCCTGCGGGTGAAGCCTGGCCTCCGCGATCGCTTCGGCCAGAGGCTGGCTGTGGGCAAGGAGTTCGTCCTGACGACAGGTTCGCTGGCGCCGCTCATCGAGCTGCGTACGGAGGGCAGCGTCTATGAGCGGTCGGAGGCGCCCTGGCGTGTCGGCTTCGCGGCGCGCAACGTCTCCGGCGAGCTGAGGGCCTCGCGAGTCGATCTCCCGGCTTGGTTGGCGCTCCACTACGCCGCGGCGGGGCAGCATCGCGAGGCAGCGCCACGCCTCGCGCGCCCAACGATTGTACGCAAGATCGAGCTGGGCAAGCCGAACGTGGCAGAGCAAGTGATCTTCGACGTCGGCAAGGAGCTCGGCGTGGCCGGGCCGACCCTGGCCTACGTCGAGCTCATCGGTCAAAGCGGCGGCGGGCGCCGCATGCACTCGGGCTCCCTGGTGCAGATCACAGACCTGCACGTCCATGTCCGCACCTTTCGCGGCGGGGCGCTGGCGTTTGTCACCTCGCTCGCGACTGGCCGCAGCGTCCCTGGTGTAGGGCTGCGCCTCCTGACATCCAAGAGCAGCCTCCTGGCGAACGGCACCACCGGCGACGACGGCACCGCCGAGCTCTTCCTCGGTACAGACTCTTCGGCGGACTGGGCGTCCGAGGAGGCCGTGCTGGTCGCCGAGAAAGGCGACGACACCGCCATCCTGCCCCTCGACTGGTCGACGCGTGAGGCAGGTGACTGGCAGCAGCCCGAGGTGATGCGCTCGGTTCTCTTCTTCGAGAAGGGGCTGTTTCGCCCTGGCGAGACGGCTCACCTGCGCGGGATCCTGCGACGGGTTGACGGCCCGACCCTCTCGCTGCCGCGCGCCGGCGCAGCGGTGATTACCCTGCTCGATCCAGTCGGCGAGGTCGTGCACTCCACCAAGGCGGTGCTCTCGCGTCACGGCGCCTTTGCAGCGGAGTTTCTCCTGCCGGATCGGCCGAAATACGGCACATGGTCGGCCAAGGTGGACTACACCGATGGCAGAGACACCTTGTCGGACCAAGCGAGCTTTCGCATCGCCGTGTACGAAAAGCAGCGGGTCCAGGCCGACTTGGTCATCGATCGGATGCACCTACTGCCAGGGCAACAGGCGCGCGCCACTGCCAGCGCCCAGTGGCTCTCCGGCGGCCCGATGCGCGACGGCCAGGTCGAGCTGCGCGTGCTGGGCAGCCGCTCGGCGTATACCCCGCCGGGGTGGCCCGATTTCGACTTTGGGGATCCCGACCTTGGCGACTTCGAAGGCGCCGAAGCCGCAGAAGAAGGGGGCGAAGCGGGCGCGACCGGCCAGTCTGCCCGCGACGACCGCGCGCTCGCGCCCTTCGAGCACCAGGGCAAGGCGGTCCTGGACGCTGAGGGCAGGGCCACGCTCGAGATCCCAGCGCCCCCCGTCGTCACCGCCAGCCAAACGCTGGAGGTCGAGGCCACCATCACCGATCCGAGCGGCCAGAGCCTGACCGAGCGGGCCACGCTCTGGCTGCACGCCGCCGACCGGGTGTGCGGCGTGCGCGTGGCGCAGAGCGTGATCCAGGCCGGCAAGCCGCTCGACGTCGACGTGGTGGTGACCGATCTTGAGGGCAAGGCGGACAGCAGCCGGTCCGTAGAGGTGCGGCTGCTGTCGCGTCAATACAAGTCGATTCGGCGCGAGACGCTCGGCGGCACCTGGGAGTGGCAGACCGAGCACGTCGACCAGGAGGTCGCCCGCTGCAGCCCGCCCCCGCCGACTGCGGCGCCGGCAGCTGCAGCCCTGGTTTCGCCGACGCCTTCAGCCCCTACACCGACCGCACCTTCCCGTGCCGCTCCGTCACCGGCCGCGCCACAGCCGCCGTCACAGGCCCGCCGGTGCAGCTTCGCGCCCACCGCCGCCGGCACTTATCTAGTCGAGGCGGTGGTGCGTGACGCCACGGATCGCTCGTTTCGCAGCCGCAGCTTCGTCTGGGTCGCCGGCGCCGAGGCTGTGAATTGGGGCGGCGACGACGCGAGGCTTGAGCTGCTCGTGGCCGACAAGGCGATGTACCAGCCGGGCGACACTGCGAAGATCCTCGTCCGCAACCCGACGCCCGGCGCGCTCGCCCTCATCACTGAGGACCGCGGTCGCGTGCGGCGGCGGCGCGTGGTGGCGCTGGACCAGGCAGCCAGCACCATCGACGTCGCGATTGGCCCCGACGCCGCGCCCAACCTCTATGTCTCGGCCGTGGTCTACCGCGGCCGCCAGAAGCGCGATGTGCCGGCCCGCCTCGACCTCGGCGCACCCACATTGCGCGTCGGCTCCGTCAACCTGGCCGTAGACCCCAGCGCCCGCCGGCTCCGGGTCGCCGTCGGCGGCGACGATGGGCAGCGACGCCCTGGCGAGCAGGTCGAGGTCCAGGCCATCGTCCTCGACTCCCATGGCGAGCCGGTCGACGCAGAGGTGACCCTGGCCGTCGTCGACGAGGGCGTGTTGGCGCTGACTGGCATGGCCACGCCCGACCCATTCTCTCCACTCTATGCCCACCACGCCCACGCGCTCACGGACTACGCGCTGATCTCGCAGCTCGTGCGCAAGCGTGTCGGCGAAGACAAGGGCGATGACGGCGGCGACGGCGGCGACTCTGCGATGATCCGCGGCGACTTCCGCGATCTCGCCTACTACGCCCCGGCGCTGTCTACCGACTCGGCGGGGCGGGTGCGGGCGCGCTTCAAGCTGCCCGATAACCTGACGACCTACCGCGTCATGGCGGTGGCGGTCCATGGCGCCACCCACTTCGGCTCCGGGCAAGGACAGCTGCGAGTCGGCAAGCCCTGGATGATGGTGCCGCGTCTGCCGCGTTTCGCTCAGCCTGGCGACCTCGTGGAGGCGAGCATGACCGTTCGCCATGGCGGCGGGGCCGCTGAAGAGGTCGAGGCTGAGCTCGAGGTCACAGTCACCGGAGACGCCGCCAAGCTCATGGGACCGCCGGTGCAGCGCGTGCGCCTCGCCTCCGGGGGCGCCACCGAAGTCCGGCTGCCGCTCCAAGTGCAAGCCCGCGCTCAGGGTCGTGTCGGGTTGGTGGTGCGCCTGCGGCCCTTGATCCAGCAGGCGCTGGCGCCGGTCGCCGACGCCGTGGAGGATGGTTTCGACATCGTCGACCTGCGGCCGCGCGAGTCATCCGCGGTCTTCGCGCGCATCCTAGACGACGGACCCTGGCAGCAGACGCTGCAGCGCCCCGCAGATAGCCTCGACGTCGGCGGGCTGCGCCTGGAGCTGTCGAGCAGCGCGGTGGCCGGCCTGCGCGGCGACATCAACGCGCTGCTGGAGTATCCGTTCGGCTGCGCCGAGCAGACCGCCTCGAAGTTGTTGGCGCTGGTCGAGCTGCGGCGGCTGCAGTCGACGTACAAGATCTGGCCTGACGTCTCGACCGCGGCTTGGCAGCAGCAGGTCGACGCCACCCTGCGACGCCTCGCGGTGCTGCGCAGCGGCGACGGCTACGCGATGTGGCCGGGCGGCAGCGAGGCCGCGGCCCCGGTCGCCAACGCCTGGATCGCCATCGTCCTGCAGCGCGCGCGAGCCGCTGGCGTGGACATCGACGTCGCCCAGCTTGGCGCGCTCACGGCGTCCTTGCGGCGTGCGCTCAACGCCACCAAGCCCCCGGAGAAGCTGAGTGACGACGCCCAGGTACGCATCGTCCACGCCCTCGCTCGGCATGGTGAGCTCCCCGACGTCGACGCCGGCGCCCTCTTTCTCCGCCGCAGCGGGCTGACCCGGTCGTCGCGGCTCGAGCTTGGGCTGGCGTTGGCGTTGTCGACGCGCCCGCTGCGGCGCGAACAGGCCGGGACCATCGCCGACGAAGAGGCCGGTCGTCTCATCGTCGAGGCGGCCACGGCCCACCTGCCGCCAGAGGCCGACCCTTATTGGGGCAGCGCCATCCGTGACGAGGCCCAGCTGCTCGAACTGCTCCAAGGTGTCCGCCCTCAGCACCCCCTTCTTGAGCGACTGGGTCGAGGGACGCTGCAGCGGCGAGCCGAGCGCTACGCCACGACACAGGACCACGCGGCGTCGCTGCTCGGCGTCGCAGCGTGGCTGGAGGCGGGAGAGCGCGTCGTCGCCAACGTCAGCGCCAAGGTGCAAGTGGGCGCCAGGGCCATTGGCACGCTTCGCTTCGTCGGTCGCTCGGCAGAGGCCCGGCTCTTCACGGTGCCGCAGGTGAACCTGCCAGTGGCCGAGGCGACGCCGGTCGTCATCGAGCGTACAGGGCAGGGGCCCGTGTATGCAGCGCTCCACTATGACTATCTCGTGCCTTCGCTTGCCGATCGGGCCCGCAACGCCGGGCTGGTGGTGCGGCGCACAGCGCTCGACATGGCCGGCACCGTCGACCCTAAGGCGGTCAACCGCGGGGGCTTCCTCGCCGTCACTGTCGAGGTCTGGAGCAGCCTGCAGCGGCGAGACGTCGCCATCGTCGATCCCCTGCCGGCGGGCCTGGAGGCTGTCGACTTTGAGATGGCCGGCCAGCCCGAGATCGTCCGCCGCAAGCTGGCCGGGCTCGACGGTCGAAGCGCACCGATCGCGGCCGCTGCGGCTGGCGACCCGGGCAGCGGACTTGACGGAATGGAGGCCAGCGACGATTGGCAATTCGAGGCCACCCACCGCGAGCTGACGCCGACGGCGGTGCGCTTCTTCGTCGACCAGCTGCCAGCGGGGCGCAGCGTGTTCCGCTATGTCGCACGTGCGCGCACGCGCGGCGACAGCCGCTGGCAAGGCAGCCACGCCCACATGATGTATGCGCCAGAGGTGTTCGGTGCCGCCGCGAGTCGCAACATCGTCGTCCGTTGAGCTGTCGAGGCGAGTATGTCTTCCCTCCCGCCCGACGCGGCGTCGAGTCCACCGCCGAGCCCGACGCCGAGCGCTGCGCTGAGCACGGCGCCAGCGACCGCGCCGCCCGGCGGTCCCGCAGGTCGCCAAAGGTCCGGCATTGGCGCAAGCGGCCGTAGGCTCCGCCGCACCTGGCCTTGGCGCACGATGGTCGCGGCGGGGATCAGCTTGCCATTGGCGGCGTCGCTGCTGTTCTGGGATCCCGCTGGGCCGCTCGGTCGGACGCTCGGCCTGCCACGCGCGCCGGAGGATCCCGGACACGCGCTGCGGGCTCGCTACGCCGCCTCAGAGCTGCTCGATCGCCGCGGGCGCCCGCTGCAGCTCGCCATCGCCGGTCACCGCCAGATCGGGCTCGAGACGCCGCTGTCAGAGATCTCGCCTCGCCTCATCGCGGCGACGTTGGCGGCAGAAGATCCGCGCTTCTATCATCATCTAGGCCTCGACCCGATCGCCATCGCGCGCGCAGCCTACGGAAACCTGCGGGCTGGACGGGTGACATCGGGCGCCTCCACCTTGACCCAGCAGCTGGCCCGCATGCTCGACCCTCGGCCCCGCGGGTGGCAGAGCAAGCTGCGCGAGGCGCTGGTCGCCCGTCAGCTCGAGCGGCGCCACGACAAGGCCACGCTCCTCGGCTGGTATCTGGCGTTCGCGCCCTACGGCGGGCTGCTGCGCGGCGCCGAGGCCGCGGCTCGGACGTGCTATGGGCGAAGCGCCGCTGAGCTTTCTTGGATGCAGGCGGCCCTGCTGGCCGTGGTGCCGCGCTCGCCGACCGCCCTTGACCTTCGGCGATCTCTGCCCAAGGCGCGTCGTCACGCTGTCCGCCTGCTGGAGCGCATGCACAGCGAAGGCCAACTCGACGCGGCGGCGCTCGGCGCGGCGCTCGATGAGGAGGTGCAGATCGTCAGCCAGGCGAGCCCATTCGAGGCGCCCCACCTGGTGCCGGTGCTGGCGCCGGCGCTCGGCGACAGGCCCCGGCAGCTGCACACGACGATAGACGGGCCGCTGCAAGCTGAGCTGCAGGGCCTACTCCGACAGCACGTCAGGCGCCTCGCGGGACAGAGCGCCCACAACGCGGCGCTGGTCGTGCTGGAGGCCTCGACCGGTGACGTCGTCGCGCTCGTCGGGTCGCAGGGGTGGGGCGACATCGAGCACCTCGGCGCCAACAATGGCGCGCTGGCGCTACGTCAGCCAGGCTCAACGCTCAAGCCCTTTCTCTACGGCCTCTTCTTCGCCGAGGGCGGCAGCAGCGCTGACGTCTTGCTCGATGTGCGTAGCAGCTTCGCCACCGAGCAGGGGCTATGGACGCCTGACAACTACGGGGAGCGCTTTCACGGTCCGATTCGGGCCCGGCTGGCGCTCGCCAACTCCCTGAACGTGCCCGCTGTGCGGTTGGCCGCCACCCTGGGCGTCGATCGCCTGCAGCAGACGCTGCAGCGCGCGGGCATCGAGAGCCTGCGGCGCGCTTCATCGCACTACGGGCTCGGCCTCGCGCTCGGCGACGCCGAGGTCACGCTGCTGGAGCTGACCAGCGCGTCGACGACGTTTGCGCGTGGTGGCACGGCGGTCCGACCGCGCTTGCTCGCCGCGGTCGTCGATGACGCCGGGGTGCGCCACGACATCGCCGCCGCCACGTCGGAGCATGTGCTGTCGCCTGAGGCCGCGGCAATCGTCAGCGCCATCCTGCGCGATCCCGTCGCGCGCGCGTCCTCCTTTGGCCGAGATAGCCCCCTCGACGTCGCGGCCCTCGCCGGAGGCGCCCCCGCCGTGTCGGTCAAGACCGGCACCTCCAAGGGCTACCGCGACGCCCTGGCCATCGGCTGGACTGCGGACCATGTCGTCGGGGTATGGGTCGGAAACTTCGATGGACAGCCCATGCGCGAGGCGACCGGCGCCGTCGCCGCAGCGCCCCTGCTGCGCGACGCGTTTCTTGTGCTGCAGCGCCGTCAGCCGCTGCGACCGGTGCCGACGCCAGCGTCGCTGCGGGCGATCGAGGTCTGCCCGCTCTCTGGAATGGCGCCGGGGCCACACTGCCCCCACGCCGTCGAAGAGCTCATCCTGCGCAGCGCCGCCGCCCGCGCGCCGTGTTCCTGGCATCAGCAGGTCGCCATCGACGTCCGCAACGGGCTGCTCGCCGCCGGGAGGTGCCCGACCGCCGCCGTCCGCCACGAGACGCGCGTCGTCTACCCGCCGGCGCTGCACGGCTGGGCGCGCGACGCTGGGATGCCGCAGGCGCCGACGGCGTCGAGCCCGCTGTGTGAAGCCGCGATGGGCAGCGCCGGGCCCGCGGCCGGTCTGCAGATCCTCGAACCGACAGATGGCGGGAGGTTCTGGCTCGATGGCGCGCTTGCCGGCGCGGACCAAGCGATCGCGCTGGTCGCCACCGGCGGCGGCAGCGGCCAACGCCTGCGCTGGTCGGTCGATGGTGCGCCGCTCGGCAGCGTCCTCTCGGGTCGCCGCCTGCTCTGGCAGCCGAGTGTCGGTCGCCACCGGCTGCGCGTCAGCGTCGAGGCGGCGCCGGACCAAGAACCGCGGCCTCGGCGCCACCCGCAGGAGCGCACCGACACGCCGACGTCGGCGCCGCCGCCGCCGCTCCCCAAGGAGCAGAGCGCTGAGGTCGAGATCGAGGTGCTCGCCGGCGCGCTGACGCGCGAGCGCCGCTGAGGTCGCGGCCGGCAGCGCGAGCGCCGATGGACTCCATCGTCCGTGAGGTAAATGCCGCGCGGGGCAGAAGCGCGCCGCGAGAGGCCCGCGTGATGTGCCCGCGTGGGCGGAAGCCGGGGCGCTTAGACGTCGGCGGTGGCGCCAGCGTAGAAGGCGTCGAGCGTCGCCTTGTGCCGTGCCTCGACGGCCTTG
>SXGT01249700.1_pt1 | contig 12182 bp, 13 predicted proteins | sample 3176221 | NCBI WGS metagenome assembly SXGT01 (sample SAMN11356862, study PRJNA531348) | freshwater metagenome | isolation source: freshwater sample F1-120 | place: China: Fuxian Lake, Yuxi | collected 2017-12-25
CCGGTGGAGGAGCTGCGGGACGCCCAGCTCTACGCCGTGTGGGGCCGCCTGGACCCGGCAAAGAAGGACCCGCTCGCGCCCGCCCTCCGCGCCGAGCTCGAGGTCGCCCTCGGCGCCGACACGCTCGGGGTCCTCGAGCGCACCGCCCCGAACCGGCGGGCGTTGGACGCGGTGCACCGGTCGGTGCGCGCCCGGAGCTCGTGCAGCGGGTTCGGGATCGCCGTGCCGTCCTGGCGCGGGCTGAGCGCCGACACGCACGCCACGTTGGAGTCCATCGTCGGCAGCGGCAGGTGTGCGCGCATCACCGCCGACGAGCTGGCGCGGTTGGACAAGGCGTACGCCGCCCTCGCGGCGGAGCCTCGCCTGGAGGCGGCGCTCTCCGCGCTCCTCGGGCACCTCGCGCGCTCGCTCGCCGTCGAGGCGGCGGGGATGCGCGCCGCATGCGACGATGGTTGTGGCTGGGCGGCGCGCGTGGCCCCCGGCGTCGCGGCCGCCCTGGCCGACACCCCCACCCGCGCGGCGGCCGTGGCCCGCCTGTGCACCCGCGCCGAGGTGGACACGACGCTCGACAAGCTCTTCGACGGGTGGGGCGCGTGCAGCGGGCGCGCCGTCGACCGCGCCGCCGCCGCGGCGTGGCCTAGCGCGTGGGGCGACCGGGCGGTGGCCGTGGACGGCACGATCCCCACCCTGCCGGTGCAGTGGCCACGCGACCCCTGAGCCCCCGCTCAGCGGGACTGCACCAGCTTCCAGGCGTTGCCCGACGGGTCACGGAAGTTCGCGTCGACGCTGCCGAAGCGCACGACCGGCTCCTGCGTGAACTCCACGCCCTTGGCCCGCATCGCCGCGTACGTCGCGGCCACGTCCGCGACCTCGAGCACCAGCGGGGGCATCGTGCCCTTGGCCACCAGCGCCCGGAGCTGCTCGGCGCTGGCCGGGTCGATCACCGGGGGCGCCGGCGCGAAGAGCCCGAGCTGGAACGAGGGCTGGTCGGGGTGCTGCACCGTGAGCCACCGGAACGGCCCGTTCTTGACGTCGGTGTGCACCACGAAGCCGATCTTCTCGGTGTAGAACGCCAATGCTTCGTCCTGGTCGAGGACGTACAGGCCGACGACGGCGACACCTTGGCGGCGGGGAGTGGACATGCTCAGGACCTCTGGACGTAGGGGGCGGCGAAGAGCCACAGGCCGGTGATCAGGAGCACCAGCAGGGGAACCAGGGCGAAGAGGCCGATCCAGACCGGCGGTTCGGGGAACGCCCAGGCGGCGAGGTTGGCGACGAAGCCGAGGGTGAAGACGATCGACACCCAGCGGTGGAAGACACGGAAGCGGTGGGTCCAGTTCAACGGAGCTCCTGAGGAAAGCGGGGGACCGACGCCCAGGACGGGCGACTCGAACCCCTCAGGTACCGTCGGTCTCCGCGCGCCGCTTCTCCGAAACTGCGATCCTCAGGTCGGGGCGCGCGGCGGCGTGCAGGAAACAGCCTGGAACCTCCTCGGGCGGCGGACCCGCGGCGCGCTCCTTCGCCCGCCGCTCGCCCGGCGACTCGCCGGTGACGTCCCGGAACGTGCGCCCGAACGTCCCGAGGCTGCGCCAGCCGGTGCGGAAGGCGATCTCCGTGGTGGACAGCTCGGTGTCGCGGAGCAGGGCCGCCGCGCGCTCGATGCGCAGGGTCAGGAGGTAGCGGTGCGGCGGGACGCCGAACGCCGCCTTGAAACACCGCGCGAAGTGGGCCGCCGAGATGCCGCTCACCCGCGCCAGGCGCGCCACGGGCCAGTCCTCGTGGGAGGCGGCGTCCATGCGGTCCTTCGCGCGGAGGCAACGCCGCAGGACGGCCGGGTCCGGCGTGCGCACTGTCCGATGAGGGGGAACCTCGGTCACCCCACCCCGGTACTCCGGCGCGGCCCGGCGCTCAATCCAGGCCCACCTTCCCGTCGGCCCAGGAGTGGTTCTTCGTCGGGTGTGCATGGCAAGCCTCTGGGGTCCGCGCCGCGACCGACCTGGACGCGGGCCGGGGCGGGTGCGCGGCCCGGCGCGGGGGCGACGCGCCCGGTTGTGACGTGAGGGCACGGTGTCGTGACGTCACCTGCCACGTGCAGGACCTCGGCGGGCGCGGGCCGGGTCCCGGACCTCCAGCACGCCCACCCCGCCCAGGGCCTCGACCAGACCGAACGACGTCTCGTCGCCGTACACGACCGCGGCGCCGACCGGCGCCCGGAGCGACCGCTGGGGCCCGACGAACCGCACCGCGTCGCCGGGGCGGACGGCGCGCGTCCATCCGGCGCCCGGACCGCCGCCGTGGTCCACGACCCGAAGCGAAGTGGCGCCGCGCGTCGGGTCCCAGCCGCACGGGGTGTAGGTGCGCGTGTCCAGCGAAGGCAGCACGAGCTGCACCTTGTCGCCCGGCGTCCCGCGTGAAGAAGTGTGAAGCGCGAGCCCGGCGCTCAGGCCCGCAGGACCTTCTCGACCTTCTTGCCCTTGGCGAGCTCGTCCACGAGCTTGTCCATCGCCCGGATCTTGCGCATCAGCGGGTCCTCGACCGCCTCCACGCGCACGCCGCACACCACCCCGGTGACGAGCGCGGCGCCGGGCGGCAAGTTGGCCGCGGCGAAGAGCTGCTCGAGCGAGCTTCCCGCGGCGACATGCCCCGCGAGCGCCGCCGCGTCCAGGCCGGTGAACCAGCGGAGCACCTCGTCGAGCTCCGCCTGAGTCCTCCCCTTCTTCGTCACCTTCGCCGCGTACAGGCCGTAGATGGACGAGAACGGGTAGGCGAAGACTCGCGCCAACGGATCGCTCACGAGTGGTACCACTCGGGGGTGACCAACTGCTGGTAATGTTCGACCTTCAGCGGGTTCACACGCTGCTTTACAGCTTCGATCGCCATCAACGCGGAGACTTTCGCAAACCAGATGTACATGTCGCGCTTGTAGGGCACCCGACTGAACAACCCGCGGGCGAGCCACTTGTTGTTCACGAACTCCTTGTTCATCTCGTACAGCGCCTGGCCGATCTCGTCCTTGGTCATGTACTTGCTGTCGAGGACGGGGCTGAGCCAATCGAAGTTGTCGAAGTCGTCCTCGGTGATCCACCCTTCGCGCAGCGCCTCGTCGAAGATCGGCGTGCCCGGCACCGGGGTGATCGGGTGGAACGCCGGGAAGTCGACGTCGAGCTCCTTGGCCATCTGCACCTGCTTGCGCAGCGACTCGTGGTTCTCTTCTTTCACCCCGACGATGAACGTGGCCTGCACGAACACGTGTGGGTACTTCCGCTTGAAGATGTCGAGCGCCTCGCGCGCCACCCCGCCCGTGTAGAAGCGCTTGTCCAAGCTCGACAAGCTGTCGTCCTCCGCGCGCTCCACCCCGATGAGGATGTGGGCGAGCCCGGCGCGCACCAACTTCTCCAAGATGCCCTTCTTCTCGTCGCGCACGAGGCAGTCCGCACGCATGAACGCAAACCACTGCAGCTTCATGCCCGAGCGGATCACCCGCTCGGCGAACTCGTCGTTGAAGCGCGGGTCGATGTTCCAGCTCTCGTCCACCCACACGTAGCTGCGCTTGCCGTAGCGGTAGTAGAGCTCCTCGATCTCCTCCATCACCCGGTCCACCGACTTCGACCGCCAGCGCGGCGAGAGCTGCACGTTGCCGTCGGTGTCGTACTTGCGGTCGGCCATGACCGTCCACCACGCGCAGAAGCTGCAGCTCGACACACAGCCACGACTGTGATGAATGGTGGTGCCACCCGGCGAGAAGAGGTAGCGGCTCTTCCCGTAGAGGTGCATCGGGAGCAGGTCGTACGCGGGCATCGGCAGGGTGTCGAGGTCGCGGATGAGCTTGCGCGTCTTGGTGCGCACCGCCTTCTCGCCGTCCCAATACATCAGGCCGTCGACCCGGTTCAGGTCGGCGTCGGCCTTGGCCCACTCCTGGCAGGCCTCGACGATGGTCTGTTCGCCCTCGCCGATGCAGATGGCGTCGATGTCGCTGCCCGCCTTGGCGTACCGGTGCGCGAGGTTGGTGAAGTGCCCGCCGCCGGCGATGGTCTTGGCGCGCGGCGCGACCTCCTTGCACAGCCGGAAGAAGCGCAGCGCCTCGCTGGCGTACAGCGCGTGGTTCTCCCCGCACGCGATCACGTCGGGATCGAGCTCCTTGATGCGGTCGGCCAGCGACCGCCACCCGATGTGCAGCGGCATGCAGTCGAGCACGTGTACGTCGATGCCCGCGTCGCGAAGCGGCGCCGCCAGCGCCGGAAGCGCCTGTTGGAGCAGGAAGTTGTCGCCTTCGCTGGTGTACGGCCAGTACGTGCGGGGGGGCTGGACGAGGAGCACGCGCATCGGCCGCGACCATAGCCGGAGGCGCTGCGGACGGCGCCGAGGAGTCGGGGATTTGGTATGCGGGGGGCCGCGCCGCGACCGTCCGGAAGCGCGCCGGGCCAGCCGCGCGGCCCGGCGTCGGGGCGACGGGGGCCGCTCACCCGGGGCCGCGGCATGGTCGGCGCCCCTACCCCCGCCGCGCCACCGCGATCCACGCGCGGTTGAGCGGCCCGAAGACCGGATGGGCCTTCGCGCGCGCCTCCCAGGCGAACAGCGCGTCGAGGTCGACCTCGCCGGCCACCTGCTGCAACGGCCCGCTGTACACGTAGTGGCTCGGCTCGAACCGCTCGACGACCAGGCCGCCGAGCAGGGCGCGGAACGCCCGCTCCTCGAACGTACGGACGAAGCGGTCGCCGGGCGCATGGAGCACCCCGTCGCCGAACACCGCGTCGAGGTGGCCCGCGGGCGCGTCGAGCGCCACCGCCCAGCCCCAGCGGGCCTCGACCGACACCAGCAGCACCCCGCCCGGCCGCAGGCGCTCCACCAGGGCCGCCAGCGCCAGGGCGGGGTCCTGGACGTAGCACAGGAGCTCCGCCGCGATCACCACGTCGTACGGGCCCGCCACCGGCATCGCCTCCACGGGCGCCTCCACGGTGGTGAGCCGGCCCGGACGCCCTGCCGCGTGCGACCAGGCGCACCCGAGCGACCGTGGGTCGGGATCGACGAGGTCGACCTGGCACCCGCGGTCGAGACACCACATCGAGAAGCGGCCGATGCCGCCACCGGCGTCGAGCACGCGCGCGCCGGGCGACACGAACGGCTCCCACAGGCGCAGGTAGAGCTCGCGCTCCGCCAACTTGTGCCGATGCGCGGGGCTGTCGGGCCGGAGAAAGTCCATCCACTCTGGCGCGTCACGCCACGCCGCAGCCGCGCCGGCCAGATTGGCCGCCGCGGGGGTGCTGCTCATCCTGGGCCCCTGCCGAGGCGGAAGATCAGGACTTGGGGCCGGGCTTGGGGCGCGGCGACGGGCGCCAGCTCTTCGGGCCGGGCTTCGGGCGGGGAGAAGGACGCCAGCTCTTGGGGCCGGGCTTGGGACGGGGGGAGGGTCGCCAGTTCATCGGTGCTCCGAATGTGGTGCGGGAGGCGCGTATCGTTCCCCGGTCGGTGCGGGGTGTCAAGCGATTGCTGGAGGCAGGCCCGCGTGGAGGCGAACCGGTCACAGAACCCCACCCCCGAGCGTTAGCCTCGCCCCATGCTGCTCTGGCTCGCCTTCGCCTTCGCCCCCGCCCCCGGCCCCGTTCCCCAGGGTGCGCCCGTCGAACACCTGGCGCGCACGCCGCACGTGCAGTGGCGGCTCCGTTCGTCGGTTCGCGCCCAGGCGTTCGCCTCGGCCTGGGGCGCCCCGTACGTGCGCTGGGACGAGCGCACCGGCAACCCGCACTTCCTCGGCCTCCCCGGCGTGCCCGAGCGGGTCGCGGACGACCTCGTGGCCGATGTGGCGGCGCTGTCCGGGGTCGCGGCGGGTGAGCTGCACCTCGCCGAGGTGCAGCGCCGCCCACACGGCGACGGCGAGCGCACATTCCTGAAGTACACCCGCCGCTTCCAGGGTGCCGAGGTGGTGGACGACCAGGTGTTGCTGGTGGTCACCGACGGCCGCATCGGCGCCGCGTGGGTGCGGCTCACGCCCACCGGCGGGCTCCCCACGCCGCGGCGCGGCGAGGTCGTGGTGGCCGACCCCCTCCGCGGCTTCGGGCGGCTCGTGCGCATCGAGCGCGGCGCCACGCTCGTCCGGGCGGTGGATCGTACGGGCGCCGAGGTCTACGCCTACGACCCGCGCATGCACACCGAGGTCACCGTCACCCACGAGGAGTTCACCGTCGGCGACGCGCTGGTCACCGACCCCGCCCGCTACGTCACCGTGACCGACACCAGCGGCGCCACGGCCGAGACCGCCGCCGACGGTACCCACGCGTTGACCGGCACGCTCACCGTCGAGCTCGACGGCGCGACGCTCCAGGTGCTCCAGAACGGCGCGGCGGTCACCGTCACCGGCACCGATGACATCGACCTGGACGCGGGCAGCGACCTCTCGTACTCCGCGGCCGACACGCTGCACCACTTCTACCAGGTGTGGGACTGGCTCGCGTACACCTGGCCCACGCACGCGTGGCTCGACGATCACGTGGTCGCGACGGTCGACATGAACAGCGGCGCGTGCAACGCCTACTACACCTCGGGGACCATCAACTTCTTCGCCGAATACAGCACGTGCAACGCCACGGGCCGCATGGCGAGCGTGGTGTACCACGAGGTCGGCCACGGCATCCACGAGTACATCCTCGCCGGCGGCACCTACGCCAGCGACGTCTCGGAGGGGAGCTCCGACTACGTCTCGGCCACGATCCTGGACGACTCGCTCATCGGCGAGGGCTTCTACACCGACGGCTCCGGCATCCGCGAGCTCGAGACCGACAAGAAGTACCCCGACGACATCATCGACGAGCCGCACAACGACGGGCTCATCTGGGCGAGCCTGCTCTGGAACCTGCGCGAGACCTGGCTCGGCACCTACGGCGACCCCACCGGCGCGGAGATGACCGACCAGCTCTTCCTGGGCACGCTGGAGCAGGGTCCCGGCCTGACCGACCTGCTCGAAGCCGTGCTCGTCGCCGACGACGACAACGGCGACTGGTCCGACGGCACCCCGCACGACTGCGAGCTCATCGACCTGCTCACCCAGCACGGCCTCGGGCCGGGGGCGATGGGGGTGTACGCGGTCGAACACACGCCGCTCGGCGCCCAGGGCTCCGAGACCGAGGGCTACGCGCTCTCGCTCGATCTGCAGGCCGGGTTCGACACCTGCACCGGCATCGCCAACCCGACCCCGAGCGTGTGGTACACCACCGACCGCGGCGCCCGGCTCCCCGCCGCCGACGGCACCGGGGCCGAGGCGTGGACCGAGGTGGTCCTGACCACCACCGACGACGTCACCTACACCACCACGTTGCCCCGCGTGCCCGCGACCGACGGGTTCCGGTACTTCTACGCCCTCACCTCCGCCGACGGCACCGAGACCGAGAGCTCGCACGGCGATCTGGAGCAGGGCGTGTGGGAGTTCCGCGTGGGGGATCGCGCCGCGCTCTGGTGCGACGACTTCGAGTCCGGCGCGCCCGGGTTCTCGCACGCGGCCGGCATTCCGTGGACGGGGGCGACCGGCACCATCGACGAGTGGGTCATCGGCGCGCCGGTGGGCGGGGGGCGGTTCGACCCGGACGTGCCGGCGTCCGGCACGAACATCCTCACCACGGTGCTCGACGACGACTACAGCCCCAACAACGCACAGTACGTGTCCACCCCGGCGGTCGACCTGGCCACCCCCGGCCGGATGCGCATGCTCACCTACCAGCGCTGGCTCACGGTCGAGGACGGCATCTACGATCACGCCCGCGTCTACGTCTCCGACGGCAGCACCTCCACGGAGATCTGGCAGAACGCCGGCACGTCGCCGGGCGACACCCAGCTTCTCGACACCGACTGGCGCACCTTCGACCACGACCTCGGGCCCTTCCTCGACACCGAGGGCGCGCGCACCACCCCGCTGTGGTTCTCGTACACCCTCCAGAGCGACGCCGGCCTGGAGTTCGGCGGCTGGGCGCTGGACGACGTCTGCGTCGTGGAGCTCGACGACGTGCCCGACCACTACCGGCGCGTGGCCCTGGCCGCCGCGTGGGCCGACGCGGGCGAGGCCGAGGTGGGCACGGTGGACGTCACCTGGCACACACCGTGGATCCGCCCGCTCACCCTGACGGTGCTCGTGCGCCAGGAGGGCCGCGCGCCCACCTCGCTCACCGACGGCGTGATCCTCGACCTCGACCTGGACCCCACCTTCGGCGAAGAGAAGCACGTGGTCGACACGCTCCCCGGCCTCGAGCGGGGCACGGCCTGGACCTATGCGCTCTTCGCCGCCGGCGAAGACTCCGCCGAGCTGTACCTCACCGCCGTGGACGGTCAGAACGCGGCCACCGTCGACTTCGAGCTGCGCGACACGGGCGAGCCCCTGGACACCGCGGACAGCGGCGACACGGCCGACAGCGGCGACACCGCCGACTCGGGCGACACCGGGCCGGCCGACGACACCGGCGCCGACGACACCGGCGACGCGCCCGACAACTGCGGTTGCCAGAGCGGCGGGGGCGCCGGGGCAGCGGGAGCCGGGGTGCTGCTGCTCGCCGCGGCGAGCGTGCGCAGGCGTCGGGGCTGACGCCGGTTCAGCCCTCGCCGGTCTTCTCCCGGAGGATGCGCACCGCCTCTTCGTGCACGTCCTCGCCGGAGCCCGACATCGGCTCCGCGAGGTAGACCGCATCGGCCTTGCGGACGGCGCGGGCCGCCCACCACTCCATCAAGGCACCCTCCTGCGAACGTTCCGCCGCGGCCGCGACCCGCGCCTGCCGCTCGATCTCGTCGAGCGCCGCACCGAACCCCGTGGCCTTCCCCGCCGGGAGCGCCCCACGCACGAGGACCGGCTCGCCGTCGAGCGGGACACACAGGACCGCGACCGTACGGGAGTCGCTGGTCGGGCCGAAGAGGCACGCCCGGACGGGCGCATAGTGGTAGCCGATCATCCCCACCTCTGTTGCAGCCAGGCGAGCCGCTCGGCAAGGCCTTCGGCGAGGGACTCCCGCCGGAGTGCGGACAACCACCCCGCCGGGATCGCCGCCACCGCATCCAGGAGGTCTTGCTCCCGGATCGGGAGGGGCGCCGGTGCGAGCCCGCGGGCGCGCCCCACGTGGGGCAGCTCGTCGGCCGGCGCGGCCGCCTGGTCCCGGCACCACGGCAAGCCCTGCGCGTGGTCCATCGCCGTGAGGCGGCCCGCGACCCGCAGCAGGTTGGGGTGGTGGGGCAGGCGATCGCCGTTGTGGATCAACAGGTCGAAGGCGTAGAGCCGCGCGAGGAACGCGTCATCGTCGGGCGGCGCCGTGACGTCCTCCGCGTCGAGCCAACGGCTCGCGAAGACGTCGGGGCCCAACGCCGCCACCGCCGACGCGAAGCGCCGTTCGTGCGCGGGACCCCGCGCCATCGCGGCGCGGAGGGCCGGCCCCACGCGGCCCACGCGGGCCTCGGGAATGTCGATCGCCGCCGCCCGCGCGAGGTGCGCCGACACGAGCTCGGCGACGTGGTCGAGCATCGGCGCCGGGGCCAGCTTCACCAGCCACGTGACGCCGTCGGCGTCCACCACGAGGAGCGGCTCGGTGGAGCCGCGCTCGGCCCGCCCCATGCTGCGCCGGAATTCCAGCATGACGCATCGTAGCGCGACGCGCGCCGGATGCACCAACGACCGACCCTCACCCGGAGGGCACCGCCGGCCTCACGCCCCCTGGGCCGCCAAGACCACCGCGATGTCCGCCGGCCCGTTCACGCGGTGGGCCTGCCACCCGCGCGCCGCCGCGGCCGCGATGTTGTGCGGGTTGTCGTCGAAGAAGCAGAGCCCGGCCGGCTCGACGGCGAGTCCCCGCTCCACGACCGCGAAGGCCTCGGCCTCGGGCTTGAGCGCGCCGGTCTCGTACGAGACATAGGCGTGATCGAGCTCCTGGCGAAAGTGCACCCCCAACAGGCCCCAGTGGAGCGGGTTGGTGTTGGACAACAGCACCACCGGAACCCCCCGCGCCCGCGCCCGCCGCAGCACCGCGACTGCGCCGGGCTGCACCGCCGTCGGCCACCGTGCCAATGCAACGAGGAACTCCGCGGGCGACACACCCGTGTGACACAGCTCTCGAACCGCCACTTCCGCCATGGCCTCGGTGGTGACGGTCCCGAGCTCGAAGCCCCGGAACGCCGGGTGGTGGAGGACGAACCGCCACCACGCCGCGTGGTCGATGTCCGGCCGGAAGAGCGGGTAGAGCGGCGCTTCGTCGAACCGGGCGAGGACCCCCCCGAGGTCGAAGACGTACGCCCGGATCACGTCGGCGCCGCCCGCCCCGCGCGGGGCGCACCGGACCCTGCTCCCTTCGGGACGGTCGCGGCGCGCCGCCCAAGGCCCCCCCTCACCCCAACATCCGTTGGAGCACTCGAGGGTCGAACACCGGGTTGTCCTTGCGCAACCGGCCGAGCGGCGCCTGGGGGCCACCGTAGTTGTGGCCCGGGAAGATGATGGTGTCGTCGGGCAACGCCGAGAATCGCTGCCCCAACGTGCGGGCCATCTCCTCGGGGTCGCCTCCGGGGAGGTCGGTGCGGCCGCAGCCCTGGAGGAACAACGTGTCGCCGGCGACGAGCGCCCCGCCCACGCGAAAACAGCAGCTCCCCGGGGTGTGACCGGGCGTGTGCAGCCACTCGATCTCGACCCGGCCCACGGCCACCTTGTCGCCCGCGTCGCGCAGCGTCAGGTCGGCGATGCCGAGCCCGGTGACCTTGCGGACGAACTCGGCGTCGCCCTTGTGGATGTGGAGCGGCACCGGATTGTGCTCGAGCAGGCGGACGAACCCGTCGACGTTGAAGCCCATCATCGAGCCGCCGATGTGGTCCGGGTGGTAGTGGGTGCCGAACGCAGCGACGAGCTTCATGCCGTCGGCGGCGACGATCGCGAGCAAGTCTTCGATGGCCCAGGCGGGATCGATGACGACACACTCGCGGGTGGCCTTGTCGCCCACCAGGTACACGAAGTTCTGCATCTGGCCGGCGACGGGGTGGGCACGACCGAAGTCGCGCCCGGCGAGGAGCTGACGGAAGTACAGGTCGGACATCAGGCCTCGAAGCCGAGCTCGGCGCGGTAGGTCTTCTCGAGGGTGCTCGTGCTGCGGGCGAACTGGCTGCGCAGGAACAACAACACCCCCCAACTCATCGCGAACACGCGGTATGGGAGCGCGGGGCGTTCGGCCGGGACGAACCCGAGCGCCTGGCCTTGCGCCCACACCCGCTTGCGCACGTGCTCCACGAAGCGCGGCAGGTGGCGCATCACCCGGTGGTCGCCGGCCCGGCGGGCGAACGCCGCGGCCACCATCGGCGCGACGGAGAGCTGCAGCTCCAACAGGCCGTAGAACGGGTGTCGCAACCAGGGGGAGGCCGCGAGCAACCGCCGCGTCTCCTTCTCGCCCCACGCAACGTGCTCCTCTTCTTCGCGACACACCACCACCAGCTTCTTCTTGATGTCGGCGACCTTCGGGTGGGCGTCGGGGAGCGTCTTGAGCAGCACGTCGCGGAAGATGTCGAGCACCATGCCTTCGCCCACCGCGTGCTCCATGAACACCTTCAGCGGGTAGTAGTTGTTGTGCGCGCTCATCAGCCGGATGACCCAGTGCGGCGGCTCGGGCGTGAGCTCCAGGTCGCGGAAGATGTCGGCGAACAGCTCCAGGTGCGCGAGCTCCTGCCGGGCCTGGCGCAGGTAGAACCTCGCCGCCTCGAGGTTGTGCGCCGCGTACAGCGACTTGCCGCAGTACACGCCGGTCGCTTCGCCGAAGAGCGCCTGGCTCAACACGAAGCGGACGATGCGACGGTCCTCGGGAGAGGTGAGGTCGAAGGTGTCACCTGCGAAGTCGAACTCGGCCATGGCGCAGGGATAGCGCGATGCGGGCGCACGGGCGAGCGCACTCGGGGGCCACGCCGCGACCGTCCGCTCGTCGGGCCGAAGCCGGCGCGCGGCCCACGTCGACGCGCGGGGCTGCCGCCGAGGGAGCGCGCGGGCGCTGTCCGCGATTCGCGGCGTTCGCCAAACTCGACGGGGTACTCGCCAACGGGGGGGGGGTTGCCCCGCAACCCCCCCGACTTTGGCGAGCGCTCGCCGCGCGCCGCCGCCGCCGGGACGGCGCGCGCGGCGGCTGTGCGCGATTCGCGGTGTTTGCCCGTGCGCGGCGTCGAGCCGCCTGCCGAGAAGACGCCGCCGCGTACGG
>SXGT01308900.1_pt1 | contig 12182 bp, 10 predicted proteins | sample 3176221 | NCBI WGS metagenome assembly SXGT01 (sample SAMN11356862, study PRJNA531348) | freshwater metagenome | isolation source: freshwater sample F1-120 | place: China: Fuxian Lake, Yuxi | collected 2017-12-25
GCTGCTGCTCGCCGCCCGAGAGCAGGCGCGCCGGCCGGCCGGCGATTGGCTCGAGGCCGACGCGGGCCAGCGCCTCGATGGAGCGGCGCCTTCGCTCCGGCACGGCATGGCCTTGCAGCTTGAGGCCATATTCGACATTCGCCAACACCGTTGTGCGCAGCATGATCGGTCGCTGGAAGACCATGGCCTGCGACAGGGGCATTGGCCAGTCAAGGCGGCCGCCACTTGGATGCAACAGGCCATGGATCAGGCGCAACAAGCTGCTCTTGCCCGCGCCATTGGGGCCGAGCACGACGTTGCGCTGGGCAGAAAGAGCCAGCGTTGCCGAATCGATGATGCAGGCGCCGCCCTCGGCAAGCCAGAGGCGGTCGATGGAGAGCCAGGCATTCACCCCCACCTCCTCTCTGCCCAGCCGCGTACGGCATAGGCCACCGCGTTGATCGAGAGCACCACGGCGATCAGCACGAATCCCAGAGCGAGGGCCAGGGGCAGGTCGCCCTTACTGGGTTCCAGTGCGATGGTGGTGGTCATTACCCGCGTCACGCCGTCGATGTTGCCGCCGACGATCATTACGGCGCCGACCTCGGCGATGGCGCGGCCGAAACCCGCCAGCGCTGCCGTGGAAAGCGAAAAGCGGCCGTCCCAGAGCAGGGTTGCCGCAGCGCGGCCGCGGCTGGCGCCGAGCGAGCGAAGCTGCTCGCGGTATTCCGTCCATTCATCGGCAATTACCTGTCGTGTCAGTGCGGCGACGATAGGCGTGACGAGTATTGCCTGGGCAATGATCATCGCCGTTGGCGAGAACAGCAAACCGAATTGGCCCAGCGGCCCGGCGCGCGACAACAGCAGGTAGACCAGCAGGCCGACCACCACCGGCGGCAATCCCATCAGGCCGTTGAACAGCACGATGAGCACGCGCCGCCCGGGAAAGCGGCCAACCGCCAGAAGGGCTCCAACCGGCATGCCCACGACACAGGCGATCAGGGTGGCGGCGAGGCTGACGCCCAGGCTGAGCCAGACGATGCCGGCCAGTCTGGTGTCGGCCGACGCGACGAGCTGCCAGGCGGTAAGGAAGGAATCCCCCATGGCCGACATCGAATTATGTGGCTGCGTGCATAAGGAGAAGCAGGTTAAAGTACGCAATCAAGGCATCAAATATGTCGTTCATTGCAACTAGACCCCACTTACGCTGGAACTGGGATTTCGGTCCGCTGCTGCAGGACGTGGATAGTTCTCGCCTGCTGCAGCTGCTCGCCGGGATAAGTTCCGGCGGCACCCTGGGGGCGGCCGCCGACGACAGCGGTATGTCCTACCGCACGGCTTGGGGCTTGTTGCGCCAGTGCGAGCAGGCGCTGGGGACTTCGCTGGTGGTCATGGAACGCGGCCGCGGTACGCGTCTGACCGAGTTCGGCGCGGCCCTGGTCGAACTCGACGTCGCCGCACGCGCCGCGCTGGACACGGTGCATGCGCCTTGGCAGCGCCGCCTGGAGGCTCTTCTGGCGCCCGTGGTGCGCACCGCACCGGAGCGCCTGCGCGTGGCGGCGAGCCACGACTTGGCGCTGGCCGACTGGGTAGAGCATGGCCGGCGCATCCGCTTCGAGTTGTCCTGGCGCGGCAGCGAGGAGGCGCTGGCGGCGCTGGGGCGCGGCGAATGCGAACTGGCCGGCTTCCACGTGCCGGAAGGGTGGCCGATGGCGCGCATCGAGAACTGGCTCGGGCGCTGGCTGGAGCCAACGACCCATGTCTGCCTGCCGGTGATGCGACGCCGCCAGGGCCTGATCGTCGCCCGCGGCAATCCGCACCGGCTGGCTAGCCTGGCAGACATCGCGCGGCGCGGCCTGCGCATGGTCAATCGCCAGCGTGGTTCCGGCACGCGCGCCCTGATTGACGAACTGCTGGCAGCGAGCCATGTGCGGCCCGAGTCCATCGCCGGTTACCAGCACGAGGAATTTACCCACGAGGCCGTTGCTGCGGAAGTCGCCACCGGCCAGGCCGATGCCGGCGTCGGCATCGAGGCCGCCGCCGCGCGCTACGACCTTGCCTTCGTCCCGCTGGTTAGCGAGTGCTACGGCTTTGCCATGACGCAGGCGATTGCCGAAAGCCCCGAGGGCAAGGGTTTCCTTGCACGCCTGCATGGCAACACCTTCCGCCAGCGCCTGCTGGCGATGCCCGGCTACGAGCCGCTGCCGGTGCGCGTGCCGGGTACCTGGGAGGCGTTTCTCGCCGGCTGATGGACTTGATCAGCGCTTGCACGGGGCTGGCAGGAGGCTAACGGCCGGGCAAGGATTTGGTTTAAGATGGAAATGATTGATTGGCTTTCGCGCATCCACGCGCAATGGCCTGCGCTTGGAGAACAGTACATTTCATGTCGAAGAAAAAGGCCGAAAAGATCAAGTTCGATTGCTCGCAGTGCCCGGGATGGTGCTGTAGCTACGAGCGTATCCGCACTACCCCATTTGACATAGCCCTGCTCGCAAGGTATTTCGAGTGCGACGAAAAAGATATCAAGAAGAATGCGCTCGATTTCATCGACGGCGAGTGGTTCCTGCGCCATCGCAAGGACGACGTCTTCAAGTCCATCTGCGTCTTCTTCGACCGCAAGAAGCGTCGCTGCGGCATCTACGAAGCCCGTCCGTTGGTCTGCCACAAGTTCCCCTGGCAGAATACCTGCGGCTACTACGACTTTCTCAAGTTCGAGCGCGAAATGATGGGCGATGACGAATTCATCCCCCTGCCGTATCCGAAATAGCCTGTTTTGCCCCCCTTTGACAATCTGGAGACCGCGATGAGCGAAGCCAAGGAAAGAATTCTGCAACTCCTTCCCGCCGAGGGCTGGGAGGCCATGTTTGAGGACGAAGACAACGTTGGCGTGGTGTGCTTCGCCCTGGTCGAGAGCACCGACGAGGAAGGTGCGGTTTCCTCTGCGGTTCGGCCGATGGCCGCGATCGGCGATGCGATCGAGTTCTGTGACGACTATCCGAACTACCTCGGCCTGACTCGCGGCGAGGAGGATTGGGACGAAGAGGAAGAAGACGAGGAAGAGGAAGAGGAAGAGGAATAACCTTCCCGAATTCACCCCGATCGACGGCGCGGCCGACATCTGCCCTTCCGTTCCGAATTGTCCTGCGTAGGAGAGGGCCATGAGAAAAGTCTTGTACATCCTTGGGCAGCTCGACGATGCCGACGTAGAGTGGCTGGCGACCAACGGGCAGCGCCAGAAGCTTGCCAAGGGATCCGTCGTGATCCAGAACGGGGTTCGCTCGGAAAATCTCTACATCGTCATCGACGGGCGACTGGCGGTGGTTCTACCCAATGGATTCAGGCTGGCCGAGGTTGGCGTCGGTGAAATCCTCGGTGAAATCTCGCTGGTCATTTCCAGCCCGCCGACGGCCTCGGTCGTGGTGGAGGAGGATTGCGTGGTACTCGCGGTTTCGCAACTGAAGCTGCGCAAGCAGTTGCAGCGCGACGCCGCGTTTGCCGGCCGCTTCTACCGCGCGCTCGCGGTGTTCCTCGCCAATCGCATGCGATCGACCCTGTCGACCCTGGGTTATGGCAATGCCCCGGCCGCCGAGCCCGGCAAGGCGATCGCCGACGACGATGACGAGCAGGACGCGGACTTGCTGGATGACGAGGTGCTGGACGAGGTGTACAACGCCGGCTTGCGATTCGAGCGTTTGCTCAAAAAGCTCGCGCAGTAAGTATTCCGCCGGAATCAGGTTTGCCCAGAATGCGCTCGGGGACGATCCACGCCGTCGCTACCCTCCTGCTCTGTGTTCCCGCCGCGGGGGCGCAGGATTTGCGGCCGGCCAGGGATCTGGTTGTTCCGCCGCCGCCCCTGGAAGCGCCCGCCCGCAGCCTGACATTGAAGGGCGAAGCAAGGCTCGAGGACGTGTTGCGCCGGGCCTTGAGCGCGAACCCGAATCTGGTGCTCCAGGGCCTGCAGGTCAAGGCCGAGCATGGCAATGTCGACCAGGCCCTGGGAGCCTATGAGACCGAATTCACCCTGAATTATTCGCGCGAAGCCGGTCGCAGGCCGCTGCGGCGGCAGGATCAGACAACGTTCGCCACCGCGGACTCGCCGGAGAGGCGGGCCGAGAGCATCAACAATTCGGAGCTGCGCGCCGGCGTTACCCGCAATCTTCGGTCGGGGGCCGAGCTGGAGGCGACCGGCACGATCAATTCCGCCGGCAGCACGCTCAACGAGGCCTCCGGCACGCCGCGGCAGACGACCGCCGGTCTGCGCTTCGGGATTCGTGTGCCGCTGCTGCGCAACGCCGGCGGCGTGCAGAACGAAAGCGCGCTCAAGGCGCGAGAGATCGAGCGCGACGCGAGCATCGAGGAACTCCTGCAGACGAGTTCGACCACGGTGCTGAATGTGGTGCAGGCCTACTGGGAACTTGCCGCGCGCCTGCTTCGCGCCAACATCCAGAGGGAGAGCGAGAAGCGCGCCAGCGATCTCGTCGCCGAGATCGAAAAGCTGGTTGCGGCGGACCAGATTCCCGGCGCCGAGCTCGATCTCGCCGAAGCCAGCGCCGGTGAAAAGCGCTCCAGCCGGGTAGCCGAGGAGCAGGCCCTGCAGGCAGCGTGGAACAACCTCGGCCGCTTGCTCCAGGCGGATACGGTCGACGATGTGCTCGGCGCCGCGTTGCAGACCGATGCCCTGCCGGAGGTAGACTCGCGTGCGGTCGATTTCGCCGGCCGCATGCAGGCACGGCACAAGGACGCACTGGAAAAGCGCCCCGACATCCGCGCCGCTCGCCTGCGCGAGCGGGCGGCGCACATCCAGGTACTGGCCGCGGAAGATACGCTGAAGACGCAGCTGGATTTCGTCGGCTCGCTCAACACCAGCGGCCTGCGTGAAGGATCGAGCGGCCCCGACTTCGACCTGTCGCGACCGTTTCCCGTCCTCAATCTTGGATTTCAGGTGCGCGTGCCCCTCGAGAGCGTCGCCGCGCGAGGCCTGGTAACGACCCGTCAGGCGGCCCATCGGCAGTCCGTCGTCCGGCTCCACGAAGCCGAAGGCAATGTCGGCTCGGCGATTGTCACTTCGTCGAGTGCGCTGCGCCGGATCGTCCGTCGTCACGAAGATACCGCGGCCGCGGTGGTCCGCTACGAACAGGCGGTGAAGAACGAGTATGTCAAGCGCAAGCTCGGACTGGCCACCCTGATCGATGTCATCACGGTGCAGGACCGGCTCGATGGCGCCCGCCTGCAGCTGCTGCAGTTGCGCCAGGAGTATGCGGTGGGTATTGCGCAGATCCTGTTCGATGCCGGCGAACTGGTGGGCAGGGAAGCGGAGTCGTACCGGGTCAATACGGCGCTGCTGGATCGGGCGGGAATCGCGGGCAGCCGGTAATGGACGAGAGCGATTCCGACCGCAGCCAGAAGCTGTTTCGCAAGGTGGCCCTGGCGCGCCTGTCGTCGCCGGATCGCCTGGATGTCCTGCTCGGGATCAGTCGTCCGCACACCATTCTGGCCTGGATCGGCGCCGCGATCCTGCTGGCGGCGTTCCTGCTCTGGGGCTTTACCTGGCCAGTGGAACAAAAGGTGGTGGGGCGATGCATCCTGACCAGCCCCAGCGGCATCGCCGAGATTACGGCGAGTGCGGCGGGGGTCGTCGGCGGCCTTTCCGTCAAACTCGGCGATCGGGTGGCGGCCAATCAGGTCATCGGTCGCGTCGTGCGTTCGGAGCTCGATGACCAGATTCGCCATGCCCGTGATCGACTGGGCGAACTCGAGCGCCGCCGCGACGAGATATCGCGAATCAACAGCCGCGCCAGCAGCCAGGGGCGCGATTCCTCGAGCGCCGAGCGCGGCCTGCTCGAAGCGCAGCTGCGGCTTGCCGAGGAGAAGGCGGCGGCGATCGAAAAGCGCCTGGTAACCGAGCGCGGACTGGTGGCGCAGGGCCTGATCACGCGCCGTACCCTGCTCGATTCGGAGGAGGCCCATGCCGCGGCCATCCTCGAAAAGGAACAGCTGGTGGATCGCGCCGCCCAGTCGACGCTCGGCTACTCAGAGCAACAGCGCCAGCGGGAGCGGGAACGCATCGCGATCGATTTCCAGGTCAACGAAACCCGGCGCAACCTCGAGGCATCGCTGGACATCGAGCGCCAGTCGGCGCCGATCGTCAGCATCTTCGGCGGGCGCGTGGTCGAGATCAAGATCGGCAACGGCGTCGCGGTTGGATTCGGTACTCCTGTCCTGTTGCTCGAACGGCTTGAAAACACGCGAGGGGAGATCGAGGCGGCGATCTATTTCCCGGGTGGCGAGGGCAAGCTGGTGGCAACGAACATGAACGCCGAGGTGGTGCCCGATTACGTCAAGCGCCAGGAGTTCGGCTTCCTGCGCGCACGGATCGAAAGCGTCTCCGATTACCCGGTAAGCTCGCCGGGCATGAGGCTGCTGGTCCAGAACGACAATCTCGTGCGCGAGCTCTCGGATTCCCGCTCGACGATATTTGCGCGCGCGCGCCTGGAGAGAAGCGAGAAGGGCGGATTCGCCTGGTCGGCCGCCGCCGCCGAATCGCCCGACGTTCGCCCCGGGGCGCTTTGCCGCGCCGAGGTCAAGGTTCGCGAACGGCCGCCCTTCGCGCGCGCGATCGCATTGGTGAAGCAATGGACACGGCTGCACTGAGCCACTGGCTGGAAAAGCTGACCGGTCGATTCGCGAGACGCGAGCCGGGCTCGGTGGTGCGCACTCCGACCGTGCTGCAACTCGAGGCGCTCGAGTGCGGGGCGGCGGCCCTGTCGATCGTGCTCCGTCATTTCGGCTGCTACGTCTCGCTCGAGGAACTGCGCCGACGCTGCGGCGTTTCGCGCGATGGCAGCAAGGCCACCAACGTCCTCAAGGCCGCACGCTCCTACGGGATGGTCGCCAAGGGATACAAGAAGGAGCCGGCGGACCTGCGGGAAATGAAGCTGCCCTGCATCATCTTCTGGAACTTCAACCACTTCGTTGTCCTCGAGGGCTTCGACGAAGGCCACGCCTACCTCAACGATCCGGCTTGTGGCAGGCGTTCGGTATCCCTCGACGAGTTCGACCAGTCCTTCACCGGCGTGGTGCTGACGATGCAGCCCGGGCCGGACTTCAAGCCGACCGGCGAGCCTGAGAACCTCTACCGCCTCGCATTCAAGCACCTGACGACGGATCGCCCGGCGCTGGCCTTCCTGATGCTTGCGGGGCTGTTCATGGTGCTGCCCGGGCTCGCGTTCCCGGTGCTGACCTCGGTCTTCATCGACCGCGTGATCCTCGACGGGGACCAGACCTGGGCCACCGGCATACTGATCGGCTACGCCCTGGCGACGCTGCTCTACGTATTGCTCGACTGGCTGCAGCGCTGGTACCTGCTGCGTTTCCAGACCAAGCTGGTGCTGCTGATGGCGACCCGCTTCTTCTGGCATCTGCTCAAGCTGCCGCTGACCTTCTTCACCCAGCGGGCACCGGGCGAGGTGGCCTGGCGGCTGATGCTCAACGACAACATTGCCAACGTTATCACCGGCGAGCTGGCGCGCACCGTGGTCAATGCCCTGCTGGCCGTGTTCTTCTTCATCGTCATGCTCGGCTTCGACGCCGTGCTGGCGCTGGCCAGTCTGGCCGTGGTGATTGCCAACCTGGTGATCCTCAGGCAGATATCCCATCTGACGCAGGAAAGCAGCCTGATGATGTCGATCGCCCTCGGAAAACTGCAGGGCATCACCGCCGGCGGCCTGTCGGTGATCGAGACGCTGCGGGCGTCGGCGGCGGAATCCGCCGCGTTCGGGCGCTTCGGCGGCGCGCTGGCGCAGTACATCACCGCGCACCAGCGGGTGGAGAACCTCGGCCTCAAGTATCGCCAGCTGCCGGCAGTGCTGATGCTGCTCAACGAGGCGCTGATCCTGTGCTTCGGCGGCTACCGCGTGATCGACGGGCACCTGACGATCGGCATGCTGGTGGCGTTCCAGGCCCTGTCGCTGAGCTTCATCATTCCGGCGATGGCTCTCGCCGGCATGATGACCACGGTGCAGAACCTGCGCGGCGACCTGCAGCGCGTGGAGGATGTCCTGCAGTACGCGCGCGACCCGCTGGCCGACGAAATTCCGGAATTCCTCGATGACGACTTGCGCGAAGGGCCGGTCAAGCTGGCCGGGCATCTCGAGTTCCGCAATGTCAGTTTCGGCTACAACCCCACCGACACGCCGCTCCTGAGCGGGTTCTCCCTGCTGGTACGGCCGGGCGAGCGCATTGCCATCGTCGGCCGGTCAGGCTGCGGAAAATCGACTGTCGCCAAACTCGTGGCCGGCCTGTACATGCCGACCGAAGGGGAAATCCTGTTCGATGGCAAGCCGCGCCAGGCCTATAGCCGGGCCCGCCTCGCCGGCTCGGTCGCCCTGGTGGACCAGGACATCACGCTGTTCGAGGGCAGCTTCCGCGAAAACCTCACCATGTGGGACCCTTCGGTGCCCGACGGCGAGCTGATTGCGGCGGCCAAGGACGCCCTGATCCATGATTTTGTCATGAGCCGACCCGAGGGCTACGACGGCGTGGTGATCGAAGGCGGGCGCAACATGAGCGGCGGCCAGCGCCAGCGGCTGGAGATCGCGCGTGCCCTGCTGACCAATCCGCGCCTGCTGGTGCTTGACGAAGCCACCAGCGCGCTGGATACGGCGACCGAGGAGGCGCTTGAACACAACCTGCGGCGACGCGGCTGTTCATGCATCATTATCGCCCACCGCCTGAGCACCGTCCGCGATTGCGACCGCATTCTCGTGCTGGACGAGGGGCAACTGGTCGAGCAGGGGTCCCACAAGGAGTTGATGGCCATGCGCAATGGCCTCTACCGCGGATTGGTGGAGCAGGGATGAGCGAGACCGAGGACATGTCCCCCGCCGAAAAGGCGCAGGCACGCAATGGCCTGGTGCTCGACGATCCCGCCGTCGTGGTCGAGGTCGCCAAGGGCTATTTCGACGTTTTCGCGGTCGGTTCGGAAGCGATGGGCGCCGCCGGATCGCTGCACCACCTGCTGCGCGCCGGACCGAACCAGCCGGTGGCCGGTGGCATTGCCCTGCCGCAAGGCATCGACCGGCTGCTCGCCGTACCCGGACCGGGCGCAAAATTCCAGACCACGCTCATCGAAGACTGGGTCGCCTACGTCGAGGACGGGGCCCTCGAAGAGACGCAGGAACTGATCCATGAAAGCCTGCGCAACTGGTTTGAACAACTGGCGGTGGAGCGTCCGGCCGGAGCCCCCAGGCGCCTCGTGGGCGGCGAGGCAAGCGCCGCCGAGGCGGGTGACTGGCTGGCCTGCGACCACGGCATCGTCGTCGTCGAAGTTGAAGGCGGGCGCCTGAGCCTGCTGGGCTCGGCCTTGTGCGCGGCGCGCACCGGCGAGTCGGTGATTGTTACCCACCACGTCTGGCTGGCGGCCGACGAAGCCGCCAAGCTGAAGGTCACCGAGCAGGAGGAGGTGGACAATCCCGCGCTGCTGCTCGATGCCTTCGTCAGGACCGTGCGCCAGCTGCTGTTGCTGCGCTGCGAAGCCGTCCTGGCCAGGGAGCGTTCCAGCGGTACCGCCTTGCTCGGGCGGAACCGGAGCGTGCAATCAATGACCGCCGAAGGCGTGCTCGTGATGCGGCGGCTGCTTGACGAGAAAGCCAGCACGGAGAAGGCCGCGGCCAGTTCCGAGGTTTCCGTTTACGCCGCGGCGAAGCAGTTGTGCGACCACCTCGGCATCGAGCTGAGCGACTTGAGCGGGGGGCCGACCGAGCCGAAGGCGCGCGTGATAGCACTGGCCAACGCCTCCGGTTTCCGGGTCCGTGAAGTCACGCTGGCCGGCGAGTGGTGGCAGACCGACAATGGTCCGCTGCTCGCGTTCCGCGCCGACAACGAGGCGCCGCTGGCCTTGATCGCCGGGCGGCGACGCCACTACGAGGCGGTCGATGCCGCGACCGGCAAACGCACTCCGGTCAATGCCGACCTCGCCGCCGAGCTGAAACCGTTCGGGCTGGCTTTTTACCGCCCCTTCCCTCGGCAGCCCGTGGGGATCGCGGATCTGGTGACCTATGGCTTCCACGGCAGGGGGCACGATTTCGCGCTGTCGATGCTGATCGCCACCCTGATCGCCTTCCTGGCCATGGTGCTGCCGATCGCCACTGCAGAGGTGGTCGATGAAATCATCCCGTCGGCCAAGCTCAACATACTCATGCTCATCGGCATCGTGCTGCTCGTCGCCGCGCTGGTGCAGGTGCTGTTCGAACTGGCCAAGGGCCAGGTTCTGGTGCGCCTGACCAGCCACGTCGAGCACGACATCCAGGCCGCCGTCTGGGACCGCCTGCTCGGCATGCCGATCGACTTCTTCCGGCAATACGCCGTGGGCGACCTGACGATGCGGGTGAATGCCGTGAACACCATCGCCAAGATGCTGTCGGTGTCGACCCTGACCGGCCTGGTCAGCGGCATTTTCGGCCTGCTCGGATTCATCGTCCTGCTCAAGTTCAGCCCGCTGCTGGCCTTGGTCGCCTTCGTGCTGGTGGTGCTCGGTCTCGGTTTGCTGGCCTTCTTCACCTGGTGGACCTTCCATGCCCTGCATTCGGTGGAGGTATCGATGCGCCGGGTGATGGCGGTCGTCCTGCAACTGGTGCAAGGCGTGTCCAAGCTGCGTACCACCGCCTCCGAATCCCGCGCCATGGGCGTCTGGTCGGATGCCTTCGCCAGCATGCGCCGGATCCGGTTGCTGATCCTCAAGCTCAAGGCGCAGCAGGAGGTCATCCTGCGCGGCTTTCACAAGCTGGGTTTGCTGGTGGTGCTGGCGATGATGGCTTCGCTCTCGGCCAAACAGGGCGGTGGCCAGCTCAGCAGCGGCGAACTGATCGGATTTTTCGGCGCCTTCAGTGCCATCTTTCTGTCCCTGGTACAGGTCTGCGAAACCATCATCGGCCTGTTCCTGGTGGTGCCGATGTACAAGATGGCCAAGCCGATACTCGAGCATACCCCCGAGGGCGGCAGCGGCGAGATAGATCCCGGCGAGATCGCCGGCGCCATCGAGATCAGCCAGGTTTCCTTTTCCTATCCCGACGGTGATCCCGTGCTCGACGATGTGTCGATCTCGATTCCCGCCGGCAGTTTCACGGCCATCGTCGGACCCTCGGGCTCGGGAAAGTCGACCCTGCTGCGCCTGCTGCTCGGTTTCGAAGAACCTTCCAGCGGGGCCATCCTGTTCGACGACCACGCACTGATCGAACTGGACCAGCAGGCACTGCGTCGGCAGTTCGGCGTCGTGCTGCAGAACAGCCCCCTGCTGGCTGGCGACATTTTTTCGAATATTGTCGGCGTCAAGGGCGGCACACTCGACGACGCCTGGACGGCGGCGCGCATGGTGGGCCTGGAGCAGGACATCAAGGAAATGGCGATGGGCATGCACACGGCCATAGGCGAGGGCAGCAGCACGCTTTCGGGCGGCCAGCGCCAGCGCATCCTCATTGCGCGCGCGCTGGCGGGCAATCCCAAGATACTCTTCCTCGACGAGGCGACCAGCGCGCTGGACAACAAGTCGCAGACGGTCGTCGCCGAAAGCCTGTTGCGGCTGAAGGCCACCCGGCTGGTCATCGCCCATCGACTGAGCACGATTGTCGAAGCCGACCAGATCATCGTGCTCGAGGCCGGAAAGCTGGTCCAGCAGGGCCGCTACGATGAACTCCTGGAGCAGGAAGGCGCGTTCGCGGAGTTGGCGAAGCGACAGAACGTCGACATCAGCGCGCGTCAATCGCGCAAGCGTGGCAAGCGCGCATCGTGAAGTGCAAGTGTGACGAAAGTCCTTTGTGTTTCAAATATCCTTTGTCACTGCTGTCCGGTTAAATCGTGAATAGATTCAGTTGGTTGTGCGGCACTCCCTCTGGAGAAATGTACCCGCCGGCTGGAAAGGCATGCTGCAAGGGCATCTTCTCGAAAAGTGTAACCGACAGAATCTGTAGCAAAGTGTAGAGCGAGGCGTCCAGATGCAGTTTCTTCTTGATGATGGCGACGAGCACATAGACCGACACGGCGATCCAGATTTGTGTCTTGACCGCATTCTCCGACGTCCCGAAAAATCGTTCTTGATTAGCCACAATGTTCAGCCGCCCTCAAGAATCGCTCGGGTCGAGGCAGTGTTCTCACCGCAGCAACCAGCAGACGCTTCAAGATGGACGACAAATCGAAACGACGATTGAAAC
>SXGT01467750.1_pt1 | contig 12181 bp, 4 predicted proteins | sample 3176221 | NCBI WGS metagenome assembly SXGT01 (sample SAMN11356862, study PRJNA531348) | freshwater metagenome | isolation source: freshwater sample F1-120 | place: China: Fuxian Lake, Yuxi | collected 2017-12-25
GCCTCTGGCAGCGCAGTCCGGCGCCGCGCGGCCGCTCGCGCCAGGAGCTGGTGCTGTCGTTGCGGCCGACCAGCAGCGTCGAGGCGCGGGTGATCGACGAAAACGGTGCGCCGCTGCCGGAGGCGACGCTTCGACTCGTCTCCGACTGCGATCGGTCGCACGTCTCGTTCGACCTTGCAGTCGACTCAGCCGGCTGCGTCGATGCGGAGCTTCCTCCATCCGGCTTCCTCTTTGGCACGGCGGAACTCAGCGGCTACACGGCGGAGTACGCGGTTCGACCGACCGACCACCCGGCCGCGTCCCCATGGCGAGTGGACGTGGTGATGACCCGGCTGCCGCTGCGGCAGGTGAGCGGCCGCCTGCGCTTCGCCGATGCCGGCGGCGACGTCGGCGCCTGGCTTGCCGCGCAGCTCACTGCCGCCGAGCTGGCGCTCCCGCCGCCACGCGGTCCCGGCATCGTGCTCTGCCGCCCCGAGCCGGAAGTCGGCGCCCTGAGCGATGCGGAGCTCATGGCCATCGGCACGCTCGAGCTCGGCATGGACCGCTTCGCCCTCGCGATTCCAGAGCGTTCCAACGGACCGGCGCTGGCGCTCGTGGCGCGGCGCACGTTGCTCGGCTGGATCGCGGACGCTGGCGCAGTGGGAGTCACCGGCGAAGCCGCCATCGCCGAGCTCGAACTGCCGGTCGATTCCTGGCGCCTGCCCGCACAGGCCCCCACTGGCCACGTGCGCGCGCGCGTCGTCGCGGCCGAGGATGGGCTCGCGCTCGATCCGGCCGCGTCGTCGGTGACATTGCTGCCGGCGCAACCGGTCCCACCGCTGTGGCTGACCGAGGCGCCTCTCACTCCAGCGATCGTCACGCCGGAGCGCTGGTTCGAGCAGCGCGAACTGCCGCTCGGGCGCTACCAGATGCTCGGCTACGCCCGCGGCCGACTGGCCACCATCGAGACGATCGAGCTCACGGCCGACGCTCCGACCGTCGAGCGGACGCTCGCCCTGTCGCCCGCCGACGCGACGCTCGAGCTGACGATTCGCGGCCTCGCATCGACCTCGGTGCGGCCAGCGCTGCTTTTCTACGAGCCGACGGCAAACGGCTTCCTGCCCGTGCCGTTCGGTGGGCTGCTCGAGTGGGATGCCGCGCGCCACGCCCGCTTCGACGACCTGCCGCGACGCGAGTTCTTCGTCGTGGCCATGCAGGACGGGCGCGCGACGGCGATGGCCACGGTCGACCTGCGGACGGGGACCGCGACGCTCGAGCTCCACCTCGGGCGCGGCGTCGAGGTCCGGTTCGTGGCGCGCAGTGGTGCCGACGAAGCGGGCGGACACGACGACCGGACGGGCGGCTCGCTCCGCATCCGCGACGAGGCGGGTCGCCCCGCGATCGACTGGCAACACCCGCGCTACTGGCGCGCCATGTTCCGCCAGCCGGTCGTGACGCTGCCGGCCGGCCGCTACTCGCTCGAGTGGCAGCTGCCCGACCACCATCCGGCGACGGCGACCTTCAGCGTCGGCGGAGCGCCGCTGACGGTCGAAGTCCCGGTCCGCCGCCGCCCGCGCTGACCGACGCCGTGAAACGCCTGATCCTGGATCAGCCGTCCCATTTCGTCACCACGGCGAACCGTCAGGTGGCGGCGCCGTTCTCCGCCGCGGTCGCGCGACGCGACCGTGGAGGTCGCCATGCGTCGACTCGCCCTCGCTGCGCTGGCCGTCGGTGCCGCCGGGTCTGCCGCGGCCCAGACGCTGACCGTCCGCGAGGGCGGGCCGGCGCGGATCGAGCAGGCGCATTACGACGTCGCGGTCGAGGAGGGGATCGCGCACGTCACCGTCGAGCAGCGGTTCCGCAACGCGACCGATCGTGCGCAGGAGGGCGTCTACGAGTTCCGCCTCCCGGCCGACGCCGTCATCGGCGCCTTCTCGATGTGGATGGCGGGGAAGGAGCAGCGCGGCCTCGTCCAGGAAGCGCAGGCGGCGCGCGCGAAGTACGAGTCGATCGTCGCCCGGCAGCGCGATCCCGGTCTGCTCGAGCAGACCGGCTGGCGCGACTTCCGCGTCAACGTCTTCCCGATCCCGCCCCGCGACACGGTCCGCATCAAGCTGGTCTACGCGCATCTGGTGCGCGATGACGGCGGACTCGAGACGTTGGAGCTGCCGCTGCCGCTCCGCGCCGGCGCCGTCGACGACCTCCGCGTCGACGCACGAGTGAGGAGCGCCGCCGGCCTCGCCGGCCTCGACTGTCCGACCCACTCCGACGCGAAGCTCGGCATCGACGCGAGCGGCGGCCGACTCGCTTGGCACGCCGCGGGCGTCGCGCCGACCGGGCCGCTCACGCTGCGGTCGATCCCGCGAGCGGACCGCGCCGCCGTCACCCTCCTCGCCCACCGACCCGCGGGCGCGACCGAGGGGTGGTTCGTCGCGCGCGTCGTGCCGCGTCGCGAGGCGCCGCCGCCGCTGGCGCGCGACGTCGTCTTCGTGGTCGATGTCTCCGGCTCGATGGCCGGGACGAAGCTCGCGCAGGCGTCCGCCGCGCTGAAGGCGGGACTCGCCTCGCTGAACCCGTACGATCGCTTCGACGTCATCACCTTCGCCGCCACGGCCGAGTCGCTCGCGAACCGTCGCGCGACCCCCTTGCTCGCGGTCGCGCCTGACTCGCTGGCCGTCGCCATCGACCTCGCCGACCACCTCGACGCGAGCGGCGGCACCAACCTCGGCGCCGCACTCGACCTGGCGCTCGCTCGTTGCCACGCCGCCGACGACCGCGGTGGCGAGGGCCTCGCGCCGTCCGGCGACCGTTACCGCGCCGTCGTCCTCCTCACCGACGGCGATCCGACCATCGGCGAGCAGGTGCCGGAACGGCTGCTCGCCCAGTGGCGATCGCGCGCCGGCGCGACGCGCCTCTTCGCCTTCGGCGTCGGCGACGGCGTCAAGGAGTTCCTGCTCAGCAAGCTGGCGGCCGCCGGTCGCGGCGAAGCGCGCTACGTGCGCGAAGGCGACGACCTCGAGGTGCCACTCGCGGCGCTGTTCGACCGCATGCGCACGCCCCTGGCGCTCGATCCGGAGCTCACGCTGGAGGGCGAGGGGATCGCGCTGCGCGAGCTCGAGCCGCGCCGGCTGCCCGACCTCTTCCAGGGCCGCCCGCTGCTGGTCTGCGGCCGCTACACCGGCCACGGCGCCGCGACGCTGCGCCTCGTCGGCGACCGCGGCGGACAGCCGCTCGAGCTCGCGCTCCCGATCGAGCTGCCGGCGACGACGCCCGACCGGCCGCACGTGCCGCAACTCTGGGCGAAGACGCGCGTCGAGCGGCTGCTCGACGAGCTGCGCGTCGATGCGGCGAGCGGGGGCCGCGAGGGCGGCGCCGCACCCGAGCTGCGCGCGGAGATCGTCCACCTCGGCGTCACGCATCAGTTGGTCACGCCCTTCACGTCATTCCTCGTGCTGGAGCCCGAGGCGCGCGTCGTGGGCGGCGACGCCGCGCAACCGCTCGACGACGGCAGCCGGATCGAGCGGTTGCCGGAGCCGGCCAAGGACGATGCCATCGAGCCGATCGTGGCGGATGACGCCGCGGATCGTCGCCTTCCATTCGACGGACGCGGCCACAACGAAGTGATCGGCGTCGGCGGCGGCGGCTGCGGCGTCGAGAGCGGTCGGTACGGCCGACGCGGCGGCTCGAAGGGAGGCGGCAGGGCGACGCAGCAACGGGTCGAAGCGCTGCTCACCGAGCTCAAGGCGCGACAGGCTCGAGACGGCGGATGGAGCAGCGGCGGCGCCGGCCCGGACCAGCCGACCGCGAGCGCTGCCGACGTCGTCGACACCGCGCTGGCGACGCTGGCGTTCCTCGGCACCGGCAACACGCTGGTGAGCGGTTGCTTCAAGTCGCAGGTCTTCGCGGCGTCGCGGCGTCTTCAGTCGTGGCAGTCGCGCGACGACGGCTTCGTCGGACCGAAGGACGAGCCCGAGTCGCACCTCGCCCACGCCCTCGCCACCCTGGCGCTGTGCGAGGCGTACCACCTTTCGCGGCAGCCGATCGTGAAGCTCCCCGCGCAGCAGGCGCTCGACGCGATCGAGCGGCTGCGGCTGCCCCAGGGCGGCTTTGCCTCCGGCCCGGTTCGCTCGCCGGCGACCAGCGAGTCTGCATCGCCGCCGCGCGCCGACGCGGGAACCACCGCGCTCATGCTCGAAGCGCTCCTGGCCGGGCGCGCGGCGCGGCTCTCCACCGACCTCTCGACGATCCGCGACGGCCTCGCCGCGCTCGCGAGCGCCGATCCGGGCCACCTCGCTCCGGCGACGATGGTCGGCGCCCGCCTCCTGCTCGAGTGCCTGGCCAGCGGCGCGCTGGACGAGGACGCGAACCGTGACGCGCGCCATGCCAAGTGGGCCGCGGCGATCGCCGCCCACCCGGTCGATGCCGCGGCGCCCGACCTCTGGCACCTCCTCTGGTCGAGCCATGCGCTCTGGCAGATCGGCGGTCGCAGCTGGGATGCGCAGCAGACCGTGCTGCTGCAGACGCTCGTGGCGCCGACGCCGTCGACGGTCGCTTCCGCCGACGCCGGGGAGCGCCCGCTGCGAACCGTCGCGCTGACCGCGCTCTGCCTCGAGGTCTACTACCGGTACGACCGGTTGCTGATGCAGCGCTGAACGACGGCTGAGAGGGGGAACCAGCCGATACCATCCGTGGCCATGACGCCGCGGAGATCAGGGACGATGGCGAGGCACGACCGGCAGCGTCCCGACTGGCGCAGTTCGCGGCTTGGCGCCTCGCTGCTGGCGCTCCTCTTCGCCGCATGCGCCCTGCCCGATCACGCCGACCGGTCCGACCGCGGCACCGCAGGATTGCCGCCCGCCGGTGATCTCCCCGATGGCGGCGCTGCCCCCTCCGCGCCGCGCTCCGGCCCGCTGCGTCCGCCGCCACCCGTGGGCATCGTCACCGACCTCGACGGCCTGCGCGTGCTGCGCCTGCGCGGGACGGCGCGCGAGCTCGGCTACCAGCACGGCTTCGCGCTGGCGGCGGACATCAAGGCGGGGGTCGAGGCGTTCGTGCTCGGCTATCGCTGCCGCGGGATCCGGGCGCGCTACCTGCAGGTGATGAAGCAGCTCGAGCGCGAGATCGACTTCCCGTCCGCGCTCCTGGAGGAGCTCGACGGGATGGTCGCCGGCATGGCGGCGTCGGGGGTCGACCTCACCCTCTCGATCATGAAGCGGCCGCTCGAGCGGATCGACCTGCTGGCGCTCAACACGCTCGACCACTGGGGGTTGATCGGCTGCAGCGGCGTCACCGCGTGGGGCGCCGCGACCGACGACGGCGCGGTGCTGGTGGCCCGCAACTTCGACTTCGACGTCGACCGCCCCGAACAGGCGATCGCGCGGCTGAACGTCGTGCTGGCGTTCGAGCCCCTGGGCGGCGTGCCGTTCGTCAGCCTCGCCTTCCCCGGCCTGATCGGCGTGGCGAGCGGGCTGAACGCCCGCGGCGTCGGCGCCTTCCTCCACGTCGGCAACGGCGCGTTCGGCGGCGGCGACGACGGGCTCTCCCGCCCGCTGATGGCGATCGCGCGAGAACTGGTCGAGCGCTGCGACTCCGCCGACGCCATCGCCACCGCCCGCACCGCGCTCCGCGACGCCCGCATCCGCAACCCGTTCCTGCTGCGCGTGACCACCGACGGCGTCGCCGGAGCGCCGACCGCCGTGTTCGAGATCGACCCGCTCGCGGTCGGCGAGCAGCCGCTGCCGGCAGCGGGCGCCCCGCCGCTCCTGCTGACCACCAACCACTTCACGACCGAGCGCACCACTTTCCCCGCGATCCCCGACTCGAAGATCCGCTGGTGCGCGCTCGAGGAGCATGTGAAGGAGGCGCTCGCCACCGGCGACTCCCGCCTCGACGCCGACGAGGCGTGGCGCGGCCTCGCCCGCGTCGCCCAGCACTCGGGCAACGTCACGCTCCATTCCCTGGTCTGGCGCCCCCGCTCCGGCGACCTGCTGCTGGCGGTCTCCGAGGTCCACGACGGCCGCATCGCCGCGGCGACGAAGCAGCCGGCGCGCCGCCTCCATCTGTCGGAGCTGCTGGCCGCGGAGTGAGTTGCCGGCGGGAGGTCGACGCGAAGCCGCGGCACCGGACTCCGGCAGTTCACCCGCCCGACTGCTCCACGGCGAGGCGTTCCGGGCGCAGGTCGGGGGGGGGCCAGAACTGCGGCGGTTGCGGGCGCTGCCCCTTCAGGTCGAGCTTCTGCTGCAGCTCGATGCGCTTCTGCAGGAAGCCGGCCTTCTCGGTTTCGGGCAGCACGTCGGCGTCGGCGAGGCGCTTGAGCCAGAACATCGCGCGCGGGTAATCGGCCTTGCGCTCGTAGGCGTCGACGATGAAGCGGTAGGCCAGCAGGAGGCGCGGCTCGAGCCAGGCCGTCTTCTCCATCTCGGCGATGGCGTAGAGAGCGTGGTCGCGCTTCCCCGCACGCGCATAGGCCACCGCGAGGTTGTAGTGGCGGAGCGCGTCGCGCGGCTCGGCCAGCACCGCCCTCTCGAAGCGCGGCACCGCTTCCGGGAAGCGCTTCAGCGACAGCAGCACGTTGCCGAGGTCGAACGCCAGCGACGGGTCGTCCGGATGGCGCGCCTCGAGCCGCTCCAGCCGCTTCAGCGCCGACTCGAGCAGCTGCTGCCCCTGCTTCTGCCGGCGCGGCGAGACGTCGACGTCGTTGCCGGTCAACGCCTGGTCCTGGCCGAGCAGCTCGCGCGCCTGGCGGAACTCGGCCAGCGCCGCCTGCTGCTCGAGCTCGTCCTTGACCGCATCGCGCGGGTCGGGGCGCTCGACGTCGTCCAGCAGCGGATCGCCGGCGGCGCCCGCCAGCGCATAGCCGCTGGCCGCCAGCTTCGCGCGCTCCTCCGCCGTGAGCTCGTTGCGCGCCGCGTCCGCGCTGCGCCGCTGCTGCAGCAGCGAATCGAGCCGGCGGCGCAGGGCCGCCGCCTGCTCCGCGCGCTCCGTCGCGAGATCGTGCGCCTCGCCCGGATCGACGTCGAGATCGAACAGCTGGTCGTAGCGGCCGGAGACCAGCTTCGCGCCGTCCTGCACCAGCGCGTGGAGCGGCGCCCACGCATGCTCGTAGTAGGGCAGGTGGGTTTCGAGCAGGAGCGGCTCGCGCGGCTCATCGCCCTCGGTCATGGCGAACGGCAGCGGCTCGTGATGGGCGTCCGGCAGCAGGTCCGGCGCGAGGCCGAGCAGCTGCAGCACCGTCGGCGCGACGGCGCCGTTGCCCACCACGGTCGGGACGACCGCGCCCGCCGGTACGCCCGGCCCGCGGACCAGCAGCGGCACGCGCATGGTCGCGTCGTGCAGGAGCAGGCCGTGGGTCATCTCGCCGTGCGCGCCGAACGCCTCGCCGTGATCGGCCGTGACCACCTCGAGCAGGTTCGTGGTGCGGCCGCGCTTCGCGAGCTCCTCGTGCAGCCGCAGCAGCTGCGCGTCGCACTCGGCGATCTCGCCGTCGTAGGGCGTGGTGCCGGGGAGCCGCTGGTGCTCGGGCGGCAGGTAGGGCGCGTGCGGGTCATAGAAGTGCAGCCAGACGAAGACCGGCCGGTCGGCCCGCGCGCGCGCCAGCCAGCGCAGCGCCGCGTCGGTCACCGCCGCCGCCGGCCGCTCGATCATCTCCGGCTGCAGCCCGAGCTCGCTGGCGCCCGGCGCGTCGTAGGTGGCGAAGCCCTGCGCCAGCCCGAAGCGCGCGTCGAGCACGAAGCTGCCGGTGAACGCGGCGGTCTGCCAGCCCTGCGCACGCAGCACCTCGGCCAGCGTCGTGCGCGACTCGGCCAGCGTGAACAGACCGTTCTCGGGCACGCCGTGCGCGGCGGGGTCGGCGCCGGTGAGGATCGTCGCGTGCGACGGCAGGGTGATCGGCGCGGCGCACCAGGCGCGGGTGAAGCGGGTCCCCTCCTGCGCCAGTCGATCGAGGAACGGCGTGCGCGCGTCGGCGTGGCCGTAGCTGCCGAGCCGGTCGGCGCGCGTCGTGTCGAGCGTGACCAGCAGCACGTTCGGCCGCGTCGCGAGGTCGACGGTGGCGGCGCCGGCCGGGGTTGCCTCCTGCGGCTGCGCGAGCAGCAGCGCTCCGGAACCGGCCCCGACGAGCAGCACCGCCATGCGGACGGCGACGCGCGGCTCTCTCACTTGCCCGCTCCTTGGGGCCTGCGCTCGCGCGCACGCATCCCCTCGGGGATCAGCTCGTCCTCGGGAATCGGTCTTGGCGGCCGCGGCCTCTGGTTCAGCTGCTGCAGCTTCATGTTCACCTTGCGCAGCCGGTCGTTGACCACGTCCAGCGCCACCTGCTCCTGTCCGCCCGCCTTCCCCAGCACCTCGAGCCACCAGGCCGCCGCCGGCCAGTCCTCGTCGTTCAAAGCCACCCTGACCAGCACCTCCAGGGAATTGAGCGCCTTCGGGTCGAGGAAGTGCGCCTTCTCCATCTCGCGGATTCCCCACTGCTTCCGGCCCGCGCCCAGGTAGGCGTTGGCCAGGTTGTGGTGGTTGGCGGCGTGGTCGGGATTCCGGCGGACGACGCGCTCGAGGACCTCGGCCGCGTCGGCCCACTGGTTCAGCCCCGACAGCGCCATGCCGAGCATGGTGTCGATGTTGGGGTCCTCGGCGTAGCGTTCGCGCATCTTGAGCAGGCGCTTCTTCGCCTCGTTCATCATGCGCAGCCCCTGCTCGCGCCGCTCCGCCTTCATCGACTCGGGCATGTCGACCCGACCGGCGCCGTCGATGTCCATCCGCGCGGCGCCGTCGCGCACCAGCGCGACGACGGTGTCGAGTTCGTCGAGGTCGGCGATGTGGTCCTTCGGATCGGGCAGGTCGGCGTCGAACGGGTTGCCGCCGGGCGAGGCGTGGCTGCCGTACGCCAGCGCCTCCAGCGCGGCGCGATCCTCGGGCGACAGCACGCCCGGATCCTCCCACGGCAGCACCGGAGAGTCGGCGAGGAGACCGTCGAGCCGACGCGACATCTGCTCCGCGCGTTCCGGCTGGCTCGCGACCAGGTCGCTGAGCTCGCCTGGATCGTCGGTCAGCGAGTAGAGCTCCGGACGACGCGTGCGGATGTACTTGAAGCCCCTCCAGACCACCGCCTGCAGCGGATGCCAGCGGTGGTCGTAGAAGGGCGTCAGGCTCTCGATGTACACCGCGCGCGCGTCGTCGCCGGCATCGGTCGGCAGCGACGGCAGGCGCGCCTCGGGCAGTTCGCTGCGCGCGATGCCGAGCCGGTCGAGCAAGGTCCCGGTGAGGTCGACGTTGGAGACCAGGGCGGCGCTGCGAGTGCCGGGCGGCGTCCCTTCCGGGGGCGGCGCCACGATCAGCGGCACGCGCATGGTCGAGTCGTAGACGAAGATCCCGTGCGACTCCTCGCCGTGCTCCTCGAACGACTCGCCGTGGTCGGCGGTGACGGCGACGACCATCTTCTCGGCCAGTCCGCGCTCGGAAAGCCGCCGCACGATCCGCTCGACCTGCGCGTCGCAATAGCGGATCTCGACGTCGTAGGCGTCACCGCCCTCGAACGCGTACTCGGGCACGATCTCGTGCGGGTAGTGCGGGTCGTAGAAATGGACCCAGAGGAACCAGCGCTCGCCCGGTTTCAGCGTGTCGATGTAGCACAGCGCCGCGTCGGTCACGGCACCCGCCGGCCGCTCGGTCACCTTCCAGGTCACGCCGACCTTCGAGGAATCGGGCGCGTCGTAGACCTCGAAGCCCTGGTTCAGCCCGAACTTGGGGTCGAGGATGAAGGTGCCGACGAACGCGCCGGTGCGGAAGCCCTGCTCCTCCAGCACTTCGCTCAGCAGGCGGGCTTGCGGGCTGACGCGGAAGGCGCCGTTCTCGCGGACGCCGTGCGCGCACGGGTAGACGCCGGTCAGCAGCGATGTGTGCGACGACAGCGTGATGGGCGCGGCGCAGTAGGCGCGCTCCCAGAGGACGCCGGCGCACGCGAGGCCGTCGAGCAGCGGCGTGCGCGCCCGTGCATGGCCATATGCACCGAGGCGGTCGTGGCGGGTGGTGTCGAGCGTGACCAGCAGCACGCTGTTGGCCGGTCCGGCGTGCGGCGCCAGCAGCGCCCCGACGTCGATCGCGGCGGCGGCGCTGTCCGGCTCGCCGTCGCTGCAGCGCAGCAGCAGCAGCAGCGCCGCCGCCAGCGCGACCGGCGCCGCGACGGCCCGCAGCATCGTGCACGCCGCGTGTCCGCTCACGAGCCGTCTCCGGGAACGGCCAGCCGCAACGCCTCGGGCATCAGCTCAGCCTCCGACACCGGCGCCGGCGGTCGCGGCGCCGCGCCGCCGCTGTTCACGAGCTCCGTGGCGACGCGCGCGCGCGCGCGACGGATCCCTTCGTGGTCGCCTTCCGACTGGCCGGGCATCGTCGCCAGTTCGTCGAGCCACCACGCGGCGGCCGGCCAGTCGCGCCGGTTCACCGTCGCCTGCACCAGCCAGCGGCGCCCCTGCAGCGAGCGCGGTTCGATCGTGATCGCCTTCTCCATCTCGCGGATCGCCATCTCCATGCGGCCGGTGCTCGAATAGGCCACGGCGAGGTTGTAGCGCAGCGGCATGTTGCGCGGCGCGCGCAGTAGACCGCGCTCGATCATCGGCGCCGCCTCGGCCGGCTGCCCGAGGTTGAGCAGGATCTGCGACTCGACCTGGTCGAGGAACGGATCCTCGGGATTGGCGGCGCGGATCTCCGCGAGCAGCGCGCGCGCGCGCCCCATCCGCTCCTCGCCCTCCTTCCGCTGCTCCGGCGTCACCGACGGCACCCGCCCGGTCCGCAGCGCCACGTCGAGCTTGAGCAGCCGCGTGGCGCTGAACAGCTCGACCGTGACCTGGTCGAGCTTCTTCAGGTCGCCGATGCGGTCCTTCGGGTCGGGCAGGCTCGGGTCGATCGGATCGCCGCCGACGACGCCGGCCGCGGCGTAGCCGAGCGCCTGCAGGTGGCCCATGTCCTCGCTCGACAGGTCGCCCGCCGCCTGCCAGCCGAGCGGCGGGTGTTCGCGCTCCAGCGCGGCGAGGCGCGCGGCGAGGCGCGCGGCGGTCTCGGGCAGCGCGGCGTGGAGCTCCTCGCGCTCGTCGCCGATGCGGTAGAGCTCGGGGCGCGGCGCGGCGATGTACTTGAAGCCGTTCCAGACCACGGCGCGCAGGCCGTGCCAGCGGTGCGAGAAGTAGGGCGTCAACGCCTCGAGCCAGATGGCGCGCGCGTCGCCGTCGGCGGTTTCAGCGGCTCCATCGGCGGCGGGCAGCGGCGGCGTGCGCGCCTCGGGCAGCGCGCCGCGATCGAGTCCGAGCCGCGAGAGGATGGTGCCGGCGAGATCGGCGGTGGAGACCGGCGTCTCGAGGCGCGCGCCGGGCAGCGCGCCGGCCGGTGGCGGGGCCATCACCAGCGGCACGCGCATCGTCGCGTCGTAGACGAAGTTCCCGTGCGTCACCTCGCCGTGGTCGCCGTTCGACTCGCCGTGGTCGGCGGTGATCAGCGTGAGCAGCCCCTGGTCGAGGCTGCGCGCCGCGAGACGATCGAGGATCATGCGGGTGTGGGCGTCGCAGCGGGTGATCTCGCTGTCGTACTCGTCGCGGCCCGCCTCGGCGATGGCGTCGCCGCGCTCGCCCGGCAACGCCTCGTGTGGCGCATGCGGGTCGTAGTAGTGCACCCAGAGGAAGAAGCGCCGGTCTGGCTTAAGCGCGTCGATCCAGCGCAGCGCCGATTCGGTCACCTGCGCCGCCGGCCGCTCGATCACGTTCCAGCCGAGCCCGATCGTCGTGACGTCGGGCGCGTCGTAGACGTCGAAGCCCTGCGCCAGGCCGAACTTCGGGTCGAGCACGAAGGTGCCGACGAAGGCGGCGGTGGCGAAGCCCTGCTCCTGCAGCGCCTCGGAGAGGAGGCGCGCACCATCGCCGGCCTGGAAGATCGCGTTGTCGCGGACGCCGTGCGCGCACGGAAAGGTGCCGGTGAGGATCGTCGCGTGCGACGGCAGCGTGACCGGTGCGGCGGCGTACGCGCGCTGGTAGAGGGCGCCGTGCGCGGCCAGCGTGTCGAACGTCGGCGTGCGTGCGACGCGGTGGCCGTAGCTGCCGATGCGATCAGCGCGCGTCGTGTCCCAGGTGAACAGGACGACGCTGCGCAGCGCGGCGGGCGCCTCGGCGGGGAGCGTGCCGGGCGCCGCCAACGCCGCCGGCGACGCGGCGGCGAACCCCGC
>SXGT01949206.1_pt1 | contig 12180 bp, 10 predicted proteins | sample 3176221 | NCBI WGS metagenome assembly SXGT01 (sample SAMN11356862, study PRJNA531348) | freshwater metagenome | isolation source: freshwater sample F1-120 | place: China: Fuxian Lake, Yuxi | collected 2017-12-25
ATCATGGAAGCCGTCATCGACTGGCCGGCGTACGTGCAGATGATGACGGCGACGAACCCCGGCCCGGACAACGAAAAAAAAGACCCTGCCCCAGGCTCGCCGTCTATCGACAGTGGGTCGGGGGCCTCCTCCCCGAATACGTCCCAACCTTTGGCGACCTGAGAATGCTGCACGACGACGGCTACCCCGGCCCACACCGGTTGACCGTCGAACACGAACACCGCCACACGCAGGTCATCATCCGCCGATAACGCTGGCGCGATTCGGAACCCCTTCGCATGTCCACGATTACCAAACAATCCAAGATCGTCTGGATCAGCGACCACACGAACGCCGTCGCGGGCTTTCGGCGGATGCAGGAGGAAGAGCGCAAGACCGAAGCAGGCCTGAACCGCATCGCCGCTGCCAGTGGTCGAGCGCAGAAGGCGGCCAGCGTCACAGCAGCCCGCATGGCCAACCTGCAGGCGCAGGAACGGGCCGCGCTGCAGCGCACACAGGTCACCCGGCGGACCATCGCCCAAGTGCAGGACCGCACGCGCGGCGTGGGGAATGGGGGACTGGACATCACTGCTACCGGCCGGGCCGCGGCACGGTTCGGCACGGGGGAAAGTGGGCAGGTTGCCCGCGGGCTGGTCGCACAGCGAAAGGTTCGCGCCGACGAACTGCGGCTGATGCGGTCGGAGAATGTGAAACTACGGTCGCAGGTCGCCGCCAAGACGATGGCCGAAGCCCAACGGCAGACCGCCCTGAAGGATTGGGCCAAGTTCCACATGCCCAAGGAGATCGCCGAGTTCAATCGGCGCCAGGCGCTGCGGGGCGATCGTGAAACCCGATACCTTGCCGCTGCTCGCGCTGCTGGCTTGGATGTGAATGACGAGGGGCAAGTCGTCGGCGCGCGCATGCAGCGGGCCGGCATGCTTCGCCAGACCCGAGCAACGCAACGCGCGTCAGTGGCGAGTTCCGCAGCGTTCGACGGGCTGATCGCCGATCATTCGATGATCACCAGCCTGGGGCGGGCGCGGAGTCAGTTCTCACCGGAACTGAATGCCTGGGCAGCGGATGAACTTCGCAAAAAGGAAGACGCCCGCGAACAGGCCCGGCGAAAGACGATTGATCGCAAAGACCACGACGCAGAAATTGATCGCGACAAGTTCGGGAATCGACTTGCGAAGGAAAAGCAGGCGAGAGAGAAATTCCGCGCACGCCGGGAATCCACTGCACAGGGGGCGCTGGCGGTCGGCGCGGCCGTCACAGGGCTGGCCATGGCGGCCGATCAGCAGCTGACCGAATACGCCGACAAGATCGTCAATGTCGAAGACACGCTCGCCGGCATGTACGGCGTCGGCACGAACCCGGAAAAACGAACCGAGTTGCGTCGTTCGGCGATCGCCACCTCCATCGGTTCGGGCATGTCCCTCGGTGACATTGCTGACCTGCGCGGGCGCATGGAATCGGCATTCGACGAAGCGACCATCCCAATGGACGCCAAGCGCGAAGCGGAATCGGCCGCCATCAAATACCGCAAGCTGGGCGTGAAAGACGCCAGCAGCACCGCGTTGGGTCTCGGTGCGCTCTACACAACGTACAAGGATGATCTCGGCGGTGGCGCTGGCGCGATGCGTCTGCTCGCCAATCGGTTGCAGCACTCGCAGGACGTCGGTGCGTTCGACCCGGACCAGGTCACGCCATACCTGGCCATGGTCGGGCAGTCGTTCAAAGGTGCGGGATACAAGGACACCGACATGTTTGCGTCGCTGGCGTTGGCCTCGAAGACCGGCATGCGTGCCGAGGCCTTCGCCACCGGTAGCCGTAACTTGTCGCTGCTCATGATGGAGGGTGAAAAGAAGGGATTGAAACGCACTGGCGACTTCGCGACGGATGTGGGACAGCTGACGAAACTCGAATCGCCGGAACTGCTCGACATCTTCGGGCGCGACACGTTCGTCATCGCCAAGATGTTCGCCGACAACACGGCACTGCTGAAGACGTATCTCGGCCAGCAGGAAGCGATCACGTCCAAAATGGACACGCTGGGCTCGAAGATCGCGACCATGATGACCGATCCGGCGTTCGTGTCCGCCGAAACCATCAAGTCCGCCCGCCAGCTGCAGGAGAATGCCGCCGTCATCAACTCGCAGGACCCGGCACTGGCCGGCGCGGTCGAAGATTGGGAACTGCGCAAAGCCGGGGCGGAGCGCGAGATCCACCCGGCACTCTCATGGTTCAAAAAACCAGCGGTCTGGATGGAGACGATGGGGAGTTCCATGTACAACGCGACAGACGGATATCTTGGCTGGGAGGGAAACAGCCTACGCGATACCGCCGCCCGAGACATGATCAACGCCAAGCGCGAGTCCGGCGAACACACGCTCGCCGACTACTACGACCTGAAATACAACCCGTTTGGAACGCAGACCTTCACGAATGCTGATGGCAAAGTGGTTCGCACTGGTGAAGCCGAAGGCAAGCAGTTCATGGACCTGCGCAACGCCGGCCACGACGACCTGACGGCATCCGAGTTCACGCAGTACCTGACCATGAAGAACAGCGGCAACAGGGGGGCTGAAGCCTTCCTAGCCGACAAGGGCTTTGCAGATCCGCAGAAGCGCTACGACGGCGTGCTGCAGGGGATGGGCCAGGCCCAAGCCCGAGCGATGGCCGACGGTACTGTCACAACCGACGAGACGACGGAAATTGCAAGCATGGCCAAGATGCTCGCCGAGGCAGCGAAAGACCTGAAAGTTGCCGCCCAGAACTTCAACGGCGAGCAGCGGGGCGCGGACGCCAACAACACCAAGGGGCAGGCCGTGCACGGCAAGCCGACCGGCCGGTAATTTCAGCCCACTCCCCACACCATGCCATTTGCCACCATCACGCTGTCCACGGGTCAGCAGCTGCCGTTCACGATCGTCACCGGCGACGTGCCGCAGCCGTTGCAGGAAACGGTGAAGGAAAAAACCCGCGCCGGTGTGCACGGGCATGCGTACCGCATGGAAGGGCGTCGGTCGGAGCCGTTCGAGATCTCCGCCGGGCGCGATCATGCCAACGCGATCGAGGCGGCACTGTTCGTTCGCTCCCTGCGCGACGCGGTCGGGCAGATGGTTTCTTACACCGACACGCAGGGCATTGTCTTCGAACACGTCATGCTGCTACACGTCCGCCGGGAAGGGCCGATGAACAACATCCTTTCCGCAGCGGGGCAGAAGATCACGCCGGGCATTCCGACCATCTGGCAGAAGTTTCGCATCACGATGCAGCTGACGGTTGTCGGGAACAACAACTAACCCCATGGCCGTCTCGAACCTGCAACCTACCTACGTCGGCCCGCTCACCTGGCGGCTGACGTGGACCAGCGACATCGCCGGCGCGACGTTCCGCCTGTTTCGCGATGGCGTGCAGGTCGGCTCGACCAACGCCACCGAGTGGACGATCACCGTCGCCCCGGGCGAGTCGCCATCGGTGGATGTGCTGGACGATGCGGACGATCAGCCGGAAGCCGCCTACCCGTCGCACGTCATTCTCGCCTGGGGCCCAAGCACACCGTCGGCGGCGTCGTACCGCGTCGACAAACTCGTCGGCGCGAAATGGATCGAGCAGGGCATTGTTTCGCGCGGGCGCGATGATCAAAGCTATTTCGAGTTCCGTACGGTCACGCTGGCCGATGACACGACGCACGTCTTCCGCGTGGTGCCGATCCTCAACGGCGTCGACGGGTTTCCGTCCGAGCATCGCATGCTGATGGTCCGCCTGCCGGACCCGCCTGATGTGCGGTACGCGTTCGATCGACTGACGGGAAAGATCGCCGTCACACAGGCCACTTCGTTCTGATTTCACGCCACCAAAAAACAAACGCCAAGACGCCAAGTACGCCAAGAACGCCAAGGAAGAGCGAGAAGACTCAATTTCTCTCTCCCACTCTTCCCAAACTTGGCGTCCTTGGCGTCTTGGCGTTCACCCATCCGCTCACTCCATCACCGAGGTAGAACATGAATGTCTTTGAAGGTCCCGATTCGCTCCGCTTCTACAACACGGGCGCCGGTGCCGACGGCTCGGCGCAGACGAACGAAGCCCTCTCCATCGGTGGGTACCGATCGGGGACGGAAATCGTCTCGCTGCAGGCGTCGGTCTCGTCGCCGATCGCCAACGTCACAATCGACTACATCGGCGGGAAGAACGGTCCCGGGACCGGCACGCTGACCGCCACGGGGGATGACACCCTCACCTGGTCGGCACCCGGTGGGGCGGCGGGGGATGCGGTGACCATCCTCAACGGTGAGACGAAGATCCTGCAGGACGACGGCGACCCGGACAAATACATCCGCGTCACCCGCACGAGCGCGACCGCCCTCACCGGCGCGGCCACGCTCACCATCACGCGCGTCGCCAACAACGTCATTGGCATGCGTAATGTGTTCTCCGCCGAGGCCAGTACCGGCGTCATCATCTACCGCCTCGCGTCGTACAAGAATCACAACGTCAGTGCGATCGGCGCACTGAAAATCTGGGTGATGACACTCGGAACCCAGCAAGTCAGTGATGGCGGGCAACTGGGTGCCAGCGGCTCAGGGACAGTCACGACGACCGGATCCTTCAGCACCTGGCCGGCGACGGGTTATGTGCGAATCGCGACCAGTGGCGGCACGCTGCGGGAAGTGGCGTATTACAGTTCGCGCACGGGAACGGCCCTGACAATTCCCGCCGCCGGCCGGGCCGTCTTCGGTACCGCCGCGGCGGGGGCGAGTTCCGACCTGATCGACGCCGTCCCCGGCATTCAGATCGCACACGTCACGCCAGCCAGCCAGCCGACCGGTTCGTTCACGGCGATCGCCAACGAAACCACCGCGCCCAGTGGCGTCACCTGGTCGACGGGGATTTCTGCCGCCACTGGGCTGACAGTCGGCACTGTCCCAACCGGCAACATCGGTGGCATCTGGATCGCGCGAGAAACGCCCGTGGGCGCAGTTGCCTCCGCAAACGTGCTGCAGGGCATCAACGTTTCTTACGACGCCTAACGGATTTCACCGGCGACGAATCTATGTCCACCGTTTCAGACTCATTTGATCGCGCCGACAACGCGTCCTCGCTCGGCACGGCCGACAGCGGGGAGGCATGGGCGTCCGTCAATGGCACGTGGGGCGTTACGGGCAACCAGGCGTACCTCGCCGGCAGTGGTGGGCTTCCCGTCGCGGCGATTGACACCGATCACGAAAACATCACGGCGACGGTAACCATCGCGGCGACCGGTGGGTTCTTCGGTGTCTTTGCACGCGGTGCAGCCGGCATGACGTCAGGCTATGACGATAAATTTGCTGTTCTGAGCAATACTCATACGCTGCTGATTTACAAATTCGAATCGGGCGCGATCACGACGCTCGCATCTGTCGTTCATCCGGTCGTCGCGGGCGACACGCTCGGCATACGTTGCAGTGGCACCACGATCAGCGCCTTGGTCAACGGTGTCATTGTCGCCAGCGCGACAAGTTCCGCGCATCTGACCAACACCGTGGCTGGCCTTTACCTGTCCACAGGTCTGCCGACCTGGGGCGACGCTCGCTTCGATAATTTTTCCGCCGTTGAATACATTCCGCCGCCGACGTGGACCACAAGTCTTATCGGGATGTTCGACACCCCGTCGATCGAGACCTTCGGATTGGAGATCAGTGGCACGCATCTCGTTCCCGGCCTCATGCCGGTCATTGGTGCACTTGCCGGGGTTTTCGATGTGCCAGCAATCCAATCCTACGAGTCACACACGTTCGGAACTTATGATCTCCCCGCAATCGTCAATGTGTCGAACGAACTGTCCGGCGTTTACAGCATCCTGCAATCATACGAACACCGCCTGACTGGTCTACATTCCTTCGCCTCCCCGCGTTCAGCCGCTCTACGCGGCCTTCACGCCTTCGCCGCGGAATGCTCCGCCACTCTCGCAGGCCTGTACGCCTACCCGATCACGTATACAACCCCGTTGATGGGCATCCACCGCATCGCCAACGATGCGCTCGACCGGTACGAACTGTTCATCGGCACGGATGCCGCGCCGGACCTCAACGGCTCACCCACGCTCACAGCCGTGGCTCTCCCGCTCACCACCGGCGAGCTCGAAGCCGGGCACACGTATCACCTCATCACGAAGAAGCGCAACCGCTGGGGGCTGGTCAGTGGCAACACGGTCGCGACGATGATCGTGGTCGATGATGACGGGCTGCAGTCTGATCTGCCGCCGGGTGTCGCGCAGCAAATCACCCTCACCCAATCCGGCCCCGCCGCGGTGCTGACCGCGGAATACCTGTACGCGCTGGAAGGGGACCGCGCCGCCGACGAATGGCTCGTGTTCGTCCGCACGGATGGCACCGACCCGAACACATCCACCGATGCCCCGACGGTCTACCCGGTCGTCGATGCCGACGGCGTCGGGCGGCTCATTCACGGCATCCCGTACCTTGCCCACGGCGACGTCGTCAAAGCCATCCTCCGCCTGCGCCGCCGCGGCCCGACTGCATCGCTAGATGTACTCGGCCCCGAAAGCCCGGTCGTCAGTCTCACGATCAGTCTCACCCCCGCACAGCCCCCACGGTCTAGTGGTTTCTACGGCCGATCCCTCGGCCAGGCGTGATTTTCAACAACACGATTTCCACGCCACGGAAGCACAGACGCGCGGGCCGACAAGATGGCCTATGTGTCTCAGTGCCTCCGTGGTTTCCTCTTTTCATTCTCCATCATGGCCAATCTCCAACTCCCCGCAGCTCAGGTGCCGTACCGTTACGAGCGCGACCAGGTCCGCGTCGTCGCGAAAAAGAAGTGGTCCGACCCGTGGAAGCTCGTCAGCTACCTCCAGCCGATCAGTGCCACCGTCTGCGCCGCGCCGTCTCTGCCCCAGGCGAAGCTTTCGTATGACGCCGGGCGGATGAAGCGGGAAGATACGACCGAGTTCGCGCTCTACTCGCCGCAGGATTTGATCGACCAGTTCACCCGCATCGAGATTGTGCGCCTGGGCTGGCACACCGACCCGTTCGAAACCCCCATCCCCCTCTGGACAGGCCTCGTCGCGTCCGATGGCCGCGCTCCAGGCGGCACTGAAGACGGCAACAACGTCGCCGATCAGCACCTGACCGCCTACGGGTTGGAATACCTGCTCGACCGGCGCGACATTCAGACCTCGTTTGTGCTGGATGAATCCAGCGAACAGCCGTCGGCGTTCGCGATCGACCGCTGCCTGGTCTTCCACGACCAGTTCAACCGCGGGTTCAGCGAGACGGGGAACCGTAGCCTCGTGCGCATTCCCGCCGAGTCTGAATCAGAATCCGAAGAAGCATCAACAACCGGCCCGTACGTCTTCGACCGCTTTCACGATGACGAGGACGGCGGCAAGCAACTCTGGAGCGTGCGCGACATCGTCGAGCACCTTCTGCACTTCCACGCGCCGCCATCCGTGCGGTGGGTCCTGCGCGGGCCGGACGATGTGCTCGAGTGCCTGGGGAAGATTTACCCCGGACCCGTCAACGTCACCGGCAAGACCGTCCGGCAAGTGTTGACGGACCTCATCGACCGCCGATCCGGCCTCGGTTGGTTCGTCCACACGGCCACCATCCCCGCCAACGAATTCGACGAAGAATCGCAGGCGGAAGAAGTCGCCGAGATCATCGTCTTCACGCACCTGAACCAGCCGGTGCGCGTCGATGACACCGCGGTCGTTCCCGCCAACATGAACACTGTCGAGATCCCGCTCGACCAGTTCCGCCAGCTCATCGACGAAGTCGAACAGGAAATCGACGCCGCCCAGCGATACGGAAAGATCGTCGTGCTGGGTGGGCATGTTGTCACCTGCGCGTCATGGAGTTTCACGGACGGCACGTTGAAAATCGGCTGGACCGAAGATGAGGAAACGCGATACAAGCAAGCGGGTGGCGCAGCGGACGCCCAGCTGGCCGATGCAGAGCGCAACCGCGACGTCTACCGTCGGGTCTACTCGCTGTTTTTAATCCCGCCGGAGTGGAACGGTCTGTGTGGCAACGGCGAGGGGAAAGAAAAGAAAGTCGCCGTGCCGGATGTGAATCCGAAGACCGGCATGCTGATGCAGAACCTCCCCCCGAAGGCGCGCAAGTGGGGCTATCGATTCTCCAACCGCCTGCCGCTGGAAAAAGCCAAGCCGGACGTCGAGTTTTCCGAGATCAATTACAACCCGGAATACCGCGACATCTTCGCCGTCGTGAAGGACAAGACCAAGGAAGGCGCCGACACTTGGGCCATCCTCGACGGCTCCCCCGATGCGGCCTGCGCCACCGTGCGCGTCGTTCCCGCCGCCAACAACTTCGGGTTCGACGTCGTCGCCACGCCGAACCATCTGATCGCGAAGAATCACTTCGAAGGGAAGGACGCCGAAACCAGCGAAGAGGGTGAAGCCGATTCCAAAAAGCACCCGCGGTACGACTACAAAGACATGATCATCACCGCGGCGTTCGAGACCGACCAGCGCCTTAAAGTCGAAATGCTCATCCCCAACGGCGACCCCGATCGCGTGCTGACAATCGAGTGTGACGACCTCGAACTCTGGCACGTCGTCAACGGCACCGTCATCGATGTCGAAGCGGGGAAACTCACGCGCCACACGGCCGACGCCGTCGTGCGCGATGACAGCGACCGCGCCCGCATGGTCCTCTCCATGGCGGGCGCTTGGTTCGGCCAGGTGCGCACGCCCCTGTCATTCAAAGCCGATTACCTGACCTACTACCAGCTCGGCCAGTACGTCACGCGCACGACGAGCGCCGCAGGCCCTACGCCCGTGAACTGTGTCATCACCCAGTTCGGCATCGACTTCATCGAAAACGCCACCACCGTGCAGACCGCATCGGGTGAACTGGATTTCACACTCGCTGGCCGTAAGAAACGAAAGGGCCTGAAAAAATGAACATCTTCGACGGACCCCACACCCCCGAAATGCGCAATATTCAGCGGGACACGCAGGAACTGAAGCGCGAGATGGGCAACCTCCCCCGCGGTCAGCGCGTCCCCAGCAGCAGCGGGAACGTGATCTACCGCATGAAGGTCATCGCGATCAACATCGATGACAACCCCAACCTCGTCCGCTGCGAACGCGTCGGCGTCTTCGTCGACCGCACGTACCTCGTCAAAGCCATCGGCAAAGCGGTGGATGATGAAATCCTCGTCACCCGACCGGAAGGGGATACCGACGAAACTTTTAATGGGAAAACGGTGGTGTGGCAGGATGTGAGTGGGGGGAACAATCTGCCGGTGCCGACGGCGCATCGGCAGGTCATCGCATGCACGAGGTTCGTGAGTGCTGCGGACTATGATGTTGCGTTTACGTTCTTGGAGGCGACGACACCCGCATGAGCTGGCAATGGAATGATCCAATCGATGAGACGTTCAACTTTCAGGACGCCGGCGTCCTCACGAAGTTTTCGAAGGCGATTCGCGAACGCGAATTGCTGTTCGACGCTACGCTGAGTTACCCGGAACCGGATGTCACACCGGGGACCGACGTGCAGGCGCGGGTGGCGAAGCTGGCAGTGCGATTTTCAACGCTGGCGATCGTGAGTCTGCCGACCGTGCCGTATGCCCCCCCGGGCCTCTACTGGGTAGACCCCGAAAATCGTTTTACGGACAGACCTGCTACGGGCGAACGTAACGGCATCACAATGCGCCCGTATCTGCTGTCGCACATGTTGGCGCAACTGGGATATTCCACGACCAGTCACATGCGTCGCCTGCGGGTGCGCGAAATTGAAACCACATCTTCCACACTGGACGTTCATTCTAATCCGGTGGCGAACGGAATGGTCGCGAGGCACTTGACCACTCGACGCACCTACGTGCGTGTTGATGGTGCATGGGTCGAGCAAGTTGGGCCGATTGTCCCCGGTGGCGATCTTCTGGATTCGGAGAACGCTTCACCAAACCGCTGCACGCCAGGTTCAATGCAGGTCGGCGATGTGATCTGGTGGGGCTGGTTTAAGATGGTCCGCGACCTCTTGAACAAGATGAAGTGGATGAATGTGCAATCGCATACCCGGTTGACAGGCGCAAACTTTTTCAATCCTGCTTTAGATGTCGGCCTTGCACTTGATCCAGTCGGCGGCATCGGCGAAGCGAATCAAGGTGCGGGTTTTACAACCGAGGATGTGGGTCCAGCGATTCGAGCAGAAGCAGAATCTCAGTTCGATAATATTCAAGTGAACCAATATGAAAATACGGTCACGAATGAGTATGGCGATGGTTTTGTGGGGTTAAGAGCAAGTGGCGCAATTAATGCAAGCTCGGGCCCCAAGGTCTACTCTTGGCAACTTCAAGCTCCCGAGGGGCATCCTAGTTATTACGGCGCCGCTTCACTGTGTAGACACAAGTTCAAGTTTTCCAACTTTTCTACCACCAGCGTCTTGCTGAATAATGGAAAATGGCAACTGGCGAATCACCGACCACGTTCTCTGCATTTGTGGGTCTACGCTTACAAGCCATCAAACGGTTTTGGAACGGGGGCGGTTGGGATATTTCATTCCCACAGCGATCCGGTCACAGAGAACGAGGTTTACGACTGGACCGAAACGACGAAAAGCCAGAGCGTCATTCTTACATCAGAGCAGTGGCCCAACAACGGGATCCGACCGGAGTGGGGGCCGATAGGCACCACGAGCGACGACATTGCAAATGTGTCTTACGGTTACTGCAGTGATCTGCTTGCTGTTGCTATCTATGACTTCGAATTTGGTGAAGAATCCTAGTTGTCAAACGAATATTGGTTGTCGTCGCCTGTGCGAAAATTGCCGTCTGCCCCTGCCGAAGCCCAAAACGGCTGGCCATCAGACTTGATTGGGTTGTCGATTGTGTTTGCCGGTTGACCACCGGATGACACGCCCATCAAACCTGTGCCGGGCACGAACAGAAGTGGATTGCCCCATGAATCTACGAGTAAGGGAATTCTCAAGGCAGGCGGGTTGATGCTTCCAATGTCACTCATGTTTTGGCGAGAAGCGGATGGCAAATCGTTGAGCGTTTTCGCGACCGACGGCAAGCGCGACATCATTACCAATGCAGCGCGTGTGTTCGAGTGCTGAAAACCTTCGCCGGCAACGCTGTATGACCCTGCGGGTGCTATAAGGGGGATCACTGTATCTCCACCGTCGCGCGAGCCATTCCCGTTGACATCTACCACAAGCGGGACTTGCCAAAAGGAAAGTGTGAAGTCGCCCACCTGCGTTTGTGACACGTTGACTTGCGCGCCCAGTGTATTGTTGAATTCCCAGGAATCGGGTTGCGCACGCTTCCCAGACTGCGATTTTGTCGCGTCCAAGAAGTCACTGAGCATCGCACGTGCGGTTCCAAGCCTCGTACCCGTCTCGCGGGCCTGCGCATTTCCAAACAGCGACTTTCCGCCAACGAACAGCATGCCGACCAAAATCGTGATGATGGCAATCACCATTACGATTTCCAATAGAGTAAACGCATTCCGCTTCATTGGTCATCCTCGTCTTTGTTCATCCACTTCCAATACGTCGCCGCGACCGCAACACAGCACCCGGCCAAGATCAGCACCGGCACGGCCACGTCCTTTGCTGTCCCCACCAGAATCTGGCGGTAGTAGCTGCTCGTGAATGATCCGAAGATCACCACGGCAGCATTCGTCAGCGCTTCCCATGTTACGACGACACCGCCAATAGATGCGATCAGCAACACCGCGATCGCGAGCTTCCGCCGTTGCCTATTATGCGCCATGTCCTGTAGCCCGTGACAATTCATCCCCGTAACGTACGGCATGGTACCCGCCGAAGTCAGCGGAACATAAGGATTTACCGCCAAACCCGGCGGCGCTTTGGCGCTGCCGGGTTTTTCGTTGAACAAACCGAACCAGACCCAGCCAAGATTTTTTGTTTGGTTGTTCGTGTTCCGTTAGGTATGTTCCCTAACGCCAACGGAAGGCAAGTCTTTCAATTCCTCGGGATGGGGAAGCCACTTTCGGAGCACGCAGCATGCAGCCACTTTTCGAGATTCTGGACACAGGTGTGATCATTCCACGCTGGCCGATGGATGATCAGGGAAACGAGATCGAAGCCGACGGCAAACAGCTTCTCACCGCCCAGCAGGCCGCGGCCATTTCCGGGGAAAGCATCAGATCCCCTCACGAGCAGTTTCGCCTGGCGTATCGCAAGTGGCTCGACGAGGAAG
>SXGT01473437.1_pt1 | contig 12179 bp, 11 predicted proteins | sample 3176221 | NCBI WGS metagenome assembly SXGT01 (sample SAMN11356862, study PRJNA531348) | freshwater metagenome | isolation source: freshwater sample F1-120 | place: China: Fuxian Lake, Yuxi | collected 2017-12-25
AGCTACTTCGACACCGTCATCAACGAGTACCTGATCCGCGAAGGCGGACTGGACATCCATGCCGGCGAGGCCATCGGTTACTGCGTCGAATCGCAGTGCCGCTATCTGGCGGCGCTGGCGTTTCCCGAGGTGATCGAGGCCGGCCTGCGCGTCGCGCATCTGGGGAGGTCCTCGGTACGCTACGAGATAGGCCTTTTCCGGCAGGGCACGGAGGCGCCCGCCGCGGTGGGCAGCTTCGTGCATGTTTTCGTCGCCCGCGAGGGCGAGCGACCGACCGCCATGCCCGCCGGCATCCGCGCCTGCCTCGAGCGCTTGGCGCGCTGAGGCCGGCCGCGCCGCGGAATCCCCGGCGCGCAGATCGACTCAGACGGCAATCAGGCGCAGGCGGCTGGATCGCAACGCCTGCACCATGGCCTGGTCCCCGCGGCGCAGGTGCAGGCAGTTGCCGGCGCCGAGGATGTAGTCTTCCGGGTCGCCGTCGCGGGTCAGCCACAACTCGCCTTCCTGGCAAACCAGCGTGGCGTCGATCGCAGGGATCGCCAGCATTTCACCCTTGACGAGTTGCCGGCGACCGAGATCAAGCATTCCATTCTGGAATTCTGTAGCATGGCTGACACGGGTCGCGGACTGGACTTCGTGCATGGTGCGGGCGCGCCGCGAGCGGCCGGCGCAGATCGGGGAGGCAGTGAGTATGGCTTGTGCAGACATGATGTTGGGCTCCTTGGGCGAAAACGACGAACCCAGTATCGGCAGCAACGGCTGTCTTGACCAGCGATTTCGCGGCCTGCCATGCATGAGTAAATGGAATGGGTGACAAGCTGCCGCCGCTCGACGCGCTGCGCGCCTTCGAGGCTGCGGCGCAGCACCTGAGCTTTACCCGCGCCGCCGAGCAGCTCTACATTACGCAGTCGGCGGTCAGCAAGCAGGTGCATGCCCTGGAGTCGGCGCTGGGGATACGGCTGTTCGAGCGAAAGACCCGCGCCCTGCTGCTGACGGCCGCCGGCGAACGCTTGCAACGCGCCGTCGCCGCGGCCTTCGCCGAACTGCGCACGGTGAGTGCCGAGTTGCGAGGTGGCGACGAGCCGACCGTGACCCTGGCTACCACGCAGGCCTTCGCCAGCTTCTGGTTGATTCCACGCCTGGAAGATTTCCGTCGCCGCAACCCGGGGGTGGACATCCGCATCTCGGCCGACACGCGGGTGGTCGATCTCGAGCGCGGCCGTTTCGATTGCGCCGTGCGCTACCTGCAGGATCGCAATGCGCCGGCCGGCGCATTGCGCCTGTTCGGCGATAGCGTGCTGCCGGTGGCGAGCCCGGCCTACCTGAAGAAGGCGCGTCGGCCCCTGGCCAAGCCGGCCGACCTGGCGCAGCACCTGCTGCTGGTTTACGAAGACGACGAGCAGCGCCGGCCCTGGCTGTCGTGGCCGGTCTGGCTGGAAATGGCCGGACAGTCGCGGCTGCGCCCGGCCGGCAGCATCGCCTTCAACCACTATGCCGCCGCGATCAGCGCGGCAGTAGACGGCCAGGGCGTGGCGCTTGCCACCCAGGCGCTGGTGGCCGACCTGCTTCGGCAGGGACGCCTGGTTGCGCCCCTGCCACAACGCTTTGCCAATCCGCGCGCCTACTACCTGCTGCTGTCGGCGCGGGCCGCGACGAACCCGGCGTTCGAGCCCTTCCGTTCATGGCTGGAGGCGCAGGCGGAACCTGCGGCCGACGGCGCTAAACTGCCCGGATAGAGGCGGTTCTGCCCTTGCTACCGGAGTCATCGATGAATTCGCGCCTGTCGGCCTTCGCCTTGCTGTTCAGCCTCGCCCTGCCGGCGGGGGCGGCCACCGTGGCCTGTCCGGATCTCGCCGCGGCGGTGCAGGTCGCCGCCTGCCCCTCGGACGAGGAATTGCGCTACACCTTTACCGGCTATTGCAGCGACAACAATCGCAGTTACAGGGGCGACACCGATGTGTGCACCGATTTCAGGGCCTATCGCAGGCTGAAGAACGTTGCGCTCTGGGAATCGGCCGACGGCAACTTCAACGCCTACGTCTCCTGCGACCGTGCGCCGGCGGAGGTCAAGGCGGCGAAGCCCGTCACGATCCGTCTCGGGCGACAAGGCGGCATCAATCTGCTTGTCTGTGGATACGGCGAGGGCTTGAGCTTCACCTGGCGCACGCGCGCGACCTGCCGAGCCGACCAAGCCGCGGACTGCCGCGACAACCCGGCGGCCTGCAAGGCCGAATGCCAATGAACGCGGCACGCAAGTCACCCAAGGCAGCCAAGCCGCCAGCGGCGAAGCCACCGCCGGCGCCGGTTCCATCCGCGGCACTCGCCTGCCGCCGATGCGGCACGCCCGGCCCGGTGGGCGAGGACGGCTTCTGCGACAAGTGCGAAAAAGCGCTCGAGCAGGCCTGTCTGTAGCGTTTCAACGGCTGCCGGATTCGGCGGCTTTGCAGTTGACGTGGCTGATGGTTGCGCCGTCAGTCAGCGAGGCGGCATCGATGCCCAACTCGAGCAGCAACGCGCCCTTGCCGTAACGTGTCGCGCTCTCGCCGATGCGTTCCAGCCTGACTTCACGTTCCGGCAGGATCAGCCAGGCCGCGGTGCCGCCGTCGATCATGCGCAGGTGGAAGCGCTTGCCGGCGGCGCACTGGTATTCCGTCGCGTTGGACGGATCGCGCGAGCGCTCCCGCGGTCCGCTATCGCCGAAGGGCCAGACCTTCATCTTCATTTCGCCGCAGCCTGCCAGCAGCGCGCTTGTCATCAGCAGGGCCGCAACCCTGCGCAGGTAGTTTGGTTTCATGCCATGCTCCCTTCTTCCGGGCCGCATGTTGCCACAGATCGGGCCGCCGGCCGTCATAGGCCGAAGCTGGCGATGATCTCGCGGCGCGCTTCGTCGATTGCACGCTCGAGCTGGCGCAGTTCAGGCACCGCATCGCGCCTCTGACGTATGGCTTGTTCCAGTTCGGCGGCGCGGGTCGCTAGAACTTCGAGGCCCAACGTTCCGGCACTGCCCTTGAAGCTGTGTGTCGCGGCCAGCGCCTTTTCCGTGGCGCCGGATGCCAGCAGACGGCGCAGTTCCGGTGCGACTTCGGGGCTTTCCTCGACGAACCTGGCCAGCCAGTGACGGTAGCGCTGCTCGTTGCCGGAAAAGCGCTGTAGCCCGGCGGCGACATCGAGACAACGCAGTTCCGGCAGCGCCTTCGCCGCGACGGGCGACGATGTGTCTGGCGCCGTTGCTGTAGCTCCCCAGGGCAGCCATTTGTCGAGCATGGCATAGAAGCTGGCATGGTCGAAGGGCTTGCCGATGTGGTCGTTCATGCCTGCGGCGAGGCTGTTCCTGCGTTCGTGTTCCAGGGCATGGGCCGTCATGGCGACGATAGGCAGGGCGGCGAAACCGCTCCAGGAGCGGATCAGCCGCGTCGCCGCATGGCCGTCGAGCACCGGCATCTGGACGTCCATCAGCACCAGGTCATAGGCCGCCGGGCCTTCCTCGGCCAGCATTGCCACGGCTTCGTGACCGTTCCCGGCCAACTGCGGATAGATGCCGACCGCCTGCAGCAGTTCGCTGACGATCTCGGCATTCAGCGGATCGTCCTCGACGAGCAGCACGCGCGCCTGGTGGTAGTTCGCCGGTGTCGCGGCCACCAACGGTTCGGCTTGCGGCGCGCCGGCCAGCGGCAGGCTCAGCCCGAGGCTGAAGACGCTGCCGTGTCCCTTGCGGCTGCTTACCGTGATGCGGCCGCCCATGGCCTCGGCCAGGTGCTGGCTAAGGGCGAGGCCGAGGCCGGTGCCGCCGAAGTTCCGGCTGGTTGCCGCGCTGGCCTGGGAGAAAGGCTGGAACAGGCCGGAGATTTCCTCGGCCGTCATGCCGATCCCGCTGTCGGTGATATCGATGGACAGACGGACCTGAACTTCGCTGCGCGCGACCAGGCTGACGTGGACATCGATTTCGCCGGCGCTGGTGAACTTGATGGCGTTGCCGGTCAGGTTGAGCAGTATCTGTTCGATGCGCGTCGGATCGCCGACCAATGGGCCGGGTATGTCGCCGTCGGCCCGAAACTGCAGGCGCAATCCCTTGGCTTCCGCCTGGTGGGCGATGACGTCGCGGACGCGTTGCAGGAGTTCGTTCAGGCGGAAGGGAATTGCTTCGAGCGTGATGCGCCCGGCGACGACCTTGGACAGGTCGAGCAGGTCGTTGATGATGCGCGACAGGTGCTTTCCGGCGTACGACGCCTTCTCCAGATAAGCGCGCAGCGTGGCATCCCTGCATCGCGGCAGGGCGAGTTCGAGGAGGCCGATGATGCCGCCCAGCGGTGTGCGCAATTCGTGGCTGACGTTGGCCAGGAAGGCGTCCTTGGCCTGGTCGGACAGCCGCGCATCGGCCAGCGCCTGGCGCAGATCGGCGGTGCGTTCGAGCACCAGCTGCTCGAGTTTCACCCGCTGCTCGCGCAGATCCTGCTCGGCGGCACGGCGCGCCGAGATGTCGTGCACCGTCACCAGTACCGCGGGCCGACCGTCGAAAGCGACGAGGACGCTCGTCGATTCGGCGGCGATCGCGACGCCGTCCAGCGTCAGGTAGTTGATCTCGAGTTGCGCGACGTGGGCGCCAACTTCTGCGGCGCGCGGTGAGCAGTGTGCCGCGGCGTCGGCCCAGCACGCCGGGGCGACCAGGCGCTGCCAGTGCATGCCGAGCAGTGCGGACCCGCTGCCGGCGCGGAACATCCGGTGCGCTGCACGGTTGGCGAACACCACGTGATCGTTGCACTGGATCCAGATCGCATCGGGGCACGACTGCAGCAGTTCGCGGAAGTCGGAGGTGGCGCCGCCAGTACCCGTCGCCGGCGTCGGGCGCCCGCGTTTGGACAGGTCGGTGAAGGGCACAGCGGCGGCGGCGGCCATGTCCGGGCGTCCCGTGCGGAACTGGCGGCGCATCTTCCTGCGTGGCGAGACTCGGTCCTTCATGGCGTCGGTGGCGGAGGGTAAGCCGGCGCGGTTGGTCCAGTGTCCCGCAGGCGAAGTCGCCGGAGACACCGCGCAACCTTGGTTCCCCCCTCGATTTGCGCGGCGCTCGGCTGGAGCCAAGACTAGGACAAAGTGGCGGCCTTGCCTACTGACAGAAATGACAGGTTTTTCGCGAAAAATGCAGATTCTTGTACTGAACGATGCGGAAATGGTGCGAAATGAAATCGTCGCGGCCCTTCGGCGGTCCGTGCGGAACGCCTTCGCGTCGCGCCACTTTCTCCCACCCACCCGAAAGGACCTCCACCATGTTCAGCAACGTCACCACGCTTCGTCCCCAGCCGCAGTTCCGCAATGCCGCGCTCGCCGATTTCGTCTCGCTTCGGGTCGACCACTACTATCGCGAACGGGTGCAGAACGCGTGGGGCGGGGGCCACATCATGCGCGGCCGCCTGCCCGGCCCGGGCGCGCTCCAACTGTGCAGCAACGACTACCTTGCCGTTGCGCGCCATCCGCGCGTGCTCGAGGCGATGACCGAGAGCATCCGCCGCGACGGCAACGGCCTGCTGATGTCGGGCATCTTCCTCCACGGCGAATCGTCGCAACTCGAACTCGAACAACGATTGTCGAACTTCATGCAGGCCGAGGCCGGGGTCCTGTGCCAGTCGGGCTATGCCGCCAACACGGGCCTGATCCAGGCCATAGCCGGTGAAGACCTGCCGGTCTATGTCGACATGATGGCTCACATGTCGCTTTGGGAGGGCATCAAGTCCGCCGGTGCCAGAGCGATCACCGTGTTCCACAACGAGGTCGAGCACCTTGAACGCCAGATCCTGCGCCATGGCCCGGGCGTGGTGGTGGTCGACTCGATCTACAGCACGACGGGACAACTGGCGCCATTGGCAGAAATCGTTGAAGTCTGCGAGGCGCTGGGCTGCGTCCTGGTGGCCGACGAGTCGCATTCGCTGGGCACCCACGGGCCCAACGGCGAAGGTCTTGTCGTCGAACTTGGCCTCGCCGAGCGGGTGCACTTCCGCACCGCCAGCCTGGCCAAGGCCTTTGCCGGGCGAGCAGGCTTTATCACTTGCTCGCGACGCTTCCATGAGTATTTCAAGTTCGAGTCGAATCCTGCGATCTTCAGCTCGACGCTGCTCCCCCATGAGGTCAGCGGACTCGGAGCAACTTTGGAGGTGATTCGGCAAGAGGGCTGGCGGCGCGAACGCCTGAGAGAGAATTCCGCCTATCTGCGCAACGAACTGGACCAACTCGGCTACAACCTCAACGGCAGCGAATGCCAGATCGTATCCCTTGAATCCGGCACCGAGCAGAACACCATTGCGCTGCGCGACGCGCTGGAATCACACGGCATCTTCGGCTCGATCTTCTGTGCCCCGGCGACGCCCAAGAGCCGAGCACTGATGCGCTTTTCGGTCCATTCCGGGCTGCGTCAAGCGGAACTGGAACGCCTGGTCGGCGTCTGTCGCGAGATCCGGGACGAGGTGGGCATGGCCACCTGGCCATCGACGCGGCGCAAGCAGCGCAGTCGCACACCGCTGGCCGGGCAAACCCAGGTGGCGGTTGCCGCCTGAGCTTGCTGGCCCGGGCGCGCACGGCGCCCGGGCCAGCATTCATGCCTGACTGGCGCCCGAAAATCCCAGCCGCGCCTCGCGATCAAGGCGCTCCAGGTACTCGCCGTAGGGATAGATGTACTTGAGGTTGAAGGCGCCGGGGTTCTTCACCAGCGTGTAGAGGTACCAATCGCGGCCCTTGAACTCGATCGCCGGATGCAGGCAAGGCTGCCAGTCCTCGTAGATCGGCGAATAGTTGCCGGCGGTCTTCCAGAAATAGGGCAGGAATCGCCCGCCGCGCAGTTGGGCCAGCAGTTCCTCTGGCGCATCCTGGTCATAGGCGATCTCGTAGTGGCCCCGCATCATCTCTTCGGTCTGGACGATCAACAGGTAGGCGGTGCCCGCCATGTCCAGCATCAGCAAGCCGTCGGGAGCGCAGCAAAGGTAGTGTTCGACGATGCCCAGGCTCCTGGCGATCTCGTCGAAACGTTCGGCAAAGCCGGGATCGCGCAGAAAAAGGTGCGAGCCAACGGCGAGAGCGTCGGCCAGCATGTGTTCGACCTCCTCGAAGTGCTCGCGCTGCAGTTCGTCGATCGCGCGGTTCAACCGCGCCATGACATCGTCGTCCTGCTTGCGGATGAAGCGGTCGATCGCCTTCTCGTTGAAGGCGCGCACGGCGGTTTGCTCGTCGGCCTTGCCGGTGAGCAGGATCTTCTTGATCGACTTGCTCTTCAGGCTGCGGCAGAACTCCAGGCCGTCGATCTCCGGCATGTCGTAGTCCACGACGACCACCGAGACCTGCTCGAAGCGGTGCTCGTTGTGCACTTCGCGGTGGATCATGTCGAGGCTGACATCGATCACGTGCCGGGACACGCTCTTGTCATTGCGATGCCGGTAGAGGGAGAAGAAGCGCTCCACCACCGGCGGTACCGCGCTGGCGCCGTTGAGCGCCACCAGGGCGGCGAAGGGTGAGCGGAACAGGCGATAGGCAAGGCGCGAATCCAGCTGCAGGCTGAGGTTGGAGAGGAATGCGGGGTTGTCGTCGACGAAGGCGACGGTAGTCGGAAAGCGAAAGGGCTGGATGGCGTAGTGTTTCATGCGGGAGGAAAGCTGAGCTCGAATTCGGAAAATTCGCCGTGCTTGGATCTGCAGATGATGGTACCGCCAAAGGACTCCATCACGTCGCGGCAGAAGGCGAGTCCGATGCCGGCGCCCAGCACGCCATCGTCGCCCGCGGAAGTGTAGAAGCGCTGGAAGATGTGCGGCAGCACTTCCGGCGCAATGCCATCGGCACTGTCGCGCACCAGCAGCCGATGGCCGGGTGCCGTCTCGATGCGGATGCTGATGCCGCCCTTGCCGGCTCCGGCGATATGGCGCAGCGCATTCTTGATCAGGTTGAAGAGCACGTGCACCATCAGCAGCTCGACGCCGCGAAAACTGAAGTCGCCTCCCTTTTCCCAGGACACCAGCGCGCGCTCGGCTTCGGAAAAAGGGTAGCGCCGCAGCGCGGCCTCGACACAGGCGCTGATCGAACACGAGTGCGTGTCATGCACTGCCGCGTCCGCCGGTCGCGCACTTACCAGCAGCATGTCGATGATGGTATTGGAGTGGCGCGCCTCGCCGTCGATGCGCTCGATTACCCCCTTGAGGCTGTCGAGATGGGCGGTACGGATATGGGCGACCGGCAGGCCGTTGCTGCGCGCGGTCTGGTAGGCGTCGATCAGGACCGGCAGATAGTTGGCAAGGCCGGCGGCGCCGGCGCGGATGCCGAGCAGCGGGGTGCGTAGCTCGTGCGCAATGCTGCCGGCGGTGGCCAGCATCGCCCTTTCCTGCTCGATGCGGATTCGTTCGCTTTCATAGTTGGATACCGCGCCAATGACCACCGCAAAGCCGGCAATGGCGACGTAATCCCAGCGCTCGAATGGCGGCAAGGTGGCGTCGCTGGTAAAGGCAAACGCCACGAAGGCCAGGCCGCTGCCAAGCAGGAACTGGCCGATCAGGGTCACCCAGTCGAGCAGCAAGATCATGACGAACACGGCCACCAGTGCCGAACCGATCCAGACATCGGAACCGTTGTTCTTCAGCAGCATGAAGGTGAAGAAGAAGGGCAGCGAGTACAGCAGCGAGAAATACCAGTAGTAGGGCAACCAGGACTTGGCGCGTTCCGGCCAGTGGCGGCTGAACAGCATCGGGACAAACAGTGCCGACCCGATCAGCCGCAGCGTCAGGTTCTCATACTGCTGGGGAAACAGCGTGTTCCAGACATAGTAGTAAAAGGGAAACGCGATGATCGCGATGATGGCGAACGCGTGCAGGCGGCGCTGGAAGTATTCGACATTTCGCAGGGCGGGCTCGACCAGTCGTGCCACGACCTGCCCCGGCAGGGACTTCGCGGGCATCATCGGTTGCGCCCCGGTTCGGGTGCGTTGTGACGGCAGGATCAAGATGGCATGCAAACGATGTTCGATCAGGCGTCGGATTGTCGCAGATTCGGCGCCGACGGACAGCGAACTGCTTTTGAACTGAACAATGACGGAGTCCTTGCCTGCTTGACAAGCCGTGGCGCCACAGCTACAAAGCGCGTTCGCTGACACGGGCAATCGGGCATCCATGGCTTCTCCCCACTCCAAAGGTTTGCCTTGCGCCGCCATCGTGCACGACGCGGGCGGCGCCGGGCAAGGCTTTTTCGAAGGCGCGGTGCTTGGTGCCCGCGGACTTGGCTTCGAGTACCTCGGCTATCTCATCGGCATCCCGGAGGCGAACTCCGGCTGGCGCTTCGTCATGACCAACAACTATCCGCGCGCCTGGCAGGACCGCTACCTGCGCCGCGGTTACCACGCCATCGATCCGACCGTGCAGTACGCCAAGACGGAGTCGGCGCCCCTGGCCTGGTCGCGCGAGCTGTTCGCCGGCGAGGCGCTTGGCGCCCTGGCTCGCGACACCCTGGAGATCGGGCTCAACCATGGCTGGACCCAGCCCCTGCACGACGCCAATGGCAGCTTCGGCATGCTCACTCTGGCGCGGCGTGGCGGGCCGCTGGGCGAAGAGGAACTGCGCGCCAAGCTGCCGATGATGCAGTGGCTGGCGCACGTGGTGCACCAGCGCCTGTTCGGCGAGTTCCAGGCCTGGCAGCGCAACGCGGCACTGGGGCGGCTCACCGAACGCGAACTGGGCTGCCTGCGCCTGGCCGCGGTCGGCGGGACGGCCGCCGACCTATCGCGGCTTACCGGTGTCGGCGAACGGACCGTGAACTTTCACATGGCCAATGCCATCAGCAAGCTTGGCGCCGCCAACAAGACGCATGCCGTGGTGCTGGCAATGCGCATGGGCCTGCTCGACTAGTCGCCGGCGCGCTCTTTAGAGCGTGTGCACCTTGTCGCCGCGGGCGAAGCCCAGCAGCGGCGTCGGCATTCCACGCCCCAGTGCGATGACCTTGAACAGCTCGCCCATCTCGTTGGGCGAAAGCAGGACGTTCACCGCGCCGCGCGCGCGGAGCTCGGCGCGGTTCGCCGTTGCCGTCCCCCGCAGCGGGGTCCCTGGCATGCAGATCTCGCCGGCGCCGACTTTCGGCAGCAGTTCGCCGATACCGGAGTTGAGCAGGAAATTGGCCTGGCTGCAGTACCCCAGCACCTCCAGTCCGGCGTCGAAGCCGGCCTCGGCCACGGCAGTGAAATCGACGTGCGAGGTGATGTCGGAGAGACCCGGGTACCAGAACGGATCCTGATGTACCCGGTGCCTGTAGTGGCAGCGCAGGGTGCCCCCGTTGCGCTGCGGATGGTCGAGCTCGTGGCGCGGCAGGCCGTAGTCGATCAGCAGCAGCGCCCCCTGCGACAGGCGCCGCGACAAGTCGGTGATCCAGGCGCGCACGGCGAGGCTGATCTCGCCGCGGTAGGCCGCTGCCACACCCAGCGCCTGCGCGGCACGGAGCAGGGCACCTTGCGCCGGCCGCCGGGCTTCGGTCAGCTTGCCGCCTTCGATCGCGACGCCAACCTCCTCGATGCCGCCGTCCTCCTGCCACTCCAGGGCGTGGCTGGGCATGGCGTCGAGCACCTCGTTGCCGAGCAGGCAGCCGGAGAATTCGTCGGGCAGCGCATCCAGCCATTCGATGCGCCCGCGATAGCGCGGCGCCCGTTCGGCCAGGGTCGCCTGCTGGCGCGCGCGCAGCGCACCAGAGAGTTCGAGGATGCGGTAGCGTTCCGGCAGGCAGCCCAGCGCGTCGAGCGCCGGCAGAAGGTCGGCCGCCAGGCGTCCGCTGCCGGCCCCGGCCTCCATCACGAAGGGTTCCGACGCGCCCAGCACGTGCGCCACCTGGCGAGCCAGGGCCTGGGCGAACAGCGGCGTCAGTTCGGGCGCGGTAAGAAAATCGCCACCTGCCGCGTGGTCGCCGAACTTCTGCGCGCCGCCCGCGTAGTAGCCCAGCCCGGGTTCGTAGAGCGCCAGTTCCATGTAGCGGGCAAAGGATATCCAGCCGCCCCTCGCGGCGATCTCGGCGGCGATGACGCCCCCAAGCATTTCGCTGGCGGCGCGCGCATCGGCCGACGGCTCGGGCAACTCGGCCTTGTCCAGTTTCACGCCGGCTTGCCGGAGTCGGCCAGGGTGGCGGCGACCAGCGCCGCCATGGCGGCGGCGTCCTCCGTGTCGCTTCGGCGCAGGCCGGCCACGACCCCGGCGCGATTGGCGTCCGGCTGGTTCTGGCTGGTCTTCCACTTGCCTTCGAGTGCGGTGACCGCAATCTCGATACCGACGATGGCGGCAAGCATTTTCTCGATGTAGTCGGGGGGCGCATCGCCCACGCGCCAGGGTTCGGCAAACTCTCCCTCGTGGCGATCCACGAGTTCGTCGAGCAGCGGGCGCAGGCGCAGCGGATCATCGATCGCGGTCAGCCTGCCGCGGGCATGGACCACGACGTAGTTCCAGGTCGGCACCGCCTTGCCATGGTCGCGCTTGCTCGGATACCAGGAGGGGCTGACATAGGCCTGCGGGCCATGGAATATCGCCAGCACTTCCCGATCCGCCGCGGCTGTCCACAGCGGGTTGGCGCGCGCGACGTGGCCCAGCAGCCGCGTGCCGTCGGCGGACAGTTGCAATGGCAGATGGTCGGCGACGATGCCTTCCGGCCCCAGGCTCGCCAGCGTGGCGAAGGGATGTGCGCGGATTGCCGCCTGCAGCACCTCCGGACGCGTTTCGGCGAAATGCCTGGGCAGGTACACGTGCTGCTCCTTAACGTGAAACCGTGGAGTGAGTTGCCGCTGATGTCGAGCGCAGCGAGCCGGAGTGAAACCCCCCGCGAGGGGGGCGAAGGGGGGCGGGCCGAGTTTGCTCGCCCATGGCTTGGCCAGACGGCGAACGGTTCATGCTGCGCTGGCGATTGCCGGAGCCATGGCGGTTACAGCGCCGGCTTTTCGCCGCGCTCGTAGACGATATGGGCGCGACCCACCAGTAGCGTATCCAGCGTGCCGATCTGCTTCACGTCCTTGTTGGTGTAGGGCAGCTTGTGCAGGATGTAACGCAGGGCGTTGAGGCGTGCGCGTTTCTTGCAATCGGACTTGATCACCGTCCATGGCGCATCGGCGGTGTCGGTGTAGAAGAACATGCCTTCCTTGGCCTTGGTGTAGCCATCCCATTTATCGAGCGAGGCGAGGTCAATCGGCGACAGCT
>SXGT01206536.1_pt1 | contig 12177 bp, 17 predicted proteins | sample 3176221 | NCBI WGS metagenome assembly SXGT01 (sample SAMN11356862, study PRJNA531348) | freshwater metagenome | isolation source: freshwater sample F1-120 | place: China: Fuxian Lake, Yuxi | collected 2017-12-25
GCCGCCGACGACAAAATTGCCGAAGGTCTCAATAATGTGGCCGGCGTCTCCCTGCAACAGGATCAAGCGCGTGGTGGCAATGGAAATGCCGAGACGGAACAGGGTCGTCACCAGCAGCACCGAGGGAAAACTGGAGAAATGCAGCGGCGACGGCAGATACATCGCCACCATCAGCAGCATGGCCGAGAGCGTCATGTTGGTGCCGATCAGCACATCGACCAGCCAGGTCGGCAAGGGCAGGATCATCATGAAGATGATCGAGACCAGGAAAACCGCCAGCACGATGTCGTTGCGGCTGGTGAGCAGGAGGACCAGCCGCTGCATGCGGTCGCCGAAAGAACTCATGGCTTACGTGCCTCCACGCAACTGCAGATAGGTGCGCATCGCCACCTGGCTTTCTTCGTTGCGGCCGAGGGCATTCAATGCCTGGCCACGCAACAGATGGAATGCGGCATCGACCCCGCCGGCCATGGCCAGCCGGTCGAGCGAATCAAGCGCCCGCTGCGCCTTGCCGCTGCGCACCTGTGCCAGCGCCAGTGCACACAGCACCTTGGGCTGCCCCGGGCTCAGCTTGTCAAGCGCGGCATACAGCGCCGCCGCCTTGTCCGGGCGGGCATTCTGCAGATAGACAAAGCCCAGCAGGAAAAGAAACGTCTGTTCTTCGGTGGTCATCAAATGGATTAGCCCTGATGGAGCGCGTTGCAGTAATCATGGATCAGATCGCGATAGGCTTTTTCGTCCGTCAGCACGCGGATCGCCCGATTGAGCAGCTTGGCGCCTTCCGGATCGCTGCTCCGGGCTGCTTCGGTCGCCTGTTGCAAACACTTCAACACCCCTTCCTGGGATTTACGGAAATTGGCCGGCATCAGCAAATCCGGGTCGTTCAGATCGGGACGGATCGTCGCTTCGAGATACGACTCCATGTTGGGCAACGCCAGCATCTCCTCGAGCTGAGGGCGGCGGCCCTGCTCGGCCGGCGCCAGATCGTATTGGCCGGGCAGGGTCGCCATCTCGTTCGCCCCGAGATGGCTAATGCCATCCAGCCCCTGGGAAAAGAAATTACCGCTACCGATACGCACATCAGCCATTGCCGTTTCCTTTCACCATAAATCCCCCATCACCAAGCTCATCGACCATGACGCAACTCGTCATGCCAGCGATGCAGATACTCAACCACATGGCCCAATGCCTGCCGGGTAAAGGCCCGCTCCGGCAAGCGCACCAACATCAGCAGCATCGCCTGCGGCCCCTCGCCACGCGTCGCAAGCTGCACCGGATACGGCCCGCCGTGCGAAAAATGCAGCTTTTCCAGCGCTCGCCGGCGCAGGACAGCGGCCTCGAAGCCAAGCGGCTCGCCAAGGTAGATCAACACCTCGTCGACGCCATGCTCTTTGCCGCGCCGGACCGGCTCCACCGCCAGCAGCGCACCGGACGCCAGGCGCAGCTGCGCAACCCCATGCGTTCCCGTGCCGAAATCCGCCAGCCCCAGCTCACGGCCAAATTCGGCGAGGGTTTCATGTACCCAGTTCAACTTACTCTTCCTCCCGATCAATGGCCTGATCCAGCGCTTCCTGCGCCGCATCCAGCGCCGTGCGGCGCGTGTCCACATCCGGGAACACCTTGACCGGCATCTCCCGCAGCAGATTCTTCGTGGCGGCAAGATAGGCGATCTGCGGCCCCGCCTCGCGCACACCAAATTTCTCGGCCATGCCGGTAAAACGGCTGGAGCTTACCCACTTTTCGCCCGTAATGGCGACCAGATCCTTCATCATCTGCAAGGGCTGGACGCCGGAACAGTCATGCTTGGCCTGCATTTCCTGTGCGAGCGACTGGCAGCCCTCCATCACCGTTGCCGTCACCTCGAGCTGATACAGGTCCTGCACCAATGCCTGCAGGCGCGTGGGATCGGTGGAGGGGCGTGCCGCCGCCAGATCTTGCCCGGCCGCCTTGATCATGGCCTGCAGGCCGCGCTTGAAGTCGGCGCCGTCCGGCCCGGAATGACGCTCCACCACCAGGGCCAGCGTCTTGTTCAAGGTGGCCTCGCCAAGCACCACATCCCGATAAGTGCCCTGAAAGGCTTCAATCGCCGTCCCGTCAGCGCCGACTTCTGCGGCCACGCCAATGGTGTTGAGGCCGGCGCGAATCTGCGGGCCATGCTCGATCTCGAGATCAGCCAGTGCATCGCGCAGATTGTCCAGCGCTGTCGCCGAAGCACCACTCTTGATGCCGTCCTGCAGGGCGTATTGCAGCAGCACATACTGCCGCGTCGGGTCGCGGCTTTCGCGGCGGGCCAGTTCCTGCGGGGTTTCCTGGCCGGACTGCATGCGTTTGGCCAGATCGGCCAGCTTTTTCGGGTCATCGAAGGCCTTGGCGGCCTCCAGATAGGCATTGATCTCCTCAAGCTTCATCACCTCAAGCGGTGTTTCGGCGTTGACACTGCGCTCTTCCAGCGTCTTGTCCTCGACCGCTTCGGCGGCATAGAAGCTCAACTCCTCGGCGGCATCGGCCAGTATCGATGCCCCATCCTCGACAACAACCTGCTCGCCACGATAGGTGCCAGCCTGCGCCTGCACGCCGGCCTGAAGGCCGCCGCCGGGCGTAAGTAACTGAGAAGACTGCTGAATACCGTCAATAGAGGCCATGCGTTTCGCCTGCCGGCGCCACCTGGCGCCTACTGGGCTAATTATAGGAACGTTGGGTTAGTAACTGGCGGGAGATTCAGGTTCCAGACTGGATGAAATAAAGCCCCCCCTGCCAACCCGAAAAATCGGCGTGAAAATCCCTTTTTCGGGACTGGCGGGACAGCGCCGATGCAGGAAATAAGCACTTTTCAGATAGATTAGTAGCGATCATGGAACTGCCCGGCCACAAGTGTTACTTACCGCATAGAACAGAACTCATGCCAGCATTACCAAATGCACTGAATCCAAACAGACAAGGGGAGCATTGCCATGACTACGATTAACAGCAGCATTATGAATAGCACTCAGTCAAGTAGCTGGTCTGAAGCTGGACAATCCGCGGTAGAAAAAACGAAAAACGCTATGGTGGAAGCGGGTTGGGACGAAGAGTTTGTGAATACTCTCGAAAAGATGGGAGTATTGGCTAATACTTCAATCCCCGATATCAAGCACTGGATCGAAACAGAACTTGGCCCCAGTAATTACCCTCAAGATCAAGATGCATTCAAACACGTCATCGCAAAGCTCTGTGGTGGAGATAAGGCAACGCTATATCTCGCCGATCAGAAGGGCAAGGAACTGATCAATGAAATTACATCAAAAATTACATCAGGCCTAGAAAACCACCTTGAGAAGACTCGCTCTCTTCAAACGGAAGTTATTAGTTTAGATGTCAACATCAAAATATTGAAGTCTAAAGATAGGGTGATCTCATTGGCATTTCCTAATTCCAAGCCTAATCCTGAGATAGTTGATCTAGAGAACAAACTCGCGACCGTGAAACAGCAACTCGAATCACTAGACCGTGATTTTGTTAATGAACTAGCAGCCCCGATGAAGGAACTGGACTTCTATGTTAAGCTTGATAAAGGCGATTTTTCAGAACTTAATAAGGAATTATTCGGAAATCGCCACAAACCTCCTCTTAGGTAGCGACCATTCGTGTCATCTTCAATAAAGTTGATTTGTTCAGCACGAATTTAACCGATCTTAATTTCGGAGATAAACCATGTTGCAAAATAATCAGCCAATCAATCCTGAAATCGAACGCCTTATCGCAGACGCCAAAAACTTGGTCAGCAAGGCGAATCGCCAATTGGAGACCCAAGATGAAATCATGCGGAGCTTGGGGGTAGACCCTCAAGCATTCAGCAGGGAACAGGAAGAATATCTGCGCCAGAATCCCGTGAAGAAAGCAGAAGCTGAACAACGCTTGCAGGAGATCGGAGTTACCGTCCGGCGCCAAGCAGATGCAGGGCATACCCCCAGCACGCCGCGTGCGCCCAAGCGGCGCATGATGGTCTGACCTACTGCCGTTTCGTTTGCTGCTGCAAAAAACTCCAGTCGATGCCTGAAAAGTCGGCGCCGGCGGGACGGCGTCTATACAGGAAATGAGCGATTTGCAAACAAATTAATGGCAACGATGGAACTGACTGGCCGCCAGCGTTACTTATCCGATGTTAGAAAGTCCTTTTCGCCATAATCAGACAATGCCAATCAAGGAGAAAACAATGTCACAAGAGAACGAGCGTGCTGAACGCATCATGGCCGAATCCGAAGCCCTGATCGCCAAGGTTCAACGCGAACTGGATGAAGCAGAGGCGTTTTACCGCGAACAGGGCATAGATCTGGAAGCACTGGAACGCTCCCTGGGCCCTAAGGAAAAAGAGGAAGTAGCTCGCCTGCTGGCTGAAGACAAGGCCGCGATTGAACGTGCGGTGGATGAAGAAAAGGCTCGACTTTCCTTCAATAGTCCGTCACAAGCCAGCCGTCCCGGCAAGTTCCGGTCGATGATCTGACCTTTTACGAATTCAACCTATCAGAAAGGAAGAATGATGAGTAACACAATAAGTGAGATTGCCTATGTGCCAATATCACAGACTGATATTGAAACCTTGGATATTGAGACCTTAATGATGCGAGTTAATATAAATCGAACAAAAGGTCTTGATGGACAGCTCAGAACCGCAATGTCAGCCATGAATGATCGCAACGTACAGACCAAGCTTCTCTGCGACTTGAAGACTAGACTTACTGAAGCAAAAGCATCGGAAGGTTCAGAGGGCAACGGTACGATGTTTCACAATTTTGATAAAGGCACGCTCGACGATTTGAAAGCAGCTGGTATCACGGTACCAAATATGAAAGGTGGTAGCAGTTTTCTGCGAGCAGGTGTGAAAGACACGACAAAGGAACTACTGGCGTACAACGGGAAGGCAACGGTTGCCCATGCATCTGATAAGCAAATTGATGATTGGGCAACGGCAATCCAAAATAAGATTGATTCCGCCGGTAGCACCCAACAAGCTGAGATGCTACAACTGCAACAGGCGAGCAACCGGCGTAATGAAGCGTTCGAAGTCATGACTGGCTTTGTCAAGAAGATGTCCGATAGCCGGTCTGGCATTATCAGCAACATGCGGTAAACAAGGAGGGCCATCCATGAATCCATCAACCGCCCATCCTGTTCCAGATAAGCAGGACGCCTGGATCGCAGAATTCGCCGAGGCCTTTTCCAGCGGCTACACCCTCGGTGATATCTACGATTACAGCGAACGAGACTACGAAGCGGTCTACGCCCTCGGTCATGGTTTCTATCGCCAGGCCCGCTATCTGGATGCACTGAAGGCATTTACCTTCCTGACCATGCATCAGCCGATTGAGCCACGTTTTTTCCGTGCCCAGGCATCCTGCCTGCAAATGCTCGAACAATATGAGCAAGCCATCAGCTTCTATTCGACGGCTTCGGTACTGGATCTGACTGATCCCCGGCCCTATTTCCATACTGCCGAGTGCCTGATCGCGCTCGGTCACAAAGAGGCGGCAACCGATGCATTGCAACTTGCCATCAAGCACTGCATTTCAGTGGATAAAAAGCCATTGAAGGATCAGGCAAGTGCGCTGCTCGAACTTCTCAATAACCCACGTACCGCCTCGGAGGGTACCTAAATGACAGGGCCAATTAGCGGTAATAGCAGGCCGGCTATGCCAGATCAAGTGGCAGGGACGACTGCGGAGCAGATTGCTGACTTACAAAAGATGGCAAGTGGGCCTATTCCTACAACACAGCATACCCCACCTGCTGCCGGTAACGGAGATGTTGCTTCACCAAAACCCCCTCCGCTACTCGATGAACCCGTGGCTTTTTCTGCGGATGATCTGGCTGATCAGTTACGGCATATCGGAACCAAGAACCAGGAAACACAACAGCAGGGAATAAAGGCAGCCATCCTGAGCAACAAGATAAAACTTGAAGAAAATCAGCAGGCGCGAGTCGACAAGATACATGAAGCGCAAAATGCAGCGAACGAGGCTAAAAATGCTGCCGAGAAAAAGTTTTGGTGGGGTTTGGCAGGCAGCATTTTGGCAGTGGCCGGATCGACGATCGCGCTTGGCGTCTCCATCGCTGCCGCAGTTTTAACAGGTGGTGGTCTTTCGGCGGCCATTGTATTTTCGTCCGTCGCTCTGGTGGCTTCAGTGACCGCACTGGCCAGCGTGATCAACAGCAAGACTGAATTGATCAAGGATAAAGATGGAAAGGCCGTTTCTTTTGAGCTTTCCAACCTAATGACCATGGCAGCCAGTGCAATTCTGGAAAAATGTGGTGTCGATAAAAAAGATGCAAATAGCATCGGAAAATTAGCCACTGGCGCTGCCGCCATAGCACTCAGCTGTGGGACTGTGCTGTTCCTCGATCCGGCATTCCTGAGCAATGTGGTCGCGGGTGGCATGGAATTGGGCAAAGTGGATCCAAACGTTATTGCCATCGTTACCGCTGTTGTTACCACCGCCACGGCACTCACCTACGGGCTTGCTGCATCGATTATGAGCGGCGGCGGCAGTGCCGGAAGTCAAGTGCCCGCGAAGCTTAACGTATTGTTTGATGTGCTAAAGACTGCGGAAAAATCCAGTCTTATCCTTAAAGGTACGCTTCAGGTTATTGGGGGAGGGACGCAAATTGGCGCAAGCGTCGAGGGTATCAAGGCCACAATAGCGACCAGAGATGCCGACATGGCGGCGGTCGACAAAAAAAATATCGAAACAGCCATCGTCGGTATCTTGGCAACAATGGAAGAGGAAACTGAGGATATGAAGAAGATTTTGAAAGAAATCGAAGACACCGTACAGGGCATCAGCAGCATCATCGCCGGGAATGCGCAAAGCCACTCGGTGATTGCCGCAAACCTGAAGGGACATGCAACCGTCTGATCCGCCCACTCTATAAAAGGATTTACCTATGAACATCTCCCAGGTGTCCGTCAACGTCGGCGGCACTCTTCGCAACATCGACGTTACGGAGCAGGATGGCAAAAAGTCAGTCTCCGAGTCCGCACTCAAAGCAGCCATCCCGGAAATTACCGATGATCAGCAGTTACAAAAAGCGTACGAGGAACTTTTCAAGAAAGGCGTCACGGTCAAACTGGACTGCGGTACAGAGGTCAGCAGCCTGCCGGAACTGGATTCATGCACTAATCATCTGCAGAATATCAGTGCAGACGACTTTGTCGGCGACATGTCTTCCATTCTTAAACTGTTTTTCAAATGCAATCAGTCGATGCGCACTGCTGCTCGAGAAGTGCGCCATGCCGAACTTGACGCTCAAGTCTCCGCGCTGAATGCCTCTGCAAGTGAAATGAAAACTGCAGCTCAATTTCGCTTTGCCGCCGGACTTACTCAGGGAATCTGCGGGGTGGTTTCTGGATCAGTACAGATAGGTGCGGGTGTGACGCAGATGGCAATGGGAGCAAGTGCATTTAAGGCTTCAAAAGGATCAATCGAAGCGGGTAAGTTATCCCAAGAATATGCAGACAAAGCCGCTAACCTATCTAAGTCAGACTCGAGAACGCTGCTTAAGCCTGCATATGAAGGCGCGGCTCAAAATTATGCAGATCAGTCCACATTATTAGGAGCCTCTGCAACGAAGACGACCAGTAATGCTCAAGCGCTAGGGGGAGCAATTGGTACCGGCGGCAGCACCATCATTTCCTCTGGAGGTTCTGCTGTGGCGGCAGGTTTAAACTATGCAGCCGAGCTGCATGACATAAAAAGTAAAGAACGGGAAACCGAGGCAAAGACGCATGAAACCAACGTGCAACATGCCAACGAATTAATGGAGAACACTCAGGAAATCATGCGCGACATCAGGGAAAAACTGGGGGCCATGCAACAAGCCCAGATCGAAACCAACCGCGGCATCGCTCGCAATATCTGAGGAGAAGTGCATGTCGCCGAACTCAGTCGCCACCTCTACTACTGCCGACCCCATTGCCGAGTTGATTGCTCAACTGGAGGCACTACCTTCAGCCAAGCGTTTGACCGACGCAGATACCGAGATCATCTATTCAATTGCCTACAACCTCGCCGCGTCGGGCCATTATGCCGATGCCCTGCGGCGTTTTTCCGTGCTGATGCTCTACCGGCCAACCAATGTCAAGTATCTGAAAGGTTGGGCCGTCTGTAATCAGATGCTGGGAAACCACGATGTTGCCATTGCCAACTTTGCTTTTGCGGCCAATATCGAGCCCGACAATCCGGAGCACATGCTCTCCATCGCCGAGTGTGAAATTCGGAAACAGGACTATGCAGCCGCCCGCGAGACTCTGAGGCTTGTCATTGGTTACTGCAAGGCCAAGGGTGGCTTCGATCAAATACTGGAACGCGCCGAGGCGATGCTTGCCTTGGTTGCCAAAGAGGTTCAACCTGCTTAGTTCAGAGGAGATTCGCCTGCTCACCGAAGTGGGCTTCCTGGCCGCCGGCCGTGGCGACGTCATGCGCGCCGAACGCATCTTCGGTGCGTTACAGCGCTTGCGTCCGCAGCGGGCATTCGCGCCCATCGGTCTGTCCGTGGCCTACATGAATGCCGGACGCCACGACGAAGCGGCTGGCATTCTTGCCCACGCAGCCGCACAGGTCGAACCCGCCGAGCAGGCGGAACTTGACGCTTTTCGCGGCCTCGCACTGCAACTGGCCGGACGCAGTTCGGAGAGTGTGCGCGCCTTGAAATCAGCGGGGGAAAATCATCTGGCGCATACAATGCTGGGGCTCTGCACGTCAGAGTCTGCCGAGACGATTTGTAAAGGGAGTTCATGATGGAAATACTTGCTTCCAAGCTGGCGCTGAGCGCCGTCAGTACAGAAGTCGGCGCTGGCGGGACGGCGCTTGCTGTGCCTGATGCGCGGGCGGCCGAGCGTTTTGCCGAGATCATGCAGGCGACCCCGGTCAGCGCGGACCCTGCCGCCACCGAAGTATTGCCGGCGGCGGTTTTGCCCGCCACCCAGCAAACCATGGGGGACAAGATTCTGGGGGGGCTCAACAGTTTATCCACCGACTTCCAGCAATCGTGGAAAAGCGTCACCACCATGGTTGAAAGCGGCAGCATGTCGACAATGACCGACATGCTGAAGCTGCAGATGAACCTCACGCAGATGTCGATCCAGTATGACCTGATCGGCAAGGGCATCAGTCGCTCTACCCAAAACGTCGAACAATTGGTCAAGATTCAATAATGCGCAGCGATCCGCTTCGGTCCTGGTTCGTGGCCGGCCTGCTGGCCATTTTTCTTGCCGCGTGCGGTAACAAGGTTGAGCTGATGGCCAGCATGCCCGAGACCGATGCCAACGAGGTGCTGGCTGCCTTGTCGGGCGCTGGCATCAGCGCCAGCAAGATTTCCGGCAAGGAAGGCATGGTCGGACTGGCCGTCGATGCCACCGAGGTTGGCCGCGCGGTTGATCTGCTGCGCGCCAAGGGCCTGCCGCGCGAACGCTTTGCCGGCATGGGCGAAGTGTTCAAGAAAGAAGGACTGATCTCCTCGCCGCTGGAAGAACGCGCCCGCTATATCTATGCGCTATCGCAGGAACTGCGCGGAACGCTCACCCAGATCGACGGCGTGCTGGCGGCACGCGTGCATGTAGTGCTGCCGGAGCGCGGCAGCGCCGGCGATCCGAATACCCCCTCCTCCGCCGCCGTCTTTATCAAGCACCAGGAAGGCTACAACCTGGATGCGGTGCAACCGCAGATCCGCAAGCTGGTGACCAACAGCATTCCGAGCCTGACGCAAGACAAGGTCTCGATCGTGCTGATTGCCGCCCAGGCACCACCGCCCGGCAGTGACGCCCGTAACGAGGCGACACCCGCCGCGCCGCGTGGCGTGCCCTTCGGCACGGTGGTGGTCCTGCTGGTGTTCCTAGTGGCCAGCCTGGGTGTTGCCGGTTTCCTGGCCTGGAAGTTCTGGTGGCCGACACGCAAACAGGCCGGTGAGGAAACCAATCCTTGAACGCTGCCGTGGCCAGCCCGCTATCCCTGCGTCACCCGCTGGCCGGGCCATTTCTGGCGTTTTGCCTGTTGCCCAGCCTGACCCTGCATCCGACTCAGGCCCAGGCGCTTGTGCCGGGGACGGTGCTGGAACAGGCGGCCAGCCTGCCTACCCTGCATCGCCACTGGTCAGCAGATCTGGCCCGCAGCTGTGCCCTTGAACCCGTGGCGGACCTGGTCGACCCCGCACTGCCGCTGGCGATGTTGCCGGCAGCGCGTTTTGAGATGTTTGCCCGCTATGCCGGCGCACTGCTGGCCGGCCAGTCGATCCGGCGTTGTATTGCGCGGGCCGACGTGGAAGCCGTGCAAGCGGAACTGGGCGATGCCGTGCTGAATTTCACCCGCCATCGCGCCGCGGCCATTCATCCGGGACTGGGCGACCTGGCTTGGCGCACCGAGGCCATTGCTGCGGACACAACCGCCCTCGGCCATGTGATGCTCGCGCAAGCCTTTACGACAGCCGCGCCGGCGATTCGCCAGCGCGGCCTGTTGCGCCTGCCGATTGCCGCACCGGAGCATGCTCGCGATCTGTCATTAAGCCCCGCTGAATCCTTGCGGATTTCTCTCGCCTTGCTTCAGGAAATCGAACCGGAATGGCTTTCCTTGTTCCCCGCACCCCGCTAGCGCCCCTGGAGCACCTGACATCCGGCATTGACCCGGCGACCAAGGTGATCCGCGCCGCGGATGTGTATGCGCTGCGTTCGGCCGAACAGATCGTGAGTGACGCACAGGCACAGGCTGCAAAGATCATTGCAGCCGCTGAAGCGGCTTACGAGAGCGAGCGCCAGCGCGGCTACAGCGATGGCCAGGAGGAAGCACGGCTCGACCAGGCCGAACAGATGATCGAGAACATCAGCCAGACGATCGACTATTTCAGCAAGGTCGAGGGCAAGATGGTCGATCTGGTGATGCAGGCGGTGCGCAAGATCATTCAGGATTTTGACGACGACGACCGGGTATTGATCGCAGTGAAGAGTGCGCTGTCGGTGGTGCGCCACCAGAAGCAGATGACGCTGCGGGTGAACTCACAGCAACTTGACGCGGTGAAATCGCGGGTCAACGAGATTCTGGCCGCCTATCCCGGCGTCGGTTATCTCGACATCATCGCCGACAATCGCCTCGCGCCGGATGCCTGTATCGTCGAAAGCGAAATCGGCACCATTGAAGCCGGCATCGAAGGCCAACTGGAAGCCTTGCGTGCGGCGTTCCTGAAGGTCCTCGGCAGCCGAATCTAACAGCGTAAAGCGCATGGCAAGCACACGGCAGTTCGACCACATTACCGAAATGATGTCGCTGGCACTCGAGGCGACGCCGACCCTGCACATCCGTGGCCGCGTGACACAGGTGATCGGCACGATCATCAAGGCGGTGGTGCCCACAGTGAAGGTCGGCGAACTCTGCCTGTTGAGGAACGCCGGCGAGGACTTTGAGATGAAGGCCGAGGTGGTCGGCTTCGTCAAGGATGCCGCCCTGCTCACGCCGATTGGCGACATGTACGGCATTTCGGCGGCGACCGAGGTGATTCCAACCGGCCACTCGCATATGGTGCCCGTGGGCAGTGGCTTGCTGGGGCGCGTGCTCGACGGGCTGGGCCGCCCCCTCGACGAGAAGGAGCGCGGCCCGCTCGAAGCGACGAAGTTTTATCCGGTGTTTGCCGACGCACCCGATCCACTGAAACGACGCATCATCACCGAACCGCTGGAACTGGGGGTGCGCGCGCTGGATGCCCCCCTGACCTGCGGCGAGGGCCAGCGAATGGGTATTTTCGCCGCGGCCGGCGGCGGCAAGTCGACCCTTATGGGCATGCTGGTGAAGGGTGCTGCGGTCGATGTCACCGTCGTCGCACTGATCGGCGAGCGCGGCCGCGAGGTACGCGAGTTTCTTGAAAACGAACTGGGTGACGAGGGACGGCGCCGCAGCGTGATCGTGTGCGCTACTTCTGACAAGAGTTCGATGGAACGTGCCAAGGCGGCCTATGTGGCCACCGCGATTGCAGAGTATTTTCGTGATCAGGGCAAGAAGGTGCTGTTCCTGATGGACAGCGTGACGCGCTTTGCCCGCGCCCAGCGCGAGATCGGTCTGGCAGCCGGCGAACCGCCGACACGGCGCGGCTATCCGCCGAGCGTGTTTGCCACCCTGCCGCGGTTGATGGAGCGCGTCGGCATGAACGACAAGGGCTCGATCA
>SXGT01597067.1_pt1 | contig 12177 bp, 8 predicted proteins | sample 3176221 | NCBI WGS metagenome assembly SXGT01 (sample SAMN11356862, study PRJNA531348) | freshwater metagenome | isolation source: freshwater sample F1-120 | place: China: Fuxian Lake, Yuxi | collected 2017-12-25
ATCCATCATGAAGCTGATGGTGCCCGTAGGGGCCAACACGGTGGCCTGCGCGTTTCGAAAACCGTAGCGTCGGCCTTCGCGCAGGACGTGATCCCACAGATCTCGCGCCGCGTCCTTCAGGTAGGCCGGGCCGGCGTCGTTGATATCTTCGACCGAGTCGCGATGCATCTGCATCACCTGATGGAAGGGCTCGCGGTTCAAGGGAAACGTTTCGAACGGACCCACAGCTCGCGCCAACTCAGCACTGGTCCGATTCGCGGCACCATGGAGCAATGCTGTGACGCTACCACACAGACCGTAGGCGGCATCGCTGTCGTAGGGCAGACCGCTCGTCATGATCAGACTGCCGAGGTTCGAATAGCCCAAGCCGAGCGGCCGGAAAAAGTGACTGTTCTCGGCAATCCGATCGGTGGGATAGCTCGCGTGATCGACGAGGATCTCTTGGGCAATAAAGAAGATACGGCATGCCGTCTGGAAGCGTTCCACATCGAAGGAACCATCCTCCAAGCGGAACTTCATCAGGTTGATGCTGGCCAAATTGCAGGCGGTATCATCCAGGAACATGTATTCCGAACAGGGATTGCTGGCATTGATTCGGCCACTATTGGGGCAGGTATGCCAACGATTGATCGTGGTGTCGTACTGGATCCCCGGGTCGCCACAATGCCAAGCGCACTCGGCCATCCGCTGCATCAGGTATTTTGCCTGATATTTCGGCCCCTCGAAATGCGAATCGGTGATCCAATGCGTGGCCCATGGTTGATCATTGACCACGGCGTCCATAAATTCATCGGTCACGCGGACCGACAAATTGGCATTCTGGAACAGAATCGAGCTGTAGGCCTCGCCGTTAAAGTTGGCTTCGTATTTGCCACTCTCAATCAGCGTGTGGGCCTTCTGTTCTTCCTTCCATTTGCATTCAATGAATTCGAGGATATCCGGGTGCCAGATCTTCAGCGATTGCATTTTCGCTGCGCGCCGCGTCTTGCCGCCAGACTTCACCACCTTGGCAATCTGGTCGTAGACTCGCATGAAGGACAAAGGTCCGGACGGCTTTCCGCCACCGGACAACTTCTCGGTGTGCGATCGCAGGGTCGACAGATCAGTCCCCGTACCGGATCCAAATTTGAACAACATGGCCTCGCTCGTCGCCAAGCGCATGATATCTTCCATGTTGTCGCGCACGCTCTGAATGAAACAGGCTGAGCCTTGCGGGAATTCGTAGGGGTTGTCGGGCTGCACCGCCGTCTTGGTCTCACGGTCCCAACGCCAATTGCAGCGAGCCCCGCGGACACCATACTCGTGATACAAGCCGACGTTAAACCAAACGGGCGAATTGAAAGCCCCGTGCTGGTGCAGGCAGAGCCATGTCAGTTCGCGATAGAAACGCTCGCCATCGTCCGGTGTCGTAAAGTAACCATCGGCCACGCCCCAATCGGCGATGGTGCGCGTGACACGGTGGATCAGTTGACGCACGGACCGTTCCCGTTCGGCCGTGTCCCGCTCTCCATAGAAGTATTTGCTGACCACCACGTTCGTCGCCAACTGGCTCCAGGTGGTGGGGATCTCACAATCCCTCTGTTCGAAAAGAAATTGCCCCCCCTCGTCCTTGATGGCGGCGGTGCGCAGTTCCCACTCCACCGTGTCGAAGGGGTCGGCTACCTCCGATTCCGTCGGGCAGAAGACCACGTCGATCGCAAGGCCATTCGGGTTATGCCCGATCGGACCGCCTGCTTCAGCGGCCCTCGTTCCCCTTGCTGCGCTGCCAGTGGCCCCGTTGGCCTGATTCCCGCTGGCCGTCCCCTTTTTACCGGTCCCCGTCCGCGATGATACCGTTGCCATGTCGTCACGCCTTCCTATGCTGATGTTGAGCGTCCATGCCACCACGAATGCCAGGCCAACACGACGACTCCGTACATCTGGCCGGACCTCTCGCATTGGGTCTCCTCAATATCTGGGAGCCCCCAACACAGGCCCGATCAGGCCGACGGTCGGCCCTCTGTAATCCGGTTCCGGACTGCCCGTTCCTCCGAAGTGATTCCACTCGCCACACCCGCCAGGCCATGCCCCCCGTCAAGAGGGCAAAAGCCGACGGCACCACTATATATTGTATGTGTTTTTGTAGACAATACAACATTTAGTCGACACGGGTGATTGTACCTCTTGATCACGGCTCGTCAATAACGGCCCGGTCCGCTCGTCCTAAGTAATTTGCTAGCAGCAAATTAGGACGGATCAGCGGCTGCGAAGGCTGCCGGACCCTGGTTCGGCCGGGCGACCGAAAACGTTGTCGCTAGGGAAGTTAGGAGAAGTGTCCTCGGCCACGCGGGGGGGCCGATTCTTGTCCGGGGCTTCACATTTTTTTGTTCGAATTTTTTCACTGGCGGCCCTCCAGGCACGGGGTGGCGTGGAGGCTTGATGTCAAGTGTCGGAAGCCGATTGCGGATGGTTCAGCGGAATTGTTTGAGGTTCGGGCGGTGTCGCTCGATAAACAAGATGACGGGCCCTCGTCCGCCGGACGAGGAGGCGCGCGCTGGCAAATCACCATGTCCATGGAGGGGCTTCGGTGCACAGACCAACCGTCCTATTGTTGACGGTCCTGGCGGCTCTGGGAAGCTGGTTCTTCGTTCGCGACTTGCCTCAGTCGCCGGGGCCGGGTGTCTCCCAGTGGTCGAATCCCTATGTGGAGCAGCCCGTCTCGTACACGCCCCCTGGGACCGTGCGTCGGCGTCCCGGGGAGACGATCCACGTGGCGTCCTTCAACGTGCAGGTTTTTGGAAACGCCAAAGTCGAAAAGGCGCGTGTGATGGAGGTGTTGGCCGGGATCATCAGTCGTTTTGACGTGGTGGCCCTGCAGGAGATTCGTTCCGTGTCGGACGACGTGGTGCCACGGCTAGTGGCCCAGGTCAATCGAACCGGACGTCATTTTGATTATGTGATTGGTCCGCGATTAGGGCGCACGAACAGCAAGGAGCAATATGCCTATGTGTTCGATCGCGACATCGTGGAGGTCGATCGTTACCAGTTGTATACCGTTGACGATCCTGATGATCTGCTTCATCGCGAACCGTTGGTGGCTTGGTTTCGTTGTGTCGGGCCGCCGGCCGAGGATGCCTTTACGTTTACCTTGGTGAATGTTCATTTGGACCCTGACGAGGTGCAACGCGAGCTGTCGGTATTGGATGATGTGTATCGAGCCGTGAAGTCCGATGGTCGCGGTGAGGATGATGTGATCATGTTGGGTGACTTCAACCGCGATGGGAGCAATTTAGGTCAACTGTTTCATGTGCCGGGGATGGTGATTGCCGTTCAGGGCTTGCCGACGAACACTCGTGGCACGGCGCAGTACGACAATCTGGTATTCCAACGCACGGTCACGGACGAATTTACGGGGCATTCCGGTGTCTTTGACTTCATGCGGCAGTTTAATTTCACCATGGACGAGGCGCTGGAGATTTCCGACCACTTGCTGGTGTGGGCCGAATTCTCCGCCATCGAGGGGGGAGCCCCCGGTCGGATTGCGGCGCAACCCCCCCGCCCTGCTCCGCAGGGGGCGTCGAAAGGACGTTGATCACGGCGCATCGCTGACGGGGGGAGTAGAGTCGGTCGCGTTTGCATCTCGCCATGGGTTCTGCCAATCTCCCCAGTTGTCGAGATAGATTCGGTAGGCCGGGGTTTGATCGGCCCGTTCCGTGAGCCAGGCCTTAGTCGCCGCGAGTCGTTCCTGCTCGTCCTCAAGGCTCAATTGGCCCACCAGCACGCGCGTTCGCAGGAAAACGAAATAGCTGTCGAGCACATCACAGCGGCAATAATCGTTGATTTGTTGCAGTTCCCCTTGGTCGTAAAGATCCTGAACCATATACCCCTGGACATCAATCTTTCCCGGTTTGCCCAAGAGGTTGGCGGCCAGGTTCAGTCCGCCGTTAAACCGGGTCGCCCCGAAATTGACGAGCAGCTCGTGCAGGTCCAAGTGGGATTGGACATTGTAGCGATTGCGGGGTTGATCCCAGCTCTTGCCCGATTCGGCAAACCAAGTGGGGACGGAGATGCCGTAACGAAATGCGGCAAGTTCCATGAGTGGCAAGTCGAAGGAGCGGCCATTGAACGTGACCAGCGTTGGCCGCTCGTAATATTCCCAACCCCGCCAGAAGTCCTTGGTGATCACGGGCGAGCGGTAGGCCGGTTCATCGAGGGCGACGATATCAAGCAGGTGGAACGCGACGTCAACCTTGGCCACCACGGTCGAGATGGGGACCTGGTACGTGTAAGGTATAAAATCTGTGCCGAAGTCGGCCTGCAATTCCTGGCGGTAGCGGGCGATGGCCTGTGCCGGCTCCAAGGACTCACGCGGGTATCGAACACGGGCTAGCAGCGCCCCATCGGCGACACTTTCCACGTCGAAAACCAAAAAACGAACGCTTCCCCGGGCCATTGGCGGCTCCTTCTCAAGAGTGGGCAGGCTTCATGCCGATCCGACATGCAGGCATTGTACCTGCCGGCATGTATTGTTTCCGGAACGGCCGGCCAATGCTAGCGGGCGGGGTGTGTGAGGAACCGAGTGCCGCCGATTTGGATTTTCCAAAGCTTACCGTAAACTCGCTTCACCCTGTCTTCCGAAGTAAATCGACAGGACAAGTGGTGACATCAGGGAAGGTGGACCGGTGGTACGTCTCTCGATCGTGATCCCGGCGGTGGTGGTGGACCAGCTATTGGAAGATACGCTGGTTTCCGTTTTGACCCATCGACCCAAGCAATCCGAAGTGCTGGTGGCCTTCAGTGGGGCCTATGAGGATCCCTATGGGATCGGCGACGAGGTCCGTCTGCTGGAGATGCCCAGCGAGACATCGTTGCTGGGACTGTTGAACGCCGCGGTGGAAGCGAGTCGTGGCGAGATTGTCGTCGTCTTGGCCCCCGGTCATGAAGTCTCCGATGGCTGGAGTCACGTTCCCGTGCAGCGGTTGTTGCGTGATCTGAGTTTGGGTTCGATCAGCCCCGTGGTCTTGCGCGCGGATGGCTCCGATCAGATTGCGGTAGCCGGAATCATTGCCGGTTCGCGCGGAAAGCGTGTGACGGCGGCGGCTGGGGCGAGTCTGGCGACAGCCGATCTAGACCAACTTGAAATTGATGGCCCCCCGTTAGCTGCGGGGTTCTATCGCCGCCGCGCCCTCTATCATGTGGGTGGTTTTGATCCGACCGTGGGGGCCGCGTGGGCCGACTTGGACTTGGCGCTGGCCATGCGCCGCGCCCAATACCGGTCGGCTTGTGAGCCCGCTTGTTGCCTGCGGATTGCGGACGTGTCACGCGGTTGGTTCGAGGGGTTCCATGAGGGACGCCAGGCCGAGCGCATCTATTGGCGTTACAAGACGCAGGGTGCTCAGCCACCGTCGATTGCGATTCACAGTGCGGATGAGCCGGCCGAGGAGAGTTCGCTCGCGAGATCGTCAGCTGCGGTCGCTCCGACCGGTGCATTGGCGTGGCTGGGCCGCTGGTGCGGCTGGGTCGACATGTTGCGCGGTCGTCACGTCCGCGAGTGTCGATTGGCAACCCATCGGGCCACGGAGCCGACGTTGGCGAAGACTGGGGGCAAATGGTGGCGTGTTGACGGAGCGCACAAGCCTGATGAACACAAACGCAGTGGCGAGGCGTCGATGCCAAGTGAATTGGCGATCCCCCCTGCCCGGCGTGCAGCTGGCCGCTAGTGCCCAGCTCTTGAGGCCCAGAAAACGTCGGGCCTGGAAATCCCACCAGGGTCAAGCGATCAGGACGGTACGGATCTCTTCGCACAGACGCAATGCCGACGCGTTTGCATCGCTCCCCATCGTTCTGTAGCGATGCACCATCCATTCCAGACGTGTCGGGCCACTTGGCCACCGGACCTGCAGCGCCGACTGGCATTCCTCAAAGAATTGATAGAGACGAGCCTTGGTAAGTCCCAGTACCTCTGCCTGCTCGCTGATAGGACTGACGGCCCTGCCGATTCCTAGTCGCCGGCTGACCACTTCGCATATGGTATCACCCAGGTCGCAGCGTATTTGCTCGGCCAACGGGCATGCCAGTTGATTCAGCAGTTCGTCGCGGGTGGGCAGGTTGGATCGCAGCAACGGCGAATCGAACCACGACTCGATCATGCCGACATAGCGAGGCGCGAGAGATACGCTCAAGTGGGGCGCATGACAGGAGGCCGCCAAGACGTGATAGGCGGCTTGGACCGTCGCCACGAGGGCCGCCACTCGCTTGTCGCCAAACGCCTTCATTTTCCGAATCTGGGAGAGTGAAAGCGACAGGTATTCGATCAGTGGCGTCGTCCACATCGTGGTGGGGACCATCTGCAGGGTAGGCGCCAAACGACCGATCGTCTCCCGATGCACGCCGTGGCTGACGATAAGATCGCGCCATTCCTCCCACATCGCGTCGCTGACTCGCTCGGGATCGTGCAGGCCAACCGGTTTGTGCAGAGCCACGCCGGCGGGTACGCCGGACCAAAGGCCGTCGGACTCTGCGGGGACTGTTGTGGACGGTGGGACCCCGAGGGCTTGCGTCTGAACCGCACGTTCCAACAATTCAACCAGCGCGGTCATCTTCTTGTGGCCAACACCGCGGGTGCGCATGAGATCGGTGTAGTGACGGCCAATTAGGGCGCCGATTGGCTCGGACAGAAAGGTCCTCGGCAAACGCCGGTCGTCGCGGAGCGTCCAAAAGAGGAGCGGGCGGTGGTGCCACCCGATGAATTGTGGTTCGTTCAGTTGTCGGCACACCGATTCAAACCGGGCCGCCAATTGCATTAAATGTGCGGCATCAGCCAACTCGTGACGTGGCATTGGGGCTTGCCCCTCGTTATCGAATCTTACAGTGAGGACCTGGCTGTCCGTCGCGCGTCGTTGCACAAAATCCGCGTCTTTTACGAGTGTCATGGCCACCCAAGCCTCGGGGCCCGTCTCCAGGACCCACCGCAATGGTCAGGTCATCAACCATCCATCAGAGGGGTATTTTAGTCGGGGGGTAGATGGGTGGTCAAGTGGACTCCGACGCAACCCGATCGCCGGTCGGCGGCCATGCGGCCGCAACCTAGCTGCGGTGGGCCCGCCCGGTAGCGAGCGGAGGGGCCGTGCCGCGGATGATGAAAGAGGGAATGGTAGCGATTGCGCGCGAGCGAGTTCGAATAAATCGGAGGTGGAAGTAGGGGATTTCAGCGAGCAGGACCAGCACTGCAGTCGATGCTGTCTAACGAATGCACTCAGGATCGAGTGCTTCTAGGATGTCTATCGATTTACATAGGAAGGGATTCCTCATGGCGGTCAAATTTCTCACGACACGATGTCAATCCGCCGCGCAGCTCGGATGTTGCGTATTTGGTGCCGGATGGACGCGCCACAAAAAGGAGTCTTTCGATGAGGTGTTTTCAAACCTGCTGGCTGATGGTGGTGGTGGTCGGTAGCTGGTCCACTACAGGCCACGCGCAGTCGGCAGCCCCTACCCCGCGTTACCCATTGATACAATCACCGGCGCGCGGCGCGGTGCCACTGTCCGGCGCTGTGGGCTTGGAGCGGTTGGCTTCCCTTGAGGTAGCCGATGACGCATCGACTCCGATCGAGGGGAGCGGGATTTCTTCGACCGGTGGAACGGGGTGCGTCGGATGTCAAAATGGCACCGGCCACCAGCCCTTCAATGGAACCTTATGGGATCCATCTGCAAATTACACCTGTGGCGGTGCGAGTTCCGGCGCCTCGGGTATCGTTGGGGGAGTGCCGTGTGGCTGCCCCAATTGGTACGTCGGCCTGAATGGGCTGATTATGACTCGGGACGATGAGAACCCCGCCTTCTTCAGTTACAGCGACGAAGATGAATCGATCCAGTTGTTGAATAGCCGCGAGGCGAGCATGGACTGGGGGGGGGGCGTTGAGTTTCGTTTGGGCCGTCCCTTCTGTGGTTGTGAGTACGGACTCGAAGCGGTTTACTGGGGCCTCTTTCCAGGGACACAGGAATCGAACCTGCTCCAATCACAAGATATCAACCCAGGGTTCTTCTTGAATTCCACGCTCAATTTCGATCAATTGGACTACGATCCGGGTAGCGGTGCTTTGGATGCGGGGAACTGGTTCGATTCGGCCGAACGTCACCGGCTACGTCGGCACTACGAGTACCAAAACGTAGAAGTCAATCTAATTCAGCAGCCGTTGTTTGTTTCGGGATACAGTCCGTGTGGCATGAATACAGCTTGCTGTGGTCGTAACGGGATTTCGTTGGGCTGGCTGTTTGGTCTGCGTTATTTCCGCTCGGACGAATACCTGCAATTCGCAACGGATCGCGGCGACGAAGTCTTTGGGAACAACCCCGACGACGAGATGTTTTATGACATTGACGTCGAGAACAATCTCTTCGGTGCCCAGGTTGGTGGGCAGCTACGTTATGCGTTGACCCAGCGCTTGCACTTCAACTCCGCCACCAAGTTTGGCCTGTATGGCAATCACATTAGCCATCAGTCGTTCATTGGCGGTGCCAACGGTGCTGCGATTGTCAACAACGGTCCGAATGCGGGCCGCGCGTTTGATGTGCGATCGTCGAAGAACGACGTGTCGTTCGCGGGCGAAATCAATTTAGGTGGCGTCTACCGACTCCATCCGCAGTGGAATCTATCAGCTGGCTACCGAGCGATGGCGGTGACGGGACTGGCCTTGCCAACGGAGCAGATCTATCCCGACCTGCGTGGCATTGATGATTTGTACGACATCGATTCCAACGGCAGCCTGATTCTTCACGGTGCCTACGCCGGTTTGGAATACCTGTGGTAAACGAATCACGGTAAGCGGACTCACCCGCTCGGCCGTCGCCTTAACGGGCGAAACCTAGCCCCCGGCAGGAATCACTCTTGCCGGGGGTTCTTTTCTTTTTGGGTGGACGGGTGCAATAGTTGACGTGTACCTGAAGCACTCGGTGCCTCGGACGCACAGACGATGACGGACGTCAGCGCCAAGAACTCAGACGATGACGGACGTCAGCGCCAAGAACTCAGACGATGACGGACGTCAGCGCCAAGAACTCCGGGTAGTGGCGAATGGGATCGAAATCGGGCTCGTCCATCACCAGATCCCGAAAATGGGGTTCAAGATCGAAGCTATGGTCCAAATATGCCAAGGCTTTTCGGACGTTGGCTGCCAAGCTCCAATAGCAGGCCAGGTTGTAATGCAGGACGGCTTCGTCCGCGTTTTTTTCGAGAGACGTCTCGAGCGCCTGAATGGCCAGGTCCAGACGGCCAACCCGCTTGTAACACCACCCCAAGGCTAAGCTGACATGCAGGTTGCCTGGTTCCAACTCGGCCGCTATCCGGAGCGGCTCCAAGGCCTCCTGAAAGCGGTCCATTAGCCGCAAGGCCTGACCGCGAAGCAAGGCCACATCCGCGCGCCGGTAGTTCTTGGAGGCGATTCGGTCGAGCGCATCCAGCGCTCGCTGTGCCGTGCGGTCGCGCAACGCCACCTCAAGCGGCCAATGGTCGCCAACTGCGGTCAACAAATCCAAATAGCCCTCGGCCTCCCGCATCAGCTGTCGAGAGCGAATGATCCTGGGATCTGCCACGGCCGGTCTCTCCCCGCTCCTGCGGACGGTCGGACACTATCGCTACTCTCTATTCTACACGCTGATTGGTCCAAGCCCAAGTCCGATGCGCCACATCGTGGGCGAATTGTGCGACGGCCGGTCAGGGGCCGCACGCCGTGGGCTGTGCCAAGCTGTCACACAGCGACATTCCATGGCCGCTGATCTTCATGATCGGGGCAAACTCGGCAAACTCGCTGTCCACTTGGGCAAAGACCTCTGCCAGCTCGGTCCCCTGGCCCTGGACGAGGGCCTGATACGTTTGCAAGAAGGCCTCCCGATCATGCCAGTTGCCGTCGGTATCTGCGGGCAAGAGCGCGGTCAGGCTGATTGCCAGTCGATCTCGGTGCTGGTCCCCCGACTCCAACCATTGTGACGTGTGCACGTGGCCACGGATGAGGTCGACGAACGATTCCGGCAGATTCCAAACCCGCGCCATGTGGGCTGCGGCATCGGCGTGGTTCCAACCGAATCGCTCCATTTCCAGATCCGACAGCCGTCGTCGACCATGATCGCGGCTTTCGAACATTTCGCGATACTCGTTGGGGAGTTCCTTGGCCAACAAGGGAACGGCCATGTCCTGCAACAATGCGGCGGAAAACAAGTCCTCAGATGCATCCAGACGCAGACGCGACCCTAACGTCCGGGCCAGTAAGCCGCGTCGCAAGGAGTCCTTCCAGAGGGCCTTCAAATCGAATGGGCCACAGCGTGGGTTGGGGACCAAACTGAACACGGCGCTCCACAGCGAAAAGTTCTTCACGGTCCGAATGCCTACCAGTGAGATGGCGAGCTTGACGCTGGAGATCTCTCGGGAAAAACCAAAGTACGACGAATTTACAAAGCGCAATACCTGACTGGCCAACCCCGGATCGCTCTCAATCGGTACGGCGAACTCGGCCGGACCGTTGTCCGGATCCCGAGACAATTCGAGTAGTCGAATGGCGCTCTGAGGTAACGCCGGGAGCTGAGCGCCGGTCAGGAGTTGATCCAGCCGGACAGTTTGCGTGTTTTTGGACATGGGCCGAAATCACAGCTTACCAAGGGGGACACAAACGACTGCGGGTGCAGACACTCCTGAAAATTTACGTTGTGTTCTGAGCTGGGGCAAATCGGCCAGCGGCAGGGCCTGGGTGGAATATTGGGAATATGAGGGGCTGCTCGGGGGGGCATTCGCGCCATTCGAACTCGGCCAGGTGCTCGCTGCCGTGTTGCCGAATGGCCACCGGGGATGCGGATTTTCAACAAGTGGCTGCGGGGGCCTAGTCGGAGCGTTCGCGATAACTCTTTACTGAGGAATGATTTGTGATCGTAATGGCGTCGGTGGTCATGCCGGGGCACACCGGTTGCGATCGGGAGAACGTGGACCGACAGATGGGGCCGATCGTGCCCCTTTCGGTCGCGCTTCCCGTTGCGCATTTCTGTGTGCTAGTGGCATGCGTGGCGTTCTACTTACGGTCATCGTGCTGATTCTCGCGGCCATCGTCTGCTGCATGGCTGGCGATCCGCTCACGTCGCATTCGCCGGCCGGTTCCTCGGCCCCCCCCGCGACGGTGACCGCGGACGATTCGCCGTGGCGGCGGACGGCCGCTGGTTGGGAGCGTAACGACCGGTGGTCCGTCCACCGGCCCCGCGTCTTGGCCGAGGGGCCGACGGTTGCCGCGTTCCATCCGCTCTTAATGGCCCTGTTCCTGCTCATGGCCTGCGGCGGACTGCTGCTAGCAGGCCACGAACCGCCCCCGGCACGTAGCGGCACGCCCGGTCTCTTGGGTCGTTGAGATCTTTTTGCATTTTCGTGTACGAAGTGCAACCGGCCCGGCCACTAACTCTTTCGGCTGACAGTTGCCGTTTCACGCCGATAGTCCGTCTACTTGGGAGAGTTGCGTCATGCGTCTGACCCTGCGAACCTTGCTGGCCTACTTGGACGACATTTTAGAGCCGTCCGACGCGGATGATTTGGCGGCGAAGGTAAAGGACAGCGAATTCGCGACGGGCTTGGTGCAGCGCATTCGCAACGCCGTGGGGCGTCTGCGGCTGTCGGCGCCTCCCGTTTTGGGGAGGGGCATGGAGGGAGATCCGAACTACGTCTCGGAGTATTTGGACAATACATTGCCGGCGGACCGCGTTCCGGAGTTTGAAAAGATTTGTTTGGAGTCGGATGTGCGACTGGCCGAAGTCTCCGCTTGTCATCAGGTGCTGGCCTTGGTTTTAGGCGAGCCTGCCGAAGTTGCGACTGGGATCCGGGACCGTGTCTACCGCGTTCCGCAAGTTGCGGCGGATCGTGCAGCGATTCCGGCGGCGCGCGCCGATTTTGAGGATGCGCTTGAGCTGTTGCCTGGCGCGGCGGGCGGGGAACGGGCTCTGGACGCAGCCGTTGCCCCGGTGCCTATGATCAACACACGCAGTGCGGCCCCTTCCCCCCGCAGAAAAAGGCCCGAGGTACCGGATTACTTGCGAGCGGGAAGATCACGCCGCTACATGTTCGTGGCGGCGACGCTGGCCGCCGCTTTCTGCTTAGGTTTGGTGGCGATTTGGGTCGTCAGCTCCCTGGACGGTTGGCAGACCAATGAGCGGGCGACGGCGACCCTTTCG
>SXGT01072372.1_pt1 | contig 12175 bp, 13 predicted proteins | sample 3176221 | NCBI WGS metagenome assembly SXGT01 (sample SAMN11356862, study PRJNA531348) | freshwater metagenome | isolation source: freshwater sample F1-120 | place: China: Fuxian Lake, Yuxi | collected 2017-12-25
GGCACGACCGGTTACGAAGAAGCCGCAGGGCAGGGGCTCCTCGCCGGAATCAACGCTGCCCTCAAGCTCAAAGGGGCAGAGCCCTTCATCATCGACCGCAACCAGGGGTACCTCGGCGTCTTGATTGACGACCTCGTCACCAAAGGTGTCGACGAGCCGTACCGCATGTTTACGTCCCGAGCCGAGTACCGCCTGCTTCTCCGACAGGACAACGCCGACCGACGCCTCACGCCACTCGGACACGCCATCGGCCTCGTTGACGCTGTCCGTTGGACGAAGTACGAGCGCTACGAAAACGAAGTCCAGCACGCCCTGAAGGTCCTCGCAGCGACTCGCGTTCAGGGGCAATCCCTCGAACAATGGCTGCGTCGGCCTGAAATCGAGTGGGAACAACTCCTCGAGATGTCCCCAACCACTGGCGAACTGGCCACCCAGATCAGCGACCGTGCCCGCCTCCAGGCCATCACCGAAATCAAATACTCGGGGTACGTGAAACGCCAGGACGCCGAGATCGCCAAAGCCGCGAAAACCCAGTCCGTCAGAATCCCCGATACCTTCGACTATCACGCCATCAAACAGCTACGCAAAGAAGCGAAAGAAAAACTCTCAACCGTCCGCCCTCTCAACCTCGGCCAGGCCGGCCGCATCAGCGGCATCACGCCCGCGGATCTGTCGATTTTGATGTTGTACTTGCGGTAGGTTTTATGGCATGCTCGAACCAACACACTTTTTCGTGTGTCTGATTCAGCAGGAGACGATTCATGGTAACTTTCACTTATCGGCCAGAAGGCATCAAAATCCCAGATGATGTCGTAAGGGATATGGATCTGCACGTGGGCGATCAGTTGCGTTTCGTGAAAACGCCCATTGGCTACGAACTGATTCGCATCGATCCAGAACTCGATGAGCAGTTGAAGCATGCTTACGATGTGATCGAAGACAATTCTAATCTGCTAAAACGTCTTGCGCAGTAGGCTCAAGCGATGAATATTAAGTGGATTCGGGAAGAGCTTGTCCATGCTGCGCATCGCTATCAGATAACGCTCTTTGGTGGCAGCCATGGTCTTCGCGATCAGGGGCTTCTTCGTTCTGCTCTCGATCGACCGCGGAATAAATATCATTACGAGTCGTGCACAGATTTGTTCGAGTTAGCAGCTGCTTACGGATACGGCATCGCGCGTAACCATCCATTTGTTGATGGCAACAAGCGAGCAGCTTATGTTGTTATGGAGACGTTTCTTCGAATCCATGGCATGCAGATCGTCGTTTCAGAAGACCAGCGATACGATCAAATGATCGCTCTGGCCTCAGGAAACCTCAGTGAAGGAGAGCTGGCTTCCTGGCTGAAGTCGGCTGTTGCTCCCCTTCAGTAACGCTCTTCTTGCTCCTTCGCGATGGAAGCAGGACCTTGCAGGCGTTTGCGAATTGATCCTGATCAACCGCGTCTCGATTACGCGCATAAAAAAAGCCGACACTCTTTCGAGAATCGGCTTTCATTTGTACGGTTAAACTGTCGACAGATCACTGACTAGGGTAATCCTAGTAGCGACCGCCACGGTCACCACGGTCGCCGCGATCACGGCCACCGCCGCCACCACTACGTCCGCCGCCACCGCCGCCGTATCCACCACCGCCACCGCCGCCGCCGCCACCTGTGCGTTCGCGTTCGCGGGCTTCGTTGACGACGAGTTTACGGCCTTGCATATCTGCACCGTTCATCTCGTTGACAGCGACATCTCCACCTGAAGAGAGCTCGACGAAACCAAAGCCACGTGAACGACCGGTTTCGCGGTCTGTGATCACGCGTGCTGAAACGACATCGCCAAACTGGCCAAAAGCTTGTCGCAGATCTTCGTCGGCGACTCCGAAGGGCAGATTGCCCACATACAATCTCTGACTCATGCAAAATTCCTCAAACGGCTTGGCTGAATCTGCTAGGAAATGACTATCTCGGGACGCCGTGAGGAAACGTAAACTCAGAGCTAGGACCAAAGAGAGCAAAACGCAGGACAACCACAAAACAAGAAAAGGTAACGTATCAAACTTTGTACCCTGTTTTTGCGTTCTGTCAAGATGATTCCGGCCTGATTCATTTCCGAATTCTGAAAGCCTGTCAACTCCACCTCACGCCGGAAACACCGGCGTCAAATCTTACCATCACAGAAGTTGCTTCTCCGTCTCCCACGCTCATCTCACTTCCTCTCGGAGATTTAGCCACAAAGGCAGGATCAACATCAACAGTACTGATCGTAAACGCATGAAGGGCAGGTCATAACGGTCACGAAGACTTGTCTTGTGGCTCGATTGTAAAATCGTTAAAAGACCGCCTCGACAATGCTTAGTAGCTGGCCCATATTGGAAAGATGGGCAAGCTGGGGTGAGATTCAAGATGATCTTGGATGCCAGCCAACTCATTGTTGAACGAGCGGAACCACGAAGGTCTCCCTCCAGGTGACACGATTCACGATGGACGCTACACAAATGAGCGAAATGAATTCGCGTGACGCCGCAGGGAATGGAATGCCCCTGCCTGTGACACGCACCAGCATGCAGAGCTTCGCAGACGATCCCGTCGCGATGATGCGAAAACTCAAAGCCGAGCACGGCGATGTCGCATGCATTGAAGACGAACAGGCAAAAGCGTTCTTCGTCTTCCACCCCAAATGGAATCAGTTCCTGCTCAGTCAGCCACAACTGTTCCACAGCCGCTTCTTTGCGATCCGAGGCTCACGCAGATCCGCTCAGCGCAAACTGACCGAAGGTCTGCTCAGCATGAACGATGACCAGCACCGTCGTCATCGACGCATGGTCAAAGAGCCATTCTCCCGCAAATCCATTGGCAGCTACAGCTCGACGATCCAAAAACTGACCTCGGAACTTCTTGCTGGCTGGCAGGTCGGCAAGACTGTCGACATCAATTCGGAAATGACGCACTACATGCTGCGTCTGACCAGCGCGCTCCTCTTCGGAATCGATCACCCCGAAAAAGCCTACGCAATCGGCGAGAAGATCGATACCTGGGTCCGCTACAACCACCGTCTAGGGCCGATGGCCTTCGGCTCTCACCCCGATCTCGCCAACGAATACGAAGACATGCTCGCCTACGGCGAAGAGCTCGAAGACATGATTCGGGAATTCATCACCATGAAACGCGATCAACTCGCCTCTCGCGGTGATGGACCAGCCGAAGATGTTCTCTCCCTCCTCCTGGCTGCTCATGATGCCGAAGGGGAGATCAACGAGGACCAGCTCGTCGGCCACGTGACGCTCCTCTTCGCAGCCGCCCACCTGACGACGGCCCACACCTTCACGTGGACCCATATGCTCCTCTCGCAGCACCCCGATGTCGCGACGTCACTGCTGCAGGAAATCGAAACGACTCTCGGCAGCAGTGTTCCGGAAATGTCCGACTTCGCACGTCTGCCTTTGCTCGATCGCGTGCTCAAAGAGAGCATGCGGATCATGCCTGCCTCGTCATATTCTCAGCGTACGAACGTCGCTCCCGTGGATTTGGGGCCGTTCAAGCTCGCTCCAGGCTCTGCGATCATCTTCAGCCAGTTCATGACCCACCACCGCGAAGACTTCTACCCCGAGCCAGAACGCTTTCTCCCGGAACGCTGGCTGACCTGTTCTCCTCCTCCTTATGCCTACCTGCCATTCGGCGCCGGCCCGAGGATGTGCGTCGGCGCAGGGCTCGCGATGCAGATTCTCATGACCGCGATGCCCATGATCATGCAAAAATTCCGACTCAGCCTCATCGCAGACACCTCGATCGAAGCCAAAGTCATCTCCACCATGCTCAATCCCATGCTGCCAGTCATGATGAGCATCAATGAGCAGGACGGCGCCTATTCGGAAGTCAACGTCAAAGGCAACATCCACTCTTTGGTCGAATTCCCCAGCCGCATTGGCTCACGTAAAAAGATGGTTGCCTAGGACGACTTCCAATTGTATTGCTAGAGCACGCATGTTCCTCACCAGCCAAGTCGATAGTCCGCTCCCCGGAAAACGGAAATGTCCCTCGGCTGTCGAAACTGGCGGTTTCGCCTCAGCCCTCGGGCGTGTATAGTTGTCGATAACGCGTTGGCAACGCCAATGACTGGCAACGACAACACAGCGGATTTCGGAAAGGTCCGTGGGCTGAACATTGAGTAGTGTGAATCGAGGACCACGTCTGATCCGTCTGGGCTTGATCGGTGTGAACGCCGACTTCAAAGATGTGTATGTCCCGATCTTCTTAAAATACCTGCAACGCATTCAGGTGACCCGCGTCTTCGATCTCCGGAGCCAGCTCTGCAAATCCGCCGCACGGGACATGCAAAGTAAATCAACCTGCTCGCTCATGCAGGCCGTCGCGGACGAACGTATTGATGGTCTCATCTGTCTGCGACCAGGCTGGTACCACGCCCAGCTGGCCCGTCTGGCCGATCAGCAGAATAAACCTCTTCTCGACTTCTCAGGGGCGATCCCACCGAAGATCAGCAACGATGTCTCCTGGAACTCCGTCACGCCGGCCCTCCTGGCCCGCTATCAGCCTGCGATGATGCGTCTCAGAGAGTTGATGTCGACCCAGCTGGGGATCGCAGAAGGCATCGAACTCTGGATTTCTGCCGACACGAACACCATCGACCAGCATCACCTTTCGGACCTCCTTGACTGGGGCATGAGCATTCTCGGACGCGACGTTCAGGGGGTCGTCCCTAACAGCGATGCCAGCGTCGCTGCAATCTCGATCAACCGGACTCGCCCCGTTCCCGGGATGGTCGAACTTGTTGTCCACCACAAGAAGACCGAGGAAGCCAAGCCTCTGGCTCGTATCGTCTGTCAGAAGGGGATCGCCGAGATCCGCAGCGTCCGCGAAATCGCCTGGCGCGTTGTCGATGGTGAAGAGAAAATCGAACTCCACGAAGACGAACGTCGCCCCGAAGAAGTCATCATCGACCATTTCTGCCGACGCCTCGCCGGAGGCCTGATTCCCGTCCCGGAATGGAAAGACCGCGTTCAGGCATCGACACTCGCCAGCCATGTCCGCGACTGCCTCCGTCTCTCTGAGGGCGTTTAAACGATATGTAGGGTGATGATGAGGCTCCGCGAACCGCAGCAGGCTTGCTAGACCTCGCCCGCCCCCAGCGTTCCCAGCTCATCGAGCAGATGCCGAATGTCGTGTTCGTGCTCGGTATCGAGATTCCCTTTGACCATCTGACGCTCCAGCGGCGCTGCTCCCCGCTCGTCCAGATCCGCCGCTTCCGCTGTCGCGAACCGCTTGGATGGATCCGCATCGATCAGCCCTTTGATCAACTCAACAAGCAGCTCATTGGAAGCCACGTCCTTCGGCAGCAGGTCCGGAAAAACATGGACGAAGTTCTTCTTCGCTTCCACGAGCGCATTGAGATTCGTCAGACCATGAAACGGACTCACTCCGGAGATCATCTCAAAAAAGACATACCCTAGACTCGCCAGATCCGATGCCGTCGAATGCGGAGCCCCTTCCAATAGCTCTGCAGCCGCATAACGCGGTGTCCAGGTTTGAATCGCTGGCTGATCTTGTAGATAAAAGGCCGATCCAAAGTCGATCAGCTTCGCGTTCCCAGTCTTCTTGAGCATGATGTTGGATGGCTTCAAATCACCATGGACGATGTCTTCTCGATGCAGCGCCGCCAGCCCCGCTAAACACTCCCGCAGAATCGCGACCCCGATCGCCGGCTGAAACCTCAACCGATGCGAAGTCGCGGCCACGATGACATTCGTGATGTACTCAAACCGCTCGCCAGTCACCTTCGACTTCACCAGGTCCAGCGTCCGTGGATCAAGCATATGATCCAGATCGAACCCATCGACCCACTCCATCACCATCGCCTGGATTTGATGAAACGCGACCACATTCTGCACATCCAGCAGGTGATCCTGCTGAATCTTGGCGATCCGCATCGCGACATGCGCAATTCGCGACATCTCCTGCTGATAACTCTGCTCATCACTGTAGTTCTTCGGCGTGAAGAACTTCAGTGCCAACCGAAACGTCGCCGAGTGAGACCCATACCGGTCCGCCAGATAAACCACCGACTGGCCACCCGCCCCCAACTGCCGAATCAGGTGATAAGTGACCGTCCAATGCACTTCGGATTGCGAGATCAGTTCATGAAACTGTCCCAGCAGAGGATTCCCCACCACCGGCATCACACCAGAAAATGGAACTGTTCCATCGAGGCTGACTTTCGGCGGAACTTTGCGAGTCGAGTCGTCCATGAGCTGCGCGCATCTACCCTAACGAACGGCGAAAAGAAATGTCAGCCGAGATTGTAGCTGACGGGAAGCCATCTCGCACCCATGTCAAAGCAGGTAAGCAAGAGAAGATCGCACCGCGCAAACAAAGAGAACGGCGTGGAATCCAGAACCCCCCCAGGCCGGGACTCCACTGCCGCTCTTTCCGTACCCCAGGGGGTCAGGAGAAGGCTCTGACATCCAGGTGGCTCGTGAAAGAGGTCTAATGCAGGTCCCATGCCAACAGCAGATACCATTTAAATGGAATAGTCACAAGTGGCAATGAGCAAACAAGATACGCCAGTGCTCGCAAGGCGAATCGACAGCAGGGACAGCACTAATGCATTGGAGAAGATTACAAATCCACAGCCATGGAGTTGTAGACTTTGCAAAGCACTACATAGGAAAGATGTGAGTCTGTGCTTTGATTTCCCAGTCAACTGCAGCGTCAGGGACCTGTTCGATAATGAAATACTCGCGTTCGCCAGCAGTAAAAATCAGCGAATTCTTTCCGCGATGAAAAAGCGTAATGGAATGAGGCTTACCGTGATGAGTGATCGTCAAATTCCAAACGTCAGATCCTATGACGCTGAAAAAATAAAGCGGGTCAATTTCAAGATGCCATGGGGGAATAGAATGCTCAGCTGCGGTTAGATGCGAACCGTCTGGTTTAATAGTCGTGATTGATGTTAAAACCTTGTTGTCGTAGACGGCCAGTAAGAGTGGTTCGTGTTTGGGGGTTACTCGTAGTGTTGCCAGCAAAAGAACAACCGGAGTACCAAATCCCAATAACAACCATCGAATCCAAGGGCGTCGTAGCTTTGGAGTATCTTCCATAACTAGCTTTCCGACTAAACATCCCGTCTGGCCTACCGAGTTTCTACCAGGATAACTTGCCCATTTCGACGATTCGCCGGGGGCCAGATCACTCACCCCCAACCGGCTTGTCTTCTTTCTTTGGCGGCGTCAACTTGACCGTCTTCTTCTGAATATCTTCCACCAGCATCGCGAGGACCTTCGGGTCCTTCTTGTTCATGACATTATCGATCCGCGACTGCGGCACACCCATCCGCGTCATCACATCGCCAGCCGTCTTCCAGTGGTTCTCCAGCTTCTTACCCGTCGCGAGAAAAATGTTCGTCACCAGTTCCGCCAGCTTCTGCTCATCGAGCTGATCCCGGCTGTCATAATAACGCTTGATGATTTTCTGCTGATGCGACGAAAAATTGCGATTGGACATCCCTGTGCTCCCTGTCAAAACGATTCAGCGATCCGGATGAATCGCTCCACAATCATGCCCTGCTAGTATCGTCGAAAACAGCGGCTCTTCGCCAGTTTGCAGACACGTAAGTCCGGCAGAGCAGGGCGATTTCCTGAAATTACCCGTTCATCGTAGATTGCCTGTTAAGTACTGTGAACCAGAGAAACGGATTCTTCGTGCACCATTTTTTTACTTGTATTAGCGGATGACTGGATAGTCTGGTCGAGCGAAATTCAAGGCCAGCAGTTTTGAACCACGCCCGTATCATCTATCAAACCGGTGAATAACGTGTAATCCATGGAACTCGGTCAAAATCGGAGTCGAGACTCGCCAGCTGTGTGAGATTTTGTTCGTGCATTACTGCAACGAGGAGTGCGTCGTTAGTCAGCAGACCATGCTGACAACTGAAATCAGTTGCTTGGGTGATGCTTGATTGCAAGACATGGGTTATGTTGATTTCAAGATCAACAATTTGCTGAATTGCCTGCCGAAATGTCTGTAGTTGAGAAAAATGCTGAGGATGCTTTCCAAGCCTTGCCGCGATTCCCTGATATGGCCAGTTGAAACGACTGCAAGCTTCAAGCGTCATTAGTCGGTGGGCCGTTTCTGCGAGTATATGCGTTGATGTCCACCCTTCGAGGTCGCGGCTTTCAATTCGTTCCAGAAGTGCCGTGCAAGCTTCGCCGTAATTTCGATCGGAAATGAAATGGTAAATAAAAGTATTGGCATCAATAAAAACGGCGGTGCCGCTTTGGATTTCCTGAAAGATCATGAATTCTCCAATGGAGAATTTTCCGGGCCTAGTAAATATTCCAGTGCTTTTGAGTCTCGTGGAGCATCCAGGATTCCGGCACTTTGGCGAATGCGGCCAGCTCGCAAAGTCTGCGATAACGACTCGATCCGCACTGTCACCTGCTCATGTTCTTTGAACGGCAAAGGGTCGTCCAATTTCAACACCCCATCTTCGTAAATCGCTTTGACTTTGATCACCATGGGCTGCCTTTGAGTGAGTAACGTGATGCGAACACTCAATAATACAAGGGAAAGAGGAGCCAAGGAAATGAAATCTTGAACTGGGCAAGTGCGTCTAACCAGGATGTTTTCCTCCGCGATCTCAGCTCTCCTCTGTTCCCTCTGCGTTCCAGTCTTCGTGAGTCGTTTACGGGCAACTAGGTCGCAGCCCGCTTGTAAAACGGCAACGCCGTCACCGTCACCGGAATCCGTGTCCCGCGTAGATCCGCTTCCAGGGCCGTCCCCGGAGTCGTCTGAGCAAAGTCGACCATCGCCATCGCGATCGTCTTCTCCAGTGTTGGTGAGAACGTCCCCGAAGTCACCTCGCCGACTTCCGTCGCGCCCGAATAAATCTTGACTCCTTCGCGCGGAATCCGCTTTCCCTCAACAGACAGGCCAACCCGTTTTCGCTTCAACCCGGCCGCTTTGATCGCGACCAGTTTCTCCTTGCCATGGAAGTCAGGCTTATCGAGCTTCACTGCAAACCCAAGATCCGCCGTCAGGGGATCAGTCGACTCCGACAGCTCATGCCCGTACAACGGCATCGCGGCTTCCAGTCGCAGCGTATCACGGCACCCCAGTCCAGCTGGCTTCAATCCTTCTGCTTCGCCAAACGCCAGCAGCGTCGTCCACAGCCAGACCGCTTGCGAGCTGTCGATGATCAACTCGAACCCATCTTCCCCTGTATAACCGGTTCGGCTGACAACGAGACGATGATCATTCAGCGTCATCTCGACAAACGAATAATACTTCATCCCGGCGATCTCTTCCGGCAGCATCTGCTGAAGGATCGACAATGCCTTTGGGCCCTGCAGGGCTAACATGAACTCATCCAGCGTACGATCTTCAAACGAGATCTCACTGCCAGTCGGCAGATGCTGCTTGATCCAGCCCACGATCTTCTCGCGGTTGGACGCATTGACGACGATCATGAAGTCATCCGCATCCAGGCAGCTGATGAGAACATCATCCAGCACGCCCGCCGCGTCATTGGTGACAAGAGCATACTTGACCGACCCCGGCTTGATCTTGGAAACATCAATCGTCACCAGCGTATTCAGAAACGCCGTCGCACCGGGCCCCGACAGATACAGCCGTCCCATGTGAGCAATATCAAACAGTCCCGCCGCTTTGCGAACCGCATGGTGCTCATCGACAATCGACCCATACTGAATCGGCAACTGCCAACCCGCAAAGTCCACAATCCGACCACCCGCTTCGACATGCCATTGATACAAAGGTGTTTGCATAGAAGATCCAGAATGAACGCAAAGTCGCGATGACGCCAGGAGACGCAAAGCGAGGGAGATTTTGATAAAAGACTAAAGGCCATTGACGACGCGGTGGATGCCATCTTTGACGTAGCGCTCGCCAAAATTGATGATCAGTCCCAGTTTGAGTTCTGTCAGACGAAGATACGTCAGCAACTGATACTCGAAGATCTTGTTGTAGTCGATCGTCGCTTTACATTCCACGATGACCAGCTTGTTGACAATCAGATCACAGCGAAGCGGTGCAGTGATCGAGCGCCCCTTATATGTAATGGGAACGATGACTTCCCGTTCAACAAACATGCCACGCAGCTCAAGCTCATACTGCAGGCATTCCTGATACACCGACTCCAACAACCCCGGACCACCCAGTGTCTTATGCACCTCAATCGCTGCCTCAACTAAGACTCGACTGATCGCATTCTCGTCCACTGAATTGCCCCTTGCGACCCCTTGCGTCTTAGCGTCTTTGCGCTAACTCTGGACTCTCTAGTTCCGCGAGGTCAACGAGGCCCACATGTACTCACGGTTGAGACGGGCGATGTTTTCGACGGTAATCCCGGCAGGGCAGGCGGCCTGGCATTCATTCGTATTGGTACACGCCCCAAAGCCTTCTTCATCCATCTGAGCGACCATCTGCAGGACCCGCTCCTTGCGCTCCGGCTGGCCGTGTGGCAATAGCGCAAACTGTGTGACCTTCGCTGAGGTGAAGAGCATCGCTGAGGCATTCTTACAAGCCGCCACACAGGCACCGCAGCCAATACAGGCCGCTGCGTTGAAAGCCAGATCAGCGTCCACTTTGGGAACAGGAACAGAGTTCGCTTCAGGAGCATTCCCGGTATTGATCGAAATATACCCGCCAGCCTGAACAATGCGATCAAACGCAGAACGATCAACCGCCAGGTCTTTGATGACGGGGAATGACTTCGCGCGCCACGGCTCGACGACAATCGTCTCGCCATTGCGGAAGCGTCGCATGTGAAGCTGGCAGGTGGTCGTTTCGTTGTCCGGCCCGTGAGCCTGACCATTGATCATCATGCCGCAGGAACCACAGATCCCCTCGCGACAATCGTGATCAAACGCGACTGGTTCCTCGCCTTGACGGATCAGCTGATCGTTCAGCACGTCCAGCATCTCCAGGAACGACATGTGGGTGTTCACATCGTGGAGCTTGTACGTCTTGAATTGGCCAGGCTGGTCTTTGCCAGATTGACGCCAGATCTTCAAGGTCAGTGAAAGTTTGCCGGTGCTCATGGTATAGGGCTTAGGGATTGGGGCTTAGGGCTTAGTTCTTAAGGACAGGCCGAAACCTGCCACCACTGAAGCGTTATCAGCTCAACCTATTCGGAATAACTACGAATCGAAGGAGTTACGAATTCGAACTTGAGTTGTTCCTGGTGACGGATCGGGACCGCATCCGGCCCCTGGTACTGCCACGCAGCGACGTGAGAGAAGTTCGCATCGTCGCGCTTGGCTTCCCCGTCCATTGAATGCTCTTCACGGAAGTGACCGCCGCATGATTCCTCGCGGGCCAGGGCATCGCGACACATCAGTTCGCCGAACTCGATGAAGTCGGCGACCCGACCGCCTCGCTCGAGATCCTGGTTGAAGTCTTCGCCACTTCCCATGATCTTGACGTCGTTCCAGAACTCGGTCTTGAGATCCTGAATCTTCTTGATCGCCGTCTGCAAACCCTGAGCATTACGTGCCATCCCGCAATACTCCCACAGGATCTTGCCGAGCTTGCGGTGCATCGCATCGGTCGTCTGACGACCATTGACGCTCAGCAGCTTCTCGAGGTAATTGCGAGTATCGACAAGAACATTCTTGGCAGCCGGGTGATCTTCCTTCACTTCGCTCAGCTTGTTACTGGCCAGATAATTACTGACGGTATATGGAGCAACAAAGTAACCGTCAGCCAGCCCCTGCATCAAAGCAGACGCCCCGAGTCGGTTAGCACCGTGATCTGAGAAGTTGGCTTCACCCAACACGAATAGACCGGGCACGGTACTTTGCAGGTTATAGTCAACCCACAGCCCGCCCATCGTGTAGTGCACTGCAGGGTAGATCATCATCGGAGTCTTGTACGGATTCTGATCCATGATCTTGTTATACATGTGGAACAGGTTGCCATACTTGGCGGCAATGGTCCCTTCGCCTTGCTCCTGGATCGCCCGGCTGAAGTCCAGGTAGACCGCAAGACCAGTCTCACCTACGCCATACCCCGCATCACAGCGTTCTTTCGCAGCCCGAGACGCGATATCGCGAGGCACCATGTTGCCGTATTTGGCATAACGTCGCTCGAGGTAATAATCCCGTTCTGACTCAGGAATCTGGCTCGGAGGACGTGTGTCATGCTCATTCTTCGGCA
>SXGT01347387.1_pt1 | contig 12174 bp, 5 predicted proteins | sample 3176221 | NCBI WGS metagenome assembly SXGT01 (sample SAMN11356862, study PRJNA531348) | freshwater metagenome | isolation source: freshwater sample F1-120 | place: China: Fuxian Lake, Yuxi | collected 2017-12-25
AGCCACGAACGCCAAACGCTTGATACAGTAAGCTGGTGGACATGTGGATCGTCTCCTGAAGTCGTGTTTTTGCTTAACTTCAAGAGTGGTCTGCATGTTCACATTTTCAAGACCTACGGATGCTTAACCCGGAAGAGCCTTTTTTTTGCCTTGTCGTCGGCCTTTGCTTGGAGAAATCCAAGGTCTGCGGCATCTCGGCCGAATCGTCTACCAGTCGCACGGTTTCGCAACGTTATTGGTGCCTCCTGCTGTTGGAACCACGGCTGCCATTCCGGCCGTTCTGCGATGGCTCGCTCCCAACAGGCAATACAATTGATCCGGCGATGGGAGTCCACGGCTCGTTCAATTGCTACTGGCTAGATCGATAGGGCCTGAACCGGACAGGAATCCGCAGAAGGAAAAAGTATTCACTGCGCACGGACAAATTCGGATTAGTTATGCGTACACGCCTTCGCGGCCTTGCCTTCCCCGTGGTTCAGTGCTGTTTTCGCTACTCCCAGCATCTCCGGCTTCACCTTGGCAAGGAATCCTACCGCGAAACCCAGGATAACCCCTTCGACCACTGCAATTGGCAGGTGAGCGACCACGAGCCCCAATAGCAGCATCGACTCCAGTTCCTCGTCGCCACCCGCTAGCAGCACTACACAGTTGAGCGCAACGGTTAGCAGCACCGAGATTTCACCGATGACGAATCCGAATGGGAACTCGGGCGTGTTTTCGAGCTGGCGCTCCACCGCCACGGCCAGAATTGCAAAGAGCAACCCTCCGCCGGCGATCCACGGATCAAGGAGTCTTGCGTTCGCCAAGTAGATAACTGAAGGATCGCGGCTGGTCAGACTGGTGTTTAGCACCAGCGTCAAACTGTAAACGCCGCTCATGAACAGGAGGAGGGCCCCACAGCCGACGAGCAGCGCGCGGCCGATCGGGGTCTTGACGCACGGGGCATAGTGCAATGCCTGAAACAGCATCCAGCAGAGCAGTGCGGGTGCCGTCATCGCGCAGGCGTTGACTCCGAGCGAATAGTAGCCGCCGTGCCCAATCAACACAGCCTGTAGCACCAGGCCTACGAAAATCGCGAGTGGCGCGCGCAGCCCCAGCAGGACCCCGACCAGGCCTGTCAGCAAGAGGTGCATCGATGTCGGCCCGACTCGGATATGAATGAGCGAGGAAACAAAGAACGCAGCCGTCAGGATGGCGATGCGAGGAACCTCCTCCTCGCGCAGCCGCATGGTTGCGAGCAGGAGCATGAGCGCCGCCAGGATAAAGCCGCCCACGAGCCAGGGCCAGCCGAGAACGCCATCGCTGATATGAACGGCGAAGAGCATTATTTGTTTTCGTCCACGTGAAGCCAGAGGGTCGCTCGTCGAGTGATCGTATGAGCGTCCTTACCGACTCCGTCCTTGCTCGGCGGTGCGAGGGCCGTGACACCCCACCAACCTGCCGTGGGCAACGTGGTCACGAAAAAGCCGTCAAAGTCGGTTTTGGTCTGGAAGGTGACCAACTCGTCCGGAGGAAGGTTTTTCGGAGGCTTCTCGTTGTACCGCTCAATCTCGACGCGCAGGCCCGAATCAGGATGGGCGTCGCGCGTGTACTTATCATTTTTCCGGTAGGGAACACTACCTGCACGCCCCTTGAACACCATTCCCGGCAGCAGGCCGTACGGCCTCGTGTACGGCATGATGTCGATCGCTGCGGGAGCCAATGTGCTATCCCAGCCCTTTTGCGTTTGCACATGCAGGATGACCTTGACGGTGTCTTCGATAAAATGCTTGGCCTCATCGTGTTGGATCTGCGCCGTGCGCAGTACGAAAACGTAATCGCCTCGCTCTGCTGGGGCGTAGTGAAATTTCCAGGCGGCAACCTTTTTTCCGTCCGCGCCGGGCACTTCGATTTTGGTAAGCGCTTTGTCGATATCGAGTACTTCTCGGAAAGGAAATCTCGGCCTCAGCACGACGAGTTCCACGGGCTTCGGTGCATCGAGCAATTCATGTTCGTAGGGATGGCCGAACTGATAAGTAAAGGTTACCATCTCGCCCTTTTCGGCCGAGGGCTTGCTAGGAAACAGCATGTTATAGTGGGCAACACTCGCCGCGTGGGCGAGGAGCAGCACCCAAAGCGCCGTTCCGAATCGCAGCATGGCAGTCTCCTGGCGAAATGATACGAATTTGAGATTCATCATACCAACGGATCAGGCAAACACCTCGCGAAATCCCTGTAGATGTTGCTGCAGGATCTCACGCAGCGAGGGCGAATGGAGGTGATTATCGTGCAAAAGATGCAGGACGAGCGCTTCACCTTCGGCCGCGGGTTGTAACGTGGAGTCGATGCCGAATGTCTCGATCTGATTCAGGTTGAATTGCCCTTTTTTTCCCAGGAATCGGCAATGCAGCGCATCGGAGTCCTTGGTGCGCAAGGTCGCCCAGGCACGTGCAATGTCTGGCACGCGCACGCTGATCTGCGCGCGATTGTCCCAGGTGATCTCGATCTTCGGCTCGACCTTTCGCAACACCTCGAGCAAGCGAGGCAGGAGGGCACGGTCCCATTGTAGCTTGCGGCCCGGCGGAAAGCCTTTTTCGCCGAGGTGCCAGCGTTCGCCATTCACCTTCCAGGGCATCACGTCTTCGGGCTTCGAGTGCATGCGTTTGAGCGTATTGCCGAACGAACCGACGGCCTTGCGAATGAACTCATCAAACGCCGGCGTATCGATCTCCTCCCGTTTGTGGATGAGCATCCAGATTTCCTGCCAGGGGCCTTTGCGATTGGCGACATGGATGCGCGGCTCATTGGAATAAACCTGAATGCCCTGAGTGTCGTTCAGAGTCGGCAGGCCGAGCTTGCGGTTGAGCTCCTCTTGCTTGAAGGTGTTCTTGCCGACGCGAAAGATCAGTCGGGTGAGCCACTCCATGTTGGTATGGGCATGAAAAAACCAACCGAGCGTCTTTGTGGTAGCGGCAATTTCAATTGTGGAGGGGTGTTTCCAGTTGGTATCGGCGAAGTCGCCAAGCGCGTGGATCTTGTCGTCGATCCAGGTGAGGATTTCGCCGTCCCAGCGGCACGGTTTCCCGTCGGCCGAGACACGGTTTTTGGTATGCCAGGTTTTGCCATCCGTCTGCCACGGCATGGCAGCGTCTTTGCCAACTTTTTCCAGGGCCACGTCGCCGGCGCGCATCTTCTCGGCGGCAAACGGATCGTGCTTGGGACGTTCTGCGTAGGGCCCGGCGCTCAGTACCTCTGCAAGGAACCGGGCGGTGTGGGAAATTGCCAACGCGCTACGGCTTGTTTCAGCACGCTGCGCGACCGCCTCGGGAGTACCTTCAACAACGATGAGTCCGCCGTTCTCGCCAGCGTCGGGGCCCATGTCAATGACCCAGTCGGCCGTTTTGATTACGTCGAGATTGTGCTCGACGACGATGACAGTGTTGCCAAGATCCACGAGGCGATTGAGGACATCGAGGAGCTTGCGGATATCGTCGAAATGTAAGCCCGTGGTCGGCTCGTCGAGGATGTAAATGGTTTTGCCGGTGTTCGGCCGAGCAAGCTCCGCCGCCAGTTTGACGCGCTGCGCCTCGCCGCCGGAGAGGGTAGGGGCGCTTTGGCCGAGTGCGAGATAATCGAGACCAACATCAGCCAGCGTTTGCAGGATTTGGCGAATCTTCGGGATGTTGCTGAACAATTCCAGGCCTTCGCTGATGCGCATGGCGAGGACGTCGGCAATACTCTTGGTCTTGTACCTGACCGCAAGCGTCTCCGGATTGTAGCGGCTGCCGGCGCAGACATCGCACTCGATCCAGACGTCGGGGAGAAAGTGCATCTCGATTTTCTTTTGGCCATTGCCTTCACACGCCTCGCAGCGGCCGCCGGGCTTGTTGAAGCTGAAACGTTTGGGCTGCCACCCGCGGATGCGTGAATCGGGGAGCTGAGCAAAGAGTTGGCGGATGAGATCAAAAACGCCCGTGTAGGTTGCGGGATTGGAGCTGGGCGAATTGCCGAGCGGATCCTGATCGACGTTGATGACCTTGTCGACCTGTTCCAGACCCACGATGTCGTCGTGTGCACCGACGGCGCCTCCAGCTCGGTGGAGCTTGCGGGCGAGAGCGCTGTAGAGAATCTCGTGGACGAGCGAGCTTTTGCCTGAGCCGCTGACGCCCGTAACGGCAATGAACGCGCCGAGAGGGAAGGAGACGTCGATATTCCTCAGGTTATTTTGTCTTGCGCCCTTGACGACCAACGATGCGAGCGGCGTGGCGCGTTCTGCCGCTCCGTTAGCGGCGAGACGCCGATTCGTGGGCACCGGGATAGACTTCTTGCCTGAGAGATATTGCCCCGTGAGCGATGCCTTGGCTTTCAAGACTTGCTTGGGGGACCCCTGAGCTGTGATTTCGCCGCCGCGGTCGCCGGCGCCGGGGCCGAAGTCGAGCAAGTAGTCGGCTGCGGCAATCACCTCGCGATCGTGCTCCACGAGGACGAGCGTATTGCCTAGGTCGCGCAGATTCTGCAAGGCTTGCAGGAGCCGGCGGTTATCGCGTGGATGCAGGCCGATGGTCGGTTCGTCGAGGACGTAAAGAACGCCGGTCAAGCCACTGCCGATCTGGCTGGCAAGTCGAATACGCTGCGATTCACCCCCTGAAAGCGTCGGCGTCGCTCGGCTCAAGGTGACGTAGTCCAGCCCGACATCGACAAGGAACTGCACGCGATTCTTGATCTCGCGCAAGACTTCGCCGGCGATTTGCTGTTGGTCTTTGGTCAGGTCCAGGTTCTTGAAAAAAGTGAAGATCTCACGCAAAGGCTGACTGCAGAGTTCGCCAATCTTGTGATTCTGGAATCGGCAGGCGGCTGCGTAGTCGCGCAAGCGCGAGCCTGCGCAGGTAGAGCAGGGGACGTCGCTGACGAAGTAGTCGAGCCGCTGGCGATAGAAGAAGCTGACGCGTGCCGCCTCGCTCAAGGCGGGCATGACGCCCTTGTACTGGAAACTCGGCGCATTTTTGGCCCGAAGCGAAACGGAGGGATACTGCGAAACCCCGCGATTGCGCTTCGGGCCAGGAACGTCGAGGGATATCCATGTTTCGCCCGTGCCATACAGAAGAAGGCGTTGATGGGCTGGCTCAAGCTGAGCCCACGGTACATCGAGCGAGAAGCCGCCGTGCCTTCCAATCGCCTCGGCAAAACGCGTGAACGGCTGCTCCGGCGTCAATTCGGGCCATGCCGTCAATGCCCCGTGCCGTACTGTTAGTGCTCCGTCGCGCACGAGAACTGCGGGATTGGCGCCCTTCTGAGCGCCGAGTCCTTCACAGGAAGGGCACCAGCCAAGCGGACTATTGAACGAAAAATGGTGCGGATTCAACGGTTCGAAACTACGACCGCACTGATCGCACGCAAAGTGCTGACTGTAGCGATCGACCTTCCACTTGGGTTCCTCGCGCCCATCCTCAACATGGGCGATGTGCATGATTCCCTTGCCGAGATCGAGTGCAGTCTCCACGGCGTCAGCAAACCGGGCACGCTGGTTGGCACGCACCACCAGCCGATCGACAACGACCTCAATCAAGTGCTTGCGGCGATGATCGATGCTTGGCGGGGAATCGATGTTGAAGGACTTGCCGTCGACGCGCATGCGCACAAAGCCGCTGCGGCGGATCTCGTCGAAGACGGATTCGTATTTCTCCTGTCCACGCCGCTCGATCGGCGCCATGACGTAGAGTTTCGATCCCTCGGGCAAACTCACAATCTTTTCGATGATCTCGTCAGATGACTGGGTGCCAATGGGGATTTCGCACTTGGGACAAAAGGGCTGGCCGAGGCGGGCGTAGAGGATGCGCAGGTAGTCATAGACCTCGGTGACAGTGCCGACCGTGGAGCGTGGACTCTTGCTGGTGGACTGCTGCTCGATCGAAATTGCCGGCGATAACCCACTGACGTGCTCAACCCTGGGCTTGGCGACCTGGCCGAGGAACTGGCGTGCGTAGGACGATAGCGATTCGACATACCGGCGCTGCCCCTCGGCAAAAATGGTGTCCATGGCGAGCGACGACTTGCCGGATCCGCTGGGCCCGCAGCAAACGGTCATCTGGTCGCGTGGCAGGCTAACGTCGATGTTCTTGAGGTTGTGCTGCTGGGCGCCCTGGACGGTCAGGTGCGTTAAGGGCGGCTGGGCGAGCCGTTTGCGTTTTGTTGTGGGTCGAAGCCCCGCGCGGGTCTGCGGCCCGCGGTTAAACAAATCGCGCAGCGCCTGTCCGGTATACGAAGCATCGCACGCGGCAACGACTTCCGGGGTACCGGTGCAAACCAGGGTGCCGCCGCCCACGCCGCCGTCGGGGCCAAGGTCGATGAGCCAGTCGGCTGTTTTTATGACGTCGAGGTTATGCTCGATGACGACTACCGTGTTGCCGCCGTCAACGAATCCGTGCAGGACCTGTAGTAGTTTGCTGATGTCGTCGAAGTGCAGGCCCGTAGTCGGTTCGTCGAGAATATAAAGGGTCTTGCCGGTCGAGCGGCGACACAGTTCCCGCGAGAGCTTGATGAGCTGGGCCTCGCCGCCGGAGAGGGTAGGGGAGGGCTGACCGAGTTTGAGGTAATCGAGGCCGACATCGTGCAGCGTCTGCAGCATTTCGCGGATTTTCGGCACGTTGGCAAAATGTTCGAGCGCTTCCTGCACGTCCATTTCCAGAACGTCGTAGATGTTCTTGCCCTTGAAGCGAACCTGCAACGTCTCGCGATTGAAACGATGGTTTTCGCAAACCGGGCACTTGACCCAGACGTCCGCGAGGAAATCCATCTCCAGCCGATTCGAGCCATTGCCCTCGCACGCCTCGCAGCGGCCGCCGGGTTTGTTGAAGCTGAATCGGCCGGCTTGGTAGCCACGGACTTTAGCCTCGGGAACAAGAGCAAACAATTCCCGGATCTGGTCGAACACCTTGATATAGGTCGCCGGGTTGGAACGGGGCGTCCTGCCGATGGGCGATTGATCGATGTCGATGATCTTGTCGAGGTGTTTCAGCCCGTCCATGCCATCGTGGGCGCCAATGGTGTGAGGCTGATCATCGAGTGCATCCTCCTCTTCGTTTCCAGAGCCTCGCTGCCCTCGGCCCTGAGCGTCGCGGGCGCCTTCCATCAGGATATCATTGACCAGCGATGACTTGCCGGAGCCACTGACGCCGGTGACACAAATGAATGTCCCGAGGGGGAACTCCACGGTGACGTTTTTGAGATTGTTGTGCCTGGCGCCGACGATGGTGATCTTGTTTCCCGTCGGCTTGCGGCGAGTCTTGGGGACGGCGATTTTTTTCTTGCCGGAGAGGTATTGGCCCGTGACACTCGCCGGGGTCGTGACGATGTCGGCGTAGGAGCCGGCGGCGACCACGTGTCCGCCGCGCACGCCCGGGCCGGGGCCGAAGTCAACTAGATAGTCGGCAGCGCGCATCGTCTCCTCGTCATGCTCGACGACCAGGACGGTGTTGCCCATGTCCCGAAGATTCTCGAGGCTGCGAAGTAGACTTTCATTGTCGCGTGGATGCAGCCCGATTGAAGGTTCGTCGAGAATGTAAAGTACGCCGACGAGCCCCGAACCGATCTGGCCGGCGAGGCGGATCCGCTGGGCTTCACCGCCGGAAAGGGTAGGGGCGGTGCGATCGAGCGAAAGGTAGTGCAGGCCGACATTCAGGAGAAAGCTGACCCGGGCACGAATTTCCTTCAGTACCTCCACCGCGATGTGGCGCTGGGCAGAATCGAGGGCGGCTTCAAGCCCCGGGACCCCGGGGCTTGCCGTGCCTATCCAGGCCGCGAGGTCGCCGATTGGCATGCCTTCCGCTTCGATCAACGTCTTGCCGGAAACACGCACGGATCGGGCCTGCGCATTGAGCCGGCGACCCTGGCAGGTGGGGCAGCGCATCACGCGCATGTACTTTTCAAGTTGAAGCCGGCGAGGTCCGGCGGCCGTCTTCTTGAAACTGCTAAGGAGCTGCGGCACAATGCCTTCCCACGTGCCGCCATGCTTCCACACCTTGCCCCCGCGCATCTTCCATTCGAAAGCGATGTGCCGATCACCCGTGCCTTGCAGCAGAATTGTCTTGTGTTCTGCCGACAGGTCACACCACGGCTTCTTCACGTCGATGTCATAAGTCTTGGCGACCCCCTCGAAGATGTGCTTTCGCCACCGGCCCATGCCGCGCAGCGGGCCGACGATCGGAATCGCGCCCTCGTAAAAGCTGATCGTGGCATCCGGCACGAGCAGGTCGGCATCAAACGAATAACGAGTGCCGAGCCCGTCGCAATCAAGGCACATGCCGTGGGGGCTGTTGAAACTGAAAAGTTGCGGGGAGGGTGGCTCATACGATTGGTCGCAATGCGTGCATGCGTAGTGGGCGGACAAGATGATGTCTCCCGAGCCCGAGGAAGAGCGTGGCGATTCCTGCGGTTCGGTCTTTCCATCCCCTTCCTGGTCCACCGCAATGATGATATTCCCTTCCGCCAAATTCAGCGCCTGCTCTACCGCCTCTGCCAGGCGTGCACGCACCTTGCCATCGACGGTCAAACGATCCACGACAATCGCAATATCGTGTTTGATGCGGCGGTCGAGCTTGAGGTCGTCGGTCAACCGCACAATCTGGCCGTCAACGCGAGCTCGCAGATAGCCGCGTTTTACCATGTCCTGGAAGAGGTCCTTGTACTCGCCTTTCTGCCCACGCACAACGGGCGCCAGCACGAGGAACTTCGTTCCCGGCGGCATGGCGAGAATGCGATGGAGGATCTGCTCGCGCGATTGGGCCGTGATCGGGCGATCGCAAAGCGGACAATGCCCTTGGCCGACGCGAGCATAGAGAACGCGAAAGTAATCGTGTATTTCCGTGATCGTGCCGACCGTGGAGCGAGGATTCTTCCCCGCGGCCTTCTGCTGAATGCTGATCGATGGAGACAAACCCGCAAGGTAATCGACGTCGGGCTTTTGGAGCTGGCCAAGAAACTGCCTGGCGTACGATGAGAGCGACTCGACGTAGCGGCGTTGCCCCTCCGCATAGAGCGTATCGAATGCCAGCGACGACTTGCCGGACCCGCTGACGCCAGTGAAGACGATCAACTGATTGCGCGGCAGCTCAAGGTGGATGTTCTGAAGGTTGTGCTCGCGGGCGCCGCGGATGATGATATTGGCGGAATCCATGTTGTGGTTCTTTATCCGCAGGTAGACGGTTGTGCAGTTTCCGATAGTTTACAACCCAGGGCAAGGATTGGCCTGATCATTGACCAGGTTGCAAGGTGGTTCGATTGCGTTCATAAACTAGTCTCATGCCATAACCGCCGCCTTTGTAATCAGTTATGAATCAAGTTGGCAAACCGATGGGGGGAGTGCTATACCATGGAGGAGCGCATCCGTTCGAGTTTGGAACCATTTCGAGTCAAACCGCGTCTATTGTGCAGTAGGGCACCGTGACCGCCGACGATAACCGACTGATAACCGAGGCTCGGAAAGGCAACACCGCCGCATTTGGCGAATTGGTGTCGCGTTATCAAGATCGACTGTTTAACTCGGTGCTGCGCCTGGCGAACAACGCAGAAGACGCCCGCGATGTGGTGCAAGAGGCTTTCCTCCACGCCTACCAGTCCTTGCATTCCTTCAAAGCGGACTCGTTATTCTTCACCTGGCTGTATCGGATCGCGGTTAACACGGCCATCAGCCTGAAGCGCAAGCAGCGTCCGGCCCTTCGGATCCAGCAGGGGGGCGACGACGAGTCGAATGCGATTGACCCGGTTGATCCTGCCGACGCAAGTCGACCTGGCCATGCCGTCGAGATGGCGGAGGAAGAGCGCCGCGTGCATGACGCGTTGGGAAAGCTCTCCACGGAGCATCGAGCGGTGCTCGTGATGAAAGACATGGACGGAATGAAATACGAGGAAATGGCGGAGATTCTGGGGGTCCCGGTCGGCACGATTCGCAGCCGATTGCACCGGGCCCGCCTGGAGATTCGCGAAATTCTCATGCAGCAAGAGAAATCGTGACGTTTAGGCCTGCGGCTAAACAATTGAGAATGAACATGCTTTCTGACCAAGTATTGCAACTGCTGACGGCCTTTGTCGATGGTGAACTCGGCCAGCGCCAGCGCGAGGCGGTGATGCGTCTATTGAAGGAATCCGCGGAAGCCCGCGATGTCTTGCGTCAGTTGCAGGAAAACGCTCACAAGGTCAAGCAGTTGCCGGCGCACAAGGTGGAGCCGAGCCTTGTTGAAGCAGTGCTGCAAGCGATCGCCGAGAAGCAAACGCAGCCGCACACGCCGACGCCGTCCAGGGGGGCACGGCGTCGGTGGCTGCCTTACGTGACGGCATCCATGGCCGCCTCAATCCTGATCGGCGTTGTTGGCTTACTGTGTTGGAAAGCCCTCACGCCACCTGAAACCAATCCCCTGAAAAGAAACGAAGGCGACCTGGTCAAGATCAAACCCGACGTCAAACCCGAGCCAGAACCCGAGACGGCTCCTAAGAAAAAGAATCCGTTGCTGAGCGATATGATTGCCGAAACGTTTCGCGGCTTTGGCGCGCCGCTGCCCAACGAGAAACCGTTTGCGGCAGCCTTTCGTGATTTCCAAAAAGATGTCGTGGCCGCCGAACTGGCGCGCGAGTTGAACCGCGACAAGGCAGTGCAGTTGGAGGTCACAGTGAAGAACAATCCTCTTGCAATCGACCGTTTGCGTGCAGTCATGAAGGAGAGAGGCATCAGTATTGTCACGGATCCGTCGGCCGGCAAGAAGCTCAAGGACAAGGATCAAGCGAAGGTCGAGTATCTCGTTTACGCGGAGAATCTTACACCGGACGAAGTCACAAAGATGATGAATGAGCTTGGCCAATCGTATGTGATGGGCTTGAAGAACAACCAGAAGGACGTCGAATCCCCCTACAGAAGGGTGACCGTCGCGCCGATGGTGCAGGGAGAACGCCAGAAAGTCGCCAGCCTCCTTGGCGTTCAGACCAGCGCGATCGAGCCGAAGGAAATCAAGGGCGCCAAGGTTGGATCAAAGCTTGATCGACAGGCAGTATTGCTTCCGACAGCGGCGGTCGGATCGACATCCAAAGAGATTCAGCAGTTTGTCAATCAACGACGCGCTACCCAGCCCGGTACAATTCAGGTCTTGATCAAGATCCGTCAAGAATAGACGCCATCCGATTCCATGCCGCCGCTTGCGGCTTCGCGCTCGCAAGATCCCTGCCTACGCCTTGTGTAGCACAGTCATCTTGCCTGTGCTTGCAATTGAAAGCTGCTTGGTCCTCCCTGCACAGGCAGGATGCCTGTGCTACACCCGCGGCTGCGTGCCGGGACCGGATGCGTGCCTGTGGCTTGTGTAGCACAGTCATCTTGCCTGTGCTTGCAATCGAAAGCTGCTTGGGGCTCCCAGCATAGGCAGGATGCCTGTGCTACACCCGCGGCTGCGTGCCGGGACCCGATGCGTGCCTGTGGCTTGTGTAGCACAGTCATCTTGCCTGTGCTTGCAATTGAAAGCTGCTTGGGGCGCCCAGCATAGGCAGGATGCCTGTGCTACACCCGCGACTGCGTGCCTGGACCTGGACGCACGAATCCTCGCACACCTGTGAGTTTCAACGAGACGCGCTAGCGGAGCGTTTGTTTCTTGCGTTTTCCTTTCCGGATCAGTACAAAATCTGTTGTAACTTTGATCGGGTAGACCTCCCATGGCCAAACACAACCTGCCATTCGAAAACGAAATCCAGGAAATGGAAGCGCTCCTTGCACGTATGGAAGCAATGGGGCACGACCAGGAAGGCGGGACCACAGACGAAGTTCGGCGCATTCGCCGCGAACTGGCGAGTTTGACTCGCAAGATCTACAACAATCTCAGTGCCTGGGATACGGTCCTTGTCTCACGTCACCCCGAAAGGCCGCAAACCACGGACTACGTCGAGATGATCTTCGACGAGTTCGTCGAGTTGCACGGCGACCGCGCCTTCGGAGACGACCGCGCCATGCGTTCCGGATTCGCCCGCATCGGCGATCACCGCGTCATGCTCATCGGCCATCAAAAAGGGCATAACCTCAAAGAGAAGAGCGAGTGCCTCTTTGGCTGTGCTCACCCAGAGGGGTACCGCAAAGCGCTCATCAAGATGAAGGTAGCCGAGAAATTCAAACTGCCCATCATCTGCTTGATCGATACGCCAGGCGCCTATCCCGGCATCGGCGCC